>SDBS01005986.1_pt1 | contig 11846 bp, 13 predicted proteins | sample 2277091 | NCBI WGS metagenome assembly SDBS01 (sample SAMN10404972, study PRJNA504765) | marine sediment metagenome | isolation source: marine sediment core GS10_PC15, 163 cmbsf | place: Arctic Ocean: Southern Knipovich Ridge | collected 2010 | reverse complement strand
GTGCGCGCGGTGCTCGATGCCGGCGCCGACGTGAACGCGGTGGCAAATGACGGCGCCGCCGCCTCATTGCTGGCGGCCGACGACAGCGACATCTTGAAGCTGCTCAAAAAAAGCGGCACGAAGCAGTAGGAAAACAGTACTCGCTGGGCCACTCGAATCGTTTGAATTCTTCGCTCATGGAATTGAGGAAGGATTCTCACACAAGGTGCGGGTTCAGGAGCCGCTCGGGAGTGACTTTTCTCTTCTTCACGACGCCTTCGACTCGAGTCCTGGAGGTGGCTCGACAACCCTCAACGACTCGCTCTACGTCGGCCTGAAGCTCCTGGAAGCCGCGAAAGGACGGCCTTTGCTCCTTTTATATACAGATGGTCTCGATACCGCGAGCTGGCTCGAGGAATTTGATGTATTGAAAATGGCCCGATCCTCTGAGGCGATGATCTTTGCGGTGGGAGACCGCGCTTCCGACGGCGTGTAGGTGGGAGGTAGGATGATTCAAGGCTCTGCCATCGAATCGAGTCGCCTCTTGAAACGCATTACGGATGCGTCCGGTGGTAAGGTGTGGTATCCCGACTCGACGGCGGAATTGAAGATAATCTCTCCAGGGGCGCAAGGCCGGCAAAGTCAAAGCTCGATCTGGTTATATGGTGACCGGAAATTAACGCAAATGCTACGCCACAGATTTACTCAGAGGGTGAAGGGCTCGTAGCTTTTGTGTGTTCTGCGGCGACGTAGGACATTTTTGGGAAACTTCATGCGGGACAACGTCCGCAGGTAATGTACCAAGTCCGTTGAGGTTTGCGAGTGAGCTCGTCGGAGGGCGGAAATGTCCTCTCGTGTCGTAGGTAAATCCCGCTCCAGGTTCAGAGTTTTAGGAATTTTCTTCGAGCTCATGCAATCGATCCAGGAGTCCATGTTTTTCGAAATATTGCCTTACTGAATTATGATCCACTTCCTCGATATCCATCAAGAAGCGGATATCTTCCATCTCACGGAAGACCCGTTTCGGGTCGTTCTTCATAGCTAGGATCTTCATGGCGATGAGATGCTCGGGGTGAGGAACAGGCATGCGATAGCCAGACGGACCTTCGACAAAGCGAACTGATTCGAACAGGCGTTGGACAGTTTCTCCTTTTATGTACACGAAGTCGATCCCTCCGAAATCCGCATCTGGATGCTCATGGTTAGAATATCCCGAGGAACGATGCAAGGTCTCGTATCCCTTAGACTCGAGGAACTCGACGATATCCTCTTGTGCTCGTGACTCCACGACGAAATCGAGATCAAACGTCGTACGGGGCATACCATAGGCAGCCAAGCCCACGCCACCAATCACCGCGTAGAGATACTCATTCTCCTCCAAGTACTGAGCAATCAATTCCAGGACGCGAATGAAGTCCAAGTTCCAGCCCTGGTGATGAGGATATCAAACCTCCCACTGAATGACCACGGGCGGGCTTGTTCGTTTATCAACTCGCTGGGCCCGCGGAGGCCCTGCCGGCCAGTTGGCTAAGCCTCCGCAGCCGGGGGTATAGCCCAGCGAAGGCTCCAGCGACCTCCTTCACGACGATCAAGCCTCACGATTCCCGCATTTTCGAACTCGACCGCGGGCAGGCTTTCATCGCTGCAAAGCAGAAATACCGCCAGCCGGCCTAAAAAAGGCAGGTGCCCGACAATCATGAGATTATCGTCGGTCAACGCTACGTCTCTCGCGAGCGGATGGATGTCGTCGTTGGAACCCAGCCCCGACACCTCCCTCCTTGGCACTGAGAGCTCCAGAGCGAGCTCTTCGGCCGTCTGAACCGCGCGAAGCTTGTCGGAGTGACGGATCTCTGTCACCTGTACTCCAAGGCGTGATGCCAGCTCGGCCGCCCGCTGCGCGGTTAGTCCCATTACGACCGGTTGCGCATGAAAAATAGCACATCTGGACCATCGGAAAAAGCTCGGTGGGTGCTAGGATATCCCCCATCTGCAGGCGGGCTTGCTTCGACCCGCCAACGCGCTCGGTGTGACTCTCGATGGCGGCGATGCGCATCCGGTCACCGATTTGACCGGGAGAAGGGGTATAATCCCGCTTGGCGCAGGCTTATCCACTCCTTAGGCATGGGTTGCGCCTGGGAGAAGGTTGATGGCTGACGATCGACAGGAACAAGTCAAACGGCTGTTCGATGCTGCCGTCGTCCTTGCCCCTGAGCAGCGGAAGGCGTTTCTGAGTGAGCTCGACCCGTCCCTTCGGGACGAAATCGAATCCCTACTCTTCTCCCATCACCAGAGCAGCTTTCCCGAAAAGACGCCGGCCGGTGCCGACTCGCTCGACGAGGAAACAGTCGAGAAGGCCACCGCCGTTCGCCCCCCCCCGCAGCCCCCAAGTAGACACCCGTGACCGCATCGGTCCCTACCGCATCCTCCGCGAAGTCGGCGAAGGTGGAATGGGTATCATTTACGAGGCCGAGCAAGAAACGCCGGTCCGGCGAAAGGTCGCCCTCAAGCTCATCAAATGGGGCATGGACACCAAGCAGGTGATTTCGCGGTTCGAGTCTGAAAGACAAGCACTGGCTCTGATGAACCACCCGAACATTGCGAGCGTTTATGACGCAGGAGCAACGAAAGAGGGCCGCCCGTATTTCGCAATGGAGTAACTGCAGGGTATTCCCATAACCGAGTACTGCGACAAACATCGGCTGACGATCCAGGCGCGTCTGGAGTTATTCTTCCAGGTCTGCGAGGGAGTCCAGCACGCCCACCACAAAGGGATCATCCACCGAGACATCAAGCCATCGAATGTCCTGGTGGCCGTCCAGGAGGACAAGCCGGTTCCTAAGATCATCGACTTTGGACTGGCCAAAGCGACATCCCAGCGGCTCACGGAGCACAGCGTCTACACGGAGCTAGGACAACTTATTGGGACACCGGAGTACATGAGTCCCGAGCAGGCGGAGATGACCAACTTGGATATCGACACCCGAACGGACGTTTACTCGTTGGGTGTCTTGCTGTACGAGCTCCTCGTCGGTGTGCAGCCGTTCGATCCGAAGGAGCTTCGAAAAGAGGGGCTGGCCCAGATCCAGAGAAAGCTCCGTGAGGACGATCCCCCAAAGCCCAGTACCAGAATCACCGGGCTCGGCGAAGTGTCCACCTCCTCAGCATCGAATCGTCGTGTCAGACTCAACGCATTGTCTTTCGTCAGTTCGACGATCATGGGAGCCAATGAAGCCACCGCGGCAAGATCCAGGCGTTGCACCGAAGCGGAAGCGTCCACGTTCAGGTAAGCCACCGCTTTGCGTTTCAACTCATCGGCAAAATGCTCGCCCCACTCCGTCGAGCCGGTTAGTGTCACTCCAGGTATAAGTTGGATGGTTTGTGTGTGTATGCTAATACACCTCTGTTGGTGTATACTGGCTCTGGAGGTGGGCCATGCGCACGAATATCGTCCTCGACGACGACTTGGTCAAGGAGGCCACGGAACTGACCGGCATCGGAACCAAGCGAGAACTGGTGCGAGAAGCTCTCAAGGTCCTCATAGAGACGCTCAAGCGTAAAAGCTTGCTGGACCTGGAGGGAAAAATCCAATTCGCTCCTGGATTTGATTACAAAGCTCTCCGGGAAGGCAAAGCGTGATCCTCGTCGACACGTCCGTTCTGGTGAATCTGTTCAAGGGAATCAACACGGCAGCAACCAACCGACTTCGCCAGATAGAAATAAATGAAGTCCCCTTCATGATTCCGGTCATCTGTTGTCAGGAGCTTCTACAGGGCTCGAAGAATCAAAAAGAGTGGTCACTCCTCGAGCAGTATCTGAGCACGCAAAGGCTCGTTTGGCCTCGAGACCCCTGGCCGGCCCATATCAATGCAGCACGGATCTACTTCGATTGCCGGCGAAAGGGAATCACCGTTCGCAGTTCTGTGGATTGCCTGATTGCGCAACTCGCTCTGGATGAAAACGCGACACTGCTCCACGACGACGAGGATTTCGAGCGGATCCGCAAGGTTCGAAAGCTTCGTACTGACAATCCCCCGGCTTAAGCCGGGGGATTCTGCGGGCGCGTCGAATGGAGTTCGACTTGATGCGCCCGCTTTAATAGAACTTCCGAACTATTCAGCTATCTCAACCATCCCCGGAGGGGGCATTAAGGGTCCGGCCAGAAATAGGTGCCCGTTTGATGGCACGGCATGGCGCATAAAAAAAGGGAGGAGGTTTCCCTCCTCCCTTCGATACCTTTCCCAGCTTACAGTAGGGTTGTCTCTATTGAATTTTAGCCAAGTTGGGCCTAGAATTGAGCCACAAAGAAGGTAACAAGCTTTACTGAAAAAGGGCAATGAATTCTGTGATACATTATTTCGACAACCCTCGTCGAGTCTGGACCCTATTATTCTTTTCTCTTGCCATCCCTTTAATCGCCTCCGGCAGTCAAACGGAACAACCCTCGCCGGACCACCGTAAATGGCTCGAAGAAGAGGTCGTCTACATCATTACCGACAAAGAAAAAGAGGTTTTTCTCACACTCGATCTATTCGAAGACAGGGAAAGATTCATCCGTGCCTTCTGGGGTCGACGCGATCCCAATCGAGCCACCCCCGAGAACGAGTTCAAAGAGGAGCATGACCGCCGTCTCGAATACGCAAACCTCACCTTCAGTAAATACACATCTCGTCCCGGGTGGAAAACGGACCAGGGGAGAATGTACATCATTCTCGGGAAGCCACGGGAAAGGAAGCTTTACGAAGCTTATCAATATCTGACTTACTGCGACCTGTGGTTCTATCAGGGCGACATCAGCAAGGGCCTGCCCAATTTCTTTTACTTGCTGTTTTTCAAACAGCACGACGTGGGGGAGTACAAACTCTATAGTCCCTACATCGACGGCCCACTGTCATTGGTCCGGGGTGAACCTGGATTCTCGAATGACTCGGCGGAAGCGGTCAAGATGCTCCTCGACGTTTCGACCGATCTCGCCCACGCATCGCTGTCATTCGATACGGCCGATTCACCCGACTTCTACACCGGCCGTCCCTCGATGGGCGCCGAAATGGTGATACCGCGGATCGTCGAATCTCCCAAACGCGCCATTCGCACCGATTACGCAGACGCCTGGCTACGCTACGGGAAGAAAGTCTCGGCGGACTACTCTTTCAATTACGTGCCCAGCCGCGCCATTTTCACAACCCTATTGGGTCCGATGGGAGCGCCCTTTCTTCACTACAGCATCGAGATTGACCCCAGTCATTTCGTACTGGAGACCGACGAGACAAAATACTACACGACGCTGGACGTGACCCTCGAAGTGACCGACCAGGACGGGAGGCGGGTGGTCGCCAGAGACAAGGAAGTCTATATAGAGCTGACCGAAAGCCAGATCCAACAGTTCAACCACGTTCCTTTTGCGTACCAGGATGACTTTCCTATCGTGCCGGGCGAGTACACGGTGACTGTGATCTTGAGGAACCGGGTGGTCCGCCAGTACGCGGTAGCGGAGCACAAATTAAAGGTGGAGCAAATTCCGCCGAACGAGCCGGGAATCGCCGGCCTCATCCTGGGATTTCGAAGCGAGCAAATGGTGGATACAGCAAAGGAAGGAGAGCTTCGAACGTTTCAAGTCGGTAAGGTTCGTATCCATCCCGCCGTGGAAGGCACCTTCACTTTAGCTGAAACGGTACATGTTCTCGCTCAAGTACTGGAAACTTCGTCCGAGCATCGGCTAAAACTGGCGCTTCTCGATGCCCGAGAAGAGACTCTCTTCGAGCGAACCACGCCGCTGGGTACCGAGCAAGCCGGAGCCGTGTTGGATTCCTTTCCGTTGACTGAGATGACGGGCGGCCGGTACCGAATACGCGGTCAGCTCTTGGCTCGCGACGGGACCGTCCTCGCCGAGAAATCGGTGCCTTTTCAAGTTTCTCCGCGAACCGCAATTACCCGCCCCTGGGTGCATCGACGCAGCTTCGACACCGGTGTCCCTGGGCTGTTGCCACTGACCCTCGGTGATCAGCTCCTGGCACTCGACCGGATCGAGCTTGCCCAGCAGGCGTTGGAGGTAGCGGTGGCCGCCAACAATCCCGATCTCCCAGAGGCCGGGTGGCGGCTCGCTGGGATTTATGTCGGCTGGCGCGAGCCCGACCGCGCTTTGGAGCTCCTTCTGCCCTTGGAAGACGACTATCCCAACCAATACGAAGTGGTAGCAGGTCTCGGTTTCGCCTTCTTTTTCAAGAAAAGCTTCGATCGGGCCGCCGGCTACCTGGAGCGCGCCGCAACCATTCGTGCGCCGGGGACTTCTTTACTCAATACACTTGGAGAGTGTCATCAGGAGCTCGGAGATCGGGCAAAGGCAAAACAGTTTTACGAACGATCGATCGAGCTCAATCCAGACCAAGAGGAAATCAAGAAGAAATTGGTCTCTATAGGCGCCACGGCCGGCGAGAGCAACTAGGCCGACGCTGGGCTCGGGGTGGCGGGGCCCAACTCAAAATCTCACGCGTGGCTCGATGGGCAAGAAATCCGGTTCGAAACGCAAAGTAAAAAAGCGGAAAGGGGGTTCCTCCCCCCCTCATCCGGAACAAAGACCTGAGCTTTCCCGGAAAAAAAAGTATCTCTTTGGCCTCGCCACTCTTGCCCTGGTCATTGTCGCCGTCGAGCTGGTGCTGGCGTTTGCCGTAATACAACCGGTTATACAGGACGAGGATCCCTACGTTGGGTTCGCTTCTTATATACCTGTGTTCCGTCCCAAGGGTGAGGAGCTCGAGACAGCAGAGAACAAGCTCTTCTTTTTCAACAAGCAGCGCTTTCCGCGAGAAAAGGGACCCGACACCTTTCGGATCTTCACCCTGGGCGGATCTACGACTTACGGACGCCCGTTTGAAGACCCCACTTCCTTCAGTGGATGGCTCAGGGCCTACTTGAGGGAAGCGGCACCGAATCGGAACTGGGAAGTCATCAACTGTGGCGCCATTTCTTACGCGAGCTATCGAGCTGCTAAAGTCATGGAGGAGCTTCTCGACTACGAGCCTGATTTGTTCATCCTTTATTCCGGCAACAACGAGTTCCTGGAACGTCGGACCTATCAGGACATCATTGAAGAACCGGCGCCACTCGGTGGAGCGCGTTGGCTTCTAAGTCACTCTAGAGCTTATGCTCTCGCCGATAAGCTCGTACGCCGACCTGAAGAAAAGGCCCGTGAGAAGTACGAGCTCACCGGCGAAGTAGAGGAGATCCTCAACCGCTCCACCGGATTGGACGTCTACCACCGCGACGAGGCCCTCAAGGAGCAAATACTGTCTCACTATCGATTCAACCTGAGGCGAATGGTTCAAATGGCCCGCGCCGGCGGTGCCGACATGATCATGTTGACCATCCCGGTCAACGAGAAGGATTTTGCGCCGTTCAAGAGCCAACCCACCAAAGGATTGAAGTTGGCCGATCAGGAACACTTCCAGTCTCTTTTGAGCCAAGCCACACAAGCCCTCGAGGGGGGATTTCCGGACAAAGCCAAGGATCACCTCGATGAGGCAGTTCGGATCGACGCCGGCTATGCGGACGTCCACTATCTACGTGGAAAGGCCTTGATGGCTCTTAGAGCCCATCAAGAAGCTGAGAAGGCATTTCAGTCCGCCATCCAGGAGGACGTTTGCCCGCTCAGGGTACTTACCGAGCTTAATGACGGCATCGCCGAGGTGGCTCGGCAAGACCAGGTTTCCCTGGTGGACTTTCGGAGGTTGTTGAAAACGGAAATGCTCGAAAGATTCGGCCACCAGAACTTGGGAGAGGAGTTTTTTCTCGACCATGTCCATCCCACGGTAGAGACCAACGGTCGACTCGCTCGCGCCCTCGTCGATCGGATGGCGGAAATGGGCATCCTGGAGCTCGAGCCCACCTGGCACGACCGCGTCGGGGACAGGGTGTCGGCAGATGTTGAGGGTCGGGTCGATGACAAAGCCCGTGCACGGGCATTCAAGAATCTATCCAAGGTGCTCCTTTGGGCGGGCAAGAACAAGGAGGCGGAAAGATACATCCGTCAGGCCGAGGAGCAGCTCACCGACGACTGGGAGGCCCATCTCAACGCCGGGGTGTTGGGTCTGGAATCCGAGAACTATCAGACAGCCGAGGACAGTTTGATAAGAGCCATAGAATTGAATCCGGAGGCCGCGGTGGCTCACAACTATCTCAGCGCAGTCTATGCGGCCACCGGGGAGCTGGACGAGGCTATCGCTCAAGGGGAAAAGGCCGTCCAAATCGAGCCCGGCCTAGCGATAGCTCACAACAACCTTGGGACCTATTTCACGCGCAAGGGAGACCTCGAGCGGGGACGGGCGGCTCTCGCCCGAGCGCTGGCGCTGGATCCCGATTACGCCGAAGCCTTTAACAACCTCGGCAATATTCAGTTTGCGGCCGGACAACTGGACGAAGCCGCCGCCAGCTTCGAAAAGGCACTCTCACTGCAACCCAACTACGTCGAAGCTCTCGTCAACCGCGGACTCCTGTTGGGCGAACGCGGCCACTTTCCGGAAGCCATCGCCTCCTTCACCAGAGCATTAGAGATCGACAGAAATGCCGCCGGCGCACATATTGGACTTGGAAAAGCACTCATGGCGGGCGGTCAAATGGCCGACGCCCGAAGCTCTTTCGAGAGGGCGGTTCAGCTCGATAAGGAATCTCTCGAAGCCTACGAATGGCTTGCCAGGACTCTGGCGCTCGACCATCGTTCCGGTGAAGCCAAGGAGATAATGGACCGCGGCCTGCAAATCAATCCAGAGGCACCTTCCCTTCATCACCTCTACGGTCAGTTGCTGGCCCAAGAGAATAGGTACCAGGAGGCGATCCGCCATCTAGAAAAAGCGATTGCCGCTTCGACCGACGACCCAAGCACTGTTGTCTCTTTAGATTCTCTTCACCACACCCTGGCCAGTGTCCTACTGACGAGCGGCCAGGTCGAAAAGGGTCTTGCCCATTTGAGGGAAGCCCTTGCGGTCAACGCCGATAACGTGATGGTGCTCAACGACCTTGGACTCGTCCACGAGCACACCGGTCAACTGGATGAGGCGTTGAAGTACTATCAGAGAGCCACCGAGCTGAATTCGAGCTTTGCCCCTGCGGTCGAGAATCTGAAGAGGGTCAAGAAGCAGATGGGAATTTCTTAGCATTCCAGCTCCAAGATGCCACGGTCGACACCTAGCCCCCCCCGAAGACAGCCGAAAGATCTCCCGCGCCGACCGACCTTCAGTCAAAAACTATTCCTGATCAGCTTCGGCACGTTCTTGGCGATCCTCGGCCTGTTCATCGTCGAAGCCGGACTCGGCTTGATCGCCTCCGGACGGTTACGCTCCTAAAGAAGGCCCTGACTCCCGATTCCAGTGACACCGATGTTGAAGGCAGCACCCTCGAAGCCGAAGTGAAAGCAAAGCTGGATGTTTGGACCGGCCTCGAGTCCTTTACTCGAGACGACGATCTCTGGAGCGCCATCTCGAATCACTCTCGCTTCAACCTACAGCAAATGATCGATATCGCGAAGGATCACGATGTCGGCATCCTGTTCATCAATCTCGCTTCCAACATCAAGGACTTTTCCCCCTTCAAATCGGAGCACTTGCCCGTCTTGACGCCCGAAGACACCAGGGAGTTCGAGTCCCTTTATCAAAAAGGCATGCGACTCGCCGAAGAAAAGGGTCGTGAAGCTTTGGCGATATTCGAACGAGCGTTGCGCCTCGGTGCCGAGCATGCCGATGTGAACTACCGAATTGGGAGATGCTACCTGGGCCTGGGCGATTTCGCTGGGGCAGAGCAGTATTTGGTAAGGGCAAAAGAGCTCGATATTTGTCCTTTGCGGGCACAGAACGATTTCAACGCCTCAGTTCTGGAAACAGCCCGCCGAAACGGAGTGCCGGTCGTTGATTTTCCCAGCAAGCTCCAGAAAGACAGTTTGGCGCGTTATGGGCACGCGATTCTTGGCAATGGGTACTTTCTAGACCACGTCCATCCGCGCATCGAAGTCCACCAACGCCTCGCCGAGTGGATCCTCGATGCTCTGGCCGAAGAAGGTTTCATCCGTATCGAGATGCCGTTGAGTCCGGAGCAGAGCCAAACTCTATATGACCGATTCCTGGCAGACCTCGACCCTTCCTACTATGCACAAAGGGATTTCAATCTCGGTAAAGTTCTAGGCTGGGCGGGAAAGAACGAAGAAGCGGCGGAAGCCTTACAGAGGGCGTCTCGGGGCATGCAAAATGATCCTATGGTTCATTACAATTTAGGCATCGTGTATCAAAAGCTCGGCAAAGCCGAGCCCGCGATCGCAAGGTATCAAACCGTCATTCGACTCACGCCGGAATTCGCCGAAGCGCACTTCAATATGGCGAAGTCCTACCAGATGACCGGAGATTTCGGTGCCGCGGCAGAGGCCTTTCAAAGGGTGTTGGAGCTCAGGCCCAACGATACCAAGGCGCACTACAACCTCGCCCTATGCTATCGAGAGCTTGCCCGCTTCCCGGAAGAGCTTACCGAGCTGGAGAAAGTCCAGGCTCTCGATCCGGAGCTTCCCGAGATCGCTTCCTTGCTGGCCTCCGTCTATCTTAGAGAAGGCATCAACTATGGCAAGAAGGGGATGCTCGACGAAGCGATAGGAGTCTTGGCAAGGGCCCTCGAGCTCGACACCGATTCGGGCACGGGCATGGTCCACTACCATCTCGGCAGTCTCTATGCGGCCCACGGGCAACCGGTCTCGGCAGTGCAACATTTTCGCAAAGCCAAAGAGCTCGGAATCGATGTACCCGATGAGATGATTCGGGAGCTCGAAGCTGAGGCGGAATTAGAAAACTCAACGCAAAGGCGCAAAGGCGCAAAGCCGAGAAAATAAAAAAAGGGGGCCCGGAGGCCCCCCCATAGACGCAAGATCACTCTGTCGTCGCTAGAATCTCAGACGGACACCGAGGAAAAGACGTCTCGGGTTGACCCATCGGACATCGTCACCGAATGCGTTCGCTCCTTCTCCGGCAACGAGATCCATCGTCCGAGTGGTGCCCTGCCCGTTGGTGATGTTGAAGACGTCGAGGAAAAACTCACCAATAAGGCCCCTGGTGCCGAGGTCGGCGATGTACTGGATCCGCACATCGAGTTGACCCCAGGCCGGATTGTCGACCGCACCCACCGCACCGGGAGCGATCCAGTGCCGTGTGATGCCTGCATAAGTGGATGGCGGCAGCCCCACTTTGTCGGTGCGAGCCGGCAAGTGTCGTCGGGAAGCGCTGAACGTTTCGCTGAGCCAGATTCCCGAGTTCCAACGATAGAAGCCTCCAAACTCCAGTCCCATGTCGAACCGGTAGGTGAAGGCGCCCTTTAACATGTGATTGATCAAGCCCGGCTGCCGGCCGTACTGATTCGGTGATTCCGGATCCAGCCAGATCACGTCACCCTGGAAGTCGGCGTTGGAGTCGGAGTTGGTGTTGCCCTCGGCGGAATTATAGGTATACGCCACCAAGCCTTGCCAGTTGTTGGAGTAACGTTTCCGGAACGTGAACTCGACACCCTGGTAGTCCCGTTTGCCGTTCGCCAGCGTGGCGATGACGAAGTTCGAGCCCGGGTTCTCGGTGTAGCCAAAGTAGTCGAAGCCCAGGAACATCGAGTCGGGATCGTCAATGGGCCCGGGGTAGAGCGTTGTCCCATCGGTGCCGTACGCGTAAAGGGCGAGGTCATAATCCTCGAGGACGTCCCTGGTGCGCCGGTTGGTGTACAAAGCATTGAAGCTCATATTGTTGCCGAGATCGATCTCGTAGGCCAGTTGCAGGTCATCCGTGAAGGGCGTCTGGGTCGTATTCGCCCACAAGGCGTCCGGCTGCGCCGGTCCGCCTCGGATCCGGTAGGGCACATAC
>SDBS01005985.1_pt1 | contig 11846 bp, 8 predicted proteins | sample 2277091 | NCBI WGS metagenome assembly SDBS01 (sample SAMN10404972, study PRJNA504765) | marine sediment metagenome | isolation source: marine sediment core GS10_PC15, 163 cmbsf | place: Arctic Ocean: Southern Knipovich Ridge | collected 2010 | reverse complement strand
TGATATATACTAAAAATTGGAGGTGCGGTGGGAAAGCCTTCAGGTAGTCCGTTCAACCGATGGCTTGTTGTCGTAGGCGCTATTCTGGTTCAGCTTGCGTTAGGCGCGATATATGCATGGTCGGTCTTTACCAAATCACTTCTCGAAGAGCCGTATAGTTTCACTGCCATTCAGACACAGGCGATTTTCTCCGCCGGGCTGTTAAGTTTTGCCTCGGTCATGATTATTGCCGGTATCCAGATGAAAAAACTCGGCCCCAAACCGTTATTGATTACCGGCGGTTTCGTTTTCGGCGGTGGATACATTCTGGGGTCGATACTGGGCTCGTCATTTATTATGCAGCTTATCTGCATCGGTATTATCGGTGGCGCGGGAATCGGCCTGGCCTATGTGGTGCCCATTGCAGTCTGTATCAAGTGGTTCCCGGACAAAAAGGGATTGATATCCGGCCTTGCTGTCGCGGGATTCGGTTTCGGCGCCATTATATGGGTGAAAGTCGGCGGCGCATGGTTCGGCCTGGTGGAAAAACTGGGAGTTCAGTCGATATTTTTCTATTACGGGGTGTCGTTTATCATCATGGTTCTTCTCGGTTCCATCTGGATGATGAATCCCCCGGAAGGATATGTCCCCGAAGGTTACACTCCTCCCGAAACTGAGGATGATTCAAACGCTGCGGGACGGCTGCGCAACTATACATATCAGAAAATGCTCGGTAAAACTGTTTTCTGGGTAATATGGATTATCTTTGTTTTCAGCGGTATGGCCGGCCTCATGGTCATTGGTACAATTAAACTGTTCGGTATCGACACCCTCGGTAAGTATGGGATGGATGCAAGCGCTGCAAGTGTAGCCGCTGGCACAGCAATGGCTTGGTATGCCATATTCAACGGGCTGGGAAGGATTGCATGGGGGAGTATCTGCGATAAAATTGGGCCCCGCACGACAATATTTTTAATGACACTTATTCAGGGTATTTTGATGCTTACTTTTTTCACTATGGGTACCACTCCATTGATGCTTATCGTGTATGCATCGGCCATCGGATTTAATTTCGGCGGCAATTTTGCCCTGTTTCCTACTGCGACTGCGATACTGTTCGGTGCAAAAAATGTGGCGTCAAATTACCCGTTTGTGTTTTCAGCGTACGGTATAGCCGGTATCACAGGTCCCATTCTTGGCGGCTTTGTACGGGATAACACCGGAACATTCCTGATGGCTTTTATACCTGCGGGCATCGCCTGCATTATCGGTGCATTCCTGGCGCTTACCATTAAACTACCGTCAGAACGCAGGACAGAGGGCAGACGTACGGTGGAGAGAAGAAAGGCGGAAGAAGTAAAAGAGATTCCGGAAGATGAGAACCGTTTGGACGGCAGGCGCAAAGAAGAAGCCCGGCGAATTGAAAAAGGTGTGTCCTGGCCGACCGGAACTCATGGACGTATTATAGGGATTACGGAAAAGGCGGATGAAACATGAAAAAACATGAAACCTTTGAATTAGCCTAATCTAATCCGATTAATTCATAAATATTTTCATATCGCAGACGCAAAGACGCAAAGGCGCAGAGGCACAGAGGCACAGAGACACAGAGGCACAGAGACACAAAGAATATAACTTAATGTTTATAAATCATATACATTTGTAGTAGGGGCAAAGCATTCCATCGATACTCATTTTAAATATTTATTAAAACTGCTTAAGAGAATGCTTTGCCCCTACCGCTGACGGATCACCGCTTTTGATGGGCTTTGCTTTGTCCCAGCCTCCAGTCTCAAGCCTCCAACCTCAAGCCTCCAGCCACTTATTTCAGGACAAAACATTTCTGCGTTAGCCGGAACAGAATGACATTTTATAAAAAGCTGATCTTGAGCATTGAAAAATCATCGTCGAGGATTTCATTTTCGCTCATTTCCCGGACGAACGGGTATAAGCTGTCAATTTCAGACCCGGTTGTCGCTGGTGGATCGACAAGGTATCTGTTCAGCTCTTTCAGGCTCCACATTGTCCCATCCTGCAGATATACCTCATAGACGCCATCAGAAAAAATATACAGTCTCGACGGGCGGTCGACCTGTACTGCATCGCCTTTGTACGTCGATCCCGGCATACCTCCGATCAGAATATTTTGAGTCATCAACTCAGTCGTTTCACCCGAACCGGATATGAGAAAAGCGGGCGGATGTCCTCCGCTGGCATATCTGAGTTCATACGATTTGGTGTTTAAAACTCCATACCAGATGGTGAAATAAAGATTATTGTGATCTTCCATCTGAAAGGCTTCATTTAGGCCGGTGAGGACATCTTCAGGAACTTTGAAATCGGTGGCAGGCAGGCTATGTGATCTCAGCACATTGAGCGCCGAAACGGAGAGAAGCGCTGAACCCACACCATGATCGCACACATCGAGAAGATACATGGCAAAATGATCCTCGTCGATCCAGTGGTATCCGAATGAATCACCGCCTAACTGAGCTGAAGGGACATAGCGCCACTCTGTGTTAATCGTTTCGCCGGATATTGGAGATGGCAGAAGGGAAATGACATGGTCAGCGGCTCTGGAAAGCTCTGATGCAAGCGCCTGCTGGCTTTTCAGCAGTTCTTCATACGCTTCGTTTCTCTGGAGAAGATTGATATAGCCGCGGGAGTGGTAACGGATACGGGCGATCAGTTCGAGTTTATCAGGAAGTTTGACAAGATAGTCATTCGCACCCACAGCAAAGGCATTTGCTTTGGTCTGTGCTTCTTCTTTTGTTGACAGCATAATGAGCGGTACATCTTTCAGGCGGGGATGTGCCCTGAAAAATTTAACGAGAGTCAAACCGTCGATTTCAGGCATTACCAGGTCCTGGAGAATAACGGTCGGGGAGATTTCAGATGCAGTCTGAATAGCTTGAGTAGGATCCTGACAATAGTGAAACGCAATATCCTCTTCATCTGCAAGCATACGTTCCACTGCTGCCGCTACAATCGTTTGGTCATCGATTAACAGCACAGTGATATTGTATTGAGTCAATGAAGCGGAAAGCGGTGCATTTTTTTGCTGTGGCATGATTGTTTACTCTTTGTTTATGTGATTGTAAATTGATTTTTTAATTTTTTCGACAGGCAGGACTTCTGTTGCAGCTCCCAGTTCAATAGCGACTTTCGGCATTCCGAAAACAATCGATGTCTGCTCGTCCTGCGCTATTGTATGCCAGCCCGCGTTTCGAAGTTCGAGAAGGCCATTCGCTCCGTCTTTACCGATACCCGTGAGCAGTACTGCCACATCTTTCCCCGGCCAATGGTCTTTTATACTCTTAAAAAAGGTGTCGATAGACGGCCTGAAGAGATAGTCTCGCGGCTCGACGGTATAATGGAATGCGTAATCCTCACCCAGTACCAGATGATCATTGGTTTCCGCCACAAATACGGTGTCCTTTTCGGGAAGCATGCCTTCACGGGCGAGGGTGACATTCATTTGAGTCTGCTTGCCTAACCATTCCGCCAGTCCGCTGGCAAACTGAACATCGACATGCTGTACGATGACTATGGATGCACCCGGCTTTTTGGGCATTTGTGAGAGAATAACCGAAAGAGCCTTGGGGCCTCCTGTCGACGAGCCGATTGCAACCAGTGGCGGCATTGTCCGGGGAGATAGTTTCTTTCCGTGCGGTTTGGTTTTCTTGCCCGTTTTAAAGATACCGACAAGTTTTTTTATCGTGCCGATCTTTTTTAAAAGTTCCTGTCCGCCATCTATCTTTCCTTCGCCGCTGAATACAGGTGTGCACACTGCATCCAGGGCGCCGCAACCCATGGATTCGAACACTTTTGTCGCGTTGCCGGAAACAGTGGCGGTGACAACCAGAATTGCGCACGGGCATTCTTTCATAATTGAACAGGTTGCCTCCACGCCGTCCATAACAGGCATAATAAGGTCCATGAGGATGAGGTCCGGTTTATCCTTAATGCACTTCTCCACAGCTTCCAGCCCATTGGAGGCAATCCATGCAATTTCATAATCTTTGACGGATGTGACGACCCTGCGCAGGGCTTCAACTGCAATAGTAAGATCGTTTACGATGGCTATGCGCAATGCTTTACGGTTCTCCTATCAGGTCTCTTACTGCGTTGATCAGCGTTTCATCGTGAAAACTGGCTTTTGTCAGATAATAGTTTGCGCCGGCCTCCAAACCCAGTAACCTGTCTTCTTCACGGTCTTTATAAGATATGATCATTACCGGCAGATTTTTCAGCCTGGTATCGCCTTTGATTTTTTTCACCAGTTCGATTCCGTTTATTCGGGGCATGTCGACATCAGTGATAATAAGATCGAATGCGTCACTTTGTAAGGCTATCCAGCCATCCATCCCGTCGACAGCCGTCACTACTTCATACCCTCTATTTTCAAGCAGTTTACGTTCGACCTGCCGTACCGTCAGAGAATCATCTACCACTAAAACCCGTTTTTTCGCTGAAGTCGACTGTTTCGCTTTCCTGCCCATTTTGTGCGGCCGGGTGTGTGATATAATGTTATCTATGGAGCGGACAAGGTCATCCACATCCAGAATCAGAATAGGGGTACCGTCCTCCATAATAGAACCGGCGCTGATGTTTGGAATTTTGCCTAACCGGGGGTCGAGAGGCCTGACCACTATATCACGTTCGCCTAAAAAACGGTCTGTAACAAGGCCGTACTGATTGAGACGGTCACTGATAACGGCAATATACAACCGGGCTGAATCTCTTTGAGAATCCGGAATGTTCAGAACCTGTTGGGCATTTATTATGCCAATGTGCTTACCCTGGAATGTGCAGAACTGACGGTCTTCTATAGTATGCAGGTCTTTTTGCTCGACTTCCAGAACATGCTCGATACGGGTAAGGGGTATGGCATACGGTTCACCGCTGATTTCTATGAGAAGAGTTCGGAGTACCGACAGGGTGAGAGGAAGCAGTAAATGGAATGTCGTGCCTTTCCCTAACTGGGATTCAACCCGTATCGAACCGCCGACCTCGTGCGCCATGGAAAAAACCACATCCAGCCCGACTCCACGACCGGAAATCTCCGAAACTTTTCCGGCTGTGGAAAAAGTAGGCAGGAACAAAAAGTCAAATAATTCGGTGTCGCTAAGGTTCGCTGCTATATCCTCTGTTACATGCCCCGATTTTACGACTTTGCGACGTATTTTTTCCAGATCGATACCTCTGCCGTCATCGGTAAGAGTGATGTTTAACAATCCAAAGCTGTGGCGGGCTTCCAACACAATTTTGCCCTTGGCCGGTTTCCGGGCTTCAATACGTTCTTCAGGAGTCTCAAGACCGTGGTCGAGTGCATTTCGTATCAGGTGGGTTAACGGCGCCTCCAGTTTTTCCAAAATGTCTCTGTCCACCCGTGTGGAACCACTCAGAATTGTGAATGATACGTCTTTATTCAATTTTTTCGAAAGATCGCGTATCATACGCGGGAATCCATGAAGCCCGTCTGAAAAAGGCCTCATACGGCTTGAAACGACTTCGCCGTACAATTGATCCATAAGATATTCGAGACGCCGTGAAAAGTTTTCATAATTTTCAATATGCTGTATAAGAAAGTCGTGAATCTGATCTAATTTATTCAGTGTCTCATTGAGTTTTGTATGTATTTCTTCCGTTATGAAAGCAGCCTGAGGTGATTGCAGCAGGCTTTCGATGTAGCTGCTCAATTCCAAACAGCCGGTTTTCATGTGTAAATGAGATGAAGAAAACGACCTTGAGGATTTCGCCTGGACAAGACATTCGCCTGTCAGTCCCATTATGCGGCTCAGATTTTCTGCTAAAACCCTGACGAAGCTTTCTTCTTTTTGTATCTGATCTTTTTTGCCGGGAATGGCCGGTTTTCCCTTTACTGTATCAATTACTGGCGGCTCGACAGATTCTCCGGCAAGAATATCCATCAATGACTGGGTTAAGGTGTTGATTTTTTTTGATTGCGTTATCAGCCAATCATGAACCTCGTCCGCATCGAGTGTGGAAAGATTGAGAAAAATATCGTTGCTGCTCAGGAGAATATCTATATGTTTAGAGGTCAGCTCTATTTCGCCGCGCTGAGTTCTGGTAAACACATCTTCCATAGTATGCGCAAGGGTCACTTCAAGATTTAAATTCACAATACGGGCTGCACCTTTGATCGAATGGGCGGCGCGCATCAGTGGTTCGATCTTTTCCGGCGACCGGTCTTTTTCAATTTCCACCAATCCCTCTTCGATAACTCTGCAATGGTTTTCAACTTCTATGCGGAAAAGTTCAAACATCGAGTAATCGGAAGTATCTTCGAACAAAACATGTTTTTTTGTGTGCGGACTCGCAGGAGTTTCCTGTTTTTTAACTTCACTTTCCACGGCAGGTGAAGATTCCAGTTCACTAAGCTGTTTGCAGAGACTGTCAATGGTAGCTTTTTCTTTTTTGAGATGATCGGAAATGTCAGTGGATTCAAGCTTGGAAATACGTATAAAAATATCATTGCACTTAAGAAGAACATCGACATGGCCTGAAGTGATCCGGATTTTCCCGTTCTGAGCCGATGACAGAATATCCTCCATAGAATGCGCAAGTGTGACAGCATTGTCCAGGCCGACAATTCGTGCGGCTCCTTTGATGGAGTGTGCCGCCCGCATGAGAGGTTCCATTTTCTCAGGCGATTGCTGTTCCTCGACCTCCACAAGGCCGGTTTCCAACACACGGGCGCCATTTTCCACTTCGATGCGGAAAAGGTCCAGCATCGAGAAATCATTGAAATCATTCTGGCCTGAACTAGTCAAAAAACCAAAATCCTTTTTAATGATTCAAAGAATTTATCTTCATCCAGAAAGCCGACAGTTTTTTCATCAAGGCTGAAAACACCTGAACTGAGAGCAGTGGAGGATTTTGATAAGGTTGCGGGAGTTTTTTGCTTGTCTTCCGGCGACAACCGGCGAAGCCCCAGCATTTCATCAACGGGAAATACAAAACGTTCTCTGTCCCTTTTTATCACAATCATACGCGATTCGTTCGACTGTTCCTCCGTATCTCCGGTGAGCCCGAGAATGTCTGCCGCCGAAACACATGGAACGAGTTCCCCGTTTATGTTTACCAGACCTAAAAAAACATTACTGCTGCGAAAGGGCACATAATGCACCGGGCGGTTTTTCGTTACCTCTTGGAGATAAACGGTCCTGAGCGCAAGCCATTCATCTTTCAGCCTGAAAACGACGGCAAAAAAAGTTCCGGGTGGATCGGTTTCCTCGCTGCCGGCATATACTTTGGCCCATTCTTCAAGATATCCAAAAGGTATATCCCGGTCGAACAGGCTTCGCGCCGCTTCATAGTACACCGGACAGTTACGGCAGTGCACGTAATCTTCGAGTTTTTCGCATGATGAATCGCCATAGATTCCGATATGTGTCCAGCAGTTTTGCATGAGATCGTTGTTTTTATTATTCATGCTGTTGTCGGGACAGTGTCTTTTTCCAGTTCATGAAGACGTTTTGCCCTTTCCTTATAGAGAGCGCTTCCGGCTGTGTCGCCTTTCTGTTCATATAAAAGACTTAAATGTATTAATGCCTCGTAATGGTTTGGATCGAGGTAAATTGATTTAAGAAAATGCCCTTCCGCTTTTTCGGGGCGGTTTGCAGCATGACATATCACTCCCATCAAATAATGTGCTTCAGCATTCGCTTTATTCACTTCCAAATACTTTTCACACAGCGCAAACGCTTTCTCAATGTTCCCACTGTCGGAATGGGCGCGTATATCCGATAATGCCGATACTGATTCTTTTTCAGGCTGCTTAACCACTCTGTCGGGAACGTGTCGAGTAGGATTTAAAGGTTTTCGTTTTCTTCTGCGCACCGGTGAAGATGATATTGTTAACGGTTTTTTCGCTATACTTTTTGAAACATCGGTTTGTTTTCCCTGTCCGGATTTTTGACAGGCAAATGACCTGGGATGTTTAACCTTTGCATAACCGTTCTGACGAAAGAACAATAGTTCCGAATGTCCGGTAAATAAAAGGCCGTCATCGACAAGCAAACGATCGAGATTAGTGAAAATTTTTCCCCTCGACTTACCGGTAAAGTAAATAAGCAGGTTACGGCAGAATATGATATGATATTTTTCATGGTTTGCCAGGAAAGCGGGATGAAGCAGATTATCATAATGGAATTGTACCAGCCCGGTAATGTGCTCGTCGATTCCAAATCCTTCCCGGGTATTCTGGATGTATCTGTTCTGGTAGTCTACACCTTTTCCACGAAATGCCCTTTTACCGTATTGGGCGCTTTCGGCCTGCCTCAGGTTTTTTTTGCATATGTCGACAGCAACGATTTTAAACTGCTTCGGTGTCAAGCCTGCTTCCAAAAGGGTCATTGCGATTGAGTATGGCTCTTCTCCGGTCGAGCAGGGTACGGACAGCACTTTCAATAGCCTGGATCGATTCTTAGGAAGCCAGCTTTTTTCAATATGGTGTTTAAGAAAGATAAACGGTTCGACATCACGAAAGAACCATGTTTCCGGTACTATCACCTGTTCAATTAATAGTTCCATCTCTGCGGGGGACGATTTAAGAAGCTTCAGGTAGCCGCCGGCTTCACGTTGTCCTGTTCGATCCATACGGGAAGCGACCAAACGCTCAATAATCTTTTTCCCGATTGTATCCACATCGAGGCCAATAGTATCTTCAAGAAATTTTTTGACAGACGGGTATTGCATTATAGTGTATCCCCTATTTTTCTTTAAACAATAATTTCTGGAGGGATTCGGGTAAAATGTTTTCCACCTTTATCCTTTGCATCATTCCGTATTCATCGATGACGATATCCCCCAGGTACTGTGTGTTTTCATGTTCAAATCCCGGCGGCTGAAAATCTTCATCACGGTAATTTACCGTTTCCATTACTCTTTCAACCATAATTCCCAGAATATGGTGAGCATTATCTGCGCCCGTATAATCGACAAGCACGATACGAGTGCTCATAAGAGGTTGAGATGGTTTTCCGGAAATAAGCATTGTAAGATCGATGACCGGCACAACTGTGCTGCGGTAATTGAACAGGCCGGCTACATATACGGGAGTATGAGCGGCTTTTTTAAGCAACACAATTGGTGTCACCTCTATAACCCGGTCGACATCCAGTCCAAAACGATTATCGCCTATGTGGAATACGATAAGAAGCATAGTGCCTTTCGGAGTTAAATACTGTTCAATTAAGAGCCGATTTTAAAACGCGAGACTTCATTTTGCAGCCCCTGAACTGCAGTATTAAGTTGTTCCGATGTCACTCTGAACTCATTGAGAGACTCTTTGATCTGTTCCGCCGTATCTGAAAGCTGGTCAATCGCTTCACTGATTTCCTGAGCGCCCTGATCCTGGACATGCATGCCCTCTTTTACTGTATCGAACTGAGGTTCAAGTGCCCTGACCTGGTCGATGATTTTGCCAAGCTGCTCTCCGATTGTGGCGACAGCTTTGACTCCGGTCATCACTTCATCCGAAAACTTGTCCATCTCCATCACACCGGAGGATACTGAAGACTGCATTTCCTTAACCATGTACTCGATCTCCTGCGTCGCGATCGCAGTCTGGTCGGCGAGGCGGTTGATCTCACGTGCGACGACGGAAAATCCTTTCCCGTATTCTCCCGCTTTTTCCGCTTCGATCGCTGCATTGAGGGCAAGAAGGTGTGTCTGGTCGGAAATCTTGTTGATAGTGGTGCCGACACTGGATATTTTGTTGGTTTTTTCATTAATAACCGACAATTTTGATGAAATCGAACCGGTCGCTTTGGTCAACTGCTGAATAACCGTCTCCATATTGTTGAGATCGGTACGGCCGGTTTCTGCCATGGATGCCGTATCGGCGATTGTTTCACTTACCTCGTCCATGGTGACCACAAGAGGTTCGGATGTGGCGGAAATTTCCTTGCTTGTCGCCGAGACCTGTTTTGCAGAAGCTGCCTGTTCCACCACTGTGGCCTGAAGCTGCTGTACCGAGGCCGATATCTCGGTTGCGGAAGTAGTCACCTGTATTCCTGACTGCTGTACCTGCCCGATCAGGGAACCGAGACTGTCGGTCATGGTGTTGAACGATTCGAGGAGTTGGCAGGTCTCATCGGCATTTTGCACGAAAAATCTGTTCGTGCTTTTTGAGAGAAACCTTGCGGAAAATTCAGTCAGGCCGCTTTTGGCATCCTGAACGTTTCCCGATGCAATTTTACTTGCGAGATTGATAATCACACCTAATGGCCTGGTCATTCTGTTACTCAGTATAAGAGCCAGAAGAACAGACAGTAACATAACTACAATGCTCCAGCGAATTAAGCGGCTCAACAGTTTATCGGTTAAATCTTCAAAGTTATTTTTTATATCATAATCATCTTCATACATTCCGGCGCAAATCACCCAGTCCCACGGTTCAAAATAAGTAATCGCGGCAATTTTATTTCTAGACGACGTTTCTCCCGGATTTTTCCAGGAATAGTCCTGGTGGGCTATGTTCCCCTTATTCAGGCTGAGTGCTTTATTTACTATCGACTGAATGTTGAAATTGCCGTTTTCGTCTTCAACATCCAGGATATTTTCCCCGTCACGCATGCCGTCTTTTGAAATGATGTATTTTCCCTTATTATCGTTTGTTGCCCCGAGAACATACACGTATCCGGTTTTCCCGACCTTCGTATTGATTATCGTCCTGCGCAGCGATTCGACAGATTCAAGCTTTTCACCGACATAAAGCACTCCGAGAATATTACCTTTGCCGTCCCTGATCGGCTCATAAGCAGTGAGGTACCATGCATTGACAACATACGCAAGCCCCCGGTAGGTCTGGCCTTTCATAACAGTATCGATAACAGGATTGGCTGCCCCATCCGTATTGACAACAGGGATATAGGTCCCGATTGCCCGTGTATGGTCGAGATTCTCGACATTCGTGGCAATCCTCAGCATATCTCCCTGATCATTCATCCGCTGGAAAACAGTGCAGGTTCCGCCGACAAGCTCTTTGACCTCATCCACAACAGGCGCCGTCTTTAAAAAATCAGGATTTTTGCCGAGCCATTTCCCGCCAACTAACATTTTCGGAAGCCGTATCATCTGAGTCTGCTTTGTATACTGATTAATCGCTTCCCATGATACCATTTCGTTGTTCAGCCGAACCGAACCCTGCTGGTAAAGGATCCTTCGTGCAACATTCAGGTCATGATTGATCTTACGCTGAATCAAATCATTTGCTGTCTCGCATAATCCGTAAACATCCCTGGCAATCTGGTCAATGTTCATCCTGGACAAAGCATCGAAATCGGTTTCTGCCTGTTGGCCTATTCGTGCCTGAAACTTGACAGTAAGCGCAAACATTACACAAACCGGCAGAATCGCCGCCAGAATTGTCAGGCCGATGATCTTTCTTCTCAAAGTAAGATTCATTTCAGGGGATCCTTTTTAAGTTTCGCGTTGAGGTTTTAAAAAATACAATTTTTTCCGTTATCTGTGCATAATCATTTATAAACTAATATATTATCAGTAAATATCAATGTAAATTTTTTTCACAATCTCAAAAATTTTTTTCCGGTTATCCCGTTAAGTAAGCTGAAGTTTCATCACCTCCCATGGGCTTTGCCTCGTCCCAGCCTCCAGTCCCCAGTCTCCAGCCTCTGTTCCTGCCCCTTGCTCATGGCACTACAAGGGGGCAAGCCCCCTTGTTCAGCGTTGCCGCAACTTATCTCCTTAAGTAAGCTGACGTTTCATCACCTCCCATGGGCTTTGCCTTGTCCCAGCCTCCATTCCCCAGTCTCCAGCCTCTGTCCCTTATTGCTGAGCTAACGGGATAACCGGAAAGTCTTTTTATCCTTAAATAT
>SDBS01005983.1_pt1 | contig 11847 bp, 9 predicted proteins | sample 2277091 | NCBI WGS metagenome assembly SDBS01 (sample SAMN10404972, study PRJNA504765) | marine sediment metagenome | isolation source: marine sediment core GS10_PC15, 163 cmbsf | place: Arctic Ocean: Southern Knipovich Ridge | collected 2010 | reverse complement strand
GGTTGTGCGCAAGCCATTGCGGCGGTCAGTTGGGATCTGGACGAGGAAACCGATGCTGATGTTTGGGTTCAGATCGTAGTTGAAACCAGCGTTGATCATGCGGGCATTCCACTTGGTGAATGGGGTAAGAACCTCAGGCTTGAATTTATCGGCATTTGCTGCGGTCGATTTGACGCATATCTTGTCCTCATCGTGGCTGACGATGGCATACTGCAGGAAGAAAGAGAGCTTATCGATCAGGTTGTACACGCTGAATGTGCCGGCAAAGTGCCAGTTGTGTCCTGGATCTACGCAGACCTTTGTTTTACAGGGGAAGATGCCGCTCTGGCACTCGTCATCGGGGATCGGCATGTTGCAAAATTCCTGCGTGTTGAAGAACGTGGCGCCGTAGGCAATGGTTGCCTCAATCGTGTCGTGGAAGTCGAGCGAGATACCAGCATCAAAGCCGACGCCGTGGTGACCGTTGTTTCCGGCCGATAAGCTAAATAAATGGCAGAGGTCTCGTTCGTCAGCAGCCCCAATGACGCCGTAAATCGAGGCGAATGGGGTGACTACCACCTGAGACCACTCGCTGGAGCCTTCACTTGCATCGAATGAGCGTCTGAAGAATAGGTGCAGGCGCACATCTTCAATATCGGTTTCATGGAATTTATCGGTCTTGAGGCCCAGCGCGGTGGCGATTTCCTTGATGCTCTTGTCATTGGTCATGCATTCGCGCATTTCTTGAATATTGCGTTTTTGTGTTGAAGAGACCGTGCTGTCGCAGATGTCGATATCACCGCAGGTAAAGCCGGTTTCCGATAGATCCTGAAACGCGGTAACGGTGTACGAGATGCTTGCTACGCCGACCTCACCGATAAAACCAATGTACTCATTGAGCCGTGCCTGCGCCTGAAAACGGACGCCATATTTGTGATACTTAGTCCCCACTGAAACCTTGCCAAAATTTTTGCTGACTCGTTCGGCAAAGATTTCCTGGCGGAACGCATCTTTGGTGCTCCAGAGTGGTCCGGTTAACTCGGCAGCGCAGTCTTCTGGATCGTCATTGCATCCAACGTACTTCTTGGTTGACCTCAAAGTTTGGATAACCGATGGCCGTGTGCAGGCATGATCGGCTTCATTAGTCGGAAAGAGTAGGGCGAGCATGTTCCATTTGCCGAACACATCGTGCAGGAATGGTAACTCTTGATCACCGCAGTCAGTACCACGAGTAGCTCGCTGGCCAAAGCCGGTTACGGAGATGCTTGCACGTTCCGAATCACGTGGCGGGAGCATGCCTTTCAGATCTTCTTTGTGCCAATAATTCAGAAACCGGTACGGGTATTGGGTGGTGTAGAGTGGCCAGGGATCATTTGAGGTGATGCTTGAGTAGCAAACGATGCGGGGCACCAGGAAAAGGAGTGCGCCTGCTAGCACAGATGCCCAAGCGATTTGATGCTTCATCCCGTTCCTCACGTAGAAATCAAACCTTGCAAATGGCGTTCAGGCCAGGTATAGCATTTTTGCCTGTTGCCCGTCAATTGCGCTTAGCTGAGTCCAAGATTTTGTAGCAGACCCTCTATCGCAAAAGTAAAAATTATGCCTGCAGTAAACAGTCCTGCGACAGCAATAAAAAGGCGCTTACTACCCCGTTCGCTTGGCAAGGTTAACAGGGTGATTATGGAGCTACCGTAGGCGAACACAATGCAGAGTGCGGTGAGGTTGAAAAAGAGGCGGACATTCTCAATGAATACAAAGCTGGCAAGAATAGCTGCGGCAACAACAAGCACGGCCCCGGGCTGTGGCAAGCGCGTGCTTGCACCGAATGCCTTGCGGGACAACGTGATGAGCAGGCTGCTCGAGGACCAAATCATCGAGTGCAATGTGCCCAGCACGGCTGACAGGGTTGAAATGCCAATGCAAACGAGTATCCAAGAGGTGTGCCCGACCAGGTGAGCGAGTGGCCTCGTGATTGGTGCGTACGGATCGACAAATAGCTCAAGAGGAACAGCCAGCACAATACTTGTTACAAAGGCCAAGTAGAGGCCGCCAACAATGACAATCGAATAGGTCAGCGCGCGCGGCACGTTGCGTGCTGGATTTTCAACAATATTGAACAGTGATGCTGCGCATTCAAACCCAAAGAAGCCAAAAATAACCGCCTGGGTGGCACGGAAAATATTCGTCAGCCCAAAAGGAGCGAATGGTGTCAAGTTTGCTAGATCTGCGTACCGGAGGCACAACAGAGTGGTCATTACCAAAGGAAACATGGTGCAGACTATCAGAATATGCTGACCAAGTTGAGAAAACGCAACGCCCATCATGTTGAGGAGCGTCAGCGCAACTAGAATACCAAGCCCAAGTTGTGCGGGTGAGTAACTTGGCAGGTACGGGTGCAGATAAAAACCGGCGGCTTTGCACAGCAGACCCATGGCAATCAGTAGGCCGGCAAAATAGGCGAAGCTTGCGGCCAATCCCAGCCAATGGCCACCCCATTGCTTGGCATAGGTGTAGAATGATCCTTCTTCTGGGTACAGTTCAGCAAGCCGTGCGAGCGAGCGTGCCATGAACCACACAGCAGTGATGACAAACAGATACGATATGATGCCTGCCGGTCCCACGTAGAGCGCCAGTGCGGTTGGTACTGCAAAAATGCCGGCACCAATCATTGCGTTCATGCCAACGATCGTTGCGGTGGCAACGCCTATTTTTTGTTGGGACGGTGGTGCCATGTGGGGTCCTTTAATTTTTAAAACGAAAAGGGCAGGGGAATTGGTAATACCAGCTGCGATTCTAGCCTATTATGCTAGAGCAAAACAAGGTTTTGTGCAATGAGATTGTGCGGCGGCCTGTTGTGCTTGAGGCAATTTCGCTCGTCTGGCATACTGAGATTTATGAAGAACTACTGCACATACTACCAGGCGAGGGTCGTTCGGCAGCGCTGCTGGTTTTTGACGGCGCATCTGCACAGCGAAGATCACCTTGCGTTTGACCGTACCATCGACAAACAACAATCCATTTTCGAATTTTTTGTTCCGCCGGCCAATGAGCAGTACTTTGAGCAGACCATGGAGCTCATGCAGCGGGAGGGAGTGGTTGAGGAGTGGCAGAAGATGCCCAACCGGCTTGCCCAACCGGGAGCGCAGGTCTAGAAACCAGAATTTCCGAACGGATACCAGTGCGGCCTCTCGATACATTCACCTACGTCTTAGCAGACTTCGGTGAACACTCGAGGTGCCCGGTATATTATCCTGTAAAAAATTGAATCCTAACCCCCGCTCATCCCAAGTGATTTGGGTTTTTCGTTTCACAGAGAAGCACCCCTTCCGGGCATCTCGAGTGATTTGGCGGAGCGATAGCGGAGGCGAATTGTATCGAGAGAGCGCTAAAAAACTTTTGCCAGTCGTTTTTGCGTTTCTTCAACACCCAGCAGATCAAGTAGCGCATGGATGCTGAGCCCGTGCGGTTTGCCGGTCAGCGCCATGCGTACCGTTCCCCAGAGCAGCTTTGCCTTGATGTTTTGTTGAGCACCTGCAGCCTTGAGTGCCTGCATGAAAGCATCGGCATCGGCGAGTTTATCTAGATTTGCTTGCACCGCCTGGGTGATTTGCTCGAATGCGTCGCCGGCAAAGGCGGCTGCTTCTTTTTGCGAAACGTCCGATCCAGCAAAGTAAAAATCAAGCGTTTCCGCTGCGTCAACCAGTGTGTGCAAATCGGTTTGCACGGCGGTGACAAGTTGCTCAAATATTTTTGTTTCGAGATTTTGTGCGGCAGGGTGTTTTTTGGCAACGAAGGGCAGGCACAGTTGCGCAAGTTTTTTGACATCGTATGAGCTGAGCCATTTGTGGTTGACCCAGCGCAGTTTTTCTACATCATACTTGATTTGGCCAGTGGGCTTCAGATGAGCAAAATCGATGGCTTGTGCTAACGCATCGAGCGACATGATTTCTTGCTCGAACGAACCGCCAAGAATGCCCAAATAATTGCAAATTGCTTCGGGTACAAAACCGGCCTCGCCCAAATCTTTGAGTGAAAAACCAAAGTCACGTTTGGAGAGTTTTTTCCCGTCAAGATTGCACATGATTGGCATGTGCCAAAAAGTTGGGATCGGTGCGCCAAATGCCTGGTACAAAACTGTCTGTCCAACGGTGTTGGTCAGGTGATCTTCCCCGCGCAGCACGTGGGTGATTTGCATGGCAATGTCATCAACGCAATTGGCAAACATGAACGTAAAGGATCCGTCTTGCCGAGTGACGGGGAAATCAGAAAAATCTTTGAAGTTGAATTTGATTGTGCCGCGTGCCATGTCAGAAACGGCGAGCTCATCTTCACTTGGTACGCGAACGCGCCAGATGAATGGGGTGCCAGCTGCCACTTTTTTTTCAACATCTGCGCTGTCGAGCTTTGCGCAGGTGCGGTCGTAGCGTGGTGGCCGCTTGAGCATGATCTGGCGTTGTCGCTTGCGGTCGAGTTCCTCACTTGTGCAGAAACAGCGGTAGACCAGTTCTTTATTTTGCAGCTCTTGTAGTTTTTGTGTGTACAGATCGGTGCGCTCGGATTGAAAGTAGGGAGCGTGCGGGCCACCGACGCCAGGGCCTTCGGTGTACGCAAGGCCGAGCCATGCCAGATCGGCTTGAATTTGCTTGGCACCGGGGTCGAGGTTGCGTGTTGGATCAGTATCTTCTACGCGCAGCACAAATGTGCCACTGCTACTTTGTGCGAGAAGGTAGTTGAGTAGCGCAGTCCGAGCGTTTCCTAGGTGCATGATACCGGTTGGTGAGGGGGCGAAACGGACGCGAATAGGATGAGTCATGACGATTGCTCCCGGAGCTATACGGCCGGATTTTTTTTTAGTAAGTTTACAGCTCCGTTTGTGTAAAGTCTAGCAAAAGTGGCGTTGGAACGCGTGATTGCGCGAACGTAGCCGCGATGTTTGACGGTGCCTGCGGGGCTTTGGTAGAGTGCCGCTGGGTCGATTTGCGTCGAAAAAACCCGGGAGTAGTATATGAAACAGTGCCTCAAGATATCTTTCAGTGGGCAGGTTTACAAAGGGTTCTTGCAGGATTTCATCAAAAAGCATGCGCAAGAGCTTTCGCTTGAGGGGGTGGTGCAAGTGGGAGCAGACGATGTTATTCACATCATGGTGTGTGGCAAGCGCGAAGATCTGGAAGCGTTTATCGATGTATTGCATCGAGGAACCAAAAAGACGGCGATTGATGAAATCTCTGTTGCGCCATTCATGCGTGCCAAGGATTATCGCGGCGTTTTTCGCGTGATCGAATAGCCAGGCACTCTCTGATACACTAGGTATCGCTCATTTGGCCTTCATTGTGTTGGGGTACCTTGTGTTTTGGTTGCAGGTTGGTGTCGGGATTGTTGGCACGTTCCTTGCGGTATTTCGCATTGGTGCGGCGTCTTCGCCAATTTCGTTTTTCTGTTCGGGGCTTTCTGAGCCGCCGGTAGATTTGGTGGCACGGCATGTTTCTGAGCCGTTTTCTCTTGGTGCGCTTACGTACTCGTGTGATGTTCATATCACTGATGCAGAATTTTTTTATCTGGCCGACTTCCCTGCGGGGCGAATAACGCCAGCAGATGTGCAGTTGGCCGTATGGTATCTGAGTAAGAAAAACAAATTCGCCACCATCACGGTGACGATCAGTCCTGCCGATGCAGACGCATGCGACGTACATTTTGATTTGTCCGGTTGTTGGACATTCAAGCGCCTCAAGCTCGAGGGCATGCTTGTTGGCAAGGATGCCTATCGACAATTTTATCTGCTTGAACCGGGGCAGCCATTTGACCATGCCAAGCATTATCGTGCGCTCGCACAAATCCGTCAGGAGTTCAGGAAAGCGGGATATCTGCAGGGGGCCGTTGTCGAACGGCTTGAACGTGAACAAAAAACGAAAGCGGTCATTGTTCATCTGCTGCTTGAGCGGGGTGAACGTTTTGCGATCAATCGGGTTCAGGTGATGCTTGATGGTGTTGTGCAGAACAATCCGAAAGCGTATGAGCGGTTGCGTAGAAAAATAACCCACTTTTTAAATAATCGGTTGGCGGGCAAGCGTTACAGCAAGCAGGTGTTGAATCAGGCGGGAAGCAAGCTGCGTCGGTATCTTGTTGAGGCGCAATTTTTGCGTTTCAGCTTGATGTTGCAGGAACGTATCGATTATGCGGCCAAGCAGGTGGACTTACTATTTCGTGTTACGTTGCATGAAAAAAAGTGGTTCGAATTTGCGGGCAACGAGGCGATCTCACGTGCGCAGTTGCTTGACGAGCTCATGGAGTTGGGCCAGTCAGTTTGGCTCCTGCCGCCGCCAATCTTGGCACAGGAACTACAGCAATACTATCTCGGTAGGGGATTTCTTTCGGCAACGGTTGCGAGTCGTGAGGATGGTGGACGGTGCACTTTTCAGATTAGCGAAGGTGATCGAGCGACCATCACCGCTGTTGAATTGCGGGGTGCGCATTCATTTGCGCAGTCGGAACTTGTTCGTGCGTGCTTTCGCCGTGTTTTGCGTACGCGCCTTTTTGATATCGATGTAATCCGAGAGGCAATTGAATCCCTGGTGGCGTTTTATCTTGAGCATGGTTTTTCTGATGTTTGTGTGGCGCGGCATGATCTTGAGCCAAGTGACGGCCGGAAGGGCGGTTCAGCATTGGTTGTGACCATTCAAGAAGGGGTGCAGCGCATGGTCCGTGCGATTGATGTTACCGACATGCCGGACATTGCCAGGGAACTGCGCAAGGCATGTGCGCCAAGCCTGCCACAACCATTCAATCCACGCGACGTTGCTCAGCAGCGGCAATGGTTGATGCAGTACTTTCAGCGTCGCGGTTTTATGACGGTGAACGTCGAGCATGAACTGATCGAACATGACGGAGCAGTGTCGATTGTGTGGCATGTTCGGCATGAGCCGGAGCCAGCACGTTTTGGCAAAGTGGTATTTGTTGGCGCCTCGTCGTTTCCACCAGACATCATTTTGCACGAGCTGCCTTTCAGAGCAAATGATGCATGGGATAAGCGTCTGATTGATGAGGGCACGGCACGGCTGCGCGCGCTTGATGTGTTTGAAACGGTGTGCGTAGCGCCGTGGTATGGACAAAGGTCGTTGCAGCAGCGTCCTATTTTGGTGCGTGCAGTTGAAGATGATCCGTTTGAACTGCGGATGCGTTTGGGCTTTGCGCAGGTCAGTAAAAATTTGACGTTCCGCAAAGGTGGCACGGTGCGGTTGGGCGGGGCGTTTTTCTGGCGCAATCCATCCAACAGGGGGGATTTTTTGCGACTTGATGCTGATTACACATTTTTTAACCGACATTTTGCGGCGCAGTACGCCAGGCCATTTTTTTGTGGCGCACCCTTGGGGGTGCACATCAAAGGGTATGCAACTGAGTACACGCAGCCGCTGTTTATCGGGAGCAATGAACCATTGTACGAGGCGGTGCAGCATGGCGTGCTTGGTGGGGTCTCCTACCGCTTTGCTCATGGCGTTGCAACGCTCAACATTGGCTACGAGCGCATGAAAACGCAGTGCATTGCGCCGGACCTGGCTGCGGCGATTGATCTTTCACCAGCTTTGGTGAATCGTAGTTTTCCGTACATTTTTTTGGAACCAACATTGCTGGTTGATCTGACCGATGATCGCCTGAATCCCACACGCGGCACGCTTACCGTTGCATCGCTGAAAGCAATGATCCCGCACGATAGCCTGAGTGGTTTTGTACGGGTGCTCTTTGAGCAGGCGATTTTTTTCCCGCTTACTCGTTACGCAGTGTTTGCTGGGCGTGCGCGGGTGGGGCACCTGTTTAATCGGGTGTTTCAAGAAATTATGCCACCGGAACGATTTTATCTTGGCGGTGCTCATTCGCTGCGGGGATACAACATCGATGCGGCGCCACCGGTGAGTCCGGTCAAGTGCGACGACGGAGACTTGATTGTGGTGCCACAGGGCGGTAAGACCATGATTAATTTGAATGCGGAGCTGCGCATCAATGCGTGGCAGCCGTTCACCGCAGCGCTGTTTCAGGATCTGGGTGTGCTGTTGGCAGATGATATGCGCGATTTTGAAGAACGGTTGTTGCCAGTGACCGGTTTTGGTTTGCGCTACAACACGCCGGTGGGACCGCTACGCTTTGACGTAGGTTTCAAATGGCGTAGGCAATCAGAGAAAGAGTCGTCATTTGCCTGGTTCCTGACACTTGGACAGGCGTACTGATTAAGATTGATTTTTATGCTGCTGAACCGCTGTGGCAACGAGCGCTTGCCCATCGCGGCGATTGGCATCGGTGCGAAACTGGGTTGTGGCATCAGGACAGCTGGTGTATTGACTCCGGTGCAGGATGTCGAATGCCGTGATCGCGTTGTTGTGATGCACAAACAATGCATGAAAATCTGCTAGGCCAGAGACTGGACGGTAGTTGCCGTGCTGCTTGTATTTTTCACGAATCGCTTTGTAGGAATTTGCTTCCCCCACCAGACGCTGTTGCAGCTTGCTTTCATCGGGGGCCTGTGTGAGTAAGTCCTTGGCCCAATAGTACGTTGTGTTGAGTGCAGACTGCCAGAACGATTGTTCCTGTTTGCATGGTGCATGCGGATCTTTTTGCAAGTGTCGTTCACGCAAGAGAGGTTTGAGTTGCGCAAGTGCTGGCTGTTCATTCGCTACGGACAAGATGTAGGTACTTTCGAGTTTCTTAGCGTGTACATACGACGCGCTACAAAAAAACAGAAAGGTACTCGCGACGAACATCATACGGTTTTTAAACAGTATGTACTTCATCGGTTTCCCTTTCTGTACTACTGCAGGGCATTTTTCACTATCGATCAACGTGTGTTACCACGCTGTTCAATGCGTGTGCGTCTGCAGCAACTTTTACTCTCCACCACCGGTGCTCCATCACGGCCGCTTCTGCTTAAATTTCTACCTGTCTTGAGTGTAGCAAATTTGGCAGGGAAAATTCAATATTTGAGTGGGTCTTGGGGGGCTAGGTTGGAGGTGTGTCGCCTTTGGTAGGCTGACTGGCAGGGGGGATACAGAGAATAGAGTTGGTCAGGTCGAGAGCCAGCTTTTTGGCTGCCTGGGCACGATGCCCATCAAAATGGCCATGTTGATCATAGAATTCGGCAATGGTTTGCCCAAGCTCAGGTAGCAGGAAGACGGGGGTGTAGACCATCGCCGCAGGACCGATACCACGTGGTTCATGGGTGATAAGGCCCTGGGTGTGTCCCTCGTAGATACGGATGTCCTGTCCCGGCCAAACGAGCGCCATGATCGAGGTAAACTGGACCGTACGCTGTTCGGTTGGCACGCCACGTAGCTTTTTAAGCAAAAATGCTCGCTTTTGTTCCGCGGTCGCGTGGGGTCCCGCCCAGCGTGCGGAATGCACACCGGGGGCACCATCAAGGGCATCGATTTCCAGGCCGGAGTCATCGGCAACTGTTGGCAGGCCGCTTATCTGGGAGTAGGCAGTTGCCTTGAGGATGGCATTTTCTCGGAACGTGCTGCCGGTCTCCTCAACGTCGGTGGTAATTCCCAAATCAGCGAGGCTGACAAGGCGCACTGGCGCAGCGAGCAGTTGCCGGCGTATTTGTTCGAGCTTGCCGGGATTGTGTGTTGCGATCAGGAGCGTTGGTTTGTCATCTCTTTTTTGCATTGTTGCGGAACCCAAACTGTTTGATCAAGCCGGTGATGGTATCCTTAAATCCACTGTACTCCAGTTCATTATACGGCAACATGGCAGCACCTGACCAGCCCTGGCTGCGCATTTCGAGTGCTTTTTTCTGGGCATTATGGCGTACCACATCCCAGGCAGGGTTATCAAACATGTCCACACGATCACAGCAAAACGTACCATTTTTGGCGACGGAGAAAGCAACGCAGGCAATTATCGGCAGGCAGTAGGGCCCGGTGACGGCAGTGTTGAGGGGAACCGGCATGAGTGGCATCACGTGCGAACCACGCGCATCACCACCAACATAGTGTGCTTTGGTGAACGGCATGATGATTTCTTCTGGCGCGGGAAAAATACTTTGGGTGCGTATGAGTGCGACCGGATCGTCCTTGCCGGTGTACTTGCCAGCAATGGTGTGCAACCGCTGAGCGGAGATGGCGGCAACCTGTTCGCCATCATAGTTGCGCGAATGAATGCTGTCGATGCCAAAGCGCTCGTTGTCGCGCAGGAGAGCGGTGATATTGTAATAATCGTCTGGCGAGTTGAGTTCAAGTACGCTGTCACCTTTGGCGTTATCCATGTCGATGATGGTGAATACAAAGCCCTTGCTCATTTTGGGCAGCATGAGCCCTGCACAGTACATTGGATCGGCGAACGCAAGAAAGAGTGGCAGGTTGAATGCGCCGGGGCCACACTTGTCGGCAGCGAGCATCAAAAAGCTTTCGGCAGGGCGGTAACCCTCGAGTGTGTGATTGAACTCAATTTCAGCAACACCAGGACCGGCGCCACGAACATTGCTCGATGGTGCATCGACGAGCAAATCTTGCCCAGCGCCGTAGAGGCCGTCGGCGTGTGCTTGTTTGGCGGCGGCGCAGAGTGCTCGCCAGACGAATTGGTGGACATCTTTATCATTTTTGCCGTTGGTGTGTGACATGAGCAAGGCGATGTCATCGCCGGTGAATGAGACGAATCCATCGATGAGCAGTTTATCTTGCACCGCTTTGCGCATATGTTCTTGCACTGTGGCGAGCATTTTTTGTGATGGGCGCGTGTGCCCGCCGATAGAACCAACATCTGCTTTGATGAGTGAGATGGTCAATTTCATGATATCTCCCTTATTTGCGTGGTGAGAATGGGTCATTCGTTGCGTTATTGTGGAAAAAGATTATATTTAATCCTAGCACTCGTACAGCGCGAATTGCTACGCTCGGCGTGCGAGCACGATGCGATCCCCTCAGATCTTCCCTGCTGCCGTTTTCACTCTGCTGGTGCGGCGCGGGAAATTTGTTTTTTATGCAGGGAGCATACGATGAGTAGCCATCACAATTGTGACACCCATTTGCCGGATCAATCGTTGACAAACGAGCTGATTTGCCACTTCCCGTATGCCATTTTTTCAGTGGCACTGGGGTTGATTGTTCTGAGCTTCTTGACCTACAGCGTCACGAATATTCTCGATTCAGACAATCTGACGCGGCAGTGCTACGCGTTGTTCCACAGCTTCCACTTTTTACACCTGGTTTTTGCAGCAACGGGGACGGTACTGACGTTTCGGCGATTTTCACGCAATGTGTTCTGGGCTTTTGTGGTTGGCGCCTGTGTGCCATCAATTTTCTGCATGCTTTCCGATGTCATTCTGCCATATATCGGTGGACGACTGTTGCAGGTGCCCATGCGGCTGCACATCTGTTTTGCTTCGGAACTGCAAAATGTTCTGCCATTTTTGAGTGTTGGCGTGCTCAACGGTTTTGTGATGAGCAACCATCAAGCCTCGCGCCTTTCAGCCTACTCGCTTGGCTCTCATTTTTTGCATATCCTGGTCAGCTCTCTTGCATCACTGTTCTACTTGGTTTCTCATGGCTTTCTTGAATGGCAAGAGCACATGGGCTTTGTTTTTATTTTTTTATTGATTGCAGTATTGGTTCCTTGTACGTTATCTGATGTGGTTGTTCCTATGTTATTTGCACACTTTGGACGCAGGCGATGAAGGATGAAGAGCATCCGACTGCAGGGTATCGCAAAAGCATTCCGGGGTGAGGCGGTACTCGAAAATATCAACCTCACCGTGCCAGCAGGATCTTTCTTTGCCTTGCTTGGCCCAAGTGGCTGTGGCAAGACTACCATTCTGCGGTTGATTGCTGGCTTTGATGCGCCTGATGCGGGCCAGATTTTTTTGGGTGACGAAGATATCACGAACAG
>SDBS01005982.1_pt1 | contig 11847 bp, 2 predicted proteins | sample 2277091 | NCBI WGS metagenome assembly SDBS01 (sample SAMN10404972, study PRJNA504765) | marine sediment metagenome | isolation source: marine sediment core GS10_PC15, 163 cmbsf | place: Arctic Ocean: Southern Knipovich Ridge | collected 2010 | reverse complement strand
CTATTATAGCGAGCAATTGCAAAGTCAGAAGATATTGCAGGACCTGCTGTTCCCGCTACCACTATCTTGCCGTCTTCTTGTATTGCTACTGCTCGTCCGGCATCAGCTCCACTAAAATCAGTAATTACGATGCCATTATCACCAAAGGTACTATCTAAACTACCATCTGTATTATATCGCGTAACGGCAAAATCAGCACTTACGAAAGGTCCTACAAATCCTGCCGCTACAATTTTGCCGTCTTTTTGTGTTGCCACTGCATTACCAATAGCAGGGTTACCAAAATTAGTGATTACTTTTCCATCATCACCAAACGTAGTATCTAAATCTCCATCGGTGAACAGTGACGTTGATAAATTAAAACCATCACGGGTGTTTTGTGATGCAACACATTTTTGCAATACTTTGCCCCCGCCGGCAATATTAAATCCATGGATACCATTTTGTTTTGCTATGCAACCGAGATAAACATTGTCACCATTGCATGCTGAATCACATACCCCATGGAAACAATTCATGCTTGCTTTACACCATTTAAAACAAATAGTATCGGTATTGTCGAGCACAAATCCATTGCCACCATTTTTTTCTGCATTACAAGACTTTACCGTCCCATTTTCTACCATTTGCAGGGCAAATCCATCGCCCAAACAACACAATGCCTGACAATTGGTGAGCATAACTTCCGTTGCACAATTTATGTTGATGCCGATAATTGGCGACAAAATACAATCTGGTATATCAATCACACTATCAACAATGCTATCAACAACGGAGACAATAAAAAATTCTTTGAATATACCCACATTGAGTACTTTTATATCTTTGATTTGCAAACAGGTAATTGGTGCAATACGCTCCGGCATATCAATGATGCTATCAATAAGGCTATCGCTCACACTCATGGAAATAAACACAATATTGTTGGTTGCATCTGCATCAATACCTTTGTTGTTCATGTTACAAAGCACGCCATTTTGTATCGTAATGTTACTTAGACCGGAGTTTATTGCAATACCAATGTCACCACCAGTGCTGCCATCTATTTTTTTATCTTGCAAATCAAACAGTACATTATCTGATGCAATAGTTATTGCGGTGCCAGTAGCAAAGCTAACCGATTCTGCTAAACAATAGACACCCGGACTTTCTATAGTAAAGGGGATATCACTTTGAAAAATTAATGTTTCACAGGCACCAACAAATGCTAATTCATCTACCGCTGATAATAACAGGTCTTGTTTTTCATCTACCTGTTCTAATTTTGAACAAATTGATGCGTCATGGACGGAGAGATCATCATCAAGGTCTTCTATTTTTGAACAAATGGTATCGATACCCGTGCTTACTTCATCAACAACAGAATCAATAGTTTCTAGTTTTGAACAAACAATGTCATTGTGGGTTTCAAGATCATCATCTACTTTTTCTATTTTTGAGCAAATTAGATCTTGTTGTGAATCAAGTATATCTATCTTTGAATCGGCAACGTCTATACAGTCACCAATGCGGGCGGTCAGTCGCCACAAATTTTCTCCTGGCTGTGGATTTACTTTTGCCGTAAGTGAATTGATAAATAATAGACAGGATATAATATACAATATCTTTACCTGAATAAGATTATTATTCATCAAGCTCTCCCTTTAACTTGTAAAGTTTTACTTTTTACGCTTCAACATTTGCCCAAAAACTGGTTGTTAGGTCCGGTGTTGTTACTAATGGCACCCCAGCATAATTACCACCGGCATTATCATGTGCTCTGTTATTAAATATTTGATTGTTGATACCTAAATTTTCTATACCGATGTTACTGTTTTGCAGCGCCTCATTACTCAATAATTGACAAGAATCAGTTAATGATTCAAGTAAAAAGCCATCTGCCACGTTATGTATTGCTGCAGAATCACGCACATCGTATGCACTGCCGGCAATATTAAAGCCATCCTCACCATTTTCCTCTGCAATACAATCACGAACGGCAACACCTCGTTTAAATACAACATACCGCGCAACAGCAAAATCTCCGGATACATTTTGTTCAAAATTTGATACTCCTGCCACCACTATTTTGCCGTCTTTTTGTAAGGCTACCGCCAACCCTCGATCATCACCCCCAGTAAATTCGGTAATTATGGTGCCAGGTAAACTTCCTGTCGGATTAAAAGTAGCATCCAAGCTTCCATTCGTATTGTATCGTGCTACCGCAAAATTATCATCTGCTCCTGCGCCAGTATTTGATTGCCCTGCCACCACTATTTTGCCATCTTTTTGTATTGAAATGGTATTTGCTTGATCCATACTTCCACCAAAATCAGTCGTTACCGTTCCTGGCAAGCTTCCTGTCGGATTAAAGGTAGCATCCAAACTTCCATCTGTATTGTATCGTGCTACCGCAAAATCACCACCAGCTATCCCTGCTGCCACAATTTTGCCATCTTTTTGTATTGTTACTGCGATAGCAGCAGAATCTCCACCAAAATCAGTTGTTACCGTTCCTGGTAAACTTCCCCCTGGATTAAAAGTAACATCTAAACTCCCATCTGTATTGTATCGTGCTACCACAAAATTTTCAATTGTAGCTCCTGTCACCACTATCTTGCCATCTTTTTGTATTGTTACTGCAGTAGCACCGGCATCAACACCCAAATTAGTTGTTACGGTACCGGGTAAAATACCCATTGGATTAAAGGTAGTATCCAAAATTCCACCCGTTGTATACCGTGCAATAGCAAAATCAGTATCTGATATTCCTGCCACTACTATCTTGCCATCTTTTTGTAGGGCTACCGCAAGTCCCTGATCAGTCCCACCAAAATCAGTCGTTCTCGTACCAGGCAATCCTCCAGTTGGATTAAAACTAATATCCAAAGATCCATCCGAATTATACCGTGCTACCGCAAAATTAAAATTTCCTACAAATGAAGATCCTGCTACGACAATTTTGCCATTTTCTTGAATTACTGTTGCAAACCCTAAAGAAAAAGTTCCAATAAGAGTAGTCACTAAACCTCCCAAACCAAAACTCGTATCCAAACTTCCGTCGGTATTATATCGTGCAAGACCAAAACTAAAATTCGCTGTTCCTGCCACCACGATCTTGCCATTTTTTTGTAATCCTACTGCTGCTCCCAAATCAGACTCAAACATCCCACCAAAATCTGTCGTTACTTTTCCTCCCACTCCAAAGGTCATATCCAAATCTGCATCATTGAGCAATGAGGTTGATAAATTAAACCCATCGCGCGTATTTTGTGATGCAATACATTCTTGCAACACTTTGCCACCACCTGCAATATTAAAGCCATGAATACCATTTTGTTTTGCAAAACAGCCAAGATAAACATTGTCTCCATTGCATGCTGAATCACAAATACCATGGAAACAATTCATGTTCGCTTTGCACCATTTAAAACAAATCGTGTCGGTATTGTCGAGCACAAAGCCATTACCACCATTTTCTTCTGCATTACAAGACTTTACCGTCCCATTTTCTACCATTCGCAGGGCAAATCCATCGCCCAAACAACACAATGCCTGACAATTATCTAAAATAACTTTCGTTGCACAATTTATGTTGATACCGGTAATGGGCGACAAAATACAATCAGGTACGTCAATGATACTATCAACAATACTGTCAACGACGGAGACAATCGGAAACTCGTTGAAAATACCAACATTGAGTACTTTTATGTCTTTAATCTGTAAACAAGCAATCGGTGCAATACGTGCTGGCATGTCGACAAGACTGTCCAGCACACTCATGGAAATAAATGCGATGTTGTTGGTTGCATCGGCATCAATACCCTTGTTGTTCATGTTACAAAGTACACCATTTTGAATCGTAATATTTTGTAGACCAGAATTTATTACGATACCAATGTCACCACCCGCACTGCCGTCTATTTTTTTATCTTGCAAATCAAGTAATACATTATCTGACGCAATCGTTATTGCGGTACCAACAGCAAAGCTAACCGACTCGGCTAGACAATAGACACCCGGACTATCGATAGTAAACGGTATGTCACTTTGAAAAATTAATGTTTCACAGGCGCCAACAAATTCTAGTTCATCGATCGCTGATAATAATAAATCTTGTTTTGTATCAATTTGCTCTAGTTTTGAACAAATTGAAGCATCATGGACAGAGAGATCTTCATCAAGATCTTCCAGCTTGGAACAAATTGAATCGATACCCGTGTTTACCCCATCAACAACAGAATCAATAGTTGCTAGTTTTGAACAAACAATGTCATTGTGCATCGCAAGGTCATCGTCAACTTTTTCTATCTTTGAACAGATAAGATCTTGTTGTGAATCAAGTAGATCCAATTTTGAATCAGCAACATCTACACAGTCACCAATGCGGGCGGTCAGTCGCCACAAATTTTCCCCCGGCTCTGGATTTACTTTTGCCGTAAGTGAATTGATAAATAATAGACAGGATATAACATACCATATTTTTGACTGAATAAGATTATTGTTCATCAAACTCTCCTTTTGGCCTATTAATTTTTTTGCTTCTAATCTACGTTTTATATTAGATTAGTTTAACTCTAAAATATCCATCGCTATTGTCAATAATTTTTATGACCATTTTATGCGCTCAGAACTTACAAAAAGTTTTACTTTTTACACTTCAACATTTGTCCAGAAACCGGTTGTTGATGTTGGCGTTTCTACCAATGGTACTCCAGCATAATTACTACTGACATTACTGTGCGATCGATTATTCAAAATTTGATTATCGGTACCTAAATTTTCTAGACCAATGTTGCCATTTTGTAATGCTTTATTACTCAACAATTGACAACCATCAGTAAGCGATTTTAACAAAAATCCATTAAATGCATTATGAACCGAAATAGAATCACACACAACATAGGCATTGCCTGCAATATTAAAGCCGTCCTGACCATTCTCTTGGGCAACACAATCTTTAACTGCCACTCCCTGCTTTAATACAACATACCGTGCCACTGCAAAATCGCCACTTGACCTTCCTGCCACCACTATCTTGCCATCTTTTTGTAGTGTTACTGCAAATCCTCTATCATTACCACCAAAATCAGTCATTACGGTACCCGGTAAACCTCCGGTTGGATTAAAGGTGGTATCTAAACTTCCATCCGTGTGATAACGTGCAATGGCAAAATTATTATTTGATATTCCTGCCACCACTATTTTACCATCTTTTTGAAATACTACGGTAAACCCTCTACTGACACCACTAAAATCAGTTATCAGGGTACCTGGCAAGATCCCTGTCGGATTAAAGGTGGTGTCCAAGCTCCCATCTTTGTTATACCGTGCAACGGCAAATTCGTTTTCTCCTCCAGCATCGGATTGTCCTGCTACCACTATTTTGCCATCTTTTTGCACTGCTACTGCACGCCCAAGATCATTACTATTTCCACCAAAATCAGTAGTTACCGTTCCTGGCAAAATACCCGTTGGATTAAAGGTAATATCCAAGCTCCCATCTCTATTATAGCGTGCCACCGCAAAATCATTATCACCTCCTGCATTCGATGTTCCTGCCACCACTATTTTACCATCTTTTTGTAGTGCTACTGCATTTCCTTGATCACCTCCCCCAAAAGGAATAATTACCGTTCCTGGCAAAATACCCGTTGGATTAAAGGTAACATCCAAGCTCCCGTCTGTATTATAACGTGCAACAGCAAAATCAAAATCACCTTCTGCATTTGATGTTCCTGCCACCACTATTTTACCATCTTTTTGCAATGCTATTGCAAATCCTCTATCATTACCAATTCCAAAATCAGTCGTTACGGTTCCTGGCAAGCTGCCTGTCGGATTGAAGCTTACATCCAAACTACCATCTCTATTGTACCGTGCAACAGCAAAAACATTATCATTAGTTGGACCAGATTGTCCTGCCATTACAATTTTACCATCCTCTTGTATTGCTACCCCATTAGCTTCGTCTTCTCCACCTAAGTTGGTAATCACCGTTCCTGGTTTGCTCCCTATTGGATTAAAGCTAACATCTAAACTGCCATCTGGGTTATATCGTGCAATGGCAAAATCACCCGCCGGAAAATTATCAAATCGACCAACAACTACTATCTTGCCATCTTTTTGTAGTGCTACTGCCTGGCCACTATCACTCCCACCAAGATCAGTAGTTACTGTACCTGGTAAATCTCCTGTCGGATTAAAGGTAACATCCAAACTGCCATCACTGATCATTGCAGTTGCCAACCCAAATCCATTACGTGCATTTTGTGCAGCTATACATTCTTGTACTACTTTCCCGCCACCAGTAATATGAAATCCATCAATACCATTCTGTTTTGCTTCACATCCCAGATAAGTATTATCTGATGTGCATCCGGTATCACAAAATCCATTGAAACAATTCATAATCGCTTGACACCATTTAAAGCGATTGGTATCGGTATTACTTAACACAAAACCATTACCACCATTCCGTAATGCGTTACATGATTTAATAAGGCTGTGTTCAGTCATTTGCAGCGCAAAACCATCACCTAAACAAGAAAATACATGACAATTATCTAACAACAGTTCTACGACACAATTAATATTGATGCCGGTAATTGGCGACAAGACACAATCTGGTGTATCAATGACACTGTCAATTATGCTATCAACGACAGAAACAATCGGAAACTCTTTAAATATTCCGACATCTATAACCTTTACATTTTTAATTTGCAAACAGGTAATCGGTGCAATACGCTCCGGCATATCGACAATACTATCAATTAAGCTATCACTCACGCTCATGGAAATAAATGCAATGTTATTGGTCGCATCTGCATCAATACCCTTGTTGTTCATGTTACAAAGCACGCCATTTTGTATCGTAATATTGCTCAGACCAGAATTTATTGCGATACCAATGTCACCACCAGCACTCCCATCTATCTTCTTTTCATTCAAATCAAGAAGAACATTGTCTGCTGCAATCGTAATAGCGGTACCGCTCGCGAAACTGACCGATTCTGCTAAACAGTAGACCCCTGGACTGTCGATGGTAAACGGAATATCGCTTTGAAAAATCAATATCTCACAGGGACCAGCAAATTCCAGTTCATCTATCTTTGATGTAATATCCTCTAGTTTTGAACAAACCACTTCATTGTGAGTAGCAAGGTCATCGTCAATTTTTTCTATCTTTGAGCAGATAGCATCTTGTTGTGAATCAAGTATATCTAGCTTTGAATCGGCAACATCAACACAATCACCAATGCGAGCCGTCAGTCGCCATAAATTTTCCCCCAGCTGTGGATTTACTTTTGCAGAAAGTGAATTGATAATTAATAGGGATAGAATATATAATATTTTTAATCTAACAGGACTGCTATTCACCAATCTCTCCCTTTTAAATTTCTTATTTCAAACATGAATGTTTGATTAAAATTTTACAATTGAACGTTTGTCCAAAAGCCGGTCGGTAACCCAGGGGTAACAATAACAAGCGGTACACCAAAATAATTACTCACCGTATTATCAAGCGCCCTATTATTAAATATTTGATTACCCGTTCCCAAGTTTTCTACACCAATATTACCATTTTGCAATGCGGCATTACTTATTAACTGACAACTATCAGTTACGGATTCCAAGAAAAATCCATCTTCTACATTATGTATTGCTGATGAATCACGTATTTCATAGGCATTACCAGTAATACTAAAACCATCCGCACCATTTTCTTGGGCAATACAATCACGAACTGCTACCCCCTGCTTGAATACGGTATAGCGTGCAAGCCCAATATCATTACCTACTAGGCCAGCAACTATTATTTTGCCATCTTTCTGTAGTACTACTGCATTTCCTTGATCAAATGTCCCACCAAAATCAGTGGTTACGGTACCTGGTAAACTACCTGTTGGATTAAAGATAGCATCTAAAATACCATTCACTTTATACCGTGCCACCGCAAAATCAGGAGCCCCTCCACCAACATCTGATTGTCCTGCTACGACTATTTTTCCATCTTTTTGTATTGCTACTGCATTTCCAACATCATTATTTCCACCAAAATCGGTGGTTACCGTGCCTGGTAAACTCCCGGTTGGATTAAAGGTAACGTCCAAACTACCATCCGTATTATATCTCGCAACGGCAAAATCAGTAATTGGAAAAACATTTGATTCTCCTGCCACCACAATTTTACCATCTTTCTGCAATGCTACTGCATTGCCAGCATCACTACTACTACCACCACCAAAATTAGTAGTTACGGTACCTGGTAAACTACCTGTTGCATTAAAGGTTATATCCAAACTTCCATCCGTATTGTATCGTGCGACAGCAAAACTATTAGACGATTCCCCAGCTACTACTATTTTGCCATCTTTTTGTATGTCTACGGCTTCTCCTCGATCACTTCCACCAAAATCAGTAGTTACCAAACCTCCCATACCAAAACTCATATCCAAGCTACCGTCAATATTAAAACGTGCAACGGCAAAATCACCCATAATAATAACTGAAGTTCCTGCCACTACTATTTTTCCATCCTTTTGCAATGTCAATGCATTGACACTACTTGTACTGCCACCAAAACCAGTGATCACGGTGCCACCCATGCCAAAGCTTACATCTAAATCACCATTCACTGTATAACGAACAATACCAAACAAAGGACCAGTATTACCTGCCACAATTATTTTACCATCTGGTTGAATTGCTATTGCATTTGCTACATCAACACCACCCAGATCAGTTGTTACTACCCCCCCAATGCCAAAACTCATATCTAAACTACCATTAACATTATAGCGCACGAGGACGAAATTATTACCTAGTTGTCCTGCAACTACTATTTTGCCATCCTTTTGAGTAATTACCGCATTAGCAAAACCAGCAAACAAACTTGTTATTACTTTTCCTCCCATTCCAAAACTCATATCTAAACTACCGTCAGATATCTTAGAAGTTGTTAGATTAAATCCATTCTGATTATTTTGCGATGCAGTACATTCACGCAATACTTTGCCACCGCCAGCAATATTAAATCCATGGATACCATTTTGTTTGGAAACACATGCTCTATATAAATTGTCTCCATTGCATGCCGAATCACAAAAACCATTGAAACAATTCATCGTTGATTCACACCATTTAAAGCGATTGGTATCTGCATTGTCTAGCACAAATCCATTAGCACCATTTCGTATCGCACTACATGATTTAACAAGACCATGTTCTACCATTTGCAATGCAAAACCGTCACCTTGGCAGGACAATATGTGACAATTTTCGAGTACAAATTTCACTACACAATTAAGGTTGATACCGGTAATCGAAGATAATGGACAATCTGCTACCTCATCAATTATACCATCAACGACTGAAACAATCGGAAGCTCTTTGAACATACCGACATTGGCAATTTTTACATCTTTGATTTGTAAACAAGTAATCGATGCAATACGTGCTGGCATATCAATTAAACTGTCAATAAGACCATCACTCACACTCATGGAAATAGTTGCAATGTTGTTGGTCGCATCTGCATCAATACCCTTATTATTCATGTTGCAGAGGGTACCATTTTGTATTGTAATATTTTCCAGGCCAGAGTTTATTGCAATACCAACATCACCGCCCGCTCTACCGTCTATTTTCTTTTCATTTAAATCAAGAAGCACATTGTCTGCCGCAATAGTAATGGCAGTACCCGCACCAAATTTGACCGACTCTGCTAAACAATAAACTCCCGACTTATCTATGGTAAATGGAATATCACTTTGGAAAATTAATGTTTCACACGTGCCCACAAATTCCAATTCATCTATCTTTGAACAAAGTTTTGTAATACCTTCATCTACTTCTTCTACAACTGATATAACATTCTCTAATTTTGAACATACAGTGTCGTTGTGTGTCGCAAGATCAACATCAACTTGTTCAATTTTTGAACAAATTGAGATCAGATCATCATCTACATTTTCCACCAATGAAGTAACATTCTCTAGCTTTGAACATACAATGTCATTGTGAGTGGCAAGATCATCATCTACTTTTTCTATCTTCGAACAAAGTATACTAAAATCTTCAGCTAATTCATCTCCAACTGATGCTTCAACATTCGCCCAAAAACTAGTTATTGCTGTTGGAGTTGCCAGTAATGATACACCAGCATAATTACCACCTGCATTATTATGTGCTCTATTGTTAAAAATTTGATTATCAATACCCAAGTTTTTTATGCCGATTTTGTTATTTTGTAATGCCTCACTACTCAATAATTGACAACTATCGGTAAGAGACTCTAACAAAAATCCATTAGCTACATTATGAATTGCAGTAGAATCACGCACAACATAAGAACTGCCTGCAATGTTAAATCCGCCTTGGCCATTTTCCTCTGCAATACAATCTTTAACCGCAACGCCCCGCTTGAATACGGTATATCGTACAAGAGCAAAATCATTATTTGATATTCCTGCTAACACTATTTTGCCATCTTTTTGCAATGCTACTGCATTACCTTGGTTAAAACCACCAAGGTCAGTAATTACCTTTCCTCCGGTGCCAAAGGTATTATCTAAACTACCATCCGTATTATATCGTGCAGCGGCAAAATCAGAAGCTGCAAATCCTGCAACCACTATTTTGCCATCTTTCTGGATTGTTATTGCATTTCCTCCATCAGCTCCACCAAAATCAGTCGTTATGATGCCATTATCACCAAAAGTAAGATCCAAGCTCCCATCTGTATTATACCGTGCAACGGCAAAATCAGCAGTTGATCCTCCTTCTCCTGCCACCACTATTTTGCCATCTTTTTGTAGTGCTACTGCATGTCCTTCATCAAATCCACCAAAGTCAGTAGTTACTTTTCCTCCCGTTCCAAAACTTGCATCTAAGCTGCCATCTCTGTTATACCGTGCAACGGCAAAATCTGCCGCTCCTGCATCATTTGAGACTCCTGCCACCACTATCTTGTCATCTTTTTGTATTACTACCGAAAACCCTTGATCATTTTCACCAAAATCAGTCGTTACAGTTCCTCCGATACCAAAAGTAGAATCTAAACTACCATCTGTATTGTATCGTACAACGGCAAAATCATTATCTCCTCCAACATCTGAATCTCCTGCCACCACAATTTTGCCATCTTTTTGTATTGCTATTGCATTCCCATTATCAGTCCCACCAAGATTAGTAATTACTTTTCCTCCCGATCCAAAAGTTAAGTCCAAACTACCGTCTGTATTGTATCGAGCAACTGCAAAGCTAGGAAGAAATCCAATAGCATTTGATGTTCCTGTCACTACAATCTTGCCATCTTCTTGTATTGCGACAGCATTTGCTTGATCAAGTGCACCAAAATCAGTCGTTACGGTTCCTGGTAAACTTCCGGACGGATTAAAGGTGATATCCAAGCTCCCATCAGTATTATACCGTGCCACTGCAAAGTCATCATCTCCTCCAGCATTTGATCTCCCCACTACTACTATCTTGGCATCTTTTTGTACTGCTACAGCAAGTCCTAGATCAAGTCCACCGAAATTAGTCCTGACGACTCCTTCATCGCCAAATGTAAAATCTAACTCCCCATCTTTCAGCAGCGACGTCGATAGATTAAACCCATTTTGGCTATTTTGCGATGCGGTACAGTCGCGTAACACTTTACCACCACCAGCGATATTAAACCCATGGATACCATTTTGTTTGGAAACACATGCTCTGTATAAATTGTCTCCATTGCATGCCGAATCACAAAAACCATTGAAACAATTCATGGTCGCTTCACACCATTTTAACCGAGTAGTATCTGCATTATCCAACACAAATCCATTACTACCATTTCGTAATGCATTACATGATTTA
>SDBS01005981.1_pt1 | contig 11848 bp, 8 predicted proteins | sample 2277091 | NCBI WGS metagenome assembly SDBS01 (sample SAMN10404972, study PRJNA504765) | marine sediment metagenome | isolation source: marine sediment core GS10_PC15, 163 cmbsf | place: Arctic Ocean: Southern Knipovich Ridge | collected 2010 | reverse complement strand
GTAACGCTCTTCCTGCCACCCTTCTCGAGCTCGACTGCGATGTTCAGCGCACTGGCATCGAGCGAGTTCTCGAGGAGTTCCTTGACGACCGAGGCAGGGCGTTCCACCACCTCACCAGCGGATATCAGGTTGATCACGTGGTCGGACAGGAGTCTAATCTGCATGGGAGCCTGTCCTTTCTGGTGCCGGGAGAGGGAGTTGAACCCTCACGCTCCCTGGGGAGCAACGGATTTTAAGTCCGTTGTGTCTGCCAGTTCCACCATCCCGGCACATCCGTGAAAGGAAACCGTTTGTTAACGCAGAATATACATGTCTGGAGTCTGTGTGGGGATGAGCCGTTTTGTACAGGTTGTATCAGGATTTTTTCTCCAGCTCTTCTTCCCTGAGATGGTCGAGCACCAGGCCAGCTCTCTTCCGTCCGATACCCGGCAGCTCGCAGATCTCCTCCACAGAGGCATTCGCGATCTTTTCGACGCTGCCGAACCGTTTCAACAGCAAGGCGCGAAAGGCAGGCCCTATACCCGGTATGTCGTCGAGACCCGAGCGGCTTTCTCGTCTCGAGCGTTTCAGCCGGTGGTAGTGAAGAACGAACCTGTGAGCTTCGTCTCTGATGCTCCGCAGGAGCAGGAGCGGAGGTGAGTCTACAGGCAGTCTGATCTCCTTCTCTCCGCGACCGTCGATCAGTACCTCTTCCCTCTTCGCCAGTGCAAGGAAAACGGTTCTGTCCAGGCGCCCCCCCGCTGCATCCAGCGCGGCTCTGAGTTGTGCGAGTCCCCCGTCCAGGAGCATCAGATCGGGTTGTTCGCCTTCGAGGTGGGAGATGAACCTCCTGACGGCGTTTCCGATCATGGCAGGGTCGTTGTCGCCAATGGAGGATTCGATGGAGAACCTGCGGTAGCCTGATTTGTCCGGGAAACCGTCGCGGAAGCTCACCAGAGCTGCAACCGGCCACGATCCCTGAATAGCGGATGCGTCGAGGCCGACTATCCAGGAGGGCTTCCCCTCCAGGTCCAGGAGATCGGCAAGCGCTTCCATAGCGGCTTCCGCTCTCTCCCTTCGTCTGCCCGGCCTTTTCCATTCCAGCCCTGCCAGGAACTGCCTGAGATCCCTGGAAGCCACCTTTACCAGATCCCGGAGCCCCCCCCGCTCGGGGATTCTGAGTCGGACCCTCGATCCTCTCCTGGCTGTAAGCAGCTCTTCCAGGGGCTCCATGTCCGCCGTAGCCTCTTCGAGAAGGACCTCTCTCGGAATGTCTTCCGTCTCCATGTAATAGGTACGAAGCAGGATAGAGAGGCATTCGGATGGTTCAGCGAGCTTCCATCTGGACGTAAAAGGAATTCTGAGCACGCCGACGAACCTGCCGCTCCGGACCTGCGTCACAAGGCCCCAGTTCTCACGCACGACCGCGATATCCCTGCTCACCCTGTCCCCGAGTGATTCCGGGGTGGGCCACCCGAAACTGCCGAGCCGGGAGAGCAGATCCCGCCACCGTGCAGCATCTTCGAATCTCGTTTCTGCAGAAGCTCTGTCCATGAGCTCTCTGAGCCGTTTGTTTGCCCAGTCCCAGTTTCCCCGCAGGATCCGCAGGATGTTCTCCACATTCGAGCGGTAGGCGTTGGTGGAGAGCAGTATGCAGGGCGCCGGACACTTGCCTATCTGCCCCATCAGACAGGATCTCTCCCGCCTTTCCAGGCCGTGCGTGCTGCACTTGCGGAGCGGGTAGGCATCGAGAAGGAAATCGACGAGGCGCCGCAGGTTTCTTGCGTCCGGATAGGGTCCGAATCTGGGGATATTCTTCGAGCGGTCCGGATTTCTCGTGATGACCACCCTCGGGAATTCCTCGTCACAGGTCACTTCGAGCCAGGGATACCTGTTGCTGCTCCTGAGCATGACGTTAAGGTGCGGTTTATGGAGTCTGATGAGCTCCGCTTCGAGAATGAGGGCTTCCACCTCGTTCCGGGTGACGGTCCAGTCGATCGCACTTGCTTTCTCGAGGAGAATCCTGTGTCTGGCATCGCCCGGGTTTCCCAGGTGTCCTCTCAGTCTCCTGTTGATGTCCTTGGCCTTGCCGATGTAGAGGATCCTGCCCCCCGGGTCCAGGAAACGGTAGACACCGGGAAGGTGAGGGGCGGGGAAGGCTGACTGCTCGAGTGCCTTACGGCTCACGCTTCAGGACCATCCTGATCATGGATCTGGCTCCGGAGCCACCGAGAGCGAAAAAGAGAACGAAGAAGATGGAAAGAGTCAGGATGAATGCCCCGGCAACCGCACCGGCACCACCCAGGAAATTCCCCTCTGCCATCGCAGATACCCATCCCGAAAGGAGCACGAGGATACCCGCTGCCGCCAGTGATGAGGGAATTACGGCCAGCCAGGCTCTGGTATCCCGTTCTCCCCCGCCGCCGAGTCTCCTTCGCAGAGCCCTTCGGAGAAGCATCAGGTTCACCATTGAAGCAATACTACTGGCCAGGGCGAGTCCGGCGAGGGGTATGTATATGCCCGTCCTGAGGAAGAACCAGGTGAAGGCGAGGTTCAGAACGATGTTCAGGCCCATGCAGCCGATTGCGATCTTAACGGGGGTCCTGGTGTCCTTCATCGCGTAGAAGACCGGAGCCGTTATCTTGACACCGGAGTAGAAAACCAGGCCCAGGGAGTAGAAGAGAAGGGCTGCCGTGGTGAGGCTGACGGATGTCTCGGTAAAAGCCCCTCTCGCAAGAACTACCCTGACGATGGGTTCTGCGAGGAACGCCATGCAGAGAGTCGAAGGTATCATCAGGGCTGTCAGAGCGAGTGTAGCCTTCGAGAGAGTTCGTCCCGCCTCGTTCAGGCGCCCCATGACTGTCTGCCTGCTCAGGGTTGGCAGGAGTGCCGTGGCAAGGGCAACCGCGAAGATGCCCTGCGGCACCTGCGTTACCCGCAGGCCGTACGAGAGAGCTGCAACACTCCCGGGCTGCAGCAGGGATGCTATCATCAGATCCACGAGGACATTGATCTCACCCGCGACGAGCCCTATGAGTGCCGGGACTGCCAGCCTGAGTATCCGTCTGAAGCGGCTGTCTCTCCAGGAGAAATCGGGTCTCAGCCTGAAACCCCTTCGCCGTAGCGCCGGCAGCTGGACCATGAGCTGCAGCAGCCCACCCACTGTCACTCCCAGAGCGTATCCCCAGACGGGTATCCCGGGAATCAGTACTTTCGAGAGGAGAAAGATCCCGGCAAGAGCCGACAGGTTGAAGAATATCGGGGCGAGTGCAGGAGCCAGGAAATGCCTGTGGCTGTTGAGGATGCCCATCAGAACCGTTCCCGTCCCGACGAAGAGGATATAGGGGAAGAGTAGTCTGAGCAGGCCCGCCGTCAGGTTAGACTTCCCGGGGATGTCGCCGAAACCGGGAGCGAAGATACCGACAAGGAAGGGCGCCGCCATGATGCCGAGGACGACGATAAGCCCGAGTGCCGAGGCTACAAAGGTTATTATCTTGTTGCCCAGTAGATTGGCCTGCTCACGGCTATCGAATATGAGGGTCTCCGTATAGGTAGGAACCAGCGCAGCGCTCACGGTGGCTTCCCCAAAAAGCCGTCTGAGGATGTTCGGGATGATGAACGCCAGAGTGAATGCATCGGCTGCCATTCCGGTGCCCAGGAGAGCGGCCTGACCCATGTCCCTTGCAAGACCGAGAATCCTGCTGGTGGCCGTCAGTCCTCCGAGCATGCCGGTAGCCCTGGCGACACGTCGTCCCTCCTGCTCCGGGGTACCAAGAGAGTTTTTCGCGGTGATCTCTGCTCCCTCTTCTCGTTCTGTGGAGTCTGTCAACCGCATCTCTCCCTCCTTGATCGGAGAGTATGTACAGAAAAGGCCGTCTCGGGGAATGTGACCCTCACCGCTTACCGCCCGATCCCCATTCGAGTACCGGACCGAGTTCGTTTTCGAGGAGGGGATCCAGGGCAACCGCTCTTCTTGCGGCTTCCAGGCCCTCATCGTAGCATTCCGTGTTCCAGAGAGCTACCGCGCTGTTTCTCCACAGTGTCGGTGATCCTGGTGCCAGCTCGAGTGCCCTGTCGAATTCAGCAATGCCCTCATCCGTCCTGCCCATGCTCATCAGGGATGCTCCGGCAATGTTGTGGAGATCGGCTCCGGTGTAACCGCGGGCAACGGCATCATGGAGGAGATCGATGGCCTGGTCGGGTCTGCCGCGGCTCAGCTGTTCCTGTGCGGACTGCACCTCTGTGAGTCCATTCCGTGGAGCGCCCGGATAGGGCAGAAAGATCGAGAGGGCGCCTATGATCAGCGATATGCCCAGCCAGAGGGGGAACTCACTGCGCAAGGGAGGTCTTTGGGCGGCAATGAAGAGAGCTGCGGGGAAGAAAGCTGTCCTGTACCTCGCGGCCGGGATGAAGAGAAAGGCTGCTACGGCTGCCGCCATGATCATCGACATGGCCAGACGTTCTGAGGTTTTCCCCCCGATAGCGCCTGGAGATCTGGCGAGCGCGAGTGACATTATCAGGAGAGAGAGTGGGAGAAGTGGCAGGAAGCGGATCCTCCGCATGAGCCCGGACAGCTCGAGGTTCCGGCCTGGCCCCGGGAAAGTTAGCGTAGCCAGGACTTTACGGAAGCCCATCCCGATCCAGCGGAGGGGTGAAGTACCGATCCTCTCCATAGCCAGTTCGGTGAAGTGCTGATCGGGTGTCTCCTCTTCGCTGTCCAGCCTCATCAGGGCTTCGAATTCCACGCCGGGCGGTGTAGCGGCTAGCTCCCAGTCAGTACCCAGCCAGAGGTTCTCGGCACCGTTGACGGACAGCACCGGTCCTGCCCCGGCTGCGAAGTTGACCAGGATGACGGGAAGGACAGGCACCAGTGCCGGCACTGCGAACCTGAGACAGTTTGTAGCCAGCCTTCTGCCCGGTGAGCGGCAGAGAAGGAGCGTGAAGAGCGGCAGCAGGAGCAGTATCTCACCTCTGAAGAGCGCTGCGCAGCCGACCAGAAAACCTGCCATGAGCAGTTTTTCCCGCTTCGCCGCCAGGAGTGACAGGGCCAGAAGGGCTGCTGCAGGAGCAGCCGGGAGTATGTGCAGACCGAAGAAGGCTGTCAGGGGGTCCAGTGCCGCCGCAACTGCGCATGCGATTCCCCACTTCTCTTCCCCGAAAGCGGCGAGTACCGCGAGAGCGGGGATCATGGATAGCAGAGAAAAGAGGATCCGCGCACCCTCTACGTTACCGGGAAGGCCTCCAGCCCATGCGAGGATGTAGGTGCCGGGCGGTCGCTGGAAGGGGGGCTTACGAAGCGCATCCAGGCCACGAGAGTACTCCACCTCGTCAACGTAGAGACCGTCGAGGGGCAGTATCCCATCGAGAGTAGCAGCACCTGATATTCTGAGTGCAATTCCCGATGCTAGAACAAGGATCAGGCCGAGTATCTGCTTGCGCGAGGGCGACTTCATTCGGTTTGTTCTATCATGAAGAGGAACATTCCGGCGGTTCCCGAGCTGTCCGTGAGGAGGGTCGCATCGGGACCATTCTCGATAACTGTGCCGGGAAGATCCGGGAAGACCGCATGTCCCCGGGCATTCCAGGACCTTCTCAGATCGGACTCCATTCCCTGTGGCACTTCCCACAACAGGAAGGGTGATCTGATGAAGAAGGGCTCTTCTCCACCTCCGCTGGTGGTGAGCCTTCCGGTAGCGGAGAGGGTCGCAGGTTCAGAGAGGTCGTAGAGGTCCGAGAGGATTACCGAATCAGGCACGAGGACGACCCCTCCCCTCCAGATCCAGGCAGAGAGAGCTGCCGGGAGGCCGGAGCGAGCCAGACCGGCGAACTTCCTCCTGAGCACCATGTCGAAGTATCCCCTGCAGTCGAGCTCGAGAGAGAATGTTCCCTGCCATGGATCGATTGTCCATGACTCGCGGCACATGTTCTCCATTGCGTTGTTCGGTGGTCTCCGGAGTATCCTGCCCTCTTTCCTGCTGAGGATGTAGAGGGTGTCCGGCGCATAGACATATCCGGACTGCACCAGACGGGCCGAGGGCTCGAGGAGCATGCTCCTTCCTTCTTCGCCTTCTGAGATCCTGACGAGAAACCGGTTCCAGCCTGCAGGCAGAGGCAGGAGTGGCTCTACAGACGACACCGGCAGAATCTCGGTTTCCAGTCCCAGCTCCTCGCAGATCACCTTCATCAGGACGGCCATCTCCATGGGTGTGGCAGTTCTTCGATCGAGGATGGTCTGGAGGTCTGATACGTGAAATCTCCCCCATCCCGCAGGATTGTCCAGGACGACGAAACTCTCTGTCAGCAGCGTTCTCGCTCTCTCCGCGGCCATAAAGGGATCGGCACCGGCTGCAGCGGCCTCTATGACTGCATCTCTGACGTCGAGAGGCCGCGGGGCCGAGCAGACGGAGTCCGCCCTGGCAAGAATGGCACATGCAAGTTCGCTCCAGGTTCCTTCCGGCGCGATCCAGAGGACGTCAGAGGGGTGCTCAGCCGTCAGGACAAGGCACCCTCTCGGCGGGCCGGATGAGCCAAAATATCCTTCGCCCGCGTAGGCGAGGCCGGGTCCGGAACTCTCCAGGACAGCTGAGTAGACTTCGATGTCAGGGAGGTCTTGAGGGTCGAAGAGGAGCCAGGGTCCCCTGGCGTACGAGGCGCTCCAGTCCCTTGTCTCTAGCATGTATGTCACTTCCATGCCGGGGAGAAGGCCCGGGAGAGCTACCGCAAGGGAGCGGGGATGACCGGTCCCGCCCGAAAGCGTGTCGATGGCCCAGTCGGGCGGCTCTCTCCATTCAGCCCCGGGAAACCCGAATCCTGCATCGAGGAGCTCAAGAGACTGGTAATCGGGGTTGAAATCGAACCTGTTGCGGAGGAACCTCCCGTCATCTCCTGCCAGTCCCCTGACCGACAGGACCCGAACGAGGGTGTCCCCCGCCATCCGGAGCTCCGTGGAGTATTCCAGGAGTATCGAGGCCGAAGCATGAGGAAGAGATGAGATGACGAGAAGAGCGAGGAGAGGGATTCTCATCTGAAGAGCACCACCCTTCGCCATTCGTCGCATCTGGCCTGAAGCCCCTGGATTATGCCCGCCGTGATAGTCGAATCCGGCCTGACAGGACCGAGAAGGCACTCCTCTCTAACCAGAAGAGTATCCAGAGAGGCTGAAAGGGCCATTTCCTTTCGCCAGCAGCCCGCCGAACCCGGTCCGGGCAGTACGGGGAAACCGTCAAAGCCTGTAATGGCCGCATCCAGAACCTCGTAGAAGGGAGTCACAAGCCTTATGCCGTGTGGGGAAATCTCTTCCGGAAGAAGGTACGCGGCCATCCTCGTTCCCAGGAGACTCATGTCCATGAGCCCGGGAAGGCTGACCGCGGCACCCTCGGGAAGATACAGAACGGGAGCGCTCCAGCGGCCGGAACCAGTCAATCTCAAGGGGAGAGATGTATCCGAGGGATCCGGCACCTGCCATTCCCCGGAGCCCGGCACAGCTCCCGTCAGCACATCGAGGAGCTCGCCCCGCTTTTCTTCGGGAATTCTCTGGAGGATTGACCGGAAGAGGTCGTCTGCAGCTCCAGTCAGCCTTATCTCGATTTCTCCGGTAACCTCTCCCCCGGCGGTGTCGAGGTCACCATCGAATCGTATCAGGAGGGAATCGCCGGAGAGAGGGTCTGGGAAAAGCCCGATCGGGGATCCCGGGTCTGTGAGTGCGAGGTAACGCAGTCCCCTGTAGCTGCTTCCGAAACCGTCAGTGGTTCCCGGAACGGTCGGATCAAGGAGGAGATAATTTTCGTCATTGAGACACACCCGGGCCATCATGTGGTCGAAGCTCCGCGAACCGACGAGATCGTCTGCAATACCGCTGCTGCAGGTAAGGATCAGATCGGCGCTCCACCCCGCCCTCCGGAGGAGCCAGACGAGCATCAGGGCTTTGTCCCTGCAGACGCCCGAACGGTACGTCAGCGTCTCGAGGGGTGAACGGGGTGAGAAACCGGGGTACTCGCCCCAGTCTGCACCCAGGTAGTCGATCTCCGAAGCCACCCATTTCCGTATCCGTTCGGGGGCGGTTCCGGTGATTTCCAGAATGGAATCGGCCTTGATAATCGCCTCTTCGCTGTCCGTGATGTCGTCGATTACCAGGCTGAACCCCCTGGAGACCTCCTCCGGGATGCTGCCGGCGATGGTAATCCTCGGTACCGTCTCCCGGATGTTGGGCGCCAGGTAGTGAGCGGGTGCAGGGGCAGAGGGACCACACGTCCAGGTGAGCGTTCGCGAATTCCCCATGGATCTCTCCCTGAATTCCGCTGTGAATCCTGCTGATTCGATTGTATGGAAGGGTCTGCCGACGGGCCAGATGACGCTCAGTGAACTGGCATCGACACTGTCACGCCCCCCCGAATAGAAAGAGTAGCTGTAGAAATCCTCGACCGGGAGCGTATCTATCCTCCTCACGACCTCGAGGATGAGGGTATCCCCTCTTTCGAGTCCCGGAAAGGAGACGATGGTCTCCCTGAGGGTAGTTTCGAGCCTTCCGCCGGAAAGCAGTGATCGGTGTGGGGCCTCGTGTACCTCTGCGGTCTGCGCCGCTCGCCCGGATCGCCAGTGACCGGTCCGTGCGGTGAGTACTTCGATACTCTCCCAGCATTCACGGTGTGTGATGCTCATCAGCCTGTACCGCTCCACGCCGCGTCCGGTAAGGAGGACGATGACCTCCCTCGTGTACTCGATATAGCCTGAATCCGGCAGCGCTGTTATCTCCGCCGAGTGCTCCAGGAAGACAGCATCGGGAATGCTGTATCCGGTCATGCCCAGAAGCAGAAGCAGCGGGAACATCCCGGGCTATCCCGGGGGGAATTCTGCAAGCCCCGCAGGCGGCTTGCGGGATCTGTCCGTATGGAGCAGGGTAAGGCTGACCTTCCTGCGGCCGAGGGCTTCAACGTCGGTCCCGTCGAGGTTATGGACGGGCTGGGGCGTTATGCCCCTGTAGGAGTATCCGGAACCGGATTCAGCGGTGTCGAACGGAATGTCCCTCGAAAACCTGCCTGTTCTGGTCCAGGAGTAGCCTTCCGGTGTGTCATCCCCTTTGCAGCATGGAATGTTGATGTTGAGCATGGTCCCGGCAGGCAGGGATCCGTGAATCCCCGAATCGACCAGTTCCCTGATTATCCTGGCAGATATGCCGAATTCCGGGTCCTCGCAGAAATCCTGACTGACGGCGAATGCGGGGATGCCCCAGAAGGACGCTTCAGTGGCGGCAGCCACCGTTCCCGAGTAGTAGATGTTGTTGGCGAGGTTTGGTCCCGGATTGATGCCGCTTACCACCAGATCGGGCGGTGTGGCGGCCATCAGCTCCGAGAGGGCAAGCTTTATGCAGTCCGCCGGGGTTCCGCAGACGGCCCATTTCTTCTCTCCGCGGCGCTCGACCCTGAGAAACGAGTAGAGTCTGAGGGCCTGGCCGATCACGCTGCAGTGTCTGTCCGGTGCGATTGTCCACAGCTCGTGAGCGGACAGCTCTTCTTCGAGTGTCAGCAGCCCGGGCTGGTCGATTCCGTCGTCGTTGGTGAGAAGGATTCGCATGGCTCGAATATAGCCCTGCAAGTGATGTTGAGAAATGCAGATCAGATGGATCTGGAGAGGGTGAACCTGTGCGCGGTTCCCAGAGCATACCTGCCCGGTACATAGGCGTAATCGAGTGTCCACCCACCAGCTGTGAGCCCCGCTCCGGCGGTGAAATCCTGGGAGTCGTCGAAAAATCTGTAACCGGTCCGTAGTGCTGCCCAGTTCACCGGGGAGTATTCGAGGGCTGCGGCTGCACGGGGAGTGTAGTCAATAGCCTTGGATACCTCTCCTGTCACAGAGAGCCTTCCCAGGGGTAGTCCGTGGGTGTAACGCGCACCGAAGCGCCATGTGAAGGGAAGTCTGAAGGAGTTATCGACCATCGTCATCATGGGGCCTATGTTCTGGAATACCGCGGCGAGTTCCAGCGTTTCCAGGGGACGGACGATGAGTCCCGCATCGAAGGCGATTCCATCCGAATCCTCTGTCCAGACCTTCTCCCTGAGGATCTTGAAACCCGCACCCAGGTCGAACATGCCTAGTCTCACCGCACCCGCGCAGCTCAGTGACAGATCCCAGGCGGAGAAGGTGTCGACAGGGTCTCCCGTGGCTTCATCACGGTACTCCATGCCGCCTGTGTGGAGCATTCTGAAGGCCGAGGAGACGACAACTCCACCGATCCTGAATACCCCGGCGAGATAGTTCTGGGTAGTTGTTCCGAACCACTCGTTGTGCCCGATAGTGACGGAGGGATCTGAAGCGGCCAGTAGAGCCGGGTTGCCGAATATCGCGAGCCTGCCTCCGTTCAGTATTCCCGTTCCGGCAAGGGCGGCAGCCTCGGCGCCGACATCCATCTTGAGGAAGGCACAGGCGGCGGCACCAGCATCGCGGTACACGTCATCACCGGCATGGGCACGTACGGAAAAGATACCGGTGGCAACCGTCAGAGCCAGGAGTGCCGGAAGGAAACCATCTCTCTTCATGTGCCGCCGGTCCTCCATTCGGGGAAGAGCCTTCAATCTAGCGTCTACCCATTCCTGCGACAATGGTTCCAGTGGTGACGGTGTTATAATCTGGGCGCGGGAATGGAGGCGGGAACGTGCACTACGTGCGGTCGGGCGATTTACCGGGCAGCTGGAATATGGCAGTGGACCAGTACCTCCTGGAGAGGATTTCCGGGGGTGATTTCGGTTTCATCCTCAGGACCTATGGCTGGAACCCGCCCTGTATCTCGATAGGCAGGTTTCAGGATCCCGAGAGAGAAGTCGACCTCGGGAAGCTCCTCGCAGCCGGAATAGACATCGTCAGGAGACCTACGGGAGGAAGGGCTGTTCTCCATAGCTCCGAGGTCACGTACTCCGTTCTCGCCCCGGTTGACCACCCCCTGGTGTCAGGCAGCATAGACGAGAGCCTCAGGAAGGTTGCGGTGCCGTTGATCGAAGCACTCGATTCCGTAGGGATAACGGCCGGGGTCAATCCGGCTGACAGGCACCTGGCCGGTACCTCTGCATCCGCGAACCCCTGTTTTACCTCTCATGGACGATCGGAGATCACCACACCGGACGGCAGGAAGCTGATCGGCTCTGCGCAGGCGAGGAGCAGGGGTGTCTTCCTGGAGCACGGATCCATTCTTCTCTGCAATGAGCAGCCAAGACTGGCGGATTTTCTTCCAGCGGGTATCGACCGGAAGCGCCGGGAATTCCTCCGGAAGAGCCTTTCCGACGGAACCGGCTCACTTCGGGAAATGGTCCCGGATATGGATCGCAACGAGCTAGAGGATGCACTCGTAGAAGCCTTCTCGAGTGCTGTAGACGAGATTTGCCATAGCATCCCGCTCGAAGAGCTGGAAACGGACAGGTTCAGGGAGCTCAGGAAGGAGAAAGAGAGTATTGTCGAAGGTTTCAGGCGGCTCTGAGCGGTACGAGATGCTGCGGAAACCGGAATGGCTGAGGAACCGCGATAGAGGCGGCGCCAGGTCGGCCATCGTGCGAAAAGTTCTTCGCAAGCACGGACTCAATACCGTCTGTTCCGAGGCTCTCTGTCCAAACAGGGGGCACTGTTACGAGAGGGGAACCGCCACTTTCCTGATCATGGGCAGGATCTGCACGCGCTCATGCCTCTACTGCGGCATAGAGAGGGCGCCTGCGGCACCCGAACCCCTGAATCCCGCCGAGCCTGCCGAGCTCGCTGCTGCGGCTTCTGAGCTCGGTCTCGAGTACGTCGTGATAACCTCGGTCACGAGGGACGATCTCCCGGATGTTGGAGCATCTCATTTCGCCAAGACCGTCCATGCCAACAGGAGGGAGATCCCCAGTGTCCG
>SDBS01005979.1_pt1 | contig 11851 bp, 13 predicted proteins | sample 2277091 | NCBI WGS metagenome assembly SDBS01 (sample SAMN10404972, study PRJNA504765) | marine sediment metagenome | isolation source: marine sediment core GS10_PC15, 163 cmbsf | place: Arctic Ocean: Southern Knipovich Ridge | collected 2010 | reverse complement strand
ATTGTCTTTTGATGTGTCCGGTTGCTTGTCACCTTCCAGGGGCGGGCGACCCCAGACCTCGATCTCAATAAAATTGTTGAGATCATTGGTGCTATTGCCATTGGAATAAATCCGAACGTATCGACCGCGGATGCCCCCGGCGTCAATCAGCCGCCCTTCATGAGTCTCAACGTAGTGCAGATGATTGCCGACGCCCAGCCCCGCCGAATTATCCACGTCGTTGTTGTACAGTGTCTTTGCGTTTATGAAGTCCTGATCGGTCGAGACCTGCACGATCACGTCGAAGTACACCCTCGCCTGCTTATGGTAGTGCCAGAACAGAATAGCATAGATATCGAATTCGCCCTGCAGATCCACCGTGACATGCTGGAGGAACGGGGCCAGTTCGACGTAACTTCCGTCGGCGGCCTCTTTATCGCCGTCAGTGATCATCGCCAGTTGACCTATAATCGGCAGTAAATCGGAACTGGTCACCGGTTTGTTTATTGCCACGTTGGCAGTCCCTTTGGGCGCATAAAACGCCGGCCTCGGGCGACCGCGCGGTTTCTCCAGCTTTGCCGAAGACTTGATATTCGTCGGCGTTCCGACGAACATCGGTTTGGGAAGAACAAAGGCCAGTTCTACCAACTCCGGTGTTGGCGGCTCTGCAGACGGAGTTTTGCTTGTGTCAATGGTCTGCGTAGAAGTTGCTTTGTTCTGTGGTTCGGACGGATCCGTATGAGCATAACCCGGCAGTGTATTTCTTTGCGCATCGGAATGTTTAAGCAGCAGGGAAATCACTGCGGTAAGGCTCATCAGGACAACCACACAGGCTGCGATTGCTTTGAATATTCTTTTTCTGGCAATGCTTGCTTCCATGTCGGACGGCAGAGCAGCGGACTGCAGGTTTCCCAGTGCCCGATCGATCAAGTCCTGTGTGAAGCTGTCGCTCGGTCTCTCGGAATTGCCGGCGATTTTAACCAGCCGCGAGATATTTTTTTGTAATATGTCTTTTCGTTTCATTATTTTGTCTCCTCTTCATCGAGAGGGTGTAGAGTTTTGAGTTTTTCACGCATTGAATTGCGTGCCCGGTACAACAGGCTGTGCACAGCTTTTTCTGTAATGCCCATTCTCTGGGCGATCGTTTTTGCCGACAGATCGTCGAGATACTTTGCCCGCAGGACTTTCTGCTCCCTGTCGTCCAACTCATCCAGTGCTGCGCGGACCAGCCGGGCGGTTTCGGTTTTTTCCAGGACCTCGTCCGGCAGGGGGGCAGTGTCAATCGCCGCCAGATACGTCGAGATATCCCCGTCGACGGTCGGCCGGGTCGCGCGTCGTCGCATCTCCAGCGCAAGGTTGTTTCGGGCGATGCCCAACATCCACTGTTCCGCAGTCCCTTTGCCTGCATCGAATGAGTCGCGTCCCCGGACGGCGTCAAAGACCGTCTGCTGGACGAGTTCCTCGGCAAGGCCCGGATGGATTCGGCGTCGTACGAACAGCCCGTAAATCATCGGAATGGCGCGTTTCAGCAGCGCCCGCCATGTCTCGGCGTCATCTCCAAGTGTCTCCGCTCTGAGTTGTTCTGCGTTCTCTGCCACCGGCAAGGGTCCTCTTTCGCTGCAGCTTTCATATAGTATTATGCGCCAAGCGGGCAAATTACTCACGCTTTTTCGTGAAGCACTTACGGCCTCGGTCGCCGTTGAAACGTACAATAAAGAAGAACCTCACCCAAAGCAGGACGGTCTGCGAACTCGGGTGAAAGAAACAAGGGGGCCAAATAGTAAGGGGAAAAAAAATGATTAGTAAAAGAGCAGTTGCGGTCGGAATTTGTTTGAGCGTTGTTATGGGCCTTGTGGTAATGCCCGCATTTGCGGACAGATATCGGGCCACGCCGGAGGCTGAAGCCATGGAGACACCTGCCGCCGAGGAGAGTCTGATCGGTTCGGCCTACAACAGGGTCGCCGGCACAGCCTATATTACCGGCAAGACCATCACCGGGACAGCAAAGGCCGCCGGAGGGAAAGTGCTTGACACGGCCGATGCCGGCGGAAAGGCTGTGGTCGGCACCGCTAAAGCCGGTAGAAAGACGCTCAGAGGTGCAGCCGATGCCAGCGGCAGGGCGCTTGGAGGCGCAGCCGAAGCCAGCGGCAGGGCGCTTGGAGGTGCAGTCGATGCCAGCGGCAGGGCGCTTGGAGGGGCAGTCGATGCCAGCGGCAGGGCTGTGGTCGGTACCGCCGAGGCTGGTGGAAGGGCGCTTGGAGGCGCCGCCGATGCCGTAACCGGTACTGCCGGGGCGGCCTACAGAACTGTATTCGGAAGCGAAGAGGTGCAGATCGAAGAGATTGCGATAGAGCAGCCCAAAGAAAAGGGCCTCTTCAAGGCAACCTGGGATACGATTGCCGGAACCGCCGGTGCGATAGGCAGGACTTTCGGTGCGGTTTATGCTTCAGTGTTTCCGGTGAAAGAGGGCGAAGCGGAGATTGAAGAAGCCGAGCCTATGGAGCCGCAGACGCGCAGGCACCGCTTTGTTCCCAGATATCACGGAATGGTCGCTCGTCGGGTTGCGTACCGCGGGCGCTGAGTGATCGAATACCGGCGGCATGGTTGGGCGTCAGCAAATAAGGTGTGCATGCGCATGACTGAGAGAATCGGCGTCGGCCCCTGCGAGAAAGCAGGGGAGGGCGCCGATTCGGCTTAAATGATTACTTCCGTGCGGGCGTGTAACAGTTTTTCCGAGGTTTTTTCGACGATTCCTCCGCAAGGGTATGGCAACCTTATCTACTGGTTATCCTTCTTCCGCTTTTTCATCTTCCTCTTGCGTCGCTCGATCTTCTTCAGGCGGCGGCACTCTTTCCTCATGCGCTTGATCTCGGCCTTGTGCAATGCCTGGATTGTCTGGTTTTGCTCCCGTATGGTCGCAAATGCCGTTTTGAAACCAAAGGGATCGAATGCACCACTCATGATCGCATGATTTTTGCTGCTTTCCGCCAGGCCCTGTGCGAGGGTTGAGGCAATCCCTTTCAACGACTCCCCGAGTCGCTCGAAAGCCTCGGCAGCTTTCCGAAGGTCAGCCGCAGCCTGCACCATGTCACCGGCGCCGGGGATACTGAGAAGGTTAGCCTTGGAATTGCCCGCGGAAGCATCCTTCGGCGGTGCCCCAGCGAGAGCCGGACTGACCAAAAGGGCCATCCCGACGACACATAGTAATGAACGACAGAATGTTTGCATCATACATACCTCCAACTCACTTTAGTTACCCCCACCAGGTCCATAACTGCAGCGCCTGTTCTTGTACCCCACAAGTCCATAGAAGTCCTCCTGCCGAACTGTCATATTACCAAAAACACCTGACATTGTCCAGACATCCCTGTCTTTTCACATGAAGACCGCTTCGTTTCTGATATATGCAATTCTATCACAGTTGAGCGCCATCAGCAAGCCGGCTCAGTGCATACTCTGAAGAGTAATGGCAAAGCAGGTTGCCGGGCGTGATGTTCTTGACATATCCGGAAGGTGGACTTATGATTCCGGGGTGCAGGGCGCCGAATTGTTCGGCTTTGTGCATCGAGGTCTAATGGAAACCTGTGGAGTGCGAAAAATGGCAGAATCTGGAAAAAGCTGGGAAAAACGGCTCGCGGGCCAAACGGATGAACTTGCGGTCGACTTTGTCGAATCGCTGTCCTATGATACGCGGCTGTATAAGCATGATATTGCCGGTTCCATCGCCCATGCCGAGATGCTCACCGAGCAGAAACTGATTAGTCGGGCGGAACTTGCCGAGATCAAGAAGGGCCTCTTCGAGATATCCGAAGAAATCACCGCCGGCAAATTCAAATTCGACAAGCTCCACGAAGACATCCACATGGCGATTGAGGATGCCCTCATCAAGAAGATCGGCGACGCAGGCGCCAGGCTCCATACGGGCCGTTCGCGAAACGATCAGGTCGCAACCGACATGCGGCTGTGGATGCGCGACGAGATCGAAGTTGTACACACAAGACTCACGATGCTGCAAATGGCCCTTGTCAAGCTCGCCGCCAGACACACCGACGATGTGATGGCTGCCTATACCCATCTGCAACGTGCTCAGCCCATCGTTATCGGCGCTTATCTCATGAGCTTCGTCGAGCCACTCTCGCGCGATTACACGAGATTGAAAAACTGTCGCAAGCTCCTGAATATCTCGCCCTTAGGCTGTGGCGCCGTGGCGGGCTCGACTCTGCCGTTAGATCGGCAGAAGACGGCGGAGGCCTTGGGCTTTGCCGACATCGCTTACAACAGCATAGATGCGGTAGCCGACCGCGACTTTTGTGCGGAGTTTATCTTCGACTGTTCGTTGATTGCAGCGCATCTGTCGCGACTGGCCGAGGACTGGATAATCTACTCGTCAAACGAATTCGATTTTATTCGAATCGACGACAAGTACTGCACGTCCTCGAGCATGATGCCGCAAAAGCGCAACCCCGATATGCTGGAACTGATCCGGGGCAAGACGGGGTCGGTTTACGGGGCGCTGATGGCGATGCTGACGATCCTGAAGGCGCAGCCGTCAACATACAACCGCGACCTGCAGGAGGACAAGATTCACGTATTTGCGGCTGTCGACACGGTAAACGCCTGTCTCGATATGGCGGCGGCCATCGTTTCAAACACGCGGTTCAATACAAAACGCATCGCCGCCGGTCTGGACAGCGGCTTCCTCGAGGCGACGGCATTAGCCGAATACCTTGTCGCAAAGGGGATTCCCTTCCGCCGGGCGCATGGCATTGTCGGGTCGTTGGTGGCGTCGTGCGAAGAGCAGGGCAGGAAGCTGGCCGACGTTGGCATCGAAGAATTCAAGGTGGCCTGCGATGCAATCGAGAAGGATGTTTACGACAGCCTGACCGCCGCCGACGTACCCGCTCGCTATGTCACCGAGGGCGCGGCCGGACCCGTCCAGACCAAAGCCGCCGTCGAATACTGGAAGGATCGGCTCAAAGTCCAATGACCAATGCCGAAGACGAAATAACTCAATGGTTCGCCGGGCAAAGCGCAATCAGCGGCGCTGCATTTCCCATCGGCATTGGCGACGATATGGCGCAGGTCGCGCTGGCGGGCGGCGCATCCGTGCTCATCACCACCGACATGCTGCTGGACGGCGCGCACTTCGACCTGGCGCAAACCACCGTTGAACAGGCAGGTTATAAGGCGATCTCAGCCAGCCTGAGCGACTGTGCGGCAATGGCGACCATTCCGTTATGTGCGGTTGTCGCCGTTGCCCTACCCGCGGGATTCGGCGCTGAGCAGTTAAAGCAACTCCACGCGGGCATCATCGCCGCAAGCGCACCCTTTGATTGTGCGCTGGTGGGTGGTGATATCACCTCATGGAAATCCCGGACCGAGCGTCTGGCAATCAGCGTCGCCATGCTGAGCAGGCCCGCGGCACACTGTCAGCCCGTCAGGCGGGGCGGCGCCAAGCCCGGCGATTGTATCTGTGTGTCGGGTTCGTTAGGCGGCGCATCAGGAGGCAAGCATCTCAGCTTCACGCCACGGGTGACCGAGGCGCTGGAGATCACGAAAATCGCCCATGTAAACGCCATGATGGACATCAGCGACGGGCTCAGCACCGACCTCAATCGCATCTGCACCCGGAGCAATGTCGGCGCCGACATCATTGCCGCCGATATACCCGTCTCCAATGCGGCGAAGAAATCCGCCGATCCGCTTGCCGCAGCCCTCAACGACGGCGAGGACTTCGAGCTGCTGTTTACCCTCTCCCCCGATGAGTACGATAAACTGATCTCTGGCTGGACCATGAATACACCGATTACAAAAACAGGGACAGTTACCAATTTGTGCAAAATGCAGCTTTTTATGGGCGACGGGAAATCGTGTATTCTCGAACCGAAAGGTTTTGACCACTTATGACTGACTCTGGGGACAGAGAAACAATCGAGATCATTTCCAATTCTCCCGGGGAGACTATCCAATTGGGCCGGCGCGTCGGGGAGGCGTTGAAGGGCGGTGAAGTCATTGGCCTTATCGGTCCATTGGGCAGCGGCAAGACGCATCTCATAAAAGGCATAGCCGAAGGCGCCGGCGCGACGGATGCGAACCGTGTCAACAGCCCCACATTTGTCATCGTCAACGAATACCTCTCGACCGGTGCGGGCCTTGACGTCTACCACATCGACGCCTACAGGATCCAAAGCATTGCTGAATTTGAAATGTTGGGCTTCGACGAGTTCTGTCGGCCCGATTCTGTGGTCGTAATCGAATGGGCCGATAAAGTCGCCCAATCACTGCAAAACATCGATCTCATACAAATCGAACTGTCCCACATCGACGAGACACATCGGCGCATTGTCCTGCGAAACGCCCCGCGACACGTTTGCGACATCCTGAACCCATAGGGGCATCCCGGCGCGCCGGGACTACCGCAAAACTTATATTATCGGCGATTGTCGGAATAAGCGTGGCACGGGCAGCCTGCCCGTGAACCATGGGCAAGATGCCCATGCCACATTAATAAATTCTTCCCTTTTCGGTCTTGTGCGTTTGGCATCGGTTTCTTTATTTCTTATTGTTTGTTTAGTACGAGAATTTAGGCTCTTTGAAAAACGAACTTGTGAGAAAACTGAAGCAACCGTCCTAAAGACACTTTGTGCTCGCCGTGTGCGGGCCGAAGCGAAGAACTTTGTTCTCTACGGTTTGTATATCAGTTTTCCAAATGAAGCAGTTGATGACGTAACGGACAGTGTTTTGAGTGGTTCAAAACCGATACCGAAGACAGAGTATTTTGAAATGGGAGAATGTAACATGAAGACAAGAAAGAAAAGTAGTGGTTTCACACTGGTTGAAATCCTGATCGTGGTGGTCATCCTGGGTATCCTGGCGGCGATCGTCATACCCCAGTTCACCCAGGCCAGCACCGAGGCGAGAGAGGCCAGCCTGCGGAGCAACCTGCAGTCGGTGCGCTCGCAGATTCAGCTGTACAAGATCCAGCACAACGACTTTGCACCTACGAGCGCCGCACTATTTTTGGCCGAGATGACAGGCAGGACTGACCAGGACCGTACAGTCAATCCCGTCGGTCTTTTAGGGCCTTATCTCCAGTCCATACCTGTCAATCCCTTCACTACTGCCAGTGCAATTGATGCGGATGGCTCGGGGGATGACTGGACCTACGCGGTTGACGCGCAGGGCGATCCCAGCTTTACCGCAAGCGACGATGGCGTAGCTGCTGATGGCACCGCCCACACCGCTTTTTAGGGTGTGGCTACAGAGATATCACACGACTGAAAGGTTACAAATGGCTGACCGGCTCGGGACAAATGTCATGGGCCGGTCAGCTTTCTTTATGAAGCGAGCGAGACGAAAGACAATAGCGAGCCGACGAAAATGACTACGAAACAAAGAAATACAAAAGCGACGACGCCCGGGCGAAACTGTCTAAAACGAAATAACCGAAATCGATTTGACACGAAAAGAGGGGCTTACACGATGGCCGATGTAGTGATCGCAGTTGCTTTGATAGCTTTGCTTGCCGCCTGCGCCGGGCCCCGCTTAAGCAGGGCCAGTGCCGAGAAGAGGCTTCCCGCGATGATCGACGACCTGCAAAAGATGCGATGTCAGATCGAACTGTACCGTATCGAGCACGACGGACTGCTGCCCGGCCAGACGATGGTGGGCGAGGACGTGACCTGTGAGTCCTTTGTAAACGCGCTGACCGAGCCCGACAACGTCAAGGCGGAGCCCTATCTCAGGGAAATACCCGCCAATCCTTTCATCGACGACGATACAGCCGATGGAATTACGATTGTCAACTGTCTGGATATCGAGCCCTGCGGCGGTGGACATACCGGCTGGTGGTTCAATGTCGCCAGCGGTGAGTTTCGCGCAAACGATTGCGGGTTTCATTCGGACTATTGAGTAATATGACAAGCAGTTAAGGAGAGGGGGCCATGAGAACCAGGGAGAAGAACACAGGTAATTGTAAACGCTCACAGCACCGCAGGCGCAACGGAGCCTTTACGCTTGTTGAAATCCTTCTTGTTGTGGTTATTCTGGGGGTACTTGCCGCCATCGTTATTCCTCAGTTCAGCGAGGCAACCTCCGAGGCACATCTGAGTACGCTGATGGGAAACCTGCAGACATTCCGTTCGCAGATTGAGCTTTATAAGGTTCAGCATTACGACCTGCTGCCCGGCCAGGCTTCGTTCGGCGGCGCTGTTACGGAGGCGGGTTTTGTCGCCGCGTTGACCAATGATGACACGTACGGCGCCTATGTGAGCAAGATTCCCGAGAATCTTTTCATTGCCAACGCCGCCAACAGGGATGCCATAACCTGTGTCAATAATGCCGCTGCCGTTCCCGCGGGCAACGAGGGGACGGGCTGGTGGTTCAATGCCGCCAACGGTGATTTTCGGGCGTGTGACTCTTTCGGCAGTACTCAGTATTAAAGGCTGATGTTGTATGAAATTCGTCAGACAAAACAGAAAAGGCTTCACTCTTGCCGAGGCGATGATCGCGATGGTGATACTTGCCGTCGCGACGTCGGCCGTGATATTGCCCTTCTCCACGGCGGGCGCCCTTACCCAGGAAGGCGCCAAAAGGACCCTTGCCGCGACACTCGCCGCCGACCTGCTCGAGGAGATTCAAGACGCTTTCGTTACCATGGACCCTTTCTGGTTTCTCGTGTTCTACGACAATGTCCCCCAACCCGCCGGGATGGTCACGGACGCCAACGGGCAGGTATTTACCGACCCCATTTACCAGAAGTTCGCCCGCGTTTCGACCTGTTCGGCAGCCGATGTAGGAGGCGAATCCCTGATATGGGCAACTGTGTACGTTTACTACAATGACGTAGAGATATTTCAGGTCAGCACACTGATAGGGCCTTGAGAAGAAGTTAGTAGTTAATAGTGAGTAGTGAATAGTGTTGATAAAACGCTCAAAATCGGGTTTGCAGAAAAGAGGTTTTACCCTTGCTGAACTGCTTGTTGCGCTTACGGTTTCAAGCATTGTTCTCGCGGCTGTGGGAACGCTTTCCTTTGCAATGGGTACTGCAAACAAAAGCCTTGAGCAGGCGAACAGGGCACAGGTCTACAGTCGCTTTTCAACGCTTACACTGAGAGACGCTTTAAGATACGCCAGGCAGGCATTCGTTACACCCGACGGAAACATCGCTTTATGGAAAGCAGACAACAATTCCGACGGCCTGATAGACGGTTCGGAACTGATCTTCTTCAGGGTTGCCGCCCAGGAACTTCAGTTGTTTGAATTTGCGTTTACAAATGGCCAAGTTGCTCCTGTGATCACAATCGCAGAGATCGAAGACGGAACGGCTTATAGTGATCTTGTGCAGTTGGCGTCGAGTAATGAAAATGTCGATGACCGCCAGACTCTGAAATTGCCTGACTGTTCCGAAGTTACGTTTACCATCTGGGATCCTCCTGCAAACAAATATCTGAACCTCACTTATAAATTGACCGAAAACGGTGTGGCGACGAAATACCAGGTTAATACCCGGCTAAGATGTTCAGCCGATAACCTGATTGATTATTCAGCCGGCCAAATCGTTGGAGACGATGACTAATGTAGCGGGGGCGTCCCGCCCGCGGATTGGTTGGTTGCCGGCAAGATGCCGGCGGTACGGTGTGCGGCAATGACAAGTCGCACAATCCGTCTTGACAGAATAGCAGAGTGCCTGAGCTTATTATGAGAAATATGAGCAATAAAAATATGCGATCCGGCGCGGTCCTGCTGGTAGTGTTATTTGTGTCCATGGTCGTCGCCATAATATCGTTAGGTGTCCTTTCAAGGGCCTCCCGACAGATGGCCTGCGGAGATGCTGTGGCCCAGCGTCTGAAGCTGGATTATCTTGCAGAAGCCGGTATCGTCCACGCCAAAACACTGCTGCGAAATCCACAGGAGGTCGACACCTCGCCCGATGGATACTGGCGGGGCGACCCAAACACCGCGCTCCAGTTGCAGGCCGGCGACGATTACTACGATCTGGAGGTAACGCGGAGCGCTTCCGGACCCACCTACAGGTGTACATACAACATACAATCTCGGGCGTATCGACAAGAAGGCGCCCAGAGAACCCTGCAAAGCATTCTATACGCACAGTTGCGTCTGGACCCCTGCATAGCATACTGGGCGGGCGGAGATACAACCGTACCCAACACCGTCACAATCAACGGTGATGTTTACTGCAACGGCACTATGACAAAATTGGGCATCGACATGGTCGACGGCGATGCCTTTGCCGACAGCTTTAACGGGCCCAAAAGCGGGCAGTTGTGTCTCCTGGATGTGTATATCCTGGACGATAAAGCTGTTAAATTTCCTTCCCTGCAACCGAACCTTTATACCCCTCAATACGATTATGTAGAAAACTGGGATACTGATCCTCCTGCAGTGGTCTCATATTCTTCACATGATTTAGAAGTCAACGATTGCAATAATCCTCCTGTTCCTTTTGCACCCGACATCTCTAATCCTGCGGGTGTCCTTTGTCGGGCCGGCGATCTGTATCTTATCGGCAATGTTGATATTACAGGCACCCTGGTGGTTGACGGAGATGTCATCGTCAAAGGGCCAGGCACGGCAACAATTTCTCCTTTGAAAAATTTCCCCGCTATTGTAGTAACCGGTACTCTTAAACTTGAAACTTCCGGCTGCCTTGAAATTGATGGTCTCATTCAGGCCAACGCCATGACAGTTGCCGCCGATGCCGGCAACATAACAATTCTCGGTGCGTTGTTTATCGAGACAAGCGGTATGACTGTCGATCCTGGATACGGTGGCGATATCAATATCACCATAGATCCAATGAAATCGGCGGTAATAACCGCTTATAATCCTGGCCCTGTTTTCACCAAGTGGTCTCCTGCGGGCGACGCCTTTTTCAAGTACATCCGGAGAAATCCAACGCCGTAAAGGTCGATAATCGGACCAACAGGCGGTTTTTCCCGGAGCGACCCGACAAAAAGCGGTTTATGGCGAACGAGTGGTATCGTCGTCACAATATTAGCCAATCGGGGGATTATGATGGTTGCAACGATTATAGTGAAGCCGACATGGAGTTCGGATGCTCTTGCGTCTCAGTCCGGCGTACCCGCCGGGCCGATATCACGTTTTTCTCGGGCTTGCGGCGCGGAAAAGGAGCGTCATGCGTCATTTCGCGGGACAAATTATGAAAACTGGCGCGGAAGGCCGGGATGCTCATTAAGCCGGCGATAGCAGATGACGAAAAAACATGCGAGTGCTTGTGCAATCTGTGTGCAAATAAGTGGTGAAAAGATGATAAAACCAACAAAATCGTCAGAACTGGCCAGGCGGGCCTGCGGCTTTACGCTGATTGAAGTCATTGTGGTGGTTGTCATCCTGGCGATCGTCGCCCTGATGGCGGTGCCGATGTTCGGCTCAGCGGCCGATATTCAACTCAAAGCCGCCGCCAACATGATTGCAGCCGATCTCGAATATGCAAAAAGCATGGCTATCAGCAGACAGCAGTACTACTCGGTTGTTTTCAACAGCACCAACGAGTCCTACGAGGTGCAGGATTCGGGCGGCAATGTCATACCACACCCTATTGATCCCGGGGACCTGGCCGTAGCCTTTCCTTCGGATTCACGATTGAACCAGGTGGTTATAGTCTCAGCCGATTTTGACGACAGCAGTGATGAGACGATTACGTTTGATTACCTCGGCAGTCCCTACAGCGGCTCGCCACCCGGGACGCCGCTGGTCAGCGGCACTATCAGTCTTGGGGCCGGCAGCATTACAATGACCGTAACCGTCGAGCCCATCACAGGATATGTCACTATTGAGAATTAGGGATAGAATAAAGTTTATGTTCAATTTGAGTAATAGAAATATTGGA
>SDBS01005978.1_pt1 | contig 11851 bp, 11 predicted proteins | sample 2277091 | NCBI WGS metagenome assembly SDBS01 (sample SAMN10404972, study PRJNA504765) | marine sediment metagenome | isolation source: marine sediment core GS10_PC15, 163 cmbsf | place: Arctic Ocean: Southern Knipovich Ridge | collected 2010 | reverse complement strand
CCCTTTTCCTCATTTTTTTGGGAGGTTCGGGCGTGGAGGCGTGGGGCACAAGATGTGGTGGGTATGAGTCTCAGAACCACAACATCTTGTGGTGTTCTTCTGAGCACTTCACAATCGTCTGCCAAAGCACCCGAGATGAACGTATCTGTTTGACACTCAAACCCTTGACATGCCGCGCATGGCAGATCATGATTGAGTGGTCAGAAGTGGTCCAAATAGGTCCGAAGTGGACACCAATGAGTGCAAGGGACCCGCTTGGACTGAATGAGGGGGCAGAGTGGAGCGTTTCCGAGGTGGATTCCCGGCGACCATTGACGCCAAGGGGCGCGTCAAGCTCCCGGCACGTCTGCGCGAGCAGCTCGAAGAGAGCTTCGGACGCGAGGTATACGTGTGCTCATTCTTCCCCCACGAGCTGAGAGTTTACCCGCTACCGGTGTGGCAGGGGGTTGAAGAGCAGCTTCTCAAGAAACCGGCCATGAAGCCGGCGGTGTTGAAGCTGGTCGAGCGGGTCAATTACGGACGGCTGCTCGAGGTGGACGACCAGGGGCGAATCCTCGTGCCTGCGTTGCTGCGGGAGATGGTGGACGTAGAGGGTGAGGTCGTGGTTTCCGGCCGCATCAACCACCTCGCCATCACCAACCGCGCTCGGGCCGCCTCCTTCCTCAAGGATGCGTCGCTGAGCGATGAGGAGTTGGAAGAGCTCGCACAGCTGGAGCTGTGATGGAGGACGGAAGTGGCCTCCGATCACCTGCCCGTTCTCACCGCCCGGATCGTCGAGCTCCTCACGCCGGCGGCCCCCGGCCTCCTCGTCGACGCCACGGTAGGTCTTGGCGGGCATGCCGGGGCCCTGCTCCGGGAAGACCCCGGCTTTTTCCTGGTCGGGCTCGATCGTGACCCGCGGGCGCTGGCCCGCGCCGGCGAACGGCTGCGGGTCTTCGGGGAGCGGGTGCGGCTTGTCGAGGGGACTTTCGACCATCTGCCGTCGGTCATCGAGGACCTCGATTTGGAACCGCCGGCTGCGGTGCTCGCCGATCTCGGGTGCTCCTCTCTCCAACTCGATGATGCCGAGCGGGGGTTTTCCTTCTCCGCCGACGGTCCTCTGGACATGCGGATGGGGTCTGAGGGTGAGACCGCGGCCGAGCTTCTCGAGCGTGTGGAGTGGGAGGAGCTGGTGACGATTCTCCGTGACTATGGCGAGGAGCGGCGGGCGCGGGCGATCGCCCGCGCAATCGTCAAGGGTCGTGAGCAGTCCCCCCTGCGCACAACCGGCGAGCTGAGTCGCCTGGTCCAGAAGGTCGTCGGCAGTCGTGAGCGCCGAATCCACCCGGCGACGCGCACCTTTCAGGCCCTCCGCATCGCGGTCAACGACGAGCTCGGGCAACTCGAACGATTCCTCGAACCGGCGGCGCGGGCTCTTCGCCCCGGTGGCCGAATCGCCGTCATCTCGTTCCACTCACTCGAGGACCGGATCGTCAAGCATACCTTTCGCCGGCTGGAAGGCCGTTGCACCTGTCCACCAGGGCTGCCGGTGTGCCGGTGCGACCCGCAGCGAGTGGTCACCGTGGTCACCCGATCCGCGGTGCGCCCCGACGAGGACGAGGTGGCGCGTAACCCGCGCGCCCGTTCGGCGCGTTTGCGGGTGGCCGAGCGCAGCGAGGAGATCTGAGCGTGGACCTCCACGGAATCGGCCCGTCGAACCGGTTCCTGATCCCGCAGCGGGATCAGAGGTGGCCCCAGGTGCTGATCCTCCTGCTGGCGGTCTCGACGCTGGTGGTGCTGGCCCTCGGTCTCGTGGGCTGGCCGCGGCTCCGGAGCACGTCGATCCACTACGAGCTCATTCGGCTCAGGACTCAGGTCGCTGAGCTCGAGCAGCGCCAACGCAGTCTCATGCTCGAGTTCGAGCTCGAGCGCAGCCCGGAACATCTCGCGGCCCGTGCCCGATCTCTCGGGATGGTCCCGGCCGCTCCAGCGGGTTTTCCCGCGCCGGCGGACTCCGAGGTGTCGCGGTGAATCGGCGGCGCCTCTTCGCAATCGTCGTGATGCTCGGGCTCGGCGCTTCGATGGTGGTGGCCCGAAGCGTGCAGGTAACGATTTTGGAGCATGACAAGTGGAGGCGGTGCGCTCTTCGCCAGCAGGAGCAGGTGATCGAGGTTCACGGTCCGCGGGGGAGCATTCGCAGCGCCGACGGTTACGTATTCGCGACCTCGGTGTCACGGGTCGCCATCCAGGTCGATACCAAGCTGCTCAACTACTCGGAGATCTTCGTGCGAGCGGCGGGACCGCTGCTCGGTGTTTCAAAAGACGAGCTCGCTCGACGGCTCGGTCGCGGCCCACGGTCCGTGTGGCTGGCGCAAAGGGTGCAGCGGGAGCGTGCAGAGCAGGTTCGGGCGTTGGCGCCGCAGGCGATCGTGCTGGTGCCCGATTTCGCCCGCGTCTACCCGCAGGGTTCGCTGGCGGCGCCGGTGATCGGTTTTGTCGGTCGCGAGGAGCTCCGAACGGTCGGCAGGGCCGGTTTCGAGCACCACTTCGACGCCTACCTCGCGGGAGAGCCGGAGCAGTACCTCACGGTCAGAGACGCAATTCAACGAAAGGTGCGACTCGAGCGGTTGCACCGCGGCCGGGCGGGGTACGACCTCGAGCTGACCATCGAGGCGAGGCTTCAGGCCCGGTGCGAGTCGATCCTCTCGGAGGCGGTTTCTCGACATGGGGCCCGCGCCGCATCGGCGGTGGTCGCTGATGCACGGACCGGGCGCATCCTCGCCCTCGTGTCTTTGCCGTCATTCGACCCCGCCGACCCGGGCGCGGTAGGGCCCGAGAACTGGCGCCTGCGGCCGGTCCAGGATGCGTTCGAGCCGGGCTCCACCGTCAAACCCATGGTGGCGGCGGCGGCGCTGTCGTGCGACGTTGTCCGGCGCGGCGAGCGATTCGACTGTCGTCACGGGGGCACCCGAATTGCGGGCCATTGGATCCGTGACCACGTGGAACCAGGGCTCTACACCCTCGACGAGATCATCGTCCACTCCGCCAACGTGGGCATCATCCGGGTTGCGGAGCGGGTGCCGAAGGAAATCCTGTGGCGGACTTTCGACGCCTTTGGTTTCGGACGGCGCCCGGGAATCGACTTCCCAGCCGAGGCCCGCGGTCTGCTGCCGGAGTCCCGGACGTGGTCGAAGATGAGCCCGGCCGGCTTCGCCCTCGGTCAGGAGCTCACGATCAGCCCGCTGCAGCTGGCGATGGCCTATGCGGCAATCGCCAACGGTGGTTGGCTGCCGCGGCCGCAGCTGGTCATATCAGACGCCGGCGCCGGCGGTCGGACCGCAGATTCGCCGCAGACCCGGGTGATGGATGAGGACCTCGCGCGGCGGTTGCGCGACATGCTCGAGGGAGTGGTTCGTGAAGGAACCGGCGAGCTCGCACGGGTGCCCGGGTTCCGGACGGCGGGCAAGACCGGGACCGCCCAGCGTGTGGTCGCCGGGACGTTTGACGACGAGCACCACGTGGCGTGGTTCGCGGGTTTCCTGCCGATGCCCGATCCGTGGTTGGTCGTGGTGGTGGCGGTCGAGGATCCGTCCACGATCGACTTCTGGGCATCGACGGTCGCGGCGCCGATCTTCGCCGATATTGCTGAGGCTTCAGTCTGCCTCCTCGATCTCCCCCCGACCGAAGCCGTGTCGCTTCCCGCGCCTCAGCTCGCCCGGCGGCAGGAATCGACGGTGGAGGACGGCGCGTGAAGATGAAGGTCCTTTTCCGGCGCCTCGGCGAAGGCTCGCTGACCGGCGACACCGAGATCCCGTTCTCCGACCACGAGGTCCTGCGCTCCGAGGCGGGGAGGGAACGGTGCGTATGACAGCGGCGGAGATAGCTGACGTGCTCGGCGGCGAGGTTGAGGGCTACGCCGGTGTGGTGGTCCACGGCGCCGAGGTCGATTCACGACGGCTCGAGGGTGACGATCTCTTCGTGGCCCTGCCGGGGGGGCGCCGCGACGGCCACGAGTTTGTCGGGGTCGCGCTCGAAACCGCGGCGGCGGCGCTGGTGCACCGCGATGCCGATCTCGCGGCGCCGCCTCCCCAGCGCGCGCTGGTGCGGGTGGATGATCCACTTGTCGCGTACCACGAGCTCGCCCGCCGCGAGCGACGCGAACGCCACTGGCAGGTCGCGGCGGTGACCGGGTCGGTCGGCAAGACCACCACCAAGAACTTCCTTGTCGCGCTGCTCGCGCCCGATCACCGTCTCGGCGCCTCGGGAGGAAACCGCAACAACACCCTCGGTCTGCCGGCCGAGATCCTCTCGCAGGACCCGGATATCGATGTTTTTGTTGCTGAGGCCGGCATGAGCACCCCGGGCGAGCTCGCGATCCTGGGCGAGATCCTGCGCCCTCAGGTGCTGCTCTACACCCGCATCGCACCGGTCCACACCGAGTTCTTCCCCGACCTTGCAGGCATCGTTCGCGCCAAGGCGGAGCTCCTACCTTGGCTCGACGAGGAGGGGACGCTGGTGATCAACGCCGACGACCCGAACCAGGAAGGCTATCCCGCCGAGATCGGCGCCCGAGTCGTTCGTTACGGCGGTGAACGCTCAGAGGCGCGGCTCGAGGATGTGGAGGACCGCGGTCTGCTCGGCAGCCGCTTCCGACTGGTGCTGCCGGACGGCGATGCCGCCGTTGAGCTGGCCCTGCCGGGACGACACCAGGCCGAGAACCTGCTCGCCGCCGCTGCCGCCGCCTCCGTCTTCGGTGTGCGGGCCGAGCAGGTGGCGGAGACCGCGCCCGAGCTCATGGCGCCAGAGCACCGGGGCCGATTGCTGACGATCGGCGACGCTATCTCGCTGGTGGATGACAGCTACAACGCGTCGCCGGTGGCGATGCACCGGCTGCTCGAGCTCCTGGCTCGCGTTTCCGGCCGGCGGGTTGCCGTGCTCGGCGAGATGTACGAGCTCGGAGAGCTGTCCCTTCAAGCCCATCGAGTGGTGGGAGAGGAGGCCGCCCGGTCGTGCGATGTTCTGGTGGCGGTGGGCGGCGTCGATGCCGCGAGCCTGGCGGCGGCAGCGCGTGAGGCCGGTCTCGCCGACGGGGCGATCCATGTCGTGGAGAGCGCGGACGAAGCGACCGAGCTCCTGCGCCGAGAGCTGCGCCCGAGGGATGTCGTGCTGGTGAAGGGCTCGCGCGGCGTCGGTCTCGACCGCACGGTGGCGGCGCTGACGGGGGAGGAGGCCGCCTGATGTTGTACTGGCTGATCCAACCCCTCGGCGATATCTTCATCGGCTTCAACGTCTTTCGTTACCTGACCTTCCGCACCGGGTTGGCGATCGCGACCGCCTTCTTCCTCAGCCTCGTGGTCGGTCCCCGGCTGATCTCCCGCCTGCGCGCCCTCCAGGTGCGGCAGGCGATTCGCAAGGAAGGGCCGGAGCACCACCAGATCAAGGAGGGAACGCCGACCATGGGCGGGCTCCTCATCATCGGCAGCTTTGTCACGGCGACGTTGCTGTGGGCGGATCTGGAGAACCCATACATCTGGACCGTGCTGCTGGTGATTCTCGGCTTTGCCGCGATCGGGCTGGCCGACGACTGGCTCAAGGTGCGACGGCAACAGAACCTCGGTCTGACGACGCGGCAGAAGCTCCTCCTGCAGGTACTGGTGGGTCTCGCGGCGGGCTTTCTGGCGCGCGCCGCGGCGCAGCCGGCGCCGCACGCCGGCTCGCTCGCGCTGCCGTTCTTCAAGGATGTTCTCTTGCCGCTCGGTTTCCTGTACGTGCCATTCGTGATGGTGGTTCTTCTGGGCTCCTCGAACGCCGTCAATCTCACGGACGGTCTCGACGGCCTCGCTGTGGGCGCCATCGCGATCGCTGCCGCCACCTATACCGTGTTCGTGTATGTCGCGGGCCACGTGCGCATCGCGGAGTACCTGCGCATCGTCCCGGTCTCCGGCGCCGGCGAGGTGGCGATCTTTACCGGCGCCATCGCCGGGGCGGCGATTGGTTTTCTGTGGTTCAACTGCCACCCGGCACAGATTTTCATGGGCGATGTCGGATCGTTGGCTCTCGGCGCCGGCATCGGCATCGTCGCCGTGGTCGCCAAGCAGGAGCTGTTGCTGGTGCTGGTCGGCGGTCTTTTCGTGCTCGAGGCGCTGTCGGTTCTGATCCAGGTGATTTCGTTCAAAACGAGGGGGATTCGGGTCTTCCGGATGGCGCCGCTGCACCACCACTTCGAGCTCCTGGGCTGGACCGAGACCCAGGTTGTTGTGCGTTTCTGGATCATCGCGGTGGTCTTCGCCCTGGCTGGGCTGTCGACCCTGAAGTTGAGATGACATGCAGGTTGAAGCTCCCTCCCGCGTGCTGGTTGTCGGGCTCGGTCGATCCGGGCTCGCCGCGGCGCGTCTCGCCACCGCCGACGGCGCCGAGGTGTGGGTCACCGACCTCCGCCCCGAGTCGGAGCTGTTGGATGCGGCGGCGAAGCTCCCGAGAGGAGTGCGCACCTTTTTCGGCAGCCACCCGGACGCCTGTATCGATGGCGTGGAGTTGGTGGTGGTTTCACCGGGAGTTCCGGCGGACGCATCTCTTCTCGAGGGCGCGCGGGTGCGCGGAGTTTCGGTGTTGACCGAGGTCGAGTTCGCGTGGCTCCACCGGCCGGCCGCCCCGCTGGCGGCGGTCACCGGGTCCAACGGCAAGAGCACGGTGACCGAGCTCGTCGCGCGCATGCTGCGCGAGACGGGGCAGGAGGCGGCAGCCGGCGGCAACATCGGCACCGCGGCCTCGGAGCTCGTGCTTGAGGACGGTTGGGAGAGCTGGGTGCTCGAGATATCGAGCTTTCAGGCCGAGCTCCTGACGGCCATGAAACCGAAAGCGGCGGTCTTTCTCAATTTGGGCCAGGACCACCTCGAACGACACTCCGATCTCGCCGGCTATCTGCGGGCCAAGCGCCGGCTCTTCGCCTTTCAGAGCGCGGACGACGTGGCGGTGCTGAACGCCGACGACCAGGTGGTGGCGTCCACCCCAACGGCCGCGCGCCGGCGGACGTTCTCGATCTCGGGGCCGGCCGATGCGTGCCTCGACGGTGATCGGCTGCTGCTCGACGGAGAGCTGTTACTGGGAGCGAACGAGATGCGACTGAGTGGGGTTCACAACCTGGCCAATGCGCTGGCCGCGGCGCTTGCGGCGACATCGCTCGGCGCGAGACCGGAAGCGGTGGTCTCGACCCTCACGGTCTTTGATGGTCTTGATCACCGTCATCGTACGGTCCACATCGCGGATGGGGTTCGATGGGTGGACGACTCCAAGGCCACCAACGTGGGCGCCACCTTGGCTGCTTTGCGAGGTTATCCCGACGGGTCGGTGCATCTGATCCTCGGCGGTCAGGCCAAGGGTCAGGACTTTTCAGTCTTGCTGGCCGAGGTACGGCGGGCGGTGGACAGGCTCTACCTGATCGGCGAGGACGGGCCGGCCATCGGTGAGGCTCTCGAGGGAACGGCGTCGGCGGAATACTGCCACGCCCTGGACGAGGCGGTGGCTTGCGCTCGAAGGTCGGCGACGCCGGGACAGTGGGTGCTGCTCGCTCCGGCCTGCGCCTCCTTCGACCAGTTCTCCGATTTTGGCGAGCGCGGCGACCGCTTTGCAGATCTCGCTCGCGAGGAGGTGGCGTCGTGCCCATAAGGCAGCGCTTCGACCGCCTTCTGCTCGGGGCAACGGTCCTTCAGACCGCGATTGGGCTCGCCATCCTCGCGTCGGCCTCGTGGTTGATCGCCACCGAACGTTACGGGCGTCCGGGCTCCTACTTTGTCACCTGGCAGGCCGCCACCGCGATGATCGGCCTCGGAGTGCTGGTCGTGTGCATGCACCTGCGCAGCTCGCTCCTCACCGATCGCCGCCTGGTCACGGGTGCGGTTGCAGCCAGCTGGGTGCTGCTGTTGGCAACGTTTGCCCAGCCGCCGGTGGCCGCCACCCATCGCTGGATCAACATCGCCGGCATCTCGCTGCAGCCCTCCGTCCTGGTGCGGTTGGCGCTGATCATGCTCCTCGCCATTCTCCTCGACGAGGCTCGGAGGGAAGGCTGGCCGTGGCAACGGTTGGCGGTTGTCGCCGGAGTCTGTGTCGCCACCACCGCGGTCATCGTCCTCGAGCCGGACCTCGGCTCAGCCGCTCTCATGATTGTGGTCTTCGGCGCGATGGCCTTCGTTTCGGGCATGCCGCTCAAGCTCCTCGCGGCGCCCGCGATTTTCAGCGCGATGGCTCTGGCGGCGGCGATTCTCGGGTCGCCCTACCGGTTGGCGAGAGTGCGCGCATTCTTCGACTCGGGGGCGGATGCGGCCGCCGGCTGGCAGAGCTATCAAAGCCTGGTCGCTATCGGCAGCGGTGGACTGCTCGGCCGCGGCTACGGTTCCGGGATGCAGAAGCTCTTCTTCCTGCCGGAGCCGCACACCGACTTCATCTTCGCCATCACCGGCGAGGAGCTCGGCCTGGTGGGCCTTCTCACCCTGGTTGCTCTGTCTTCGATCATCGCCTGGCGCGGTCTCGTGATCGCCGGCCGTCTCGAGGATCCGCGGCGGGCCCTGCTCGCGTTCGGTATCACGATCGCCTTTGCGATCCAGACCCTGGTCCACATGTTCGTCTGCCTCGACCTCCTGCCGCCGAAAGGAATCCCGCTGCCGCTGGTGAGCTACGGCAAGACCGAAATGGTGGTCACCTTGGTCTCGGTGGGCATCCTTCTCAATCTGTCGCGCGAGGTGAAGGCATGAGCGGGCGGGTGGTGATCGCGGGCGGTGGGACCGGCGGCCACATTTTTCCGGGGCTGGCGGTGGCGCGCGAGCTGCGTGCGCGGGAGATCGACGTTCATTGGTTGGGGGGCCGCCGCGGGCTCGAGGCCGAGCTCGTGCCCGAACGCGGACTGCCCATCACGCTGGTCGACATCGAGGGCATTCACGGCCGCGGCCCGGCCGCTGCAGCCCGCGCCCTCGCCCTTCTGCCGCGTGCGGTGGCGACTGCAGTGCGCACGCTGCTGCGCATCAAACCGCTGGCGGTCGTCGGGGTCGGGGGATACGCTTCGACCGCGGGATTGGCGGCAGCCGGTCTGCTGGGGGTACCGATCGTGCTCCAGGAGCAGAACTCGATACCGGGGTGGACCAACCGGTTTCTGGCGCCTTTCGCCGACCTCATCTGCTGTGGTTTCGAAGACGCGGTCAGCGCCTTTCCCTCAATGCCTGCGGAGTGGACCGGCAATCCGGTGCGCGCGGATTTTTTCGATGTTCCAGATCTCATACCCCACGAACCGCCGAAGCTGTTGATCCTGGGTGGAAGCCAGGGGTCCCTGTTTATCAATCGCAGTCTTCCGAGGGCCCTGTCGATCTTGCTCGAAAATGGGTTTCGACTGGAGATCAGGCATCAGGCGGGCGTGCGGTGGGCGGAGGTCGTGCGGACCGCGTATCAGGATCTCAAGCTCGAGGCGACGGTGACCGCCTTCCTCGCCGAGCCGTGGCAGTCTCTGGCCGAGGCGGATCTGGTGGTGGCCCGCTCCGGCGCGCTCACTATCTCCGAGCTCGCGGCTGCCGGACGGGGCGCCCTGCTGGTGCCATTTGCCGCGGCGGCGGGAAATCACCAGGAGTTCAACGCCCGCACCCTCGAGCGCGCCGGTGGCGCCTTTGTTCTGACCGAGAGCGAGGCGTCGCCGCAGCAGGTAGCCTCGGTTCTCGGCGATCTGCTCAGAGATCACGAGGCGCTGCGCGCGATGGGGGCTCGCGCGCGCGAAGTGGCCCTGCCGGGGGCCGCAGCTCGAATCGCCGAACGAGTTTGGGCGGTGGGAGGCGGCGCATGAATGCCAGCCCGCACCTCCACCTGATGGGGATCGGCGGCGTCGGCATGTGCGGCATCGCCGAGGTGCTTCTCAGCGAAGGTGTGGCGGTGAGCGGCTGTGATCTCGCTGACAACGAGCGCACCCAGCGACTGACCAAGCTCGGAGCGGTCGTCCGCCGTGGGCACGACCCGGCTCACCTCGAGGGGGTTGACGCGTTGGTAGTCACGGCCGCGGTGCCGTCTGACGACCGAGAGCTCGCAGCGGCCCGCGTGCTCAAGATGCCGGTCGTCCGACGAGCAGAGATGCTGGCCGAGCTCATGCGGCAGCGGCGCGGAGTGGCGGTTGCCGGCACCCACGGAAAGACCACCACCACGGCCCTGATCGGCCACATCCTGACCTCGGTGGGGGCCGATCCAACGGTGATCGTCGGCGGCCGCGTACAGGATTTCGGCGCCCACGCCAGGATCGGTGAGGCCCCGATCCTGGTATGCGAGGCCGACGAGTTCGATCGCTCATTCCTCGAGCTGGCGCCCCACCTGGCCGTGGTCACCAACCTCGAGCCCGAGCACCTCGACTGCTATGGCGGCGAGGACGATCTCGAGGCGGCTTTTGCCTCCTTTGCCAACCGTGCCTCGGTCTTTGGATCGGTCATCCTGTGCGCCGACGATCCCGGCGCGTGGGGGCTTCGTGATCGTTTGCGGCGGCGAGTCGTAGGTTACGGCGCCTCATCCGAGGCCCAGATGCGGCTCGAGATCACCGCCGCCGATGTCAGCGGCACCCGCTTTGACGTGTTTCGGGGCGGCCGCCGCCTCGGCGAGGTACATCTCCCCCTTCCGGGAGCCTTCAACGCCCTCAACGCCCTCGCCGCAATGACGGTCGGCCTCGAGCTCGAGCTCGACTTCGAGGAGCTCGCCCGGGCCTGTGCGAGCTTTGGGGGTGTTGCGCGCCGCTTCGAGGTCCTTGGCGAACGGGATGGGGTCACGGTGGTCGACGATTACGCGCACCACCCGACCGAGCTCGAGGCGGTGCTCGAGGCCGCCCACCAGGCGATGCCGGGGCGCCGGTTGGTGGTGGTTTTCCAACCCCACCTCTTCAGCCGCACCCGCGATTTCGCCGGGCGTTTTGCGGCCGCCCTGATGGGAGCGGAGATCGCGGTCGTGCTCCCTATTTATCCTGCGCGGGAAGATCCGATTTCCGGAGTCAGCTCCGAGCTTGTGGTCGACGAGGCGAAGCGTCTCGGGCATACGCGGGTGATTTCCGGCGCGCCGCTCGATCAAGCGCTGGCGCAGGTCGAAGAGATCGTGCGGCCGGGCGATGTCCTGCTCACCGTCGGCGCCGGCGACGTGGATCGGCTGGCGGCTGCGTGGCTGGGGGGTGCGTCATGACCGTGGACGCTCCCCGCTTCCTCCCCGAACGGTTGCGGCCTCCGGTTGCAGGGCGCCGATCCCGACGTGGATTCGTCCTCCTGACGATGGTGCCCGTAATGCTGTTGGTCCTGCCCCGGTGGCGGATAGAGGAGGTGCAGGTGGATGACTGCCCACCTTTGCCCGCCGTTGCTCTCGACTCGTTGCGCGAGCTGGTCGGCCAGCCTGCGCTCGGGCTCGATCTCGAGGCCGTCCGCGATCGGGTGGACGTGTGGCCGGGTGTCGGCGAGGTACAGGTCGAGCTCGAGCTGCCGGCGACGATCGTTGTTCGGGCCCGGGCCGTGCAACCCCAAGGTTGTGTCCGGGTCGGCCGCAACTGGCATGGCATCGACGCCGACGGCCGATTTGCCGGAGTGGTCGAGGGGGCCGTCCTGCCTCTCCTGGAGGGCTTCGTGGGCGAAGCGGACCGGGGCTGCGGACTGGCGTCGGCGCACCGTATCGAGAGGGCCACAGGCGGTCAGGTGATAGGGATCCGGAGGATCACACCGTCCGACTATAGGGTTCTCCTCGTCCCAACCGGTGGTCATGAGGCGATGGTTGTTCACGTGCGCCCTCAGGGAACGACGTCCGAGGCGGTCTGGTGTGCGGCGCTCGCTGCGGGATCGGTCTCGCAGACCTGGGCGGATTTGCGGTGGCCGGACCGGATGGT
>SDBS01005977.1_pt1 | contig 11852 bp, 6 predicted proteins | sample 2277091 | NCBI WGS metagenome assembly SDBS01 (sample SAMN10404972, study PRJNA504765) | marine sediment metagenome | isolation source: marine sediment core GS10_PC15, 163 cmbsf | place: Arctic Ocean: Southern Knipovich Ridge | collected 2010 | reverse complement strand
GTATGGAAATCACAAAGCGCGAATGGCCGGTGCTCATTATTTCAGGGCAGTTCGATGCCCGGGATGACGAAGGGTATAGACTGCGGCAGTTGACCAAACAATTAGAGGACGTGTTGGACTGTCGGGTCATCCCGTCTTTTACCTATGAAGACGGCTACGAGATATTCCGTTCCCGGTCTGATTTCGGGTGTATCGTGGTGGATTGGGATATCCCAGAGGAGGATCCCGGTGAAGCCACAACGGCCGAAGAATTGATTGTCAAAGTGAGGAAACGGCACCAGGGGGTTCCCATTATTCTGCTGACGGGGCGTAAGAAAATGGACCAGATTCCGGCGGAAATTCTGAGGGATGTCAATGATTGCCTCTGGAAGACGTCTGAAACCATCTCCTTTATGGCGGGTCGCATCGAAACCCATGTGGTGGATTATGTGCGAACAGTCTATCCGCCTTTTTTCGGCGCCATGGTGCAGTACTCCAATGAATTCAAATTCGCCTGGCACACCCCGGGACATATGGGGGGGGAAGGTTTCCTGCGCAGTGCCGCGGGGGTGGCCCTGTTCAAGTTCTTCGGGGAAAGTGTGTTTCGCTCGGACCTTTCCGTTTCCGTGCCTGAATTAGGTTCCCTGTTAGAGCATAGCGGCGTGGTGGGGGACGCGGAAAAAAACTCGGCCCGTGTGTTCGGTGCCGATCAAACCTACTATGTGCTCAACGGCACCAGCAATGTGAACCAGATCATCTGGCGGAGCCAGCTCGTCCGAGACGACATCGCCTTTGTGGACCGGAACTGCCACAAATCCCTCAACTACGCCATGGTCATTACCGACGCCTATCCCGTATACATGATTCCTCGGAGAAACAAGCGGGGCATCATCGGACCGGTGCGCCTGTCCGAGTTCTCGCCCGAATCGATCCAGCGGAAAATCAAGGAGGACAGGCTCATTCCCGAGGACCTGAAGGGGAACGAAGTAAAGATGTCGGCCCTCACCAATTCCACCTACGACGGCGTGTGCTACAACGTGGTCAATATCAAGAAGCAATTAGAAAAGAGTGTGGAAAACCTCCATTTTGACGAGGCCTGGTATGCCTACGCCCGTTTTCATCCCATGTACAAAGACCACTACGGCATGACCGATGATGAATTGGATGAAAACCATCCGCCCATTTTCTGTTCCCAGTCCACCCACAAACTGCTCACCGCATTTTCACAGGCCTCCATGCTGCACATCAAAAACGGCGGTAAGATCAAGATCAATCACGATGAATTCAATGAATCCTATATGATGCACGGTTCCACGTCTCCGCAGTACATCATGATCGCATCGCTGGATGTGGCTACCCGCATGATGGACGACAACGGCCAGACCATGATGAACGATATCATCCTGGGGGCCATCCGCCTGCGGCAAAAGGTGGTGAAAATCGAAAAAAACCTCCAAAGGAAAAATAAGAACGACTGGTTCTTTGGCATGTGGCAGCCCCGGGAGGTTAATGTAAACGGCAAGTTGACTCCCTTTGATCAGGTGGACGCCGATTTCTTAGCGGACCATCAGGACCCTTGGGTTATGAGCAGCGAGAACAACTGGCACGGGTTTGAGGAGATGGAAGAAAATTATGCTATGCTGGATCCCATCAAACTGACCTTTACCACCCCGGGAATCGATGATCACGGACAGATGCAGGATGAGGGTATCCCCGCTTCTATTGTGACCGAATACCTCATTTTAAAAGGGATAGTCTGTGAAAAAACGGACTACTATTCCTTCCTGCTGCTCAATTCCTTAGGGACCACCGAGGCCAAGCAGGGAACCCTGCTCTCGGCAATGTTGCGATTCAAGGATATCTATGACGTGGACACGCCGCTGTGCGAGGTCTTTCCTGAACTGGTGCGCGCATACCCGGATGCATACGGGGAGGTCGGGCTCAAGCAGCACTGTAACGACATTCACGGTTACTGGAAGGAACACAAAATTCTGGAAAAGATGCAGGATGCCTTTCAGGTGATTCCCGACCAGGCCATGAAGCCTTCGGAGGCCTATCACCATGTGGTGCGGAAAAACGTGGAATTCGTGGAACTGGACCAGATGATGGGCCGGACTCCCGCCGTGATGATGGTCCCCTATCCCCCGGGCATTCCGATCATGATGGGGGGCGAAATGATGAATGAAAAGGCGGGTCCCATATTCGAGTACCTGAAACTCAGGCAGGATTTCGAAAACGCCTTTCCCGGGTACGAAAGCGAGATCCACGGTGTGGAGAGAACCGAACGGGATGGAAAGAAGTTTTTCAGAACATTGTGCGTAAAACAGAAGTAAAGATCTGGGCACAGAAAACCCGGCTTTGGTTATCCCTAAAGGGGATTTAGTTTGATAGTATTTCAAGGGCTCATGGAGTGATGGAGTTCTGGAGTGATGGAGTGATGAAAGGGTTGCCTGGTCACGTATGGAGGTAATAGGCTAACCCAGTTCCTGAGACTCACGGGCGCTTATGGTTTTTCCAATAATCCAGTACTCCAACACTCCAATACTGGCAATCCTCTCAGGCAAAGCCATTTGTCTCTACTCAACCACTTAACGAGGTCAGTAACATAGGGAGGATAACATGGCAGATGAGACAAAAAAACTGGGATTAATAGGTGCTGTTTTTCTGATTGTATCGAGCCTGGCCGGTAGTGGTGTAATCGCTTTGCCACAGCAATTAGCGGCCACCGGTTCGATCACACTGATTTCATTTATATTAGTCACCATCGGAGCTCTGTTTCTGACCCTGGTATATGTTCGTGCGGGCACCCTTTTTGATGACCCCAGCCCCACCGCATTAGCAACTTATGTAAGCCCGATTCTCGGGGCAAAGAGCGGTTTCTTTTACGTCTATGGGAATCTGGTCTCCAATGTATCCATTCTGATTGCGGGCCTGGGCTATCTGGCCCTGTTTGTCCCCGAACTCAATCATCCCATTGCACTTGGCATCACCGTCATTATACTCATCTGGCTGTTTGTTGCCTTGTCCCTTCGCGGGGTCGGCATCATCACCAAAGTGGTATCCAGCACCGTAACCTTACTTCTTATTTCGGTAATCATCACTGGCACTGCCGGATGGCTGGATTTTGATCCCACCCTGTTCAAACAGAACTGGAACGTCTCGGGTGACCCTGCCGGTAAGGCCATAATGTCCGGATTCGCCATATTGATCTTTGCCTATGTCGGAGTGGAAAGCGTCGCTACAAACAATGAACACATTCGCAATCCGAAAAAGATTGTTCCCATTGCAACCATCGTCGGCTTTATTATCGTGGCAATTATCTACATCGCTTCCACCACCGTAATTGAAGGAATATTCCCAGCCAAAGAAATTCAGAACGCACCGGCCTCATTTGCATTAGTCATGCAGCACATCTGCCACTCAAAAATCATAGCCGACGTGGTTTCCGCAGTGATGGCCATTGCCTGTATCGCCAGCTTCCTTGTCTGGAATCTCTCATCCGCCAGTGCCGCCAAAACCAGTGCCGACAACGGATTCCTCCCCAAGGCCTACTCCTATACCAACAAACATGGGATCAACAGCAAAGGTCTCGTCATCAACGGTGTTATCATGACCGTGGTTGAACTGATACTCATGATGCTTGGCAGCAACGTCGCCGCCGCATTCAACATAACCGTAACCATCTCAGTTCTTTTGCTTCTCTTCCCCTACTTCTGGTCAGGCATTGGCCTGCTGAAAAAAGACAAGGCCACAGGGTCAAAATCCATCAGCACTAAAATCATTGTGCTCATGTCATCCATTTTCATCATGTCCGCCTTTGCATCGGCCACGCTTGATGAACTCTGGTTAGTCATCGCCTTGGTTATGATTATAATGGCCGTCTACGCAATGCTTTTCACAGAAAAAGAAGAAGCCGCTTAGGAGTTAAGGACCGCGCGGAATTCAAACGGAAAATGGCCGAAAGTACGAATCACTAATCCGGGAGGCGTTTCCATGAAAGTCAAGATGTTTCGATTCTGGTTCTTAATCCCCGCAATTCTTGCGGCCTTTGCGATAAGTGTTCCCGCGGCCGAGGTTTCAGACAGCGCCATGCAGGACGAAATCAAGGCACTTAAAAAGATGGTGCTCGAGATCCAGAAACGGATACAGCAGCTTGAGGCGGACAGGGTAAAACCCGGGGCAGGAGCATCCCCGACAGTTAAGACAGCGGAACCCGAGCCAGCGAAAAGAATCCCCGCCAAGACATCTCATCCTAAGATCAAGGCCGCGGTTAAGGCCCCGCCCGAGACTCAGGAACCGGTTGTGGCAAAGGCCGGCGCCAAAGCCCCGGCGCCCCTTGAGATCGGCGGACAGGAGGTTAGGGTGGGCATTGCGGGGGCCATCCAGGTCGACGTGATCCACGATTTCAATGCGGTGGGACTAACGCCGGGCGGGAGCGTAGAGCGGGAGTTCATTACCGGAAACATCCCCGTGGGCGGACAGGCCGCTGAGCTCACAAACAGAACCGGTTTCAGTCCCAACCAGAGTCGCCTGAGCGGCTGGGCCGAGACTGACACACCATGGGGTCCTTTGAAGGTTTATGCGGATGTGAACCTTTTTGGTTCCACGACTGCAACCGAATTCCAGATCTACAAGGCTTATGGAGAGTGGGGGTGGCTGAAGGCGGGCCTGGACTACACCCTATGGCTTAATCAGGCTTCCATACCGGACACCCTCGACTTTGAGGGTCCCAACATTATTCCTGAAGTGCGTTTCACCCAGGCGAGCTTGAAAATCCCCCTGCAGTTAGATGCAAAGAAGCGGGAGCTCTTCTTTACCATCGGTGTGGAGGACGCCCCGGGGGAGATCACATTACCGGCTAAAATGTCGTCTGTTACTACGGACCAATTCCCGGCGGTGATCGGAAAATTGAGTTACGAGCCTGACTGGGCCCAGATAGAGCTTGGGGGGCTATATCGCCGGTTGAGGGCCGAGGGGCCGGGATACGACCAGCCGGTGAACGGATGGGGAGTGATATTAAGCGGAAGCATAGATACGTGGAAGAATGACAGCATCATATTAGGCGGCTTGTATGGGAATGCCCTCGGGGCCTACATCCAGGACACAGCGGGTTTGGGGCTGGACGCAGCTCCCACTGCCAATCAAAACCTCAAGGCTATCCCGGCCTTCGGAGTGTGGGCGGCCTATCAGCACTGGTGGTCAAAATCCCTTCGGTCAACGGCCACCTACGGGCTTGTGCGCCTGGACAGCGACTTCGACCGTCAGCCCCAAACTGCCGACCAGGGAACCTACAAACAGACCCAGTACGCCTCCATGAACCTGATATGGAGCCCCTGGCCTCCCTTTGACGTGGGACTGGAATATATGTTCGGTCATCGTACCATTACGGACTATACGGCGGTGTACGGGAGCACTACGGGCCAGAACCACCGACTTCAGTTTACCATGCGGTGGAACTTCGACTGGGAGCGGTAGTCAACCGGCTTTAAAGGGTGTAATTCGTGCCTGGACGAAATAACTTCCCTATTTCATAATCTTAATCATAATCGTAATCTTACTCAAAACGATTATGATTAAGAGTACGATTAAGATTATGATACGCCCGCAAGAAGTCCTTTTTACGGGCTATTTCGAATTATTATAAGAACTTAGAGTTAAAGACAGTACTCCAGATTGTGTACTTTTTGACTTTTTACGAGACCATCAATTCAGTCAAAGGACATCGACAGGGAAAGGCATAAACATGGAGAGACCTGTAGACACGGGATCTCAAGAAGTTTCTGGCCAAAGGGAGCGCGGGACGCCGATGACTGCCGGCAAAGGGACTATCGGGTGGGTATCCCTGGCCATGATCAACCTGGCCATCATCTACTCTGTGAGGGGGCTTCCTCTCATGGCGGAGGAGGGGTTTCGCGCCATTACCTTTATGGCCATTTCCGCTGCCTTTTTTCTCATTCCCATTTCCCTTGTCACCGCGGAACTGTCTTCCACATGGCCGCCCAAGGGAGATGGAGGGGTCTATGTCTGGGTTAATGAGGCCTTAGGACAACGGTGGGCGTTTCTGGCCATCTGGCTGCAATGGAGCGAAAATGTCATCTGGTTTCCCACGGTGCTCTCCTTTATCGCGGCCACCTTAGCCTATGCCTTTTCACCAGAGCTGGCCAACAACAAAGTCTACACCTTAGTGGTGGTGCTGGTGGTTTACTGGGGCGGTACCTTCGCCAACCTGCATGGTATGAAAACCTCCGCCTGGATCAGCACCTTAGGGGTGATCAGCACCCTGATCGTCACTGGCCTGATCATTTTTATGGGATTTAGCTGGATCTTAGGCGGCAACGCTTCCCAGATCCATTTTTCAGTGGCTTCCCTCATCCCGGATTTCAGCCGCATGGACAGCTTTGTATTCCTCGCCGGGGCCCTGGTCATCGTTTCCGGGATCGAGGTCTCCGCGGCCCATGCCTCCGGGGTAAAAAATCCCAAAAGCTCTTTTCCAAAGGCAATTTTCCTTTCCGTGTTTGTTTCCATTGCCGCCATCATACTGGGTTCCTTAGCCATTGCCTTTGTGGTGCCCCAGAAGGATATCAGCCTGGTGGCCGGACTCATGGAGGCCTTTGACAAGTTTTTTGCCGCCCATCACCTGCTCTGGCTGATACCTATTGTGGCCCTGCTTGTTGTGGCGGGCTCCCTGGGGGAGGTGGCCGCCTGGATTATCGGTCCCAGCAAGGGGTTGCTGGTGTCGGCCCGGCATGGCCTGCTGCCGCCCATTCTTCAACGCCAGATCCATGGCGATGTCCCCGTGAACATCCTATTTCTCCAGGCACTGGTGGTGACCGGCCTGGTTTTTATATTCCTGCTGATGCCCACTGTGAGCAGCGCCTACTGGATTCTCACCGTCCTTACGGCCCAGCTTTACCTGATCATGTACCTGCTCATGTTTCTGTCCGCTCTGGTCTTGCGATACAAGCGGCCGGATGTCCATCGTCCCTACCGTATCCCCTGGGGCAATTTCGGCATGTGGCTCGTGGCCGTATTGGGGTTATCGGGCGGGTTGTTTACCCTGTTTGTCGGTTTTTTCCCCCCGTCTCAACTGGAGACGGGTAATCTTCTATTCTATGAATCATTCCTGATCCTCGGCATCCTGGTCATGTGCGTCGCGGCCTTTGTGATCTATGGGTTGAGAAAACCCGGCTGGGTCAAGGCCGCCGGTAAAGAAGAACCCCTGGCGAAATAAGGGCCTCGGCAAGAAATAATTGAACATCTTGCTTGTCTTTCGGAGTCTTCGCTTACCTGGCCCGTCTACCGCGTTACATCCACAGGCACATATCCTGATATGCACCGGCGGATGTGCCTTGCCTGATCTTATATAAAACTGGCGAACCAAAATCCGGCGCAATTTTGCGCAATTATTTATTGCCGAGACCCTAAGAAAGTGAAAAGCAAGATAAAGGAATGGTTGAGGCGGTACCTCCTGGCCGAGATTCTGAGCACCGTGTTGTCTCTGGCCACGGCATGGTTCATTTACCGAACCACCGGAGACAATGTGATAGCGGCCTTTGTGGGGTCGGCCATGGCGTCCATCAGTTTTTACGGCATCATCGCCTACAACGACGTGAGAAAGAGCCTGAAGCACCATAGAAAACATGATCTAAGCTATGGCCTTGTAGCTTATTTCAAGGATTTGCGAAACCTGGTTATCGAATTCGGTCCATCTGAGATTCTGGATGTCATGGCGGTTCGGCCGTTCTTCATGTACCTGATGCCGAAGATCATTGGACAATTCGTTTTGGGAACCTTTATTGGAAAGATGATTGCCGATGTGGTCTTTTTTATTCCCGCCATCGTGATGTACGAGGTCAGGAAAAAACATTTGTAGCCATTTACGGGTTCACGGGCTCAGATCCTTAATCGACGGCTGATTCCTCATTTGGCACATGGAGTGTGACGTCGGCCTCGGAAAGCATCTTACTCATGCTCGGCTGGGGTCTTCGATCCGTAAAGAGGGCGTCAATTTCCCGTATGTTGCAGAGGCGTACCATCGCCTCCCTGCCGAACTTGGTGTGATCCGCCACAAGGAAGACCTTTCGCGAATTTGAGATGATGGTCTGCCCTACACGAACCTCCCGATAATCAAAATCGAGAAGGCAGCCATCCGAATCGATCCCGCTCACACTGATGACACCAAAATCGACTTTAAACTGCTGGATAAAGTCAATTGTTGCTTTCCCTGTAATACCCCGGTCCCGGCTGCGCAACACACCGCCGGCTACAATGACCTCAAAGTTTTCATTTTCACTCAAAATGGTTGCCACGTTCAGGTTATTGGTGATGATCCTGAGACCCTTGTGATGAATCAGGGCATTTGCCACTTCTTCCGTGGTGGTTCCGATGTCGATAAAGAGAGACGCGTAGTCAGGGATCTGTTTAGCCAGCAACCGGGCAATACGCCGTTTTTCAGGCAGGCAGATCACTTTACGAGCGGTATATGCCACGTTTTCCACACTGGAAGGGAGGCCGGCCCCCCCGTGGTAACGGCGAAGCTGTCCTGCCTCGGTGAGTTCATTGATGTCCCGGCGTATGGTTTGAGGAGATACCGAAAAATTCTCGGACAGGGACTTGATGGAAACAAATCCGAGGGACTTGACAAGTTCAACGATCTTCCTGTGACGGAGAAGGACCGATTTTCCACGGACTTTTCCGCTGTCATTCGCGTTTTTTTTGATTCTTGACACTCCAGGACCTCCCTTATTGGATTTTTGCGCACGATGTTGGGCCCATCGCGGATGTTCATTCATAAGATAGTATCAACAAACATCATTATAATCAAGCTCCTGAATAAAAAAGTTTCACAAACGAAAATAATTGGCTATTAGTCGGATAAAACCGCCTATATAGATATCGAAAAAATTATTTTGCTTTCGAGTTGTTTCGATATCGAAACCACACGCCAAAAAAATGTAAACAACGGAACTTTTTTGTTGACAACACTTTATTGCTAAAATAAAAGAGTATTTTATACCCATGGGTTCAGCATAGACTAAAGGGGCTGTCTGTTATCACTACTTCAAAATAGAGGGGGTCAATTGCGTACTCAGGCACTCATCATCGGGGGTGGCGTTGTGGGCACCGGGCTCGCGAGGGATCTGGCGCTGCGCGGTGTTGAGTCCCTTGTCGTAGAAAAGGGTGATATCAACGCGGGGGCCTCGGGCAGAAACCACGGTCTTCTTCACAGCGGGGGCCGTTACGTTGCCACTGATCCTGGCGCGGCAAGAGAGTGCCACATGGAGAATGTAATACTCAAGAGGGTGGCACCTCACTGCATTGAAGATACGGGCGGCCTTTTTGTGGCCGTTGAGGGAGATGATGAAACATATGCCGCGGATTTCCCCCAGCTTTGTTCCAAATGCGGCATACCATGCCAATGGCTCAATCCCAAAGAGGCCAGAGAGATGGAACCTGCCCTTTCTCCCAAGGTGATTGCCGCATACCTTGTGGATGACGCATCCATAGATCCTTTCAAGATTTCCCTTGAAAATATTGCCCAGGCCCAGGATCTGGGCGCCGACCTTCTTTGCCACACAGAGGTGACAGGTTTTGAAAAGGAGAATAACCGCATAAAGACCGTCCGCCTGATCAATACCAGTACCGGAAAGGAAATGTTTGTTGAACCTGAAGAGGTGATAAACGCGGCCGGGGCCTGGGTAACGGAGGTGGCGGCCTTAGCTGGAATAGTTATCGAGATGCTCTATTCTAAGGGGACACTCCTTGTGACCGCCCACAGGGTTACAGGGCGGGTTGTTAACCGTCTGCGGAGCCCTGGTGACGGAGACATCCTTGTCCCCGGCGGCACGGTTTCCCTCTTGGGTACCACCTCCATCAGGATCGATTCTTTAGACCGGATCAGGCCCAGCATCGAAGAGGTAGATCTGATCGTGGACGAGGGTTCAAGGATGATACCTGCATTGGGAGGTATTCGTTATATCAGGTCATATGCAGGTGTAAGGCCCCTGTTAAAAATGGATTCAATGCTTGATGACCGTTCTGTGAGCCGGGGTTTCATGCTCTTAGATCATACAGATGACGGGCTGGAGAATTTCGCAACCGTTCCCTCAGGAAAACTGACCACTTACCGGTATATGGCGGAGAAGACCACAGACCTGGTGTGTGAGAGACTGGGTGTGGATGCGCCGTGTCTTACACGCACTGAACCCCTCCCCTCCACACCTTCCGGCATGTGGACGGAGCCGGCCCTGGGTCCAAAAAGATGGCTCAGAGAGAATCATGATGACCCCCTCCTCTGCGAGTGTGAACTCCTCCCCAAAAGCTCCATTGAGAGTATTGTCAACTCTATCCATGAGCATAATGGAGATCTCAGTCTGAAGGCCATGGGACTCCGGAGCAGGGTGGGGAAGGGGGCCTGCCAGGGGACGTTTTGCGGGAAAAGGGTCTCTGCCTTTCTCCAGGAGACAGGACAGATGAAGGGGGCCGAGAGTTTGGATGATCTCAGGGCCTTCTTGCAGGAACGCTGGAGAGGAGAGCGGCCTGTTCTGTGGCACAGCCAGATAATGCAGGCTGAACTGAAAGAAGCCCTTTACTGCGGGTCCTTTGATCTGGAGACCAATGGGGGCCGCCAGCAATTATGATGCCTGAAAACGAAACCATAGAATGCCAGTTGGCAATAATCGGATGCGGTCTCTCAGGTATGGCAGCGGCCCTGTTTGCAGCCGAACAGGGGATCTCCACTGCCCAGACGGGGGTCTCCGGGGGTATGATCTTTGCCAGCGGTCTTCTGGACCTGGTGGGCGTTCATCCTGTGGAAAAGGGGAATAAATGGAGAGATCCCTGGGCGGCAATTGATGCCCTTGCAAAGGATATCCCCGACCATCCATATGCCCGAATAGAGAAAGGCGCCCTAAGGGAGTCAATGAAACAGGTGGTCGCTTTCTTAGGTGATGAAGGCCTCCCTTACCTGAAGGATGGCGAAAATAATTCAGAGATGATCACTCCTCTCGGGACTTCCAAATACACATATTATGTGCCGCAAACCATGTGGGACGGGGTAAAGGCCCTCAAGGAAAAGCCGCCCTGTCTCATTTTGGGTTTTAGCGGCCTGAATGACTTCAGCGCTTCGCAGATTACAGGAACCCTGCGGGATCAATGGCCCGGGTTACGTTGGCACAATCTGCAGTTCAGTAACAACGGGACTGCTGCAGGACTCGTTTCAGGAGATGTAATGGCCCGGGACATGGAGCTTTCGGGAAATTTAGATCGACTGGTAAGCGAAGTTCGACCTCATTTAAAAGATGCCGAGGCAGTGGGAATGCCCGCGATTCTCGGTATGGAACGATCCCACGAGATCGTTGAAGAATTATCCCGGGAATTAGGGGCGCGGGTATTTGAGATCCCCACAATGCCCCTCTCCGTCCCTGGGCTCAGGTTAAATGAGGCCTTCACGCGGGGGTTGTCGGCTAAGGGCGTTAAGCTCTTTTTTCCTAACAGGGTTATCAAATGGGAACAGGATGAGAACGGAAAGTTCCTGCTCGGTATAGGCCGGAATAGACCGGATAAATGGATCCGGGCCGAAGGGGTGATCCTTGCGGCGGGGAGATTCTGGGCTAAGGGGCTCCGGGCCGACAGGGATAAGATCAGGGAGGCACTCTTTGATCTTCCTGTTTCTCAGCCGGGGGAGAGGAAAGAGTGGCACAGAGGAGGGTTTTTTGATCTCAGGGGTCATCCCGCAAACCAGGCAGGTATTGAGGTGGATGATCTGTTCAGGCCTATCGGCAAGGACGGCGGACCTGCTTTTGATAATCTCTTTGCATGCGGGTCGATCCTTGCCCACCAGGACTGGATGCGGATGAAATGCGGCTCAGGTC
>SDBS01005976.1_pt1 | contig 11854 bp, 10 predicted proteins | sample 2277091 | NCBI WGS metagenome assembly SDBS01 (sample SAMN10404972, study PRJNA504765) | marine sediment metagenome | isolation source: marine sediment core GS10_PC15, 163 cmbsf | place: Arctic Ocean: Southern Knipovich Ridge | collected 2010 | reverse complement strand
CAGGGAGGCCTGAACCGCATGGATCCTGCCACCGGGGAATTTACTCATTTTACTAACGATCCCTCCGATCCAAATTCCATTTCCAATAACCTTGTGAAATGCATTCTCGAACCTGAAATTCACGGTGAGGATATCCTGTGGATCGGGACCGATGGTGGCTTGAACAAGTTTGATAAAAATTCCGGCAACTTTACTCTTTACTCTGTAGAAGATGGCCTGCCGGGCAATACCATTCACGGGATACTGGAAGACAAACTGGGCAGGCTCTGGTTGAGTTCCAACCAGGGACTGATCCGCTTTGACCCCCTTACTGAAAATATCCGGGTTTATACGGTGGAAGATGGCTTGCAGGGAAATGAGTTCAACGAAGGTGCTTATTTCAAGAACAGGGATGGGATCCTTTATTTTGGCGGGACAAATGGACTAAATTATTTCAACCCGGATGAAATCCGCGACAATCCGCATGATGCCAGAGCCGTGATTACCGACTTCAAACTCTACAACCGTTCGGTTATTACAGGAGACACGATTGACAACAGGGTCCTGCTTAAGAAATCCATTCTCCATACAGATGAAATTTTTCTGACACATAAGGATAAAGTGATCTCGTTTGAGTTCACTTCCCTGCATTTTATCGCTCCATCCAAACTTAAATACCAGTATAAGCTGGAAGGATTTGATGAGGACTGGAACGATGTGCCTTCAAATCAGAGATTTGCACATTACACCAACATACCCAGTGGTGATTATACACTTCGGGTCTTATCCACCAACAGTGATGGAATACCATCAGTTGAGCCCGCCACCCTCGTCATACACGTTGTACCACCCTTCTGGGAAACAGTATGGTTCCAGGCTCTTATTGCGATTATGATCGTTGCGCTATTTGTTGTCGTAATGAGTATACGTACCCGGGTCCTGAAACATCAGAAGAAAATGCTTACCCTGGAGGTGGAGGAACGTACATGGGAGATAAAGAAAGCAAACAAATTGCTCCATGACAAGCAGGATGAGATATTAAGCCAGAGGGATAATCTCAGCGAAAAGAATAAACAACTTGAGAAACAGAAGATTGAGATTCAGGATATGGCCGAACAACTACATGAATCCGACCAGTCGAAACTCAGGTTTTTTACCAATATTTCTCATGAATTCAGAACCCCTTTGACCCTGATCATGGGCCCTACTGAAAACCTGCTCAAAAAGAAAGATTTCAGCAATTCCGACAAGGTAAGGGAGGACCTCTCACTTATCTACCGCAATGAGAAACGCCTTTACAGACTTATCAACCAATTGCTCGAGCTCCGCCGGATTGAAACTGGAACCTTGAAACTGTCTGTAATTGAAGATGAGATTGTCGGTTTTATGCAAGAAATACACAGTCTGTTTGAACCTCTTGCCTTTAAGAAAAATATAGAATTCCGGTTTTTTGCCGACTGTGAGAAAATGGATGTCTATTTTGATGCTGACAAGATTGAAAAGATCCTGTACAATCTTGTCTCCAATGCCATGAAATATACCCCTGATGGTGGAAGTGTGGAATTATCCATTTCACTGGTGAATCAACCCGGTAATGAGGAAAAGCTAAAGATTTCCGTCGCCGACAGCGGTCCGGGAATACCGGCAGAACATCTTCCACACATATTCGACCGGTTCTACCAGATTAGCAGCCAAAATCACCCTCGGAACGAAGGTTCGGGGATTGGACTTGCCTTAAGCAAAGAATTGGCCGAAAAGCATTACGGGGAGATCTCAGTAGAAAGTGAAATCGGGATGGGGACCACCTTTATTGTATACATACCTGTTTCTTCAGATGCTTACAAAGAGGATGAACATCAATCAGATCCGGACCGGGTATACTCCCTTGATTTCATGAAATCCATGATCGAAGCCATCGAAGAACCGATCACGGTAGATCCCGTTCCTCCTGATGCAGAAGAAGATCAGATTCGAATCCTGGTTGTGGAAGACAATATAGATATGCAGCAATTCCTTAACCGTGAACTTGGTGCTTATTACAGCGTCATGGTTGCCGGAAACGGTAGACAGGCACTTGTCCAAGTCCGGGAACACCCCCCTGATCTCATTATAAGCGATATAATGATGCCGGAAATGGATGGACTGAAACTGTGCAAGAAATTAAAAAGCGATGAATTTACCAGCCATATCCCGGTGTTTCTCCTTACAGCAAAATCTGAGATCGAGTACCAGGTATCCGGACTCGAACTGGGAGCAGACGATTATATTGTTAAGCCTTTCAGTATCGAAGTACTCATGCTGAAGATCAGGAATCTGCTGGAAAATCGAAAACAGGTGGCCAAGAAATTTTCTGAAGATGCAAATTACATTCCTCAGAACATTAAAATAAGTGAAATTGACCAGGGCTTCCTGGAAAAATTCGTCAGGCTGGTGGAGGAGAATATCGACAATCCGGAATTATCAGGGGACTGGCTTTCTTACGAACTGGGGATGAGCAAAGGTAATCTTTATAAAAAACTGAAATCTCTTACAGGCCTTACTGTCAATATCTATATTCGAACCATCCGGCTCAAGATCGCAGCCAGGATCCTCAAACAAGGCCAGTACAATATATCGGAAGTAGCCTATTCGGTAGGGTTCGATAATCCAAAATATTTCTCAACCTGCTTCAGTGATCTATTCTCCATGTCTCCGAAAGAGTATATGAAGTAAGGAATCTATCGAACCTATTTGTGAAAGTTTTTAACCGAAAAATCACTGCTTATGGGTAATTTTAAATTGCCCAATGATAGTGACAAGATGAATCTGAGCAGGATAATTCGTAAATACGGAGTGGAGATTTTGTTGAATCTCTTGATTGTTGTCCTCATATTTTTATTGCTCTACATCATACTTTGAGTGTGAATGACCATGGCAAATAAAAAAGACAAGAAGAAATCCGGGAAATCAGAAAAAAAGATAGCGCCGGATAAATTCAGCAAAAAGTTGGAGAAGATCACCCGGGAATATGAGACCCTGATCAACAGAAAGAACAAACGGCCTAAAAAATATAACGGCATTTATCACCGCTATAAATATCCGGTGGTGACCTCGGATCATATCCCATATTTCTGGAAATATGACCTGAATCCGGAGAGCAACCCTTTATTAATACAAAGGATCGGGGTCAACGCTGCATTCAATGCAGGAGCAATGAAATTCGGGGATAAATATGTATTGGCGGTCAGGGTAGAGGGCTGGGACCGCAAATCATTTTTCGCCATTGCAGAAAGTAAAAACGGGGTTGATGGTTTCCGCTTCCGTAACAGGCCCATCCTCCTGCCGGAAAATGAAGATCCGGATATCAACGTCTACGACATGCGGCTTACATCTCACGAGGATGGCTGGATCTATGGAATTTTCTGCACGGAACGAAAGGATGTGTTTGCCCCTCCGGGAGATACCAGCAAGGCAGTGGCCAGTGCCGGAATGGCCCGTACCAGAGACCTCGATCAGTGGGAACGGCTGCCGGACCTGATCTCCACAACCGGTCAGCAGCGGAATGTGGTCCTGCACCCGGAATTTATCGACGGGAAATATGCATTGTATACCCGTCCCCAGGAAGGATTTATTGATGTTGGCCAGGGAGGCGGTATCGGTCTTGGTTTTGTAAAAGACATGCCAATCCCGTGGTTGAGGATGAAAAGATCATGAATGAAAAAGCATATCATACGGTCTATGAACTCAAGAACGGACTTGGTCCGGCGCCCATCAAAACCCGGGAAGGCTGGCTTCACCTGGCACACGGGGTACGGAACACCGCAGCGGGACTCAGGTATGTACTCTATCTGTTCATGACAGATCTGGATGATATTTATTAAGTCATCTATCAGCCGGGAGGTTATTTCATGGCACCCCGGGGAAAGGAACGGACCGGTGACGTGTCCAATGTACTGTTTGCCAATGGCTGTATAACCGAGGAAGACGGCAGGGTCCTAATCTACTACGCCTCTTCAGACACAAGAATGCATGTTGCCGAATCCACCGTAGAAAGACTCGTGGACTATTGCATAAATACACCCCCGGATGATCTCTGCACAGGAAAATCCGTAGAAAAAATTATCAACCTGATCGACCGGAACGGGATCAAATAATCCTGAACAGGCCAGGCATATTGCCAGGCCTGTTCATATACCTGCCCTACCGTCAGCTTCCGCTCCAGGCCTCTGAAAGGACCATGGGATATACTTTCTTAATTTTCTTCTGCAGGTCGGGGCCCAATTCACTGTAATTGACCCCATGTTCCTTTATGGCCAGTCTGTCCCTGAACTCATAAACAACGGAGAATACCATATCCACTACTTCAATATATTGACCGTACGGGATCTCCCTGTCATACTCAAGGGAGAATACATATTTGCCCCCGTCATGCTGTTTGATAAATTCAGTAAGTTCCTTATGCACATCTGCCGGTGTACTTTTCCTTGCAGACAGGTCAATCACATGGATGGCAGTCCCCATCTTTATTACCTCTTTCTTATCCAGGATCTTTGCATCCATGGGAGGAAGCAAGCGGGGAAGGGCAATGGTATGGTAGAGCACAGGGGAAACCTCTATCCCGGACTTATGCGGATAGCCTGCATCGGCCAGTTTCAGGGCATTGATCTCCCTGAGTGACATCCTGATCTTATCAATCTCCTTCATGGGCATGTTCTTATCTACGTAAAGAACACCTGTCAATTTATTAACGTCCAGTTTGTTATGTTTTGCCCGCTCTGCCTTCACCCTGTCTGCCAGTTTTCCCATGGGAATTTGCTCATTGTTGAATGTGAGCATGGTACTACCTCCCTTGTCAGTACCCAGGCAGATCTTATAGACAAGATCCTGCTTCTCAAGGATCCGGTATTTGGATATCATGGGAAGCTCCATTTTCATTCCCTGCTTATCCATGAACAGATCCAGCGTATTGTTAAAAGCTGTTTTTTGATAGGCAGTGGCTCCGATATCATTCCACCAGATCTTCATCTGCATATTGTTTCCACTGAACTTCAGTGACGTACCAGGTCCATCCTTGCGGCCTGAGAGAATGATCTGCTCTCCTTCAGTCCGCCAGAAATATTCACGTATCCCGGATCCATTCTCCAGCATGCTTACCTTGCTTCCTTTGAATAGCAGTATTTTGGCTGCTTCATCCTGCTGGGTCTTCTTCCATAAGCCCTCCAGCTGGATGGCCATTTTCTGTTGTTTTACCAGGGTCTCAAGGTTCATCATCTGATCGTTCGGTCCTTTGACGGTAAAATCCGCAAAAAGAAGGAACAATGTAATCGCAAAGGGGATCACCAGCATGGCCTTCAGCCTGGCCGGTCTCCCTGATCTTATTTTTGTCATCATGGCAATTCGTTTTTTGATTGGTTTCAAATTAAAATTATTTACAAGTTCCACCGAATGATAGCCGATGACCTGTTTCAACAGCAGGGTCTGGTAATCAACCAGGGCAAAACCCCTGTCGAGGACCTGCCGGTCGGCAATGTATTCATGCGTGGTTTTCAGGGCATTACGGATTTGCCACGCAAATGGATTAAACCATTGAAATACGGCCAGAGCATGGGCAAACAGGTGATCAAGCGAATGTCGCTGGCTTATATGTGCCTTTTCATGCTCCAGCACATTATGGAGATCATCCTCCGACAATGTACTTTTATTGATATACAGGTACCGGAAAAATGAAAAGGGGGAAATATCCTCTTCCATGGTGACCATCCGGAATCCCGAAAGATGTGTATATCCGTATTTTCTGGCCAGAAAGAAAAGACGGGTGACCAGGTAGATGAACCGGACCAGGAACCAGGCAACGCCTGCCAGGTAAACAAGCAACAATACCACTGCAAAGAAATGCATGTCTCTCCCTGCATTCCCCCCTGTTTCCGGGACATCCTCACTGTCTAACCTCAGCACTGACTCACCACCCAGACCTTCCATCACCTCACCTGTTCCGTTTGACCCTCCCGGCATTCCGTAACTATGCCGGATGCCCGGCTCAGATCCGTAATCGGCATCAATCATCCCGATCATCTCCTGGTAATAATTCCTGAATTTCAGGATGCCTGTGGCAGATTCCTCCATGGAACTTTCCTGCCGGATCATGAAATTCAAGTGTAACAGGGGAAGTGTAAGGGCCAGGATGATGCTGCCAACAAGAAACAACCTGTTGAAATTGAAATAGGTCTCTTTCCGCAGGAACAGCCAGTATGCCAGGTAGAGAAGGCTCAGGCAGAGCCCTGTCTCAAACAGGTATATCACAAAACGAGCCATATGCAAAGGTTTAAAATCTCTGAGTCAGGACTTCTTCTTCTTTAAATCCTCAAGCATCCTGAGGGCTTCGTCAAGCTCCCCGATGTCAATGTCCTTTTTCTCTGAGAAAAAATGCACCACTTCCTTCAGGGAATTACCGAAATAATTATTCATCAGTTTGCCCATCTGATCACTCCGGTATTGCTCCCTGCTTATCAGCGGATAATATTGATAGGACCCGCCATAGGTTTTAAAGGAGATGATTTCCTTTTTCACAAGCACCCTGACAATGGTGGAAATGGTATTATAGGGTGGCTTCGGATCCGGGAAATTCTCCTGGATATCCTTGATAAAACCTTTGTCTAGGTCCCACAGGATCTGCATGATCCTTTCTTCTGCTTTGGTCAGTGTAACGACCTTGTCACCTTTCTTCATTTGATCACCTTTTTGTTATAACGATGTAAAGGTATTATTTATTTCTTAGTCGTGCAAACTTATTTATAAATAATTCATTTTTAACGGTGATTGGCATGCCTTTAATAGTGTTTATTCAACTACACTGGGGAAATGGATTTTTCTGGATCCGATGAAGCTGGCCTATTTTACAGATGAAAACGGCAATATGCTCAGTGTTGCCGAAATAAGAGAGCGTCTGATCGAAGGAAAAACGCTTGAACTAAATACAGATGCTGATTATAACGGGAATCCCTTTGACAAGGATGAATACCTGAATTACCTGGCAAAGAATCTATACCGCTTTTCCTGCTCAGTTGATTCAAAATTTGGTAATTATGGTATATTTCATCTAACGAATGTAAACAGAATCTACGTCCATCTGGACCCGGCCGGGGATAAGCAGGACGGTTTGGGAGTGGCCACAAATTACTTTACCAGCAATCCGGATTATTTCTGGTCGGCGCCTGAATAATCAAGTATCTCCCGTTTCTAATTCAATTCCGGCTTAAAGTTTCCGGTAATTAACATCCAACTGATCTAACCGTTTCAGGTGATGGTCCAGCGTTTTGGAAAATTCCTTAAAATTCTTTCGATCCAAAGGTGTCCATCCAATTTCCGCCATTGCACAGGCTCTCGGAAAAGCCATATATTCAGCCTTTTCAGGAGTGGAGATATATTCAGTCCAGACCTGTCCCTGCACCCCCAGAATATGGGGTCGCTGCTGTTCGTTCAATTCAGCGGGGACAGGATCATAAGCATAGACTTTTTCCAGTGGTAAGAGTCCACCGATAGCCAGGGGTTCATTTTCCGGATCTGCCTGGTAATAATCAAAATAGGTGTGGCTGTATGGAGTCATGACCACATCATGTCCTTCTCTGGCAGCTGCAATGCCTCCCTCCTCCCCTCTCCACGACATAACGGTTGCATTCGGCGCCAGTCCACCTTCCAGTATCTCATCCCAGCCTATCAGTCGCCGGTTATTGTCATTCAGGAATTTTTCTATGCGCTTGATGAAATAGCTCTGCAGTTCATGTTCATCCTGCAGGCCTTCAGAACGGATGCGGGACTGGCATTTCTGACATTCTTCCCAACGGTCTTTCGGACATTCATCTCCGCCGACATGGATGTATTCACCCGGGAAAAGATCAAGGACTTCCCCGAGCACATTCTCCATGAATTCAAAGGTCTTCTCATTCCCCGCACAATACACCTCCTTGCGGATGCCCCAGATGGTACTCACCTTGAATGGTCCGCCGGTACAGGATATTTCAGGATATGCAGCAAGCGCAGCCTGACCGTGACCAGGCATCTCAATCTCCGGAACAATGGTGACATATCTCTCTTTTGCATAGCTGACGATCTCGCGTATATCATCATGGGTATAAAATCCACCGTGGGACTGCCCATCAAATTTTCTAGGTTCATCACGATAATGGCCGACAATCGTTTCATCCCGCCAGGCTGATATTTCAGCCAGTTTCGGGTACTTCTTTATCTCAATACGCCATCCCTGGTCGTCCGTCAAATGCAAGTGTAACCTGTTCATCTTATGGATCGCTATCAGGTCGATGTATTTTTTGACGAATTCCACCGGCATGAAGTGCCGGCAAACATCGAGATGCATACCCCGCCATTTGAAACGGGGATAATCTCTGATTTCAACACAGGGTACCGCCCAGCGAACATTCTCGCTTACAACCTCACTAAATATCTCTGCCGGTAAAAGTTGACGTAATGTTTGCATGCCATAAAAGATCCCGGCCCCTGCCGGGGCTTCAATCAATACCCCTTTATTATCCACTGTCAAACGGTACCCTTCTGCTCCCATCTCATTCAGGGAAGGATCCACTGACAGCTGGATACTGTTCCGGACAGGGTCACCATCCGAGACATCCAATTCAAATCCCATGGACGGCGAAAGAATTGTTCTCAACATTTCACCCAGGGATTCGGTTTCTGAATCAACAATAATTTTCGTGTTCTTCCTGATCTCGAAGTAGCCATCGTTCACCATTACATGAACAGGTTTTGGAAGGATGGCAATGTCACCGACGGATAAATTATCCTGCTTTGATTGACAGCCTGTGGCAAAAACCGCCACAATGAGAATCATGGACCAGTTAGTAATTTTAATTAACAGCATAATGATTATTTTAATTATATAAGATCCAGGGCAATTACCTCGTGATCAAGGATTTGCGACACAACTATTCTTATAACATCTCCGCTTATGTTATGTTCCGGACTTATACCAGCTACCAGTAGTTTTGCCCCGAGAACTTTTTTCCCGGGAGGTATCTGGATGATAACCTCCTGATCGGGCAGGGGAATTAACTCCCTGAAGGGTCCTTTCATCATCATTGGATTAGTCAGGTTCACCAGGTGGACGGTCATCGATTTTTTCTGCTGCCAGACAGTGATATCCAGTATCCCCTGCCCGTTGACCTTCACTGGCTGATCCTTACGCAGAGCCCATTGCAGAGCATTCCTAATTAATTTTCCATGATCCATATTCAAGATCTCCCAGAAAGTCCGGTCAATATCCCATGGGAAATAAACCACCCGGCCCTGCCCAATTTCACGCAGGTATATTTCCCGGATATCAGTCCTGGGTATTCTTGGATAGACATGTTCCATGGGCAGGTCCGGATAAGAAGGTATCAGTGTAAGCGGGGAAGGAAATGCTGCATTAGCCTGAATACCCAGGCGATATATACCATTAATGATCCTTGAGGTGTCCTGCAATCCATCCAGCACCTGGTGATATTCACTGTTTTCTTTCTCACAACGCAAATAGGAGTTTTTCATCGGCCCTTCAACCTTATCGCCAAATGATACGCCAAAAACATCTCCCAGTCCGAAGTCACTTCGTTTTTCTCCAAACTCATTATAAAGGGAAGTCTCAAACGTTGCCAGCAAGCTTCCTCCCCTGTTTACATAATCCCTGATCTTTTGGCATTGCTGATCAGACAGTGCAGCAATATTAGGCAGGACCAATACTTTGAACTGATCAATATGCCCGGCATCCAGATATTGTTCATGAACCATCTCAAAAGGGATCCTTGCCTCTATCAGGGCATGATACATACCCATCTCATGTTGCCGTGGATTTTGCTGGTGCTTTTCCCCGCCATAGAATCGCTGTGTCTGCTCTGAATACACCATCCCTGCATTTGCCAACGGTTTCTCATTCCTTAAATAGGCCTCCGCCTTATAATGCCAGTTATATATTTCCTCTACATATGAGAGCCAGCGTTCATCATAAAGTGTCCCAGAGAACTTGGTAAACCACGGACGCATCCCGTTGGCTGTTCCCTCTGCCACCCAGACGCGTACTTCGGCTTCACTCTGGACCGAATCCTTCCAGCGGTACGGCTCTTCCAATCCCATGCTGAATATCCCGCCAATAGGCTTATTACCCATGATGGCCCTGTATTCCTTGGCCCGTTTACCGTTCGACCAGGGCGGGATCATACCCCTCCGGGCCTGATGATCTGTGAAAAGAATATCCGATTGCTCCCCTGCAATTCTTTTATCCGGAAATCCGTTGGGGATGAACCGGGCTCTTGAATTGATCTTCCGGATTTCACCATCCCATAACTGCCATAATTCATACAGCCTCTTCCTGCGCCATTCATTCCATTTCTGGTAGACGGGATCAAGACGCTGGCTTGATTGAGGCAGTTCCATACCAGCGAATTCATAAAAATTCTTCCGGCAGAAATCACAGTAACATACCCCATGTCCTGCCCAGCGATTGGAAAAAATTCCATCGATTGAGTAGAGGGTCATGATCTCCTTGTGGACCTTTGTCATAAACTCGAAGTTATATGGCCCCAAAGCGCAGGTTACATGTAGCTCCGGATTGGACCAGTGTCTTCTTTTATTGCCTTCACGGTCTACTGCCGCCCATTCGGGATGGGCATTAAAAGCATCCTGCCAGATGGCATGTGGATCAGTCCGGGCGATCACTACCATATCCCTTTTCCGGCATCCCTTAACAAGGTAGCCAAAGGGATCACTATTTCCCATCCATAAGCTGCGATGATGAAATTCAATCTTCGTCGGATAATAGGCGACAATCCCACCTGCACTTAAACAGGCAGCATCCGAGTGGGTCCGGCTGAAATAATCCAGCCAGAAATCCGGATCATACTGTCCGGGATCATTTTCAACCAGGGTTAATTGGGCCCATCTCATGGGCTTATCAAACCAGGTTGCTGTGCTAGCAGTATCGTACTTTGTCGGATATGCCATTTGTGGGAAAAATCCGGCTACGGAGCCGTATACAGCAGATGTTCTGATAAATTCCCGTCTTTTCATGTGCATGGTAGATCTGTGAATGTTAAGTAGTGCTCGCAAGAAAATGTTTAACTAATTGATATGCAGTGACTTATTGTTAAAAACTTGTTTGAATCTACCGGGGTTTTTCCTTGGTAGTTTTATCGAAAATACAGATATTCAATACTTTATGCAAATGAGATTCGAATATTTTTTGTAATCCATCAAACAAGATTCAGCCATCGTTAGTTTGTGAGTTGATACCTAAAATCGGTACGGAGTTAATAACGATGAAGTTCTTCAATATCAATTTTGAATGCCTCAAATATCATTCTTTGTTTTTTTGAAATTTCACTTATAATTACTTCATCGTTATATTTTGTGAGTTTAATCTTTTTCAGCTCTGCAATTAATTCCCGCATAGTATATTTTTTAAAAAGCTTTTCTGCTCTCATGATTTTTATTATTTCCGATTGAATTATTAGGGCCAGAAAATTTATGAACAACTTGGCATCAGCATTAAACTGACTATGAACCCTAAGTCTGTCTCCGTCCATTTCATTTTTTAATAAATCAAAGACTTTCTCTACTTGATCTTTGTTCCGGTAATTCGCTAAAATTGTTTCTTTATCTAAATCATCTCTTTTTGTAGAAATAATAAAATATCCCAATTTTCAAAGCTTAGCTTTGATGGTTATATTATTCCTTTCCAGCGTGCCAGAGGATCTGCTCCATTTGAGGAAATTATGATATGCCTTTATGATGTTGTCCTCCGTAAATATTCCGGCTTCTTTCAGGCTTTAAAAATTGTTTTTCTTATTGATGTCGTTTTCATTATTGTTCTATTTTTTCTCAACTAATTGCATCT
>SDBS01005975.1_pt1 | contig 11854 bp, 9 predicted proteins | sample 2277091 | NCBI WGS metagenome assembly SDBS01 (sample SAMN10404972, study PRJNA504765) | marine sediment metagenome | isolation source: marine sediment core GS10_PC15, 163 cmbsf | place: Arctic Ocean: Southern Knipovich Ridge | collected 2010 | reverse complement strand
CTCAAACCTCTAAGGAAACGGAAGTAATCGTTAAATATGTCAAGGATAAAAAGGGAGAGACGCGTGCAGATCCAAAATTAAAGGAACAGCGAGAACAACAACTCCTCCAAATTCAATCAATTCCGGCAGATGGTTTTTACGAAAGATCTAAACAAGCTAAGGGGATGGAGGAGGACGCAGAGGAAGATGGAATACCTACCGATGGTTGGATTCTTCAAACTATCAATTTAGGATACAAGAATCGTTATACTCGAAAGTGGAAACCAACCAAATTAATCACCATCGATTTCCACCTTAAAAAATCTAAAAAAACTCAAGATGAGTTTAAATTAATGGTGGGTGGAAATCAAAATAAATTGTGGTTTTTTCATGGAAATAGAGAAGTACCTCATGGTGGAACTGTTAAGATTAAAGGTGGAACTTTCGAAGGAATAGATGTTAATGATCAAATTGTTGAAATGGGGTGGAATCGAGATGAGGAAACTTTTGAGCCCCATCGTATTAGATATGATAAAACCAAACCTAACTACACAGATGTAGCAGTGAGTGTTTGGAGAGATATTCATCGACCTGTCGATCAAGCCACTATGTTGGGGAAAAGTTTGAAAGTGATGAGAAGGTACCACAACATCATCAAATCTCAACTCCTTTCTCAGCTTTTTAGACGCGGTGAAACTATTTTAGATATTGGTAGTGGTCAAGGAGGAGATTTGTCGAAGTGGAAAAATCAAAAATTAAAAGTGATTGGAATAGAACCAGAGGAGGAGAATCGTATTGAGTTCAAAAGACGACGAAAGAATTTAGGTATTAGTGATGAGGATGCAGTTATCCTACCTCATTTTGCTCAAAATACTCAAGATATTACCACATCACTTGAAGCATTAAAAATTAGTGAGGTTGATGGTGTCATCGGGTTTTTTTCCTTCACCTTTTTTGGTCAATCCGGACAAGTAATGGACGGATTGGTGAATACAATTGATACCACTTTATTTCAATATGGAGTGGTGGTAGGGATTGTTTTTGATGGAGAAAAAGTTAAAGAGGAAATGGGTTCCAAAAGTAAGATTGAAACTGACGCGTTCACTCTTACCAAAGAAGGAGTGTGGAGTAGAAAAAATCCTTATGGTAATGTGTTGAACGTCAAAATTGATGATCCCGATAGTATGGTAGATTATGATGAGTATTTGTTCAAGTACGATGTGTTCAGAAATAAAATGAATAAACGCGGATTTAAGCAAGTCAAAAGTTATTTCTTAGATGGAAAAAAGAAATTGAGAATTCCAGTCCTCAACGATGATGGAAGTGTTAAAACCGAGAGAAGAGGAAATCGAGAAGTAGTGGTTAAAAGACAAATCACCGAGAATTTAAATAACTTCTTACCACAATCATCCCAACTCTTTTCAGGTATGAATCGTGTTTTTATCTTTGAAAGAAGGGGAGTTCGAGCCTATTCTGCGCTAGCTCCTCTTGAAGTGGACGAAATCAGTAAGAAGGCGATGCAATCTCCGTACCCATATAATTTATATAGAATTGGGGCTATTGCAGAGGGAAGTTGCTTCGTAGCAGGAACAAGAGTATATACCACCAATGGAATTAAGAATATAGAAGATGTAGAGATAGGAGATAAAGTGGTAACACATAAAGGTAATACTAGATCAGTAGTTCAACTTCATAAAAATCCATTGGATGATCGAAATATTCATGAACTTCAAATATACAAAACACCACTTATCAAAGTTACTAATAATCACAAAGTGTATGCCCTTGAAAGAACCGGTATTTCGACTTATGGTCAACCAGAATGGGTTCCTGTGGAACAACTATCAACGAAACACTATGTTATGATTCCAAATAAAATTGATGGATTGAAAAATTATTGCGTGGATGTATTGGAAATTTGCCAGAATAAAAAATGTGACAGTGCATGTGATTATACTTATGATGCGACAAACAATAAGGTCAGAAGATTGGCCCATTACTTCATCATCAGCAATAAGAGAAAAGTAAGAATCTCGAAACCAAGTAATTTCATTAAAAGATATTGGGGGATGACTCCTGATTTTTGCGAATTTATTGGTATTTGGTTAGGAGATGGTAGCGCTTTTTCTAGAAAAAGAAAATACGATACGACTATCAAGGGAATTAATATCGTATCCCATCCACGAAATATTGAACTGATAAATTTTGTAATCAAAGTGGGTTTTAAAACTTTTGGGATTCAACCAATTGTTCATAGGGCAAAAAATCAAAATTTTTTAACTATAACATTTAATGGAGTTTTAATAGGTGAAACTTTTGTTAATCTATTTGGAAGGGGTTTTGATGGTAAAAGAATAAATTCAATAATTAATAATCTTAATTCTATTTGTATCAAAGCATTGATTGCTGGTCTTGTTTCATCTGATGGTTGTGTGGACACAAAAATGAATATATCCTTAGCTCTCACAAATCCAAAGTTATCGGAAGATATTTATCATTTATCTCGTTCTGTGGGAATTGAATCTTCCCTTGCTATAAGAAGTAGTTCAACTGGTAAATTGACTGGTTATATAAGATTTATGAGATATAATTTTGATGTCGGTAGAATCAAAAAAGTTTACCCAGACAATAGAATTGAAAAACTACTTGCAGCTTATACGTCGAAAAGTAAGTATTCCAGTTGCTGTGCCCATATCGATAACAATTCATTTCTAAAAGTGATGTCAAACAAGGTAAGTGATTTTAGACCTGAGTATGTATATACATTGGGTGTTGAGGAAGATCATTCATATGCTGTGGAAGGCATGATCGTTGAAAATTGTATGTTTCATGCCATCATCAGAGCATTCAGTGATCGATACACCAAAATGAGTATTGAAGAAAGAAAAAGGTATATCAAAAATTTAAGAGCGAATCTATCTAACCAATTAACCCTTCAGAAATTTACTAAATTGGCTCATGGTAACCTTGCTGAAGTTAAGATCGATCAAAATCTTGACAAAGTTAATGGTGATCGAAATTTAGCTCTTCGTTTAGGTTGGGCTCAATACGGTCAGGGAATGGCTGATTGTGAATTCTGGGTTGGTGAGGAAATGTTAGAGTATATTTCCGATGTGTTAGGTCTTGATGTCTATATTCTCCACGACATCACCCGAGACGTATATCGAATGGGAGCAGATTGTAAATTGATGTATAAGGACCGACCTAGTGTGGTGTTATTGTACGTGAATGAAAGTCACTACGAAACGGTAGGTAAGGAGGGTTATGATTCAGAAGGAGAGAGAATTATTAGGACGCTGTTCAAACCTGACGATCCATTTATCCAGCAACTCAGAGAGAAGGTGTGTGGAAAGTTCGATTAATTTTGGTATTGGGTGTTGTGAGATTGTTGGTGTAAATAATTATATCTGCTCTGTGGCAGATATAATTTAAATAATTTTATTCCATAAAATTGGTGTTGAACGGTTCACCGAACCGCCATTTTTTTCCGTCCTCCTTTCTCCACCTATCAATTAGTTTTCGCTCAGCCTCTTCACTACGAGGCTCCTCTTGAATGGTGTAACATCGTAAACATCGACTTTTATAAGGTCCGATTCCTTTATGTTTGTAAACATTTTGATCAGATTGATAGTACTCCTTCCAACTCTTGTACTTTAGAATGGAGGTGTCTCTAAACATACGGGGACACAACAACTGTCCCTTATTTTTCATCACATAGAATCCAATCTCCTCAAAGGGCTCTTTTTTAATATCTATTTCATCATTGGTTACGTTGCTGTTAAAAACATATCCGATATATTCTAAGGGAACTTGACTTTGAAATGCCTTCCACTCTTCAACTGTTATGTATCTACCATCTTCAGGATATTTGCAATCTAAATGTTTGTTGTAGATAGTTCTTGTCTCATCTGAATACTTAATGGTGATGAAGTACGGACTTTCGTAAACATAAACATCACTATTTTCTTCAAAGGTTACTTTATCCATTTTATATTTTACATTTTGAATTATAAAATTAGGAATAAAAATCATTTTTATGTGATGTCCATAGTTACACCAATATTGTAATCCTCACCATAGCCTACAGATGGAGCGTGTTCAAACCAACTCTTAATTTTTTGCTGATATCCAAAAAAGAGAATTAACAACACAATTAACGAAATGACGCTAATAATTAATGAGGCGATCGAAGCTATTTTAGCGTCCTCTGCCTCTTTAGGGGTTAATCGACGCACTTGACTTCTTCCAAATCGATCCCAAACGAAAATGGATCCAACCATTAAAAATAGGGTTACCACGACAGCAACAATAAATAACACATTATATGATCCTTGACTAACACAATCAACCAACATCTCTTAATTAGAGGAAAGATTAATTCGTGTGGGAAAAATATTGCTTTCGATAAATGAAATACGAAACCTCCAACAAACCATATACTTCTCGAGATAAGTGGATTGTCTCACTTATTACTGGCATTATCTTTTTAATCGTCGCCTCACCATTTTTGTACACACTCACCAACGCAATCACCTCATCTTTTGGGTTAATAATCGCTGATAGTAGTGGATGTCCGAATATGGTTGGATTAATCCTTCATACTATCATCTTCATCCTCATTATTAGGTTGCTGATGAACTGAGTCATGATCACAACAATCACAACAATCACAATAGCAAAAAAGACAATCTGCACAACAATCACAACAATCGAGAAAGCAGAAGCAGCAAATTCTTAGACACACTATAAGACAAAAAACACGAGTCAGACCTTTTTTAGGATATGGCGGCATTTTTATCTAATGAACACCAAATTTTAAACCACAAATTAATTTCTCAGCACGAAGATACCAATCCTTGTCGATAAACAATTCGAGTAGTATTAAACCATTTAGAGGTAAGAATAGATTCAAATTCTGAAGGAACAACGTTGGTAAATACCCACTCAACATTACACGAACTGCTCATAATTCTCCATCTCTTTTCATTTTCCACCATCACACCAAAAATTTGAAGAGGGGTCTTTGATGGATTGTTATTTTTGAAAACAAGTTTAATTTCAAAATTTTTAAACACACTCAAAAGGATTAGCAATGGCTCATTAAAGATTACCTTCTTGGTTTGAGTGGTGTCAAAAGTCAGGTAATTGCTAAAAGTATGATAGTGATCGACATAGTGATCGACCCAAATACTAATTTGATCAACACTATCATCACATTCAAATCCATAGAAAGCATCTAATAATTGTCTGTTAAGGACCATTGAATAGGAATTCTGATTACATTGATCCAAATCTAAAACGAGTTTAGAATTAACTCCCACCGATCTCCATTTTTCCATAATCTCCTCACTATTTGGATGGTTGTCCACTAACTTATCAAAATCATCGTGTTGAGTGAAGTGAAGTGTGTACAACCGAGTTTGTCGAATAGCTTCTAACCATTTAATCACTGTTTCTTTCGAATCATGGTAATGAGTTTCTAAAATGTTTGACATTTCTACTCGTACAGAAATACTTTAAGTAATTTTATTCTCAACAAAGAATAAAATTTAGAATGTACTGGTGTTGTAAGGGCAACAGCTGCAATTAACGTTAGAGGTAAAACTTTGCATGAAATGAGTCCCAGGTTCAGAGGTATTAAGCACGTAGATACTACCACGATTCATATATCCCCAAAAAGAGACGTTAGCTCCAGCCTTATTTTTACCATTAACCCACACCTTTCCTTTAGGTGGAAGATAGATGTTAGGGATTTTCATACTTTCTCTCGGTGCTCCCATTCGATATTGACCTTCAGCAGTTAAATCTTCAATAAATGCACACAAACTATTGGCATCTAATCCTTGATTATCGATTTGAAAATGGATAAAATCACCTCGGGAATATCCTCTTGCTGTACGAGGGATAGACATGTAATTATGATTAAGATTTACAAACGTTCCCATTACTTATATTTATCTCAATATCTTTTGGGTTTAAAAAATGAAAGATAATTGAGAATGTGCTAAAGAATAGGATAAAGTTTTAAGAATGACAAAGGGGATAACACCCAAAAAGAAACGATCTAAGATTAAAAAGCGAAAAGAGGCCAAAGGTGCGTATTGCGGAGTGTGTACGAATTATACCGGTTCTAGTACCAGGTGTTGTCGGGCGTTGATGTGTAAGTCGTGTTATAGTAAGTGGAACAAGGATAGTAAAGAAAGAGATAAGATTCCGAATTGCCCTTTTTGTCGATTTTTTCTGTTCAAACTCTTTTAAACAAAATTGAAACGTAAGTTAAGAGATCTACTAAGATTCAAAACGATCAAGATGAATGACGACGATTATAATCTGAATTTAGCAACCTATTTAATTAAGAGTCTTAAGTTGGGGTGTAAGATTCAGGAGTTGTGTGATACAATCACCACATTCAATTCCTCTCAATCGGATTTAGGAGATGTTGATGAAAAACACGAAAAGAAAGATGATCAACTGCACACGTGCGATTATATCCCTTCTAAAGGTAGATATAAAGGTGTGAGGTGTGATCGAAAGGCAACCCATGAAATCGGTGGAAGATGGTATTGTGGAACTGCATTTGTTGAAGATGATAAAACCGTTTATAAAGGTCACGCTCGATCTGCCGAATTAGCCCTCTCATCTCAGAAAAGAGCTAGTGTTCCACCACAGAACACCTTGATCCAACGAAGAAATGTGAAAGACAACAAATCGCAAAGTATGGTAGAAAGAATTCTCGAGCAAAAAAATGAGTTTTTTGTTAAAATCAATAAGTGGGGTAATAAATGGAATGAAGAAACTAGATTGGTATTTCATCCAGCCACTAACGTTGTGTTAGGAAAACAGCGGGACAACGGTACCTTATCTCCACTTCAAGAGTCTGACGTGAAATTGTGCGAGAGACATAATTGGACCTTTGATCACCACAACCTAGCTGATCATCTCAAATCAAGAGTAGTGGAGGAGATTAGAGAGAAATCAAATGATGAAGAGGAATATATTTTAGAATAAAAAATCAGGATTATACTTCGTGCTTGAAGTATAATTGAAAGCCCAAATAATATATAAAATAGATATTTGATTGTTATAGATGAACCAAGAAAATACTTGGACCACAGTAACTAATAAGAGATGTGTGAGAAATCATCAATATCAAACTGGATGGAAACAAAACTCCAGACCGCATTATTACAAGAATCATTCAACACCTAATTATCGTTATTTCAAACATAACCGACGAAGATATAATCCGATCACCAGTTACGGGATTATCCTCTTTACTTTGATCAACAACGTTCCTCACTACCTAATCTCTCAACGCCGAGATACCATTGAGTATGTTGATTTCATTAGAGGTCACTACTCTCGAAACTACATTCAATCCTTCTTCGCATTAATGAGTATTGAAGAGAGGGAGAGAATTGAAAATCATACCTTCGACGAGTTATGGAATGATTTGTGGATCAATAAGGAACACCGTATCTTTAGAGATGCGTATCAAAAAGCAAGATCAAGATTTGAATCGATTAAGAATCAAATTCCTCAGATCCTGGCCGAAACTACTTCCATTGTGGTGGAACCTCCATGGGGATTTCCTAAAGGGAAGAAGAATGTTAGAGAAACTGAAATAGATTGTGCCATCCGTGAATTCGAAGAGGAAACCAGAATGGATGCATCTTTGATCAAAGTCGGGAATCATCCTCCTTATATTGAAAACTACAAAGGATCAAATCGAAAAGACTATTCTACTCACTACTACTTAGCATATACTCCCATTCCAATCGAAATTAAAAAAATCCCCACCGAAGGAATTAGAACTGAAACAGTTTCAGAGGAGATTTTAAATTTGAAATGGGTAACCTTTGAAAAAGCGTGTGAATTTATTAATAGCCGCCGTCAAAATCTACTGCAACAAATTCATACCAACATTCAACCGTAATTAATTGCATACAATTAATTACTTGCACTCTTGAATACACCACTCCATCATTTTATCCAAACTTCTCTCACCTTCATAACGGGGAGAGATTGGTTTTCCCCGAAAAATAATCAAGGTCGGATACGAAGGGATTAAGTTAGTGCTTTTATTAAACTGTTGTACAAATTCACGATGACGTTCGGAATTGACTGCCGCTATTTCATAAAAAGTAATAGTCTCACCCAACCTCTCCCACACGTCTTTGAGTTGTTTACACCACCCACAACCGGGGAGATAAAACATAACGAAGTGACACTTTTTATTCTTCAAATTAATACCATCAAAATCTTTGGGGGTTAACTCTTTTACAAACTTAGATCCACTAAAATAATTATGAGTAGGTCTCTCTTCAAATTTAAATTTACCAATATCATTGAGATGTTGTCTAATCTCTTTCGAGCTCATTCTCTTGAACTTGATCAATATTTTTACTGAACTCTTTAACAACAATTCCCCTTAATTCTTTAAGTTGTAAAGCTTGAAGGGCAAATCTTCTCAGATAGGGCTCATATTTTTGATACGCACTACTCCCTTTGGTATTGAAAACGGGAATCTTAGTTTTGAGGGCTTGAAATGATAACGGGTCTTGAGAGGTTAAAATCAAATCTAACATCAAATCCAACACTTTTTCAATTTGTAATTGTTGCGGTTGTGGTTTTTGAGGGGTATCGATTTCTTCCTCGGTCTCAAGTTCGGTTGGATTTTCCTTCCTTTCAAAATGTTTTCGAAGACGCATCAACAACTTTCCATACCTGTTATCATCTATCAACCACGGATTAGTTCTCGAGGTGAACACTAACTCTTTAACGTCACTACCGAGCAACTTTCTTTTGAGATTTTCGTGTTGAGAAAATTTAGCGTGAAGTGCTTTATACATCAGCTTCTCTCTAACGTCTTTCCAATCTCCCCGAGGGGTGTTTTTAGATCTATTAGCAATCAATCGAGCTCTAATGGTGGTGGATGCCATTCTGATCTGTTCCTCTAAATCGGTGTTGTGATATTTCATGGCCTGATAGTAATGTTCTACACTCGGCCACTCCTTTCCTTCAAGGGTAAAGGAGTGAGGTGATGACGGAGCTAAATACAGATATTGATTGTGTTGATTATTTCCAAACTTAATCATTGTGGTTACTTCGTGATTGTTTAAGTGTTTTTAATCTAAGAGAGATTAAAAACTAATCTAATTGGTGTGATGGGAATTTCTCGTTCCACACAGTATATAATTCTCCGCCCACCTCGGTATAACCTAAGTCAGACAATCCTCGAAGAGATGATTCGAACCCAATTTTGACTTGATCAAGATCGGTGGGTTCATTGATCCTGTTCTCTTTCTCGTTTGGTACATTTTTCACATCTTTCTTTTTGGGGAGTTCGTTTTCCTCCCACCACCTCTTGAGAAAATGTGTCAGGGCTGCACCACCTCCCAAACCAACTATTATTCCCACACTTAATATAATTCCATCGCTGCTTTCGATCGTCATCTTCTTTTTGATTCAAAATAATGATTTCTCCTACTACTTCGTCATCCGACTCTTCTTTAATTGAGTTATCTCCACACAAATCTAAAAATAGGCCAACAAAATCACACATATTAATTTTCAATCCCTTTTCTTTAATTGGTAGAATAGAAAATTGATTAAAGAAAGAAGTTTTTGAAGTAGAAAAGCAAAGACAAGAATGAATTCAAAACCAAATAAAATGAATGGTACCATTGAAGGGTACGAACTTATGGTTTTGTTCGAAAAGTTTATAGGGGAGAAAGGAATTATCTACTCTCAACTCAATTCCTACAATCATTTTGTTCAATATCTCGGTCCTAAAATTGTTGAGAATACCGAACCCATTAAAATTTCAACACAGGACGGAGAATATGTGGTTAATTTTGAGAACCTCACTTTCTTAAAACCAAAGTTTGTTGCTTCCCAGGAATTCAGAGAGAGTAAAAAGTTGTATCCCCACGAAGCCAGAGATAGAAACATCAACTATTCCGCTGAAATGTATGTTGATGTGTGGTTTACTCCTCCCGGTGGACTCAAGAGTACATTATTCGAAAAGGTTTTTATGGGATTCCTTCCGGTGATGATTAAAAGTTGTTTATGTCATCTTTTTGATTGTATTTCACACTCCGAAATTAGAAGACATCAAGAGTGTCCGTATGATCCGGGAGGCTACTTCATTGTCAGTGGAAATAAGGGAACATTTGGAGAAAAGGTGGTAGTAACACAGGAGAGGAGTGGATTTAATCGTTGTTATGTCTTTACCAATAGAAAAAGATTTCCTCGGTTTTTGAGGTATGTAGAAATTCGTTCATCGTGTAATGACGCTTTTTCAACCACCTCATCAGTTGGGTTTATTGACAAATATTTGTATGTAATCGTACCTTATATTCCTGAAAAGAATCTTATTCCTTTGGGAGTACTGTTCAAGTGTTTGGGGGTAGTTGATGAGAAGGAAATAATAGAGTGTATTCTACCAACTCGGAATCAATCTAATTTTGATTTTGTGAATCTTCTTCTTCCATCACTCGAATTGAGCGTAGGTTGTCAAAGTCAAAACGATGCGCTCGAGAGTTTAGGGAAAATGGGTAGGATGTTTGCTGATCCCACCACCAATCTTAATAAAAAATGTACTGAAGAATCGATTTCATACGCAACTCATCTCTTAACCAACGAATTTCTTCCTCATCTCGGAAAGGATTTCATCAAGAAAAGATTATTTCTTGGATACATGACCTATCAACTTCTCCTTTCTCATCAAGGTAAAGAGTGCGCTTTGGTTGGAGATAGAGACCACTACGGGAATAAAAGGGGAAGTGGTGTTGGTGAATTAATGTCAGGATTATTTTATTCGATTCTTAAAAGAGTGGTGCACGATATCAAAGCGAGTTGTGAAAAGAAAGGGGTGATCAAAGGAGCTAACATCAATCCATTAGATTATTTCAAAGCCAAAACTTTTACCGATCAATTCAAAAATTGCTTCAGTAGTGGGAATTGGAGTTTACAACGGAACAATCTTAAAAATGGAGTTAGTCAAGCATTCGATCGATACAACTATTTAGCTATGATTTCTCATCTTCGTAAACTTAATACTCCGATGGGTAGTGAAGGTAAAATCACCAAACCACGACAACTCCATTCATCTCATTGGGGATTTGCATGTAGTGCTGAAACTCCAGAAGGAAAACAGGTTGGATTGTCTAAGATGTTGGCCATGATGTGTTATCTAACCTTAAGTAGTGAAAAGGAACCGGTGATTGAAATTCTTGAAGGATGTGGAATGAAAGGATTTGATAATTCTCCGTTGGACCACACTAAAGTCTTTGTTAATGGATCGTGGGAAGGAACGATTGAAAATCGAGAAGAGGTATACAAAACTCTTAAGGGATTGAAAGGAAGTCAACTCAATAGTGAAATTTCCATCATCTCTGATTCGATTAATGATGAAATTAGAATTTCCACTGAGATGGGAAGGTTTGTTAGGCCATTATTGGTAGTGGAGGATGGAAAGTTGAAATTAAGTAAAACTCATCTTGATTTACTACGTCGAGGAAAGTGGGGATGGACCGATTTGATTATCAAAGGAATTGTTGAGGTGGTGGATGCAGAGGAGGTTGATTCACCTAATATTTTAATTGCTAACTTTCCCAAAGATTTAATCAATACCACCAAGAAATTTAGTCACTGTGAAATTGACCCTTGTTTTATTTACGGTATTGGTGCCTCCTTCATTCCTTTTCCCAATATGAGTCAAGCTCCTAGAATCACATATGGTTCTGCCATGGGTAAACAGGCCATGGGAACCCCCGGACTTAATTATCTAGAGTATAATGCTGGTAAACAAAATGTCATTCATTACTCTCAGCGCCCATTAGTCCAAAGTGATGTGATGAGAATATTAGAC
>SDBS01005973.1_pt1 | contig 11857 bp, 17 predicted proteins | sample 2277091 | NCBI WGS metagenome assembly SDBS01 (sample SAMN10404972, study PRJNA504765) | marine sediment metagenome | isolation source: marine sediment core GS10_PC15, 163 cmbsf | place: Arctic Ocean: Southern Knipovich Ridge | collected 2010 | reverse complement strand
ATCTGTATCGCGTGCCTGGTTGTTGGAATAAAATCTTTCATCAGTACCGCCGGTGGCAGATATTTATGGGATGTAACGATATTAAAGTTACCTATAATCGGACAGTTGGTATAGTAATATAAAACCAGACGGGGGGGAGTATGGAACCAGGTAAAGATTCAGGGGCAATAATTGCCCATTAACTGGTCGGAAATTCCCGTGATTTGGGGGTAATATAATGAATAAATCAGACGAGAGAAAATGAGAGAAGAGACGTATTTATGGTAGGGTTAATTAAAAGGTTGTTTGTTGCGCCGAATGCGTGCGTAGATTTCGTCTTTGAATGAACGTCCGAGTACCTTCAACGGTTGATCCATTCCATACCTTGGAACCCCCTCCAACGCTTTCCGAACTTGATTATTTGAAACCCTTAACATATCCTGCAGATCACTGACAGAATAAAGAATGTCATCTTTTATCTGAAAGATTTATAGTGGGTCGATGTCAGATTTTGCACAAAGACGCAGTTCATTATCACTAAGCGGCATTCTGTTTCCTCATTGTGATTAAAGCCTGAATCATATTTCGAGCCTCCCTTGATGAAAGATTGCTCAGATCGGTTACAGGTTTAGAACGCTTACGAGTGAATCTGTCAGTGAAGCCGATGAGACGATCCTTCAGGCTGTCCTCTCCCTTTTCATCCCATCCGAGTTGACGCGCCACGTCATAGATCAGTTTGAGCTGAGCACGTGATGCTTGACCGGATTTGGTGCCGTCCATGCGTCGATGACTCTCCCTGCGGACACGTTCCAGGCTTTGCAAATGCTTGTTGGCGGCATCCCAAATTTTCCTAACTGTAAAAATTGGTATCCTGCTGACCTCGCCGTCAGGTCTGATTTTGCCTCGAGTATTATCAGGGATCAACTCGTCTGCGATCACGCGCTGGGTATCTTCATCGATGCCGAGCATTGTACACCTGGTGAACCAGGATTTGCGGCGGGCGGCGATTATCTGGTGTCGGGTATGCATATCTGTTTTGAAATGCGTGGCAGAACAGGGTCATTGTCTATAATAAAATTCATTCCGATTGCATGGTTTAAAATTTCAAGGGCATTCACTTCGTCAACTGGTTCCGTAATGAATACCTTGCTATCTTCAAGAGTTAAATGGTTGCGTTCATATTTGGTCACAGGACCATCGAACTGTTGTGTCCATTTAAGATATTCTTTTGCCGATTTGAAGCTTTTACGAGTTATCATTTTGACAGGATAACAGGATTTACAGGATTCATTAATTTCAATGCTTTATAGCATTTTTCATTACGCCATTGACAGATGATCTTCACACGCTGTACTTTATGCAGGTAGTATTTGTCCATTATGCTGTAACCGGTGCTTTTACAATCCGACCCGGCTCCTCTTTTTCAAGCCGCCGATAGAATTCAATGAACCTTTTGCTACGTCTCAAACTGCCGTCACTTCGTCTATTTCCTAATGGTGAAGGCGGTATCAGCAGTTCACGATCCGGAAAATATCTAATACCCGGTGCGTGAGTATAAAGATCATACTCTCGTTCGGATAATGTTTTAATGACCTTAATATCCTTAGTATCAAAGTGCTGAGGAGCCGGCAATGAAGCGAGCATATCATCTATTTCAAATATATCTCGACGTGTTCCATTACAAATAAATCTGCAGCGATGCTGAGGTACACCATATTCGGAAGCCTCAACCAGTCCATATACAAGCTCATAGTAGGAGTTGTAAGCTTCCTTCAGGAATTCTCTAAGAAAGCGATTCTCAGCCATCGATACGAAACCGGGCACATTTTCAAATATAAAGAATTGCGGCTGTGCTTCACGGACAACCCTGAGGAAATCAAATATCAATGAGTTTCTGGGATCATCCAGTGTTCGCCTTGTATTAGTGGTACTATATCCCTGGCATGGAGGTCCCCCGAATATTATTGCCGTCTCGCCGACACGAAGACCTCCCTCACGGAGAATCATCGAGGTTGGTGTTTTACGAATGTCTCCCTGTATCAGCGCAGCGTGACGGAAAAACATCGGTCTATTGGCTATCAGGGTTTCACAACAACACTTCTCCATTTCATGCTGGACGACAACGCAGAATTGTGCTCTTTCGATGCCAATATCAAAACCTCCAGCGCCCGTGAAAAGGCTTATTGCAGGTTGACCGGGCAGATAAACTAATTGTTCGCCGCGTGATCCGATCAGGTCTGTAAATTGCCTTTTGACTAAAACTCTCGGTTCGTTGAGCTCCTTCGGTCCTACCGGCTCAGCTATAATCCTCGCTTCAGGCCAGTTATTCCTATGCTCTGACTGATAGAGAAGGAATCCGTCCGGTATTGTTTCAGTAGTCATGCTTCAAACAGGCTGTATTCGATTTTATTAAGTGTTTCTTTGCGTTCATCTTTTCTGATGGTGTGCACCATTTTCAGATGTTTTAGTGCGAAGTTGAACCATGATTCTGTAAAATTTTGAATCTCTTCGGGGGTGATACATAGATAATAACCTGCTGGCTGCTGCGTTGTGGAACCTATCGGTTTGTGGAACGTGATTCGCAGACGTCGGACGATGCTGCGTATGCGGCGCTCTGGGATGCAGACTATATCCGCCAGATTACGCGCGGGGATGGGATGCTCGCGTCCCCGATAGGTTTCGATGACGTTCAAGACGAGGGCTTCATCGTCGGTCATTTTGAGTTGGTCGTATGTCAGGTCTAACTGCAAGTTATATCCACAGATTACGCAGATTTATTCACAACAGATTAAACAGATTAAACAGATATTTATTGGTAATCGTCACCGGTTATCTGGTTCGGGTAAAAATCTTCATGACCGCCCTGGGCTTTGGCAGCGTCGACCTTCTTATTAAATACCTCAATCGGATGGCGTGTGATCTTTACCGGTTTCGTTGTTATGGTTGATTCTTTAGATTGCGATTTGTCATAATCATCCGGATTGACAGTTTGAGTAGGGAGATGCCAGACGCATTTATATTGTCCACCTTTAACCCGGGTAGTGAGGATTCCGAGTTTACGGCGGAGGGTATAGGCATATGATGAGGTAATACCCAAAATATTATACACTTCCCTGCCCTCGATCGGACCGTCTTCCAATAGTTTGAGCAGCCTGGCACTGAGTGCATCATAATTAGCATGTTTGGCAGATTTACGTTCCGGAAATGACCGACTGGGTTTCGCAGTATCGGGTTTAGCTTCGGATGCCGGGATAACGGGTTTGGCTTCGGGTTTCTGCTTAGGCTTGCGGAATTCTTTCCGGCGTTGTTTTATCAGATCTGCAAAATCATCCGGGTTGACGGTTTGAGTGGGAAGATGCCAGATACATATTTTGGGACTCGCATTAACTTTGGTAGCGAGGATTCCGTTTTTGTGACGAAGAGTATTGCAGATTGACACATCTACTCCCAAAATCTCACGCGCTTCCCTGCCATCGATCGGACCGTCCTCCAACAGTTTGAGCAGGCTGGCGCCGAGCGTTTCGTAATCGGCACGTTTGGCGTATTTAGGCTTGGGTGTCGAAGTGTCGGGGTGTTGGGGTGCCGAGGTGTCGGGTTTAACTTCGGATGCTGGGGTAACGGGTTTGGCTTCGGGTTCCGGCTTTGTGTCTATCCTGGTAATCATTTCAGGGGTATTCAGGATCGACCTGAACTGAGTGATGACGTTGCGTAGATCGAGGACTTCCTTCTTAAGGTACTGGTTCTCTTCCAGAACCTTGAGGACAGCGTTTACTGCAGTATTGTTTTCCATTTTAACCTCTTTTTATTCACAACAGATTAAGCAGATTAAACAGATAATAGTTGCCGACTGAAGTCGGCTCTCCTTTATTCTATTGTGGTTTCTGGTTCGAGGATAGCGTCGATGAAGGGTTCTTCGTCTTCTTCGGGGAAGCTGATGCCGTCGATTCCGGCGATAACATCATGACCCTTACGGTAGAGAGCCTGTTTATCGACCTCTTCCTTTACACGGATACAATCGTCCAGTCCCTGTTCTTTCAGGGATGCGAGGGCGCGTTCGGTGTTGGTGACTTTGAGTTTATCCTCGCGGACCTTCCTCCAGCCGATCTTGCCGAAGGCGTGCTTCCAGGAGCGCGGCGAGATGAACAGTTTCCGGTTGTACATCAGAAAGTGGAGGATGGTACCTACTATACGCTCGACTTCTTCTTTTAGCGGTGCTTCCTTCCCTTTCCGCTGTTCTTTAATTTTATTGATGCTCAAATCCGCGTCGGCTTTGATCTTGTTAAGCTTCGCCTTGAGCTTGCCGAGTTTGCCGAGCAGATCCCACATCAAGTCTTTGGTGACGAGCTGATATTTGGATTTTGTGCGTGCCATGATTACTCCTTTAATTTGACAGGATAACAGGATTTACAGGATATGTTATCCAAAATCACGGTAAATCTGTCTTAGTTTGCTAATGCTTAAGACGATGTTATTTAATATGATCCTATTAACTTTATTACCAGGTGTGTTTATGTATGGATGGTTGTACAGTTCAATTCCCATTAATAATGGTAAAAGGAAGCTTGTCTTGTCTGAATTTTCGATAATTTCGATCACAACCTCAGAATGACCTCTCGCCGTGAGGAAGATACCGAACCATATTGCATCATGAAGCATATTTGGGCCTACGGGATACTTGATGATACTCTTGAAAGTATCTATTATCCGTAAGTCACTGGTTCTCAGCAGGGCCTTGAAAACAATTATATGCTTATCGTTCAAGATTGAGTTCTTTCGAGATGTCGATCCCGGTGAGGGATATGACTTTCGCCTTGATGCCGGTGGCTTCACGGAGATTGCCGGATTTGACAGCGTTATTAAACTCAGTGGTAGCCGCTCTGATTATGACCGCGTGCATGGGATATACGAGCGGTTTTTTTTCTGCTTTTTGCTGAAGCATTGTGAAGATTTCAGCACCGCAACGATTCTCCTCATTTTTCTGCATTTCCCAGTCTGCTTTCCGTTTTACGCTGAGCAGCAGGTCCCACCTGGACGCTCGCCTGCCTTTTTCTGCGACCATGAAATAGACGAGGCTGCGGGGTTTCAGACCTTTCTTACGCGCTAAAGTGATGTCGGCGATCAGCGGACCGGCGCTGCCGAATTCACGGCAGAACCAGGCTATGATGCGGCGGTGCTCAAGTATTTTATCCGGCAGCCACTTATCCGACCAGGCAGATATGCTGAAGCTGTCCTTGAAGTGGCTTTCGACACGTTCGATAGCGCGCTTGTATTTTTTCAGCAGACCTGAAGAACCGACGCGAAGAAAGTGTTTTGCTAAGCCGAGGATGCCGAGCCAGTCGTTACGGTCGATCATCCAGAGCAGGCGTTCGGCTTCTTTAAGCGAGAGATTCATTTAACCGCAGATTGATTCACAACAGATTGAGCAGATGAAGCAGATGCTATCAAATCCGGGTTGAGGTGTGCGTAGGCTTCGGTTAAGGGTTGTAAGCCAAGCGTACTGCGAACAGTTTCATCGGTAATCGGGCGAAGGCGGTTACGATGAACGACGTATTCGTATATCGTACCATTTTGCTTTGCGGCGATGATGAAATTATTGCCCTGTGGCTCGATTACCTGGGCGTTTAACCATTTATAGTGTAGCTTGACTTGCATGTATTGTTCGACCATGATTGCTCCTCTTTAATTTGACAGGATAACAGGAATTACAGGATTTATACCCTGTTTCTGGAACCTACAGCTTCCTGCAGACACCGATATAGAATGTCCCAGGGTCCACGTTTAGATCTTGAAATACCTTCAACTCTTCCACACTTCCATACTCTTCGACCTCGCCCCCATTTGAAAATTTTGTATTTGTAATTGCCGGTTTCCTTCGTGCCCGTCAGATCATTACTTATTTCAATAAGTCCAAGAGATCGCTTATTCTTTTCAAACCCGAGAGGATGCAGCTCGATTTTGACAACGATCATGATTGCTCCTCTTTAATTTGACAGGATAACAGGATTTACGAGATTTATTAACAGCAGATTAAGCAGATGTATAGACATAGTTGATGTGATCGGCGGTGATTTTGGGATCGCCCAGGAATGCTGCGCGGTTGGCAATGCCGATCATGATCGTATTCAAGTGTCGCGGTTCGACCGGAATTACGTCGTTTTTAACGGCTTTGGATTGCTCATGCTGCCAGATCAGAGTCGGTATATCGACATCCATTAATTTGTCAATATGATCATAAGCTTTTGGATTATCGATATTAAAAAACGGCTTCAGTTTAAGGGCGATATAATCACGCAGTTCGGCTTCGTTCAGCAGTCCCCAGATTTCGATTATGTCGGCGTGCGTTGCGACTTCGACCAGGTCGGAACGGCTGAGCGAGGTTTCGATGCCTTCCTGGGCGAGGATGACGATGCCAAGCAGATGACCGAAGTCGATCTTTGTATTGTCCCAGAATCGTTTAATTGCAAGCAATGTCTTGGGATGCAAGGCATGACCGTCGTCAATAACAGCGAGCAGCCGTTTGGCGTTTTTCTGGCTCTGGATGCTGAGGATTTCCTCGATTTTTCGACCCTGATCGTAGCCTTGATAATTACATGAAATGGCTCGCCCGATCGAGTCGATGATAGGGCCGATTTTCAGGTTCTCAATTTCGGGCTGCAGGATACGCACAACTCTACAGGCTTTGTTGGGTTCGTTGTTAAGACGGTATTCGGCGGCGTCGATGGCGGTTGTTTTGCCGGTGCCTTGCGGTCCGATCAGGATAAGCAACTCGCTGTTGATGCCGGCTTCGCAGATACGGTCAACAGCGTTCTTATGTTCGTCGAGGTCAAGGACGTCTCGAGGTCCTTTGACCCTGGACGCTGAGAACGGATTGTTGTGCCATCCGAAATGGCGAAGGGTTAAGGGATTCATTCCCATTGTGTGCTCCTCTATTTTTAATGCTCTATCAATTTCAGCTTCCGGGCAGCCCGCGCTAAGCAGGATTTGTTTAATGTCATTGCGGAGCTGATCGGTAAGTTCGGCGGACTTGGGCCAGATGTTATGTTTGACGATCAGGTTGATTGTTGCCGGTGAAACGTTGCATTCTGCAGCCAGTTTGCGGTGGCTGAGGCGGATTCCGGTAACAAGATCGGCAAGGGTATTTTTGACAGGATTAATATTCATTATTTTCGTTTCTATGTGCATAGTAGATTATGCTGATTTTGCTGATTGCTGTTTTTGTTGGTTTTCATTGATTAAGGTTTCGTAATTTTCTATGAGTGCTCTGATTTCTCTGCCAGTGACAGGTTGCTTAATTTCCGATCTAAGCAGTTGTTTTATTTCATGCGGCATACCTGGGATGGCGTTGATAATTCGGGCGCGTGCGTCGTCTATGGAGTATTTCGGTTCGGGGATTGCGGCGACTGGCTGCTGGACATCAGCGACATTCTGGGTGTACATCCAGGTATGTTTGAGCCTTTCCATTTCGGATAGTTTTTCGATAGGCGCGTGGACCGGGGTTTCGTCATCGGCGCGCTGCCGGAGTTTTTCGGCTTGATCGGGAGGCGCTGCGCGGGTGTTGAGGATCGAGCGCGCGGTCGATAGGAAGCCGGCTTTATCTTTAGTAACCGGTTTAGCGAGACCGAATTCGCCTTCATAGCCGATGGTTAAATTGGGCGCGTTGAATGGATTGCGATAGATGGTTATCTTTTTATCGACGAGTTTTCTGAAGGTTTCAGGCAGCAGGTGTTTAACGCCATCGACTGAAATAGTGCCATGTTGTGAGACCTTTCGGGTCTGGGGTTTGGAAACGGCGGCGTTCCTGAAGGATTCCCGATCCGGAGGGACGCGCAGGTGACCGGTGAGATGCAGATTCCAGAAATGGTAACGGGGTTTAAGATAGCGCGTATGGATATTGACGGTCTGAAATTTAATCATCCAGTCATGAGCTCTGCGGTTGAGCTGGTCGAGATTGCGGGCTGGATCGAAGCGGAGCTGGGATTCAAATTTGCGTTCGATCAGACCGTGACATTGTTCGACGGAGCCTTTCGCCCAGGGGTGACCGGTTGCGTGCATGATTAGAGTAATACCGAACGTGGCGCACAGGTTTCCGAAAATATCGGAAGTGTTACCGGGACCCTTGTCGCAGATCAACCGTTCGGGCAGTCCGTGAAAGACGACGGCTTCTTCCGGATGCCGGAACCAGGCGTTTTCGAGAAACTCGATGGTTGACAGCGCCGACTCTCCTTTAATAAGAAAGTATTGGACATAGAAGGCATGTGTATAATGATCGACGACGAGTCCTCTCCAGAGGTGATATTTTCGGTCGCTGAGTTGCGGGATGAGCTTATTAGGATCGGAGCTTTGCGACCAGTGGACGAATTCGAGATTACTGCCACCGATCCTGCCATCCTTCGGGAAGTGGTATTGTGCGCAGACCGACCAGTCGAAGAGGTGTACCTGGTTGGGGTAATCGCTGCGGCGCGGAATGGTGGGCGTGGGTCTGAGCAGGTCGCGCTTCAGCAACCCCTCTTTATCGAGGTAGTATTTCAACTGGGCAATGGTGAGGTTTCCAGCGGGTATGATGCCAGCGCGTTCAGCGACCGAGATGGCGCCTTCGTAATCTATCCGGATATATCCGGCTTGTTTTTTTGTCTGATAAATAATTTTGGCAATCTCTTCTATCTGTACGGACGTAACGGTTGTAATACGCGGTCTGCCGCCTTCGGATATGCGTTTCGTTTTAATGCCTACCTGCCGGAGGATGCGGTAAAGCGTTCCTTTGGAAACACCGGTAGAGGCGGCATATTTGGCAATAACCTCACCGGCGTCGGAGGGGGATTCGGCTGCCTGGTAGTCTTGGATTAATTGGCGGCGGACTGAAGCTGATAGCATTATGAATTATTCTTCTTTTTGACAGGATGAACAGGATTTACAGGATTAATATTATTAATTAGTTAATGGTTACTGGAATAGCCGGAGGATAACTCGGTTTTCCACAATCATCACAGATGTATTCATTTTGTGATTTAACGGTAATGCTTGAAGGCATTTTACATTTACAGCTATCGATATTATCGCAGTCGGGGCATTGGAAGGAGCCATCGAGAAGCTCAACGGTAATTTTGCCGCATCGACCGCAATTTGGGAAGCGGACGGCATCGCTGTGGTCATCAAACCGGATTAATTTATTAGTCATTGGAATCTCCTTTATTCAAATTATTCTTTGATTCTCCTTCGTCGATATTCCGGAAATCAGCGTCGCGCTGGTAGGCGGCGAGGTCATCGATATTTTCGAGGTGTAACTGGACTTTGACATATGCTACACCGGCGCGGATCTGGGCGTCAATCATCTCCAGCTCTTCAATGGTAAAGTTTACCTGGTCGCGGCTGGGTTTTTCCAATCGGATACTTTCGAGTTTCTGACGCAGCAGCAGCGCTGATTTAGAAATAGTGCCGATGGTGCTCTTGTATTTACGTTCATTTTCATTAGAAGGCGTCCATTCCTTTTCGCGATCGAGTCGTTCTTTCAGCAGTTGCTCGGTGTGCTGCCGGTTGGACTGTTCGCAAGTCAGATTATCTTCGAGGCGTTTCTTTTCACGTTTCAGGCGCCGGACGTGATCGGCGAGTTGGGACCTGGTATCGAGGTCGGTTTCATCGACGGGATACGTTCCGACCAGTAAGTCGATCTGTTCGGATTGCGGGATACTAATCAGCGAGCTCTTCTCTTTGGACGGTTTAATCTTGCGTTCATCGGTGCCGATGATATTGTGATTATGGTTGAGCGCCATAAATGTCAGACCGACCAGTTCGCGATTGAAACCGTATTTGAGTATGGTAGATAAGAACTTATCGGTGGGGGTGTTAGCCTGGATCCATGCGAAGTATTCACCCGCGCGGACGAGATGAACGACGGCGGCGTCGATTTCCATGCGAGCGCTGATGAAGGCGAATTCCTCGTCATAGGGTGTTTCGCGTAATCGGTCCGGTATGGCGGCTTCCCACTTTGTTGTGGGGAGTTTATTATCCGTCATTGGAATCCTCAACACGCAGGTATTTATTTTTTCGCCGCTCTAAAGCTGTGATGACTTCCTTATATACTTTATCTGCCTTACGCAGGATGCTGAATGCCATATTACTGACCATGTAAGTGCCGTCTTTGAATGTGACGAACCAGTCATCTTCGACGCCGGTTTTCAGCAGCCGGGTGACTTTCAGTTCGTTATCGCTGCCGATTCGCTGTGTTATTTCTGCGGGCGACATCGGACGTGGCGGGTTGGCTGTAGCGAGGATAAAGATAATATTCAGCATCATCCGACCGCCTTTGTCGATCTGACAATTGCCAAGCCGGTGGATAGCCTGTTCTTTGGGGACTAACAGCGCCGGGAAGAGGTTGACATCAGGCATCAGCGGTTTCCTTTTGTTTTTTTATTCGGCGGTGACCGTTATCGTTTCCGGATTCGATCAGGTCTGCCTGGCGGCGGAGCAGGGTGGCTCTGAAGCGTTCGAGTTTAGGAATCAAACCTTCGATGTATAGCAGCAGATGATCGATTTCAAACATATCGAGCTGTTTATCTTCCATAGCCTCATCCAGCGCGCCTGCGGTATCGCCGAAGTCTTTCATGCAGCGTAGCAGGATCTGTTCGAGGTCGATGTCTTCCGGATAGGGATCGATGCTTTCGGTTGTGAAGGTGATGGTATGGTCGATGAAGTATTTCCGCAGAAAATTTCTGGCAAGATGAGGTGAATTTTCGCGGAGTGATTCGTAAACTGACGTGATGAAGCTGTCATCGATTTTGACCCTGCCATAGATGAGGTTATTAAACTCGTCGGGGGTCAGTCCGAAGATGTCGCCCATTGCCAGCAGTTTATTGGCGAGGTCGAACTTGGGATCCTTAACGGCTTCTTTACAGACATTTTTGAGCGCCAGCCGCATGCGCAGCATGATTTCCGGCATTTTATCTCCTTTTAATTCACAACAGATTAAGCAGATTAAGCAGATGGGGGATTAATCTGCATATTGATTTGTATTTTTAACAGATTTTATAAAATTATGTTTATGAACAAGTAAATAAAAGATTTGTTATGGGCTGCTGCCACTTGACAAATCGGATAGTGTTACTTATTTTACCGGTAATGAAAATACCGGATATGCCCCCCCCTTACTCCCCCCCTGCAATAGCAGGAGAGGATGGGAGTTGTATTCTGTTATTTATAGCCGTGACGTCTCAGATCGTCGCGGATGTCCTTCATGGTTTTTCCGATTGTCTTTTCGTCGATCGGTCCCTTATTGATGATCTTGTCAATTAGGGGAGCGAAGTTTCTCTGAGTCTGATCCATCCAGGGGATGTCGGTACACTTGAGCCCGGTTGCTTTACAGATATCGGCGATTACCTTGAAATCGGGGTGTCCGGCTTCGAGCAGGCGACCGAGCAGGATACGATGAATAGTTCCCGGGGAAACGCCGGTGGCTTCGGCAAGTTTGCGTTCGGTCCAGCCACCATGATTTATTAAGTATATATGGATATAAGAATTATCATCTTTGTTCCATGATTCACCCCCTGAATCAGCGGAACAAACTTCATCATCCTTGTTCCCTGGCTCACCCCCTGAGCCAGCGGAACAAACTTCATCGCCAGGGAAGATTATATCTTCTGGGGAATAAACAGAGAAGCCTTGTTTACGAGCCCACTTGATACATTTGATAATTTTATCCCGGTAGGGTTCGATGTTTCGTTCACCGTTCAGCAGCATCCGGACATAGCGTTCGGAAATTTTCAGGATGCGGGCGAGCGCGGGGTTCGATTGACTGAAGTAGTATTTGAGGCTGATTTTTTCGATTGTCATTATCAGTTCCTCGTCGGTATGTATGGATCGATGAAGACGTCGGGGTTGTCTTTCC
>SDBS01005972.1_pt1 | contig 11857 bp, 7 predicted proteins | sample 2277091 | NCBI WGS metagenome assembly SDBS01 (sample SAMN10404972, study PRJNA504765) | marine sediment metagenome | isolation source: marine sediment core GS10_PC15, 163 cmbsf | place: Arctic Ocean: Southern Knipovich Ridge | collected 2010 | reverse complement strand
GGCATACCGGGCAAAAGCCTGAAGGCTCATTGCTCTTCATAATACAATCAGAGTAAGGCCGGTAAACTCCTTTCGGTACATATCCTCCCCCTTCAAAGACCCCGATTGTATTTACATAATCAGAAGTATTGGGTGTTGGGATCGGGATTGAATCCTCAAGCATTGACTCCCATTTTGAGGAAAAATCAACCAGGGTAGTTAAATTGGGTTCCCATGGCTCCTCATCCAGCTTGTAAAACTCCTCATAGGCAACATCAGAAGTATAATATTCATCTCCCAGTCCTGCAAAGCCATGGCCCATCTCATGTACCATAACAATCGGTGACAAATGATTATCTGAAGTACTGGCTGAATAGTGATTAAAAATTCCCCCTCCCCCATAACTTTCAGCATTTATCAATACTATAATATGATCATATGGCACAATTCCGGCAAGATCTCTAATTGATCGCACATCCTTGCTTGTAAGATATCGTGCAAGGTCAAATGTATAATAAGAGAAATTCATTATTGTATTTTTATAAATTCCTTCCCCGGGATAATCTGTACCAGATTCATCGGAAGGAGCCATTACAGCCCTTACATTAAAGCTTGATTTCATTTCTTTATAAGGGCTAAAGGAAAACAGAACCTCACTTAGTCTTAATACGTCATCCCGGAAATCCTGCATTTCTCCCCTTGTATATCCTTCCGGTAAAAATACCAGGTCAACTTTATGAGCAGGATCTCCATTTTCAAGGATCACTTCAACCGGGAAAGAAAGGGGTTTTTCGTTTATGATAAAATAGTTTTGGGGATCAAGATTGGTTTCAAGCAATGTGACAAAGCTATCTCCTGTTTCTCTTTTTGATATCTTAAGCACAACCACATTTTTAGGAAAAGGTATCCTGCTTACCTGATAAAATGAGCGACTCATGGTTTTTGCCTCAGCGGTAGTTTGCCATTCCTGGAATAGTGTACTGAATCCCTTCATAAAAATCAGTTCTTTTGTTTCCTGATCATATACTTCAATTCTAAACTCCCCGTAATTAAAGGGAGACAAGGTATTATCCACAGAGCCACCCCAAAAAGGTTCAATCTTAAATTGCTCCAGCGTCAATATGCTTTCTGAGGCATTTCCGGTAAGAATATAATCAATACGAAGGGCTTGCCCGGTAAAATAATAGGAGAAATTTGCCTGGCCATAGCTTGCAAATATGCTGCTAACCGAAAAAAGTAGTACTAAGAATGTTTTTAAAATAAATGTTCGTTTCATGTTTTGAACGCTTTGTTACAATAGATAAAGTTAGAGATTAATTAATATCCTGCTAAATTTGCAGAAGTTAATTGAAGCTCCTCGCTGCAAGCGGTGAGGAATCTTCAATCCTTTTTTTATTTTTATTGCGCTCACTAAGCCCGCTGCAAGCTGCGGGGAATGCGCTCGCAGGATTCAAGCCTTTTACTCCTATGGATACAAAACTAATTGCATGGTTAATTTCACTTGGGATTGCTGAAAATTTAGCAATCTTTCTTAAAACAGCTATTTATATTATAATCATAGGTTTAATTAGCTTTCTGGCAAATTTTATTACAAAAAAAATAATTCTTCGGATAATTGAAACAATTATTCACAGATCAAAAAATACATGGGATGATATTTTTATAAAGAATAAAGTTTTTAACAGACTATCTCATCTTGTACCTGCACTTATTATTTTATTTTCTGCCGATCTTATATTTAAGGATTACCCCAATATAATACCTTTCATAAGCAAGGTTTCTTATTTCTATATAATGATAATAATGATGATTGTACTTAATTCGGTAATTATTACTTTGTATAGCATTTATGATTCCCTACCTATATCTGCAGGCAGGCACATCAAAGGATACGTGCAGGTAGTACAGATTATGGTGATGTTTACAGGTATCATGGTAATCATATCTGTAATATTTGATGCCGATCTTAAAGGCTTGTTCCTTGGATTGGGAACCTTTGCAGCTGTGCTTATGCTGGTGTTTAAGGATACGATTCTGGGTTTTGTTGCCAGTATTCAGGTGTCGATGAATAATATGGTTAATCCGGGTGACTGGATTTCGATGCCAGGCAGAAAAGCTGATGGGGTTGTGCTTGAGATAAATCTAAATACTGTTAAAGTACAAAACTGGGATAAGACCATCAGTACCATACCTACTTATGCTCTTGTATCCGAGTCTTTCCAAAACTGGAGGGGTATGGAGGAATCCGGAGGAAGAAGAATCAAGCGCTTTATTAATATTGACATGACAAGCGTAAAATTTTGTTCTGAAGAAATGATTCAGCGTTTCAGAAAAATTCAGGTTCTTGGAAATTACATTGATGCTAAAGAGAAAGAAATAAATGAATTCAACAAAAAACAAAATATTGATCCATCTGTTCTGGCCAATGGCAGAAGAATGACCAACCTGGGCACCTTTAGAAAGTATATGGAAGGTTATTTGCATGCGCATCCTCTAATTCATGATCAGATGACTTTCCTCGTCCGACAATTGCAACCCAATGAAAAAGGTATTCCCATTGAAATATACGTATTCAGCAAAGATCAGGAATGGGCCAATTACGAAGCCATCCAGGCCGATATTTTTGACCATATTCTTGCTGTGATACCGGAATTTGAGTTGAAGATTTTCCAAAACCCAACAGGTTCTGATTTTACCAGATTAATATCTCAATAAAAAGCTTTATAAAGTTATCCTGAGCTAAGCAATTACAAATACTAATTATGAAAAAATTTATACATTCCCTTGGCTGGTTTGGCAATATTCTATTGAGTATTGGTATTTTTCCTCAGGTAATATTAACCTGGAAGACACATGATGTGGCAAGTTTTTCCTGGTCATTTTTACTCATGTGGTCAATAGGCGTATTACTTACATTCATTTACATCCTTTTTGATAACATTCAGGACAAAAAATTCCAGTATCCTTTACTGCTGAATTATCTTGTAAATATTCTGGGGACTTTCTACCTGGTTTTTGCTAAATTTATCTATTCCTGAAATCAGGAAGAGAATAGCTGTCTCTGGCGAACTACCTCATAGCATAGAACCCCGGCAGCCACTGACACATTCAGCGATTTAATCTTCCCAAGTTGAGGGATTCTTACCATTTGATCTGTTATACTTAAAATTTTATTTGAAACCCCTTTATCTTCTGACCCTATCACAAGAGCGATTGGTCCTGTGAGATCAGAATCAAAATAAAGACCCTCCCCTTTTTCAGTTCCGGCAACAATTTTCAAACCAGAATTCTTAAGGAAGTTCAGGGAATCAAGAAGTTCAGGAGTGCGGCAAACAGGCAGTTTATGCAAGGCTCCCGAAGAAGTTTTTATCGCATCTGCATTTATCTGGGCAGAGCCTTTCGCGGGAAGAACCAGGGCATGTACCCCGGAACATTCAGCCGTTCTTGCAATAGCTCCCAGATTCCGCACATCGGTAATTTCATCTAAAATAAGGATGAATGGGGTTTCTCCCTTCTCAAAAAGATCAGGGATTATCAGTTCGAGCCTGCCATATTCAATCATTGAAACAAGGCCAATAACGCCCTGGTGATTTTTACTGCTTATTTTTTGTAATTTTTCATTTGGAACAAATTGTAAGGGGATATCTCTTTCCCTAAGGAGACTAATCAATTCCTTGCTTCTTTCATTGTTAAGGCTCTTCCGGATAAACACCTTTTCCAACTCTTTTCCAAGATGAATTGCTTCCAGGACAGAATGCAGTCCATAAACAAGATCCATCTTCTCCGACTTTTTATCTCTTTTATAATCACTCATTTTCTACTATAAAAACGCTCCCCTGCCGCCAGGCTCTTACGGCCTGAACCCACCTCGAATATAAATCAGCAGATCGCCGAAGCCTGAATACATTATTTGAAAGCGGATGATTCAATTTTATAAAAACAAATTCTATTTTATTTTCACTGTATTCTTTTCCATAGATCCATCTTTCCTGTGTTGCGGTTTTGTACATGGTGCCGGGAGGTCCGTAAATCAGGTAGATCATTCCACGATCAGTGCTCCAACCCTCCTTGAAAGAGGTAAAATAATAGTTTGCATAAAACACCCTGTTGTAGAATATTCTAATTAATTCCTTTGACCGGTTCGTCTCCTTCCCTGCTTTCAACCAAAAATTATCAACAGCAATTTTTGCACTTTCATTCCTCCTAAGCTCCCTCATTTCTTTGTCATCCGCAAGGTAGATTAATGGATCAATCATTTGCTCAGGGGTTTTCACCATAGGGAAGTGTTCTCCAAAGTAATACATATTATAACCTTGCTTATCATTCTCACTCTGGAGAAATTGGTATATTCCTTTTGTTGTAAGACGAATCCCTTCTGATTCAAACACTCCAATCTGCCAGTTGCTATCAGCCCTGTCAAGAGCAAGAGAGGTGGAAAGCAGCAAATTTGGGGGATAAGGAATTCTTGTATCGGGATTATAATAACGTATGAATAAGGAATCAAATGTTATTCTTGGAGAATAAATATTGAATTTCATGGAAGAATCAACCACCGGATTAAAAAGCAGGTTTCTGGTTGACTGCTCCAAAACAAAAAAGTTTTGTGAGTTGGTCTTCGATGTCTTATCCACAAAAATAAATGACTGAACCGCCCTCTTTCTTAACCGGTCCATAGTCACAATCTCTACAATATATTCTTTTGGAGCTTTGGTCTTAAGGCTTATATTGGTAATAAAAGGTTTATCGAGTCCGCTTATTTCAAACGGAAACTCTAAAATTGCAGAATCTGTAAGGGCTTTGCCAGGACCAATTTCCCTGGCACGATACTGAATACTTAACCATGCCTTGTAGTCCCCATCCTTATTTGCTTTATTAAACAACAGCTCGGTTGGATAAACCTTCACCATAAGGTTAGAAGTTGAGTCGGAATTATGATAAACTACAAATCTGGGATGCAGAGAAGTGGCGCCGGGACGATACAAATATGCAAGGTTCTGCCCTTTTATAACCGGCTCATAGCTTTTGCAGCTAAAAAGTAAAAGGAAAAATAATGGTATTAAGGCAAATCCGTTTCTGGTTCTCATAGAGAAGGAATCAATTTTCTTTAAAAATTAAAGATAATTAAAGTTTGTTAATTGCGAATTGCACATTTCTTCAGAAAGTCCGCTTGAATTGTTCATCCGCAAATTCCCTGCCATTTTCGCGTTTCTACGAAACGCAATCGACTTTGGAAAGTCGATCTACAGTGCCCCTGCATTATTATTTCCTTTAATTTCATGGCCTGTAGAGCGACTCTCCGAGTCGCTTCTTTTTAACTACTCACAGGCTCTTCCATTAAATCATAAAAATCAGAATTAATATAAGACCACTTCCAATCCTTTCTTTGTTTACACAGCCCGGCTTTAACAGGGTTATCTAGGATATAGTTTAAAACATAATAAAGCTCCTCTCTGTCTCTGATAACCCTGTCATAACTCTCATGTTGCCAAAATTTACCAGATCGCTTAAGAAGATTATTACATTTTCGAGCACTAAACTTCTTAATAGATTCTAAAATATCTTGCAAATAAACAGGTTTGTTATTACCATCTTTTTCGTGCACAATAAAAACGGAATGCACATGATTTGGCATAATACAATAACTATATAAGTCTATCTTTTTATTGTCCCAATATTGGATGGCATCTGCAACAATTTGTGCTAAATCAGATCTATTTAACCAAAACCTACTAGCTTTTGAATTATGTAATCGATTATCTATCATCTCAAAATAATTCTTCCAGCTGGGTAGTAAATTCTTATCAGTTTCATATTCATGGCGAAGTTTTGCCATTACGCTGGAAGGTATGGTGTTGGTTAACATCCAGGTAATAAAAAATAATTGTCCCCTGGTTTGATAATGCGGTAGGTTCCTTCTATAATATTCCTTTTTCATTTTATAGAACGATTTCTTGAGTTGTAACATTTTCGCGTTTCTACGAAACGCAATCGACTTTGGAAAGTCGATCTACAGTACCCCCTGCATTATTATTTCCTTTAATTTCATGGCCTGTAGAGCGACTTTATTAGTCGCTAAAAAAGATCGCCATCTTCCTTCAAACCATATGTTTCCTCTACCTTAATGCCAATTTCCTCCAATTTATTCAAAACCGGGTTATAGATCTCCGGTACCAGAGGCCGGTATACTCCTGACAGACGTATTTGTCCTTCCAAAATAAGTTCGGCAGCCAGGGCGGCTGGCAGAGCTACTGTTCTGGCAACAGAGGTAAATGTTTCAGGTGAGCCGTAATCCAACATTCTTGATTTTATGATCTCACTCCTTCCGTCTGGATAGCTGACATGGAAATTATGCTGGAGCACAACCATATCCTTATCGCCTGGTTGTAAGGACATTTTTTCGATCATCAAATCAGAGATCACCTCAAATGGTGAATCTTCTTTTCTGCCTATATCAGAATCTGCAAAAACCCCAAGCCAATCCAGTGCTTTCATGGCATTGCTTTTAACATCCACTCTTAGAAAATATGCAGCTTTTTGCCTGATATTTTCCGAATCTTTTTCTCCAATTAACAGGGCAAGCATTCCGGCATAGCTAAGTTGCTCCATTAAAATTTTATCATTGGAAAGCAGGTTCAGTCCCTTCATTAGATCCAGGGCCTCACACCAACCAGGTAATCGAAAAGTCCCCCGAAACATAGTCTTGACTTCGGGAATTCCATACAGATCAATATACTGGATAGAGTCCCTGTTTGGGTAAATATCAAGGACACCAACACCAGGAAAATCAAGTTGGAATATTTCTTTAAAAAGGTCTGCACTTTTTACCTCAATGTCATTCCCGTTTTTGAGATAACGTGCCTCATTGTTACTGGCCATGATTACCCCTTTCGGACTCCATGAAAATTTGTAACGATATGGATTATCCGCACTTTCCGGGGATGACAGGGCTCCACACAGAGAAAAGAATTTATCGATTTTTCCTCCTTCATCATGAACGTGGTCAATAACACGCAATGCAGACATATGGTCAATACCCGGATCCAGTCCAATCTCATTCAAAATTAGCACCCCTGCCTTCCTGGCTGATTCATCCAGCGACTCCATTTCCTCACTTACATATGAGGTAGTAAGCATGTTTGTTTTCAGGCTGATACAATGGCGAGCCACCATGACATGATAAGCAAAGGGCAAAAGACTTACCACCAGATCATGCTGACTGATCATCTCTCTTAAGCCCTCCTCATCTTCCACCGTCCAAACTCTGGCTGAACCATTCTTATGTTCCTTGATAAGGCGTTGAGCACGATGCAAATAAACACCTGTCGATGTAACTTTATAACCTGAATTCAATAGGTGATCAACAATAGGGCCTGCCACCATACCGGCGCCTAATACCAATACTTTTTTCACAATGCAATTAGATTTTAAAGATTATAAATGTCATGTAAATTAAGATTTATTTTGCATGGAAAACAAAACAAAACTTAAAATAAAAACAGGTTATAAAACATAATTCCATCATGAGAAAAATTGCCTGAATAAAGCTATGCTCACCGGACAATAGTGATTTTATACACTAAATTTTCTAAAATCCCGTATTCATCCTTTCAATAATTTGTATTTTTGTACAAACAGGCTGAAAAGTTCAGGTTCTAATCCGAGTATATTTTGAACAAAAAGCAAAAAATAGCCGAAACCCCTTTGATGAAGCAATTCAACAGGATAAAATCACAACATCCTGATGCCATTCTGCTTTTTAGGGTAGGAGATTTTTATGAAACATTTGGGGAAGATGCTATTAAGAGTGCGGAAATCCTCGGTATCACCTTAACCCGAAGGGCAAATGGGAAGGCCTCCTTTATTGAACTTGCCGGTTTCCCTCATCATGCCATTGATACTTATCTTCCAAAGCTTGTAAGGGCAGGTCAGAGAGTTGCTATTTGTGAGCAGCTTGAAGACCCAAAACTTACAAAAACTATTGTTAAACGGGGCGTTACCGAACTGGTTACACCGGGTGTTTCATTAAATGACAATGTACTCGAACATAAAGAAAATAACTTCCTCGCTTCGGTATATGTTGATCATAAAATTGCAGGAGTAGCATTCCTTGATATTTCTACAGGGGAGTTTCTTAGCTCGGAGGGAAGCCTTGAGTACATAGATCAATTGATTACCAATTTCCAGCCAAAAGAAATATTGATTGAAAAATCAAGCCAGGATCAGTTTTTCGAATTCTTCGGTAACAAATACTACACTTTTAAGCTGGATGACTGGATGTATGATGCAGACAGCTCTTATGAGCGTCTTTTAAAGCATTTTGGGACCAGATCAATGAAAGGTTTTGGAGTTCAGGACCTTCGCTATGGTCTCATTGCTGCCGGATCTATCCTGCAATACCTGGATTTAACCCAGCATACAAGGCTTCAACACATTTCTGGACTTTCAAGAATAGAAGCTGACAAATATGTTTGGCTCGATAAATTTACCACAAGAAATCTTGAGCTTTTTTATTCCTTAAACCAGGGGGCAAAAACCCTGATTGATATCCTGGATCATACCATTTCTCCCATGGGATCCAGAATGATAAAAAAATGGGTGGCCATGCCCCTTAAAAACCTGAAGCCTATTGAAGAAAGACAGGATATCGTAGAGTTTTTTATTAAGGCTGCTGAAGAAAAAGAAAAAATAGAGGATCATATCAGGCATATTGGCGACATGGAAAGATTGATTTCCAAAGTAGCAGTTGGAAGAATTAATCCCAGGGAGATGGCACATATGAAAAATGCCCTTTTTGCCCTGGACCCCATTCAGAATATCTGTAAATCATCAAAACTTCCTTGCCTTGTAAAAACCGGGAAAGGAATTGACCTCTGCAAAAAAATACGGGAAAAAATAGACAGAGAATTAAATCCCGACCCGCCAAACCAGGTAAATAAAGGAATGGTAATTACGGAGGGAGTGTCGAAAGAACTTGATGAATTAAGAAGGATACTGTTTTCAGGAAAAGATTACCTGGTTGAAATGCAGCAGCGGGAAATTAAGCGCACCGGTATCACATCCCTAAAAGTGGGTTTTAACAATGTGTTTGGCTATTACATTGAAGTAAGAAACACACATAAAGATAAGGTCCCGGAGGAATGGATCAGGAAACAAACTCTGGTTAGTGCCGAAAGATATATCACAGAAGAGCTCAAAGAATACGAAAATAAAATTTTGGGAGCTGAAGAAAAAATACTCAGCCTGGAAACTAACTTATTCAATGAACTGGTTAACAATCTTGCGAATTATATTCCTGCCATTCAAGTCAACTCATCAATCGTTGCCAGGCTTGATTGTCTTCTCTCATTTGCCACCATTGCTGTGGAAAACAAATACAACAGGCCTGTTCTCGACCTGTCAGAAATCATTGAACTCAAACAGGGAAGGCATCCGGTAATAGAGCAGCAACTACCTCTTGATGAGAGCTATGTACCCAATGATGTTTCACTGGACAATGAAAAGCAACAAATAATTATTTTAACTGGGCCCAATATGTCCGGAAAATCAGCTCTTCTAAGGCAAACTGCCCTGATTGTACTTATGGCCCAAATTGGATCATTTATTCCGGCCAAAAGTGCAAGAATTGGCCTTATTGATAAAATTTTTACACGGGTTGGGGCCTCTGATAATATTTCCATGGGAGAGTCTACTTTTATGGTGGAGATGAACGAGGCAGCCAGCATATTGAATAATCTCTCATCGAGAAGCCTGGTTTTACTGGATGAAATTGGAAGGGGAACAAGCACCTACGATGGGATTTCCATTGCCTGGGCAATGGTTGAATATATCCACGAAGATCCTCGTGCCAGAGCCAAAACTCTTTTTGCCACACATTATCATGAACTTAATGAGATGGAAAATTCTTTCTCCAGAGTAAAAAACTATAATGTATCCATCAAGGAACTGGATAATAAAATTTTGTTTCTGCGTAAACTTAAAAGAGGAGGAAGTGAACATAGCTTTGGTATTCATGTGGCACGAATGGCCGGAATGCCAAAAAGTGTGATTCTGCGGGCAAACATAATCCTTAAGGAACTGGAAGAATCCAGGGACAAGAAAAACCTTTCCAAACCAGTTTCAGAACTTGCAGGAAAAAGAGAAGGAATGCAGCTGAGTATTTTTCAACTGGATGACCCTGTACTGCAACAAATTCGTGATGAGTTAATTCATATTGATATAAATAATCTCACACCCATAGAAGCCCTGAATAAGCTGAGTGAGATTAAGAAGTTTTTAGGAAAGTAATATATGCCTGAGCATTTCTGCTTGTTTAGTTATTTATGTACCAGAACCCATAATTCCACAGCTTCCGAGGAACGCCAATTCTGATTTCTTTTAGTTTTTTTTGATGCCGGTCTTACAGACTTCTTTAACAATAAATCCAATTTAAATCGCCCTCCTTCTGCGATTTCTTTTTCTATTGGATTGCCTTCGCTGACTTTTGTTATTTGTGCCAGATTTGAAAATAAAAGAACTATTTTCCCATTCGGTTTTAAATTTTTCTTAGCCTCTTTAAAGAAATCGGAAAATAAATTTGACTTGTAATAAATCGCACTGTCTAAGCCCTCAGTATCATGGCTGGCAGGTAGCCAGGGAGGGTTAAATACAATTAATTCTGTAAGAATGTCACAGTTGGCAAATAAATTTCCGTGGATTAAGTTTAAGTTAGAATATTTCTCATTCCCTTTAATAAATTCAGTAAGTCCGATTATGGAATTGAGATTTATATCGGTTCCAATTACTTTTTCGAATCCATGCTGTAACATCTGAAAAGAAAGAATACCACTACCAACACCAATATCAATTGCCGACGTTTTTGTGCCACAGTATTTTTTCAACCAATCTTCAAATAGTTCTATATGTTCAAATCGTGTAGGAAAGTAGGTTCCGAAATAGGGATGAATTTTTTCTCCTAAAACAGGAATTAAAATTCCATTTTTATACCATTGCCAGGCACTATTTAATCCTTGAACTTTTGGAAAAGGCAGTGCAAAATCACTAAGCTCCGGATACAGTATTTGTAGCCATCCAATTTCAGGAGCTTTTCTCACGCTTAATTTATTATTGGAAATATTCAACAATATTTTATTTGATAAGTTCTGATAAACCGAACGAAAATCCCTTTGTCCTTGAAAAGATTTACCAGAATATTGTTGTTTTATATACCTTTTTAATTCACTCAATAATGCAAGTCCACTGCTATAAAAATCAACAATTAAAACAAAATCCCCGTCCAACAGTATTTCAATAGCTATTTGTGGGTCCATCTTCCGTTTGTAAAAAGCTACTTCTATATCTGATACAATTGGCTCCGGTCTGTTTACTTGTATGTCCTTATTTATGTTAGTGAATTCTCTTTCCTTTTTTTCCATTTATCTTTTTGCCTTTGGCATCTTTAAATTGTACATTAGCTTGATCCAATAGTCGAATGGGTTGAATACCACGAAAATTCTCATGATTTAAGGACATGTAATTGAGTACAGTCAATGGCAATTTAGAAAGTAAAAAGGGAAAAGCAAGATAAAAGAATAATTTTTTGATTTCATTTAATAATAGTATTTTTGCCGGCACATTTAATAAGCGAAAATAGCTCAGTTGGTAGAGCACGACCTTGCCAAGGTCGGGGTCGCGGGTTCGAGTCCCGTTTTTCGCTCAACAAGAAAACCGCTAATTGGCGGTTTTCTCCATATCCCACCAGTGTGGAAAGCTTGTTTTATTTAGCTGGTGGTGGAAAAAGTGCAAACTGTTGGTTGCGTTTTTTTGTCTGGTACCTGCCCTGGGATCGGCAATGAACTAATGTTTTGTAAAAGATAAAAATATACTAATTTTGCGGAGCTTT
>SDBS01005971.1_pt1 | contig 11858 bp, 9 predicted proteins | sample 2277091 | NCBI WGS metagenome assembly SDBS01 (sample SAMN10404972, study PRJNA504765) | marine sediment metagenome | isolation source: marine sediment core GS10_PC15, 163 cmbsf | place: Arctic Ocean: Southern Knipovich Ridge | collected 2010 | reverse complement strand
TATCATTGTCGTTGCCCCACCACCAGAACCTATATCAGTCCAATCAACCCCATTATTAGAGAATTGCCACTTATTTGTGCCTTCGTTGTATCTCAATTCGGGGGAATTTGCATCTCCATTGTTGGCTATTATTTTTTTATTAGCGCCAGTAGTTCCGTCACCAATGGAAAAACCATCTCCGTCATTTACATTAAGTGTTTTGTAATGTCCCTCACCCCATTCTTTTGACGAAGACCCAACTCCACCTTCGCCATCTGCTCTCGGAACTATTTTACGTGTCGCCATTTTATCTCCTCGTTAAGCTGATTGCGGCATAACATCATCATTCCCATCTAACTCAAAATTTGCATCTACTTGAGTTTCTGTTACTGGTTGTAAATTACCACTTATATCAACTTCGAATAAAGTTTGAGTCTCATCATCTACATATTTTTTAATTGATTGCTGACTGGCGACTGCTACGGCAGAATCACTCGCCATATCATCCTCATCTTTGAATCCGTCACCTGTTCCAGTCATTGTTCGTGTGCCATCAACAAGAAAAGCCCAAGCATGGTCTGCTGAATCACCAAGTCCGCCCAGTCCCCCGTGGTCTGTTATCAGTGGGCTGGTAACATTCCCTTCTGCATTAAAAGCCCTCAAATCCTGGACATCTTCTAAAGTATAGAAAAGACCAGCTCCAGTATCTTTAAGTATTAGTCTGGCAAGCACAACCATCTCTTCAAAAGGCAGTCCTGCAAGACTGAGACCAGAAAATATATTATTCTCTTTGGCTTCCGAGAGTTTATTGTCTGAACGCTGTCCCATAATAAGAACAACCGGTTCGGTTTGCTCGTTGGTTGCCACGACATAACAGGCCATATAATTGTTAAGCCCAACCGTGGCAATCCCCCAAGTTCCATTAAGTTTGTTGTATTTTAGGTCGTTACTTCCATCTACATATCCAACATCTGTAAGGTTTGCCTTGTCTGTCGTTTCATAAATTCTCCAAGCGCTTGCCCCATCTCGGCGAAAGATAGGAAGCTGTGCAGGAGATAAGACTTGTTCAAATAAAGAACTACCTGACCCATCTGAAATGGGAATGTTTATATCCTCATCCCAAATATCGCCAGCAGAAACGTCTATTAACTGAGAACCAGCATCAGAAACAAGTAAACCAGTCTCCCAAGCCGTTCCACCTGCCCAATGAAGTCTGGCGTGAGTAGCACCGCTCTGGTGGAAGTTATGCAGTTCGTATCCGAGGAAAATTTGTTTGTTATTTGTAGCATCCCAATAAACATAAGCGACAGGAGCAAAATCTTCGGCTGACCAACTCCATTGAACCTGCGAAGCGGTAAGTGTATCACCTACAAAATAAATATACCACAAGCCTTCCGCAGCTCCATTGGTGTCGGGCAATGTAACAGTTTTATTTCCATCAAGAACATACTTAATGCCATCTACATAATAATACGCTGAGTCGCCATCAATAACAGTAAGTCTTTTGTTTGCATTATCAAAAGAAAGCGTTACTCCGGGAACAAGAGGCCAACCTGTTTTAGCGAAGTCTGGTGCTTGGATAATTTGACTGAAGGCCACCGGGCCGGCTGTGACAAAGGAAAAATTCCCGCCATCTGAATTGATTCCGTCAAGTTGTAAAGTTTCTGTATCGTGATAGTGGAGTTGATTGTGATGGTCGTCAACGGAAATATCACTCAGCCCGTCATCGTGGGAAAGTTTGGCGTCACCTGCTAATGCTTCTAACAGGGTTACAATCTCTGCCCCTGATTGGTCAGCGGTAGCCCCACTCTCTATTCCGTCTAGTTTGCCCTTGGCCACTTTGCCCATCAGTCCGTGTAATGCATCGGTGGCGTCGAGGTCTATGTTGTCTTCGGGGGCGGTGAAGTCGTCCAACTTTACGGTCTTTGCGGCAGTGACCGCCTCACCATCGGTGTATTTGGTATGATGAAGGCTTGTCCCCAATCCCGACGGATGTTTGTGAACGTGGTCGGCTCTCGGAAACGAGTGAGAAGAACCTTTGGCGTTTGCTGTGCTTATGTCGGTGGGAGTGGTGGTGTCAAGCGGGTCAGAGCCGTCTTCGGGGTCGTGGGTGTCCTTGTGGGCGTCTGGTGCTCCTCCTGCTGCTGTGGTTTCAGCCCAAACCGCAGCACCCACAATAGCATCAAGGCAGACATATTCTTTGTCGTTAGTTATGTCAATCCACCTGCTGCCCACCGAATAGTCTTCTGTGCTGTCATCACTAATGGTCGGGGCGGTGATGGCGTCCAATTTTGTCTTGGAGTGGGGATTTTTTTCATTTCCCTTGTGGGTGGATAGTTCGGTTGTTTCTCCAGACAAACTAGCCACACTTATCTCATCCGACCCACCATCTTGGTGCGAATCCTTGTGCTCTTTAGGTTCATGTAAATCTGAACCCGTTAAATTCTTGTGCAAAACCATCTTATTTCCTTCTTAGTCTGAACTTTTATAAATCGAGTAGGAAATTCCACCTTCGCTTCCTGCCTTCGAGTGCGAATGGTCACGAAAGCTGTCCGCCTTGCCCTCCTGTCGCTGTAATTTTTCTTCGGCCTTCATCACCCTGTCCCGAAGTCTTGCTGTCTCATAGTCGGCACCGACATCCAGTCTTCCAAGTCCGAACAGCGGCTTTTCCGTTGTTATGTTGAGGGTGGTTGTGAACCCTGATGATAGATTGTGGGTTATGCCCGTTATGTATGCCTTTAGTTCAGCGTATGTGGCGGCGTAGTCTCCCGTGCAACCCTCGAGGCTGACCCTTTTCCATATCTCCCAGGTCTCGTCACCTACTATGCCGATTGTTCCGCTTATCACCGGCTGATACAGCCTTTCAAGTTCCTCGTTGGCTCTCAGTTGGGCTTTTTCCGTGTCGTCTCGGGAGAAGGGAGTCCAGTCACCTATCAGCCTCACAATGGCGAGGTGGGTCTCGGCGGACTGGACTATGTAGTTCTCGTCCCTTATCGTCTTGACTATTTCGTAGGGGCCAACTTCGCTCGCCTCGACTTCCAACGGGTCGCCGTAGAACCCATAGATGATTTGCAGGGGGAGGGCTTCCACCTCGCCCGTCTCCAAATCCGTGACTCTGGTCTGTGGCGACTGGAAAGTGACCGTTTCGTTCTCGTAATCTACGGAAAATCCCCTTACTATTGTAAACTCGCCCTCCTCTTTCCAGTAGACAATGGCGTTGTGGTCGGGGTGGGATATGAGGGTGCTCATCAGCCCCTCCCCCGTGGAGCCCATAATTGTAAATTTCCTGTAGACGTCCTTGTATTCTTCGTCGTCCTTGTTGTCCAGATTCCAGGTGGCCTCCAGGGAAGTAGCCCAAGTTCCTTCAAGCAACGTAATGCGTTGATATTCCATCCTGCCCCCCATGAAGACGACTTTGTTGACCACATTGGAGTAAGATTTGTTCAGGCGAACAGAGGCTACATTGTAATTTGAGGCGTCCTGACCGAACTCCCCGACCCAGACTATTCTATTCCTTGATTCATCATCTTCGGACTGCTTGAATATCTTTATTACATTATCGGGAGTTAGGAACCACTTGTAGTCCCCGACCCGTTCCATAATCATATCTATGGCTTTGCCGCAGGTCACATCCGTGAACTCCAACATACCCACATCCAAATCGTCTGGAACGGTACCCTCCCGCTCGGTGGCGATGCCCGTGATATTTGCCATTATATCCGTCATTATATTTTCTGCGGTGTAGTAGTCCGTTCTTGTTACATAGTGGGACACTTGGTCGGTGCGAAAGCTCTCGGGATTCCTGTCGTTGTAGATAATCTTTTTCAGGTCGTTTTTCTCGAAAGGAACGCCGTCAAGCTTGACCCTGTCGTCAGCGACGGTCACGACGACCGTCTCCCCCTTCCCGAGGGAAGGGACGATGTTCCTAATGGTTCCGTTGAAACGGTATTTCTCATTTATCCAGACCTTCACAGCGTCGGCATAGGAGATAGCTCCAAAGTCGTCAAACCTTCGGGGGAGGGTGAAAGTACAGGTGGAGGCGGTGGAATTAAGATTGTAGGTAATCCTGTCTATGACTACTTTGGTAATTTCAACGTCGTTAATTGTCAGTTTGGTGGTGAATCCTGGCAGGAATGTCCCTGGATTTAATGGGTCTTCGTAGCTTCCGCCCCCCCTGATGGAGGGAATGCGGGAAACTTCGTCACTTTCGGAGCTTTCCAGATATTCTGTCATTTTCTTTCCCTATGCAACTTCGGTTGAAAGCACGCCGGCATTATCAACCTTAATCCTATATTTCGTTGCATTTGGGGATTTAATTATCAGTCCTTTACCTATCGTTGTTACTTCGATATCTTGCGAAGCATATAATGTCGGAGAGATTACAACCTCTTCGTCTTCCACGTTTATAATACCAACCCCAGCTACCGCAAAAACATATCCCACAGTATTATTAAATGACCCCAGCTCATTAATTTGAAGTGTGTTGACACCATCAATATCTTTAAGTTGAAAGACAACTCCTTCTTCTTCTCCGCCGGTATTGTCTAAAGTTAGAAGACCAGTCATCGTTCCACCGGCTTTCAGCAATGCGGGGTCTATGACCTGTGCCTTGGTCGAGCCCTCCAATTTGTTAGAATCCGCCGCCTTGCCATCTTTAATCAGACAGGTATCCACAGTCACGCCTGCATCGGCGGTCTTCTCGCCCAGAGTGTCCAGTTTCTTCTCGGAGTGGGAGTCCAGAGTGTGGGCTTTGGGGGTGTGCAAGTCCCCGGACGTTACGTCTTTATGGTATACATAGGTCATTGTTTGTTCCTCCTCAGACTATTAAAAAGTTTCCCGAATTATTTATAATTGTTTCTTCGGCGTTGGTGTGTATCAGGGTTGCTACCTCCCATACCACTACGGCCGTGATGACAAAATAGTAGGTGGTTCCCTTAGTCAGCCCCCCCAGATAGTATTCCGTCCCGTCCGTGTATCCGTGGAGAGTGTAGGGTCCGCCAGAACTCTCGCTGTAATAAACATTGTATTTTATTATGTTGGTCTCGGCGTTGGCCGTCCATTTCAATCTGACCATATCACCCTTCTCGAAGTCCAAAACCGCCAATCCTGTGGGAATTTCGGGGGCTGCCTGAACCACACTTCCAGACATAGCCAGGTCTTCTGTTGCGGAATGTGCAACAGTTCCCGACATATCAAGAATGGCCCGTGCCTTTACCTGTCCCGATATTGGGAGAATGGCCTGTCCCTTAACCTGCCCAGTAATGGTTAGGTCTTTTGTTCCAGTGGCCATATCTATTTCACTCCTTTATGTTTCTGTGTATTTCCCAGTTTAATGTTTTGTAATCGACCTGCAATAAAATTTGCCCATTCGGTATGTTATAACCCAACGAAACACTCTCTATCCCATCGCCAGTCCCTGCCGAACCAACACACAAATCCTTGTAGCCCCTTATAAAAGCCACAAGTCCCTCTCCATAATTGATTTCCTTGGACAGGTATTCTGGCGAGACAAATTCTCCATCTATAAGAAAACCCCCTGTCAAACAGTCAAGAGAGAACTCTATGCCCCTTATTATCCAAGTAAATCTTTTTAGTTCTGATTTTTTTATTTGGCGGAATCTTTCTTGGGTGTTGTAATTCTGTGAATAGTCAGTAACGAGTTCTGTTCCGTCCTTATAAGTTGCTATCCAAGTTAGCATCAAAAACCCCTTTATTGCGATGAATTAAGACCCATATGTCAGATTAGGCAGTTCTATGCCCCTTTTCAGTATTAGGTGCTGAAACGCTTGTGTTGTTGCGATTTTTTGGGCTGATTCTCTTATGTATTGATACTTTTAAAGTGGTCGGTATATGCAAAACACCCGTCAAACTAAATGTAGGCATAACTGACCCTAAATCTCAATTGAATTGAACCTCCAACAGGAGTAGCGTCCTCCGGCGCATCCACCCGCAAATACAAATAACGAGCACAGTTGCTGGGAATGTCTCCTATTGAATGCACAGTCGATCCTCCAATGGCGGTGAAAGTCGACTCGTTGTCGTCCACTATCCCCGAACCCGCTGTTCCGATACTCCTGACCTCGCTCCACTTGTCGTCCACCCACTCCTTCCCTGCCGCCACGGTGTCTATCTGGTAGGTGGCGGTGATGGGGTATCCCGAGGGGGGTATGGTGCCGTTGGAACCGTCGCCGAACAGGACTACTCCCGTGGTGTCATTGAACTCGTAGTACTCCCCTATTCCCACTCCCGAAAGGTCGTCGACCTCCGCCCACAAGACACCGGAAGCATGAATGAGTTGGGAGTTTGAGTAAATAGGGATGTTTACGCAAGTAAACTCCTGGTCGGAGGTTCCGTCGCTGTTTCCCATCGCTTCGTCCTCAATTAGTTTTCTGAGGGTGGTGATGGTTATGCTTGTCATGTCGGAACTTGACGCTCCGCCACCCTTGTCGTTCCAGACATGAATCGGCAGGTGATCTGCCGAATCGGGGTCATTATCATTGCTCCCCGCATCCATAAGATTATATGCCAAATCCGTCACTAAAGCACTATCATTTTTGTCATAGTAAGTTACAACTGGAGCTCCCATTTTAATTTTCCTCCTAAGAATTTAAAATCATTTCATAGAAATTATGCTTCTGAAATATCAGTGCATAAAATATTTATTGTAAAGAAAACAGTGAATAGCACAACCCGAAAACTTATCGGTTCTGTTAAGACACCCTTAAAATACTTGGTTAATCCGCCGCTGGTAATTCTCGTAATTTTTAATCCGTAGTCGCTATCAAAAAAGTCCTCCAGTATCTTAACCTTCGCCTGCATCGTCGACAAGTTCGTTCCCTCCGCATAACCCTCTATCCTTAATTTTCTGTTCTGCTTTCCCATCCGTTGTCGCACGGAACCATTACTTCTAGGTATTCTGATAAGATTCCAAATTTGGCTGGGATTGTCAAAAGTAAAGACAGAGATATGGTCGAAAGTGTATGTGTTCCCATAGGGGGTATCTGTAGAATCCAACTTTTGAGCAGTTAAAGTAAAAGGTCTTGCCATCTCTTATCTCCCTGTTTTTGATGTGGCGGCTTCGTGCTGCTCGAACATCTCATCCACTATCCTTTTGATTGCTGGGTCGATATTTTTGTCAAACTCCTCGTTCCATGCCGCCCTCCCCCTCGCGATTATGCCCTCCGAATCGATGGTCACGTAGATACTGGGGCCTGTCATGCCTCTTGTGGGAGCAAAACTAACTACATCTTTCATCGGAGTTGGAACTCTGGGAGCTGCCGGCTGTGCCGCCTGGTATCTCCTGGCCGCCAAGTAAGGTCGCTCGGCCGTTATTATGCTAACGGGCATTTTAAATTCCTGTTCTAGAAATTTTTGTGCTGCTGGGGTTTCCTTTACAAATTTTTTCATCTCCTCGCCGAGATCTGGGAAGGCCCTACCGAAGGCCTGGGCTTGAGCGGTTTGGGCCTTGAGTAAATCAAACATCCTCCTGCTTTCGTCGGCGGCGGTGGCTTCCCACTTGGCGAGGGACTGAGCTGCTTGGAGACGGGCATTTGCTAGGGCTAATTCTTGTTTGCGCAAGGATATGCTTTCTTTGCCCATTCCCAAGGTCTGCATTGCCAAGATATTTCCTCTTTTTGTCGTGTCTAGAATTCCCGTATGTAGTTGCTGTATGATTGTCAGTGCCGCTTGGTATCTTTTATTTTCCTCCTCTGTTGCTTTCCCCAAGCGAACACGCTCCCGTAATCTTTCAACAATTATATCAGCCCTTTCGACTATTTTTTCCTCTGCGTCCGCGATTTTTTCTTGCAATATTTTGGCCTCAGAATAGCCCTCAGTCTGCATTTTTATATATTTGGCTGATTTGGCGAGGGTTTTCAAACTTTCACGGGTCTTTTTGATTATCTCCGATTCTTCTTTCGCTCTCTTTTTTGCTTCTTTGGACAATTCAATGTCCGCCTCAAGAACCATTAAAGTCAGATTAAATCTATCAAGGATTCCCTTGTTGAGTCCTGGAATTTGTGCAGCCAGACTACGAAGGGCTCCTTCTTGCTCTTTTATGCCAGCAGGAATATCACGCATAGAGGTCGTGGCTATCGTCTTTATTATTTCTTGGAATTTTTCCGCGGGAGTCAGGGTTCTGTCGATAGATTGTTGAGTGTCCTTGAACCTTTGATTGATTTTGCTCAAGTATTCGGTTATCCCAGACTCTAGTAGAAATGTTCCCAATTCTGTGAGTTTGGGAGGGGATAGTTCCTCTCTCGCTTTTTTCCTTGCTAGATCAGCAGCCTCTGTCCACAATTTAGTTTCTGCAATAAGACCTCTAAGCAGACGTGGTTTGACACCTGGCTGTTTTACCAGTTCTTTAAAATATTCTTTTTGATATTTCCTCCTTGATTTTTCAAATTCTACCTGTTTAGCCAAATCTTTAGTGATTGTTCCGCCCACTAATACTTGGTGTTCAGCCAAAACATTAATGGCCTCCCGAGCCCTCTGTTCCTCTGCCAAAGCATCCAAAACCTTGTGGACATTCTTGACTAGTTTTCCAGCCCCCCAATCTTGTTCAAATAAAGTAATAACCTTAGTCTTGACAAAATTAGTAAGTTTTTGCCACGCTCCTCCTAGAGTAAATTCTACCGTATTTTTCATGTTCTCCGCGAAGTCCTTGAAGGTAGCGTCCGTCACATTGATGGCCTGTTTCCACTCGTCAAAGCGTCCTATTATGCTGGCGATAGATCTCGCACCCCGCAATCCAAAGAGTTGCATCAGGGTCTTGAACTGGTCGGTGGTAATAACTGCCCCGCCAATAGAGGCATTCAACTGGTTCATAACGTCCACAAAATCCAACGGTCTGGAGGGGTCTATGGCGATATCGAATGCCCTTCCTAGTTGTTCGGAGTTGCGGGCGACGCGCATGAAAGCTGACATTAGCGAGTTCATACACCAAACTGTTTTTCCTCGGCGTCTGACCATAACGATATGATTTGGAACTATACAGCAGTAAATCCTTCCTGAATAAGGAACCCACTTTTCAACAATTTTCGATGGGTTTTTGTAGAAGAACTTTACAGCTCGTTTTGCATGGAAAGAAAATTCGGTTCTATTAGTTATACTTATCACCCAAATATCGTGATTGGCTACTGTATAATTTCCCGAACCTTTAATCCATTCCCATTTCTGTCCTGCATATTTCGACCTATAATGTTGAACTCCATAGCCAGCCTTTAAAGCGATTTCTTCCAAATCATCTCGCATCTTAATAGATGAAGTTGTAATTCTATTTTTATCATCACCATCACCCATGTTATATGCCTTTATAAATATCCTTAATAATTTCGGAGATAATCCTTTGATGAAATCTGGAATAAACTTTTCATAACATTTCCCAAATTGTTTCAAGTAGAGATATAATTGCTGATTTTGGGCAGAAAATTGATGATTACAATAATACTTAAAACTGTAGGGCATTCTTTCCAAACAATCTTCTATTTTGGAGAAATACTTGCTTGTTTCATTTTGGGCTACCTTAATTTGGTAGCTTGAGCAATTTTTCTCATCTGTATATTTACTTACATTTCCCTCTGACAAGAAAAATCCCATAAACTCAAGATAATCCTTTATTGGAATTTTCTTTTCGGGCACTATTTCTTTTTCTCTATTTTTTCCTCCATTCCTTTGTATGGATGGCAAAATAAAATATTTTGGATTTTTACCATTCCATTTTGCTCCCCGTATATAAGTTCTTTGCCTGCCAAAAATATCCTTTGCTTGTATTGATTTATATTTGGTAGGAGCATTTGCTTGCCCACCCTTGGTATACATCCAATGATTCGGAGTTACACATATATCTAAATGTTTATTTACCGCCCTATACATCTGCCCTTCATATTCTTCATCAATTATTTTAGTGGGGAATTGATATTCTAATTCGTGGTTGTCAGGATTGAGGGTAGCAAATTCATCTTCCATAGTCACATCTTTCCAGTATTTGAATCCACTCTTGGTAAGAACTTCTGTTTTGTCGTCGTAACAAGTTCCTGCCCTCGTACCTTTGAGCATGCCTGAATTTAGTGCTCCTATCGTTCCCACCAAAGTTTCGAAGTCTATTGCCAAGATGCTGGATGCCGAACCGACGATTTTGAACGCTCCCGCTATTTCGGCGAGCTCTACCTGTTGGGTGGAATACGTGAAGGCCAAGATATCCGAAATCCTCTTGAATCTGGCAGAGGTACTAATCAGTCCTTTCATCTGCTTGCCGAACACATTGTAACTGCCAGCGACCAACCGTCCCACCTGCTCTATGTTTCCGAAAGTGCCGACAGTCAAGTCCATGACATGCTTCAGCCCTGCCGTTTGCTCCTCCACTGTTAAGCCGGCACTGCCCAATAGGTACATAGCTGTAGCAATATCGCCTATCGCGGCCTTGCTTCCCATGGCATATCTCAATACCACCCCAGAGAGCTTGCCAATATCCTCCGTGGAACCTCTAGTCACTGTGGCGACTCTCGCCATACCCACAGCAAATTCTTCCATCATTTTGGCCGCGGCTCTCATCGCCTTCTGCGTCCCGTAGATCGCGGTCGTTGCCACAGCCCAGAACGCCACCTTCCCTATTATCTGCCTCATGTCTTGGAAGCGCCTGGTGGTCTTGAGAGTCACTTTTTCCAATCCACCTTGCCTAGTTAGGGTAGCTCCAATTGTTTTACCATAGCGGTCGAGGCTTTGGCCTGTCATGGTATATCTTTTGGCGAGGTTGGCTTGCTGTTTGCCTTCCTTCGCCACAAAGAGACCCTGCTCTCTCATAAATGAACTTAGGCGGACACGATCTTTTGCCTGGTCCCTCATCGACATCCCAGTTCCCTTGATACCCACAGCAGCTCTCCTCTGAGCGGGAGCTATCTGCCTAGAGTATTGGTTGAACTTCGCCAGTTTGTCGAGGCCCTTGACATCGATTAATAGTTGGTAGATATCAGGTCTTGCCATTGTTCTCCTCTAGTGCGTCTTTGGTGAATATTATCGTTTTGGTTTTTTTTGTGTCGGCTTTTCCAGATGGTTTTTGGGGGATGTCCCGATACTGCTCCAACTCCGTCAATTCGTCAAGAAGCAGTTGCTCGTGGGTCAGTCCCCAGACTTCTTCTCCGAAGGGGTTGAGGTGGTATCTTTCGGCGAACCTTTGCCTCCTCCGCCATCCGGAGCAGAAGACAAGTTTTTTAGGTCATCATCCTTCAGCCCCAGTTGCTTGTTTAGTATCTCCACAAGCTCCTCGAGGGTCAGTGAGTCCCTGACATCCTTCGGTGAGCGGAAGTAGTGCTCGTCGTGGTTCTCCATCTTCCTCGCCAAGAGGTAGACGAATACCGAGTTCGCGGAGTTGTTGGTTATCTCCCCGAAAAGATCCTCGTCGTAGTATTCGTAGGATGCCTCGGGGGCAGTCGTTGGTGCCACAATAAAAAAGAGCAAGCCGCTGTTGTGAAAATAGTTCACATTCTTTTGTAACGGTTTGCCCTTAATTGAAACCCCGAGCGTCTCCTCTTTTATCGAACTGTTTGCCAATCGGAATGTCTGATTTTTCCCATCTGCGTTTTCTACTAAAACTCCCTTTTCCATCCTCCCTTTCAGTATCTCCTTTTCCACTTTGGTCAGAGAGATCAATTCCAGTCGCTCCGCCTCCCTGAGTTCTTTCTTCGCCTCCGCCATGTAGTAGAATCGCTGCCCGAAGCCCGCCCGAATCCAGTAGACCTTGGCCTTTCGGCCTCCGCCCACTGGTATCTCGAGCGGCCCCTCGGGGTTCAGAACCTTCTTCAGGTCCCCCTCCATCTTTTCGTTGTCAGTTACCTGTCCTGCCATTTTGGTTCCCTCCCTTTTTAATTAGCTATCTTATGAAT
>SDBS01005970.1_pt1 | contig 11859 bp, 8 predicted proteins | sample 2277091 | NCBI WGS metagenome assembly SDBS01 (sample SAMN10404972, study PRJNA504765) | marine sediment metagenome | isolation source: marine sediment core GS10_PC15, 163 cmbsf | place: Arctic Ocean: Southern Knipovich Ridge | collected 2010 | reverse complement strand
ATAGGAGATCGTCTTCTGGCCCATAAGTTTTTTTATGGATTAGATAACGTAAGCAGAGGTGATGTGATTGTTTTTAGGTATCCTCTCGATCCCAAGAAAGATTTTATCAAAAGAGTAATTGGACTGCCAGGAGACGTTGTTCGCATAGAAAACAAAATAATCTATGTGAACGAGAAGCTTTTACGTGAACCTTATGTTATCCACGGGGATACCCGGATAAGAGGCTATCCGCGGGATGAGTATGGACCCGTGACGGTTCCTCCTGATTCCCTGTTTGTGATGGGTGATAATAGGGATAACAGTGCGGATAGCCGCTATTGGGGATTTGTTCCTGAGGAGAATCTGGTAGGAGAAGCTTTTCTTATTTATTGGCCTGTTTGGCGCTTAAAATTGATCTGAGGAGTCCTGTATCCCCTCCTTTTCAGCACCTTAGTTGATACCAATCCAACAAATTTTTGAAATTGCGATGCTACAAAATAGGCGTACAATTGGTAATAGAGGAGAGGCTGCCGCTATCCACTTCTTGGAGAAGAAGGGCTATCGCATTCTGGATAAGAATTACCGCTGCAAGAGTGGCGAGATAGACATAGTGGCTCGAGACAAAGATAACATCGCTTTTGTGGAGGTAAAGACCCGCACTTCAATAGAATTTGGCCTACCTGAAGAATCGCTGTCCTGGCGTAAGAGAGTTCATATTACTAAGGTGGCCCTAAACTATCAATCTCATCGCAAGATAAAAGGGGTCAATTGTCGATTTGACGTGGTAAGCATTTTAATGAAGGGGCAGGACATCCAGTCCATCCATTTGATAAAAGACGCTTTCCCCTCAGCTTTTTAGAACTTTCCTTTTTCTGCTTTACCGTTTAAGCTATAGCCCGCCGAATCCTGGAGCGCTTTTTTAAATATCGGATCTAACTCAGATTCTCAATAATAGCCTTACCAAACTCCGAGCATTTTACCGGCTCAATCCCCTCCATTAATCGAGCCAGATCAGAGGTAACTTTTCTTTCCTTAATTGTCCGGGCCATAGCCTCCCAGATCAAATCTCGGGCTTCTTTCCATCCTAGGTACTCGAGCATCATCATACCAGAAAGGATCATTGATCCCGGATTGACTTTGTCCATACCCGCATACTTGGGAACACTACCATGGGTGGGTTCAAAAAGAGCTATGTCATCACCAATATTGGCACCAGGGGCCAATCCCAATCCTCCTATCTGGGCAGCACACGCATCAGAGAGATAGTCTCCATTTAGGTTAGGTGCGGCAATGATATCATACTCCTCCGTCCGGGTTAATACCTGCTGAAGCATATTGTCGGTGATCCGATCCTTGATTACCACCTTGCCTTCCGGTGCCTTCCCCCCATACTTTTCTAAAAGTTCCTTCTCTGTTATTGTCCTATCACCGAATTCTTCCCTGGCTACTTCATAGCCCCAATCCCTAAAAGCTCCCTCAGTAAATTTCATAATATTTCCCTTGTGCACCAAGGTTATGCTCTTCCTCCCATGATCGAGGGCATACTGAAGGGCTTTCCTAACTAGTCTTTTGGTTCCGGTTATGGAAATGGGCTTTATGCCAATCCCTGAATCCTGTCTGATAATTGCACCAAATTCTTCCTTTAAATAGGAAATGAGTTTCTTAGCCTCAGAACTTCCCTCACGCCACTCAATCCCTGTGTAAATATCCTCAGTATTTTCTCGGAAAATTACCATATCCATTTTCTCCGGGTGAACTACCGGCGAGGGAACTCCAGGAATATACTTTAGCGGTCTTATGCAGGCGTATACATCCAGAACCTGCCGACAGATTACATTTAAACTCTGGAATCCACCCCCAATAGGGGTAGTGAGGGGACCCTTTATGGCTACGACAAAGTGCTCTATAGCCTTGATAGTATCTTTGGGCAAAAACTCACCATATTTCTCCTTTGCCTTATCGCCGGCATATATCTCAAACCAAACTATTTTCTTTTCTCCTTCATATACTTTGTTAATAGCTGCATCTAACACTTCTCTTGCTACCTTCATTACCTCCGGTCCAACCCCATCACCTTCAATAAAAGGAATAACGGGATTATCAGCAATAGATAATCTGCCTTCTATGGCTTCTATTCTTTTTCCTTCCGGCGGAATCTCGAGTTTGTCAAAACGAGCCATGCTATCTTACCCTCAACTAGGTTATTCTAATTGAAAATCTTTATGTTTTTGAATATGAGAGAGGAGCCCTCCATCATCAAGTATCTTTCTCATTACAGAAGGAAAGGGAGAAAAGGTGAGCCGAATACCTTTAGTTCTATTAATAACTTCACCTTTCTCTAAATCGACTTCCAACTCATTGCCCTCCTCTATTTTATCTGTGTCACATTGGACAGGTGGCAGTCCTATATTAATTGCGTTTCGATAAAAGATACGCGCAAACGACTTAGCTAACACAGCACTTATACCAGCGATCTTCATAATAGTGGGAGCATGTTCTCTGGAGGAGCCTAATCCAAAGTTTTTCCCAGCTACCACAAAGTCTCCCTTTGAGATTTTCTTAACAAATTCTGGATCAGCATCTTCCAAAACATGCTTTGCAAATTCCTCTAGATTTGAGCGAAGGTGATAGAGACGTCCGGGAGCAATTAGATCAGTACTAATACCGTCACCAAATTTCCACGCCTTTCCCTGAAGTCTCATTAGAGCACCTCTCTGGGATCAGCAATCTCACCCTTAATTGCAGTAGCAGCTGCTGTGGCTGGTGAGCTCAGATAAATAAAAGCTTTAGGATTTCCCATTCTTCCCAGAAAATTTCGGTTTTGAGTGGAAAGACATCTTTCCCCATCTCCTAAAGTTCCCTCGTGAATCCCTGCGCAAGGACCACAGCCGGGAGGAAGAACAACTGCTCCTGCTCTAATAAATACCTCCAGGAGGCCTTCCTCTAGTGCTTTTACATATATGTCCCGAGAGGCTGGACCTATAATTAATCGAGTCCTCGGATGTCTATGGTTATCTTTAAGGATTTGAGCGACGATTTGGAAATCTTCCATACGTCCATTGGTACAGGTTCCAATAAAGACCTGATCTATCCTAGTCCCTTGAGCTTCTTCTATTGTGACTGTATTGTCTACCGTGTGAGGGAGGGAAATGGTGGGCTCAATTTCTGAAGCCCGGAGATTAATTATCCGCTCATAAGTAGCATCTTGATCTGGTATTATCTCGCGGAATTTATCACCACGCCCTTGAGTTTCCAAGAACTCTCTGATAATCGCATCCGAGGCAATCAAGCCTGCCTTTGCTCCAGCTTCTACAGCCATATTACACAAGGTTAATCTTCCCGAAAAGCTCATTTTCCGAATGGTTTCACCATCAAACTCTAGAGCTCTATAAGTAGCTCCATCAGCTCCAACTTGTCCAATGATATGAAGCATTAGGTCTTTGGGATAAACACCTTTTTGAAAATCTCCTTCTATATTTATTTTGCAAGTTTCCGGAACCTTCAGCCAGGTTTTACCTAAGGCAATGCCTATAGCTACATCAGTGGATCCCATTCCGGTAGCAAAAGCTCCCAGGGCGCCCGCAGTACAGGTATGGGAATCGGCACCGATAAGGATATCCCCCGGATTAACGAATGATTCTACTATTACCTGATGACAAATGCCATCTCCGATATCTGAAAGGTGAGCTCCTGTTTTTCGGGCAAATTCTCTCAGGGTAATATGGTCATTGGATAATTCTTTGCGAGGACTGGGAACAGCATGGTCAATAAAAAGGACAGTCTTCTTGGGATTATGGGCTTTCTCTAGATTTATCTTCTGGAGTTGACGAACAGCTAAAGGCCCGGTGCCATCTTGGACTAAACAGGCATCAACCTTGGCTACTACAAAATCTCCTGCTCGAACCTCTTTTTCCGAATGTTCACCAATGATTTTTTCAGCGAGTGTTTTGCCCATTTTATGCACAATTTTCTACCTTGAGAGGCTTTTTACCTTGATTTCCTTCCTTGACTGGTGATAGCTTCGCACTTGAGCAACGAAAGTTCTTATCTTATTTAGGTAATTGGCTTGATAAGATCCATCATAAGAAAGAGAGAGCAAGGGAAAGTTAGGGTAATCTTTTTCTATCTGAGTGGATATAGCCCAGGTGATATTCCCGGGCATGCAGGTAAAGGGCATAAGATTAACTACTCCATCTCTACTTCTTTTGATGGAGTGGAGTGTTTTGCCGATAGTCAATATAGCCTCACCTCTTATGGATCGAGGCAGGTAGTTTTCTCCCAACTCGAGAATTTCCTCTATTTCAGGTTCTTCAAATCCACGCAGAAGCGACTTAAAAGGAGATTCCAGTTTTTTTTCTATCAGTTTTTGAAAAAGGTTTCTTAGCCTGTTCTTGACAAAGTCCTTGAAATTTCTCTCCTTCAGGCTGTTCTCTTTGTGCATTTCATTGGTGTACATAAACCACTCTCTCATAGAAGCTAGCTCCACTTTTAGTCCTAGCTTTTCCAATTCGTCAATAATAAACCTATTACTGTAGGGATTGTGTCTTACATATATCTCCCCCACCACGGTAACGGTTGGCCTATTGGTCTTTCTTACCTTTATCCTGCCAAAGGTCACCGCGGCTTCCTTCATTATGGGACTGAGCCCTCTTTTGCACTTCACTGCCTTGAGAACGTCCTCCCGGTATTTCTCATAGACCTTATTCGTTTCACCTTTGTTGACCTCATCAGGTCTTATGAGTCTCTGGACTTTGCGCAGTATATCTATGCCGGCAATTCCACTCCAGGCCAGTTTAACAAATTGAGGTCCATGTCCCCCGTAACTGTTCTCTGCATCAAGGGAAATGATGGGAATATCCGTATAGCCTAGTTTTCGTAGTAGCTGTTGGTGGAAACTGCGGTATTGGCCGAAGCGGCACGGCCCCTGAGCCGTACCCATGAAAAAAGCCAATCTTCTTTCCGGAAGGCCCGATTTCTTGATTACCTTAAGTATATCTCCTGTGGTCAGAATGCAGGGATAGCATTCCCTGCCTGTGGTATAGCCTTGACCCTGACGAAGAGACTCCAGGTCGCTTATATCCATAACCTGAGCTTCTTGTCCCATAGCTTCGAAGGTAGCTTTCAAAGCGTAGGAATGATCATCCATATAAGGGATGTAGATTACTCTTTCTTTGGATAAGCGGTAGGGCTCCAGCATTTTCTCTGGTCTTTTCCCTCTAAGCGGTTTTTTGTTCTGGATGGTGTCCTGAAAAGCCTCCAGCCTGGTGATAATTCCTGCGTCGGCACTATGTTCATCTATCTGAAGTTCCAGAGTAGGTCGATCCATTTCTTCGGCGAAATATTTAGAAACAAACGAATCCGGACCACAGGCAAAATTGGTAATATAAATAGGATAGAGATTGTCTGTTTCTTTAATTCTCTTCGCAGCGGCCAGGATCTTTTGTCCATAACCCCAGTACATGTGGGGGTATTCCGCCGAAATTAAAGAAGGATCCAGCTCGAGAAAGTCCATGGGAATGGCCAGCATTCCCAGTTCTCTCATCTTCTCTGTGATGTCTAAATTGAGCCCGGGATCGCAGCCATTGTAAGGACGGGATATTAATATAAATGCCTTTCTTTTGCTAAATCTCCTCATTATCTCGCTACCTTTTGTCCTCAAACGCTGGTAAAATGTGGATTGAGCTTTCCTGGCCGCCTTTACTGCATTTCTTACCCTAACCGGATTCTCCCCCAGCTCCTCTCCGAGGATCTGGAGACCTTTTTGCACATCTTTCCTTAAAGAGATTGCTGGCTCAAGAAACTGAGTAGAATAAGCCTTCCTCTCTATAGCTGAGTTGACAAAATAGGGAAGAGCTTGAGACCATGGGCAGTTATAGGTTCTTTTTAGTTGGGGATCACTCTCCTCAAAATCTATGATACTGGGAAGAAAAATGTAATCAACATTTTTCTTCAGAAGGTTTAGGACATGCCCGTGGCTCACCTTGATAGGGAAACAGGTATCAGCTACCATCATCTCTACGCCGTGGTGGATAATTTCATCGTTGGTGGGGTCGGAAATAACCACCTCATATCCGAGCTCACTAAAGAAACTTTCCCATAAAGGTGAGAGTTCGTAGGTGTGTAGAGCTCTGGGAATTCCGATCTTCCTACCTCCTTTGATTTTCTTGGCAGAAAACAAGAGTTTTTCTCTTTCCCTGACCAGATTCGGGAGCCCGATCTTTTTGCGTTTTCCTTCCTTTCCACTGTATTTGTCACATCTATCTCCATAAGCGAGGGGTTTCTTTTCTTCTCCCACCCATACCTGATTTACTTTGCAGTGATCGGGGCAGTCCTGGCACTCGAAGGATTCCATCCGATACTTCACTTCACTTAATCCAAACCCCTTGAATTTGGTCTTTCCCTTCGTTTCCTCCATAGCTACAATGGCAGCTCCAATGGCCCCCAGGACCTCATTATGGGGAGGGACGATGATCTTTTTTCCCAGAATTTCCTCGAAAGCCGCTACCACAGATCTGTTACAGGCTGTTCCCCCTTGGAAGAAGATATTCTCCCCAATTTTTCTGTTTTCTACTACCTTGTTAAAATAATTGTAGACCACGGAATAAGCGAGTCCTGCCACCAGGTCCGGAATAGAAACTCCTCTTTGTAAACGTTCGAACAGAGCCGATTCCATAAATACGGTACACCTATCTCCCAGATTAGCCGGTGAGATGCTGGAAAAAGCAACTTTCTCGAACTGCTTTTTGATGTTTATTTTGAGCTCTTCGCCTTGTTCCTCCAGGAAAGATCCTGTTCCTGCAGCACAGGCTTTGTTCATAGTAAAATCAATCACTACCCCCCTCTCAAGAGAGATAAACTTGGAATCCTGACCACCCACCTCAAAGATAGTGTCCACATTGGTATCTACATTTAGGGCACCTTTGGCCTGAGTGGTAATCTCATTCTTAATGACGTCGGCACCAACAAAAGAGCCAATCATATATCGACCAGAGCCCGTGGTCCCTGCTCCTCTTATCTTAGCCCTGCCGGCGAGTTTTTTACTGACCTCTTTGAGCCCTTCTTGAACAGCTTTAATAGGTTTTCCGGCTGTGGGAAGATAACTTTTAGCTAGAAGATTCTTTTCCTTATCTATTACTGTCACATTGGTGCTCACCGAGCCAATATCAATCCCCAGATAAGCATCTATGAGCTGTCCTTCTTTTAAGTCCGGGTATTTTTCCAGCTCCGAGGAAATATTTTTGTGCTCATTGGAAATGAGCCTTGGCAGGCTATCTTTTTCCTGGGGAGGGGGAAATTTTTTTGAGAGACACTCTGGGTCGAAAAGTTTCCTCTCCTTTTTCTCCATTAAAGATAAGGCTGCCCCCAGGGCTCCCAGAGAAAAATAATGCAGGGGCACCATTATGTCCTCTCTTCTTAGAACTTTCTTAAAGGCCGCCAGCATGGCTTGATTAGCCGCTACTCCTCCCTGGAATGAAATGGGGCCCTTTAAGTCTTTACCGCGAGCAATGTTGCTCTTGTAGCTCCTGGCCAGGGCTTCACATAGTCCCATAGTGATGTCTTCATTGGGGGTTGCCTTTTGCTGAAGATGAATCATATCTGATTTGGCAAATACGGTGCATCTGCCAGCTAGGCGAGCAGGATTTTTTGATTTAAGAGCGATGCGGGAAAATTCTCCTTCAATGTTGAGTTCTAACCTTTTTGCCTGTTGATCCAGGAAAGATCCCGTTCCTGAAGCACAGCTTGAGTTCATCCCGAAATCTCGCACTCCTCCCTCCCGGTTAGTTTCCACGAATTTGGCATCGGTTCCTCCAATATCTATAAGGGTTTTGACCTCGGGGTGCAGATGATGAATTCCCTTTGCCTGAGCGATCACTTCCTCCGTGTAAGAAACATCCCAGATCTCGCTCAATCTCTCCCCATTGGAACCGGTAACCGCCAAATATTTGATCCGATATTTCCTGGCTATTTCCTTAACCATCTCCCGGGTCTTGTTAAGGGGGTTCCCATTATGTCGGGTGTAGGGTTCCTCATAAATAATCTCCCCCCCCTTATTAATGAGAATGGCATTGACGCTTATTGAACCTAAGTCCAATCCCAGTATGTATTTACTATCTTCCATAATCTATCCTAAATTTTCCAGGAGGATTTTAGAACATCCTCACTAGCAGCAAGACTCTTTCTTCTTTTTTAATCATAAAAATTTTTGAAATTCTGATGTTTTTGAATATAGTATAGCTGGGGAGAGCCATCTGTCAATGCTTAACCCAGGATTATGATTCGTAGATCCATAACATTGGTTCTGGTGGGACCAGTTATTAAAAGATCTCCTAGTTTGAAAAAGAAGTTGTAGGAATCGTTTCTATCCAGGTAGGAGGCTGGATCCATTCCTCTCATCCAGGATCGCCGGACGGTATTCCCATCGGCCAGAGCTCCAGCAGCATCCGTGGGGCCGTCGGTACCGTCTGTTCCTCCACTGAGGATAGCTGTCATCTTTAGATCCTTTATTTCCAGAGCAGCGGCCAGGACAAATTCCTGGTTCCGACCTCCTTTCCCTTCCCCTCTCAGGGTAACGGTAGTCTCTCCTCCCGAGATGAGACAGGCAGGTCTGGTGATGGGATTGCCGGTTCTAATTACCTCCTTGACTATGGCTGCGTGGACTTTGGCTACCTGGCGAGCTTCTCCTTCGATAAGAGAGGAAAGAATTAAGGGGTGGTAGCCAAGCTGGTGGGCCTCTGAAGCTGAGGCTCCTATCGCCTGAATATTGCTGCCTATAATAACATTTTGGGTTTTGGCAAAACAAACATTCCCCGGTTTGGGAGTATCTTGCCTCCTGCCAGCCGCTCCTTCATGAAGGTAATTCCTGATGGAAGGTGAAACTTTGGACTCCAGTTTGTATTTTTTTGCTATAGCCAGACAATCTTCGAATGTACTTTGATCAGGGACAGTAGGTCCCGAAGCAATTACATCCAGAGGATCGCCCACTACATCAGAAAGAATGAGCGTCAACAGTTGAGCTGGCCAGGAAGCCTCAGCTAATCTTCCTCCCTTGATGCGAGAGATATGTTTTCGGATAGTGTTGATTTCTTGAATAGTTGCCCCGCACCCCAGTAGAAAAGAGGTAGCCTCTTGTTTTTCTTCCAGAGAAATACCTTGAGCCGGAAGAGGAAGAAGGGCTGACCCGCCTCCTGAAATAAGGCAGATGATCAGGTCCTTATCTTTAGCCCCTTCAATAAGGGATAGAATGGTTTCTGCTCCCTGCATCCCTGCTTCATCAGGTAGCGGGTGACCCGCTTCTTTTAGCTCAATCCTATTTAAGGAGAGTCCGTGTCCATACTTGGTATTGATAAGACCCTTATTGATCCGATTTCCAAGAATCTGCTCCACAGCCAAAGCCATAGGCGCAGCAGCTTTTCCCGCACCAACAACATAAATATTGTCGATTTGGTTTAGATGATATTTTCTTATGTTTACGGTGAGAGTATTGTCTTGTCGATGGGCGAAACTTTTCACAGCTCTGGCCGGTTCCACCCCCTCTACCCCGGCCATGAAAATCTTCCGGGCGTCCTTTCTCAATTTTTCAACCGTTTTTGAAGGCATATATGGGACCCTCCCCAATAATTAGTCCAAACTAGAGTAGCAAAGAGAAAACCCTTGTCAATCTATAGTTCACTTTCGGTTGGGTAATTTAAATGCCTTCTTCCTTTCGTTGACAAACGACTTTCCCCAGCTATACTATTGAAAAGATAATCCCGAGGATAGAATAGAGGGTACGAGAAATGGGTCAAAATGATCTTGGGACTAACACACTAGAACAGATTCTAGGAGAGCGATTCGGAATAGAAATACTCAATGCCATGGGTATAGCTATCGTTGTTCTTGATCCAGAGTTTAACATCGTTTGGGCGAATAGAGAGTATCGGAAGCTTCAAGAAAAGCGAGAGGATAATGTAATAGGGAAAAAATGCTATGAAATCAGTTTTGGTCATGATAGACCCTGTACAGAAGAAGTTTGTGCGGTGAGAAGAACTCTTAGGACAAAAAAAAACTCCAAAAGCCTGAAGGTAATCAAAAGAGGCCTAGAGGAAAAACATCTGGATGTCTATTCCTTTCCTCTGCCCGGGCCCCGGGGCAATCTGAGTTACGTGGTGGAAGTCATTGGAGATAATACCCAACTATATAAGTTAGTTGAGCTCTCGGATAGACTTACTGCATTTGCCTCCCATGAACTAAAGACGCCTCTAGCTATCATCCATCAGCTAGCCACCATCTTAAGACAAATGGATTTGCCTTCTGAAAAAAAGAAGGTCTTGTTTGACAGAATAATATCCCGGAGTCAACATGGACTAAAGACGGTGGAGAACTTCTTGATTTACTCAGAAATAAAGGCTGGAGAGCTTGAGATAACCCCAAGGAAAGTAAATTTCTACACGGATGTTTTGGAAAGAGTTTTAGATTTTCAGAAGGAATACACATTTAAAAAAGAGATGAAATTTATATGTGATGTTCCAAAAGATCTGGAAGTTATTTGCGATGCCGACTATGTAGAAGTTATCTACAATAACTTACTAACCAATGCCATAAGATACGGAAAAGAAGGCACAGAGATATTTATTGGCTATAATGACAAGAGTGACAGATATCATTATTTCAGCGTAGCTACTGTTGGTGAGCCCATTTCCGAAGAAGATAGAGAGGTTATTTTTAAAAGATATGTGACAACCCGAAAAGATGGTTCGGGAATAGGGCTCGATGTGGCCAGGGAACTTATCGGGAAACACGGGGGAAAGATCTGGGTAGAGCCATGCTATTTTCTAGCAGGGAAGTGTTTTTGGGAGGAGAGAATTAATCAGGAAGACAAAGATAAAATGAAAGAAGGTAATAATTTTGTATTTAGTATCCCTAAAAAGCTAAAAGAAATCCAGGTAGAATAAATCGAAGTCCAATTAATAACTAATTTCTTTGTTGGGAAAGTGATGCGATATGAGTTCAGGGACAAAAATTCTTGTCATTGATGATGACCCTGATTTGGTAGAAGCATTAAGGATAATCTTGAAAACGGAATCCTATAGGGTAGTATCTGCTTTTGATGGAAAGGAAGGACTAAAGAAGGTGAGGCAAGAGAATCCCCATCTAATTATTCTGGATCTGCTTCTTCCCAAGGAAAATGGAGACATACTTTGCCGGGAGCTGAAAGGTGATCCACGATATGCTGATATTCCCATATTAGTTCTTAGTGCTCTGGCGGAAAAAGTAGATACTAAACTCTTCCCTGAGCATAAGATAGGCTCTTTACCTGCTGATGATTATGTAGATAAGCCTATTCAACCTCAGGATCTGCTTGATCGGGTAAAGAAACTTCTTGCTCGATCCAAAAAAGGAGATAAGGCATGATAATAACAAAGCAGAAGCCATTTGAGGAAATCATGAAATTTTTGGAGTCTTCCCCCACCGTGTTTATTGCTGGTTGTACTCTGTGCGCTACCACCTGCAAGACCGGCGGAGAAAGCGAGGTAAAGGAGATAGAAAAGAAACTGCAGGATAAAGGAAAGGTAGTATCTGGTTGGGCTATTTTGGATCCAGCCTGTCACATTCTAAACAATAAGAAATACTTTCGGGAGAACAAGGAGAAGATAGACCAGGCTAATTCTATCCTGGTCCTGGCCTGTGGTAATGGAATCCAGGCGGTCAGCGAATCAATGGACAAGGAGGTGTATCCAGGATGTGATACCCTTTTCTTGGGTGAGATAATTCGTTTTGGCAATTATGAGGAGCGATGTCAACTTTGTGGGGAATGTATCCTGAACAGAACCGGAGGGATATGTCCCATCACTCGTTGCTCGAAAAGCTTGCTTAATGGCCCCTGCGGAGGTGCCCAAGACG
>SDBS01005969.1_pt1 | contig 11860 bp, 13 predicted proteins | sample 2277091 | NCBI WGS metagenome assembly SDBS01 (sample SAMN10404972, study PRJNA504765) | marine sediment metagenome | isolation source: marine sediment core GS10_PC15, 163 cmbsf | place: Arctic Ocean: Southern Knipovich Ridge | collected 2010 | reverse complement strand
AAAATTTTAATTGAAGAATAAAAAAAATAAAAACTAATATATTTCCAACAAATCAACCAATTAATTTAAAAAAAAAAAAAAAAAAAAAAAGAAAAAAAAAAAAAAAAAAAAAAAAGTTTTCAGAGTCATAAAACTAAAGAGATTGTTAAAAAAAAACAAATACTCCACAATATTTAAAAAAAAACTAAATATCCCAAAAATTTTAAAGTAATTATTAGGTATTTTGCGGAATTTTAAATCGAGATATAATAATATTATGAATATTACATTGAAAAAGCTTAAATTTATTAGTAATATAATAGAAACCATCTTATTAGAAATCTCCTTCCAATATTTCCATAAATTTTTTAAAACTTCTCGCTATAATATTTTCTATTTTAAATCTAAAGATTTTAATTCGCCCAAAATTTTTTTCTTGAACTAAATCAAAAATTTTAAGGTATTTCAAATGTTTTGACACATTGATATAGTTCAATTTTGTTTTTTTAATAATTAATGAAATTGTTAATTCTTCATTTATAGCTAGAGTTTTTAAGATCTTTACTCTCGCTCTTGAACCCAATAAATCTTCAATTAACACTTTTTTTTTTATAACGATCAAATTGTTACTCCTTTTGAATTTAAGAGCTCTATTATGCTTCTTTCTAATTTAGGCAGACTTAAATCAGGGATCTTAATTAATGATTGCCTACCTTTTATTCCCTCACTTATAATATTTATTAAGACAATATTATCTCGTTTAAATTCTTGCAAATAACTCCATAACTGTGAATGAGATCGAGTTTTTAATCCAGTATTTTCACAAATTATATGATATCTTTTTATAATTTCTAAAAAAGAAATTTCTATTTCATCATTATTACTTAATCCCTTGACTATGGCAAGAAAAAAAGTTAATTTTTGTATATTCATAAATTTCAAAACGTCTACCATTGAAAATGAGAGTAAATCTTGATTCCCTAGTCTAATACATTCGGCATTTATATATTTCAGATTTTTGCTCTCAGCAATTTTACTTGCTCGCCATAACATATTTAATCCGTATCTAACATCGCAGGAACTAAATGTAATATCTGATATCATTTCAATCAATTTGTCAGATAATACATTTTTGTTTAGACTCATTTCTGTCCTATATTTTAATATATCAAAAATTTGTTCTTTAGAATATGCACTAAATTTTATAATATTTCTTTGTAGTGTACTCATTGTGCTATTGTCTAAATTATTTAGACAAGTAATTTCTCTTACGATTCCTATAAGAGATATCCTTTGTTCTCCATTCACAGAATCATCATTAATCCTAGTTAAGGAATAAATTAAATCATCATCTTTATTTATTAGGTAATTTAATTCATCCAAAACAATTAAGATATGTAAGTTGTGCTGATTAAGAAAATCAATAAGAATATCTAATAGGTCTTGTGAAGAATAACCTCTTTTTGGAAATTTTTTATCTACTAAACGAATTATTTTATTTACTACTTTATAGCTTGTTCTTTCTTTTCTACAATTAACATGTAAATATTTTATATTAAGATTTCTTTTTCTTGAGGCTTTTTCTAAAATATCTCCAAATAATTTCACAGTGACTGTTTTACCTATTCCTGTTTTTCCTGTTATTAAGACTTTTCGTGATATTGTATTTGGATTGGTTATTAATGCCAAAAAAAGCTGCGATAAAAGTGATAGTTCCCTATCTCGATGTGGTAATCTCTTTGGAACGAAATTAATATCGAGCTTACTCTCATCCTTAAACAGTGATGGTTTTCTTAGCAATTCTTCAAAATATTCCATGACTTTAAATTTTGATAAATAGAATTTGATAATGAATTAAGAAATCAATTGTTTATAATAAAGTACAGAGTACTAATTTTTTATCATTAAGTTCCATAATATATATAGCGCAGCAATTCATAAATTACTGAAAAAATCTCTCTCTCGGTTTTGGATTCCGTTTACATCAAATCACCAGTACTAAAGAAACAGAATAATTTTGTCGACTTTAATGGTTGTTTAAAAAATATATATTCTTATTTATTTTGTTAGTTATTTTAGAAATTAGTTTTCTCGAAGTTAATATCTAATAACTAATTCTGAGAGTGGAGCCTTATTCTTTTTTTTTTTTTTTACAATAATAAACGAAAAGATTATTGATACTAAAACCAACACTATAGATGTAGGCATAAGATTAATTTTCAGAGACTTTTGATTTTTTGAATTTAATGGTTCTATAATTTTTAATCTTAAACAAATTGTTTTATTCTCAAAATAATAATTTCCGTTGAAAATAAAATTAACTAGTAAATCCTTGCTTTCCTGGTTATTATTAAAAAAATCATGAGTTAAATTTATAGCGAGGATCCCCAATTGATCAGTTTTATATTCATTTATAAATAAAATAGTTTTATTTTCGAAAATTTCTAATTTAATGCTCTGATTAATAAACGGTTTTATACTGTTATTTAAAATGTAATAATAAATTAATTCTATTTCTAAATCCTCTGTGCTTGTTAAATTATCTTTAAATTTAAGAATATTAATAAAAATTGGATTTTTTTCAACAAACATCTCAAAAATAAATTTTGAATCATTATAGATCTTATTATTTTGCAATGTGAAAATTAAAAAGTTTTGTCCTAAGTTTAAATGTGTAAATGAAGAAATATCAATACCTGTCATTCCAGTTATATTTAATGTGTGATTATTTTGATATAAAGTCAAATTATTAGAAGCAATCTTAAATGAGACCGTTTGATTAACAAGGTTATAACCACTCTCTGTCGAGTTATCATAAAATCTTGCCACAAATTTTATATTTTCACCAAATTTTAAACGATCTTTAAATCCAGTTAATTCACAGAATAGATCTCGTTTTATAAGTTTAATTTGAATTGTTTCTAAAAATGTAAAGGCTGTATTTGTGGAATCTATGTGAAAATAATAACTAAAAAGTTTTATATAAAGGACATTTGAATAGTTGGTTAAATCAATATTAAGATGCTCGACATCTAAAATCCAGTTTTCTTCAAAATTACCAATCTCAGTATATTCTGAAGAATTCCAAATAATTTCGTTTAAATAATTAAAAATTTGAATTTGAATGTACGCAATTTCAGTATTTGAATTATAATATAATTCCCAAGATGCGTTAATTTTAATTTCGTCATTACTATAATATATATCTTTATCAGTTTCTAAAAAATTTAATCTGCAATAAAACGCTTTAGCAATATTAGCTAAACTGAAATATTGGATAAATATTAGCAACAAAATTATTAATAGATATTTTTTTTTCACATCTAATTTCTCTGATTAAATGTATAAAAACCGCAATAATTCCAAAAAAATTTATTTTACCAAATATTTAATTTTAAAATAAGAACAGATTAAAATTTTGATATAAATATGGGTAAAGTAAGAACAATTTTGATTAAAAAAGTATCAAAAGAACTAGTAAACAAATATCCGAATGTATTTACTACTGATTTTGATAAAAATAAAAAATTATTAGATAAATATCTTGAAGTAGATTCAAAACATTTAAGAAATAGAATATCCGGATATATTGTAAACCTATTAAAAATTAGGAATAAGGAATAGTTTATTTTAAATGAACTATTTCTTTCAAATTATAAAATTCTAATTAAATCTGAAATACTTGGCGATTAAAATTAACGAAGATAGTAAGAAAATGGCAGATCTTCTAAGAACTGGCAATGTTATGTTAAATATGGCTTGTCCTATTTGCAATAATCCTATATTTCGTAGAAAAAGTGGAGAACATTTTTGTCCAATATGTAATAGAGAAGTTTTAATTGTAAAGAATGATATTAATCGGAAGAGTAAAATAATAGAAAAAATCCCAGTTAATAGTAAAGCAGAAAAAGATAAGAACTATACTTATTTTAATGAAACTTTAGGATCTTTAAAAAATGTATTGCTTGAGAAAATCGAATGGATTAGTCAGCAATTAAAATCTGAGACTAAAATGCCCCTAATTGAAATTTATACAAATATTCTGTCAAATATTTTAAATATTTTAAATAATTTTCCTACTTTCGATTAGAAAAAGAAATATTTTATTTCTTATCTACTAAAGTAATTAATTCTTAGATTTTTTTCTAGAAATATATAGCTACTGCTATGTTAATCGAGTAATTTTATATGAAGTATACATCAAAAATATTTTTATTATTTTCTTACATTGATGTAATTCCTACACTTTATTTCATAGATTTCTAAATTCAAGCAAAAATGTTTGGTTTATATTTATTATATCTTATTTTATTAAATATTGAAAAACTTGGGAGTTAAGAAAGTTCTAAAAAAATGATATCCGCGTATTGAATTTATATTTTAATGTTCGATGATTATTCAGAAAAAAAATCATCCAAGAGAGTAAAACAAAAAATTCAATATCTAGATAATCCTTTAAAGATTTACAATAATCATGGTTCAGGAGCGAAGATAATTAAAAATTATAATTCTATAGATATAATTTATAAAGAGCGTATATATAACCTAATTGTATATGATTTAAATGCTTCTGCCGGGATTTGAACCCGGGTCTCGAGGGTGAGAGCCTCGAATGCTTAATCCTATTATAAAATCTTTGATATCAAGATATGTTTGACCGAACTACACTACAGAAGCAGAAATTCTTAGTTTGTTCATTATTTTATGATATTAGTAATTAATAAAATCAAATTATTTAAAAAGTTTAATTTCGGTTGATTTTTAAAATGACAACACAAACTATACATAAATAAGAAAAGAGATTAAAAATATAAAGAAATATCTTTTTTTTAAAAAAGTTCTTATTAATTCATGAAAAGTGGTTTTAATAGATTTACATAATGATCTCGTATTGAGTATTCTGCAATATTTGTAGCTTCAGATATAATTTTTTGAGTTAAAATTGTTTTTTGGAAATTTTCTTTAGCTAATAATTTATCCGCCAAGTAAATAATTGCTCCAGTTAAAATGAAGGGGTTTCGGCCTCCCCTGTTCCGTAATGGTATTTTTTTTAATAGTTCACGACATTTTAGTAATAACATATTTTGAAATTCGATTTTTGACCATAAAATTCCCTTTTTTTCCAATCTGTCCTTTAAAACTTCATGATTAATAATTGAGTTCACTAAACGAATAAGATAATCTTCACTCTTATGAGGTGCTGATTCATTATTTAAATGATGTTTATATCTTAATCCATCTCTTAAAATTAACCTTGGGTTAACTCGATGACCAAAATTTTGAAACGATTTCGCTATTTCATTAATAGTAATTGGTGCATTGTGATTTTCTCTCCTAGCTGATAGAAAAATACAAAAAGCAATTAATGAAATATTGTTTATTACTTTTTCTTCATTTTTAAGTATTTTTTTATAAAAGTAAGCTGCATTATTACGAATATTTTTATTGAGGTTTAGATATAATGAAATTTTATTTAAGATATTAAAAACTCTATATTCTGTCTCATGATTTTTTATTCTTAGAAATTGTGCATAATTTTTTTTCAATCTCCTAAATAGTTTCTGTTCACTCGGAGGTAATAGTTTTCCACTTTTATCTCTGAGGTATTTAGAATTTTCATAGTCGATGAATGAACCTAAACCTCCAATGAAATCTGTTCTCTCCCCTAATGCTACATATTGTTTACTCAAATTATTTCTATTTTTTATATCGTTAAAGATAAAAGAAGAATCTTTAAAAAACTTGTTAACCACTAATCCACAATCTTTACAAACTTTTTCATAGCTATTAAGAATTAAACGACCTCCACATTCAGGACAATCTTCAAAAAGATTCTGGTTGTTCTCAGTTTGACTAATATATACCACTATTTTAGTTAAATTTTAATATAATAAATTCAGGCCAAATTTATTATAATTTTGTAGAATAATAGTAGTTGTACTAGAAAAGGGCTTCTTCTAAAATGGAATAATCTCCTCTAGGAAAGGAGGGAGAGAAGATAAAAAATAAAAAAAAAATGAGGATTTATATTACTATTTTTTGATGAATAATAACACGATATAAAGTATAGTTCTCAAAATTCATTTTGAAAAAAAATACGATTAAAATGGCTACAGTTCTTGATAAAAGAGAAGAGATAAAAAAAATACTACTTAGTAATTTTGGATTATTAGAAGATTTAACAACAAAAATCAATAAAATTATTAAAGGGAAGAGAGATATAATGTATTCTGATATAATAAATTTGATTTTAAGGGAAGGACTCATGGGAGAAAAATATACACAGATAATTTTATGGTGTAATTATAAGATAAGGTTAGGGGAAACTTTTGTAGAATTTAAGTGAATTTTAACAGAAATTAATAGTACTGATCATAATTAAATTTTAAAAAACATGTTAAAATATCACAAAGGAAATATAAATACTAAATTATTATAATATATATTAAAATAATTTATTAAAATTTGAAAGAATATTTTGTTTACTTACAAATTCTTAATGAATTTTATTCAAAAGAACAATTGATTTACTTCAAAATTTAAAATTCCAGGTAGGTTTTCAATGGTTCGATTCACAGCAGATCATAAAGTTTATATTAAACTTCTTTATTGGGGGATGGCAGGATCAGGAAAAACAACAATTGTAGATACACTCTATAGATATACCAAAGAAAATGAAAAAGATATAGAACCTACAGGAAATTTAACAAAAATTTCGATGGCAAGCGGATCTACTTTATATTTTGATCGGGGTATCTTTCAGTCTACCAAACAAAAAAGTAGAGGGAAAGTATTCTATCATGTGTATACCGTTGCAGGTCAGAGGAGATTTTCTCCGTTAAGAAAAAAAATTTTTAAGGGAACAGATGGAGTTATTTTTACGGTTGATTCACAAACTCATTTTTTTGAAGATAATATTGAGTCTCTCAAGGAATTAAAAAATGTTACAAGAGGAAAGCTAATAAAAGAAATCCCTCTTATAATTATGTTAAATAAACAAGATCTTTCAGAAATCATAATGGAAGAAGATTTCAAGCAAGTTTTAAAAGATGAGAAGCTTTGGTATGAACCTGATCATGAATTATATATTTGGAATCCAATAATATATAAGACTTGTGCCTTATATGAACAAAGAAAAAATGTTTATCGCAGTTTTTCTGAATGTTTTAGAAGAACAGGTTTATATCAAATATATGGAGATGGAGAAGCCCCAACTGGTGATAATTTTAAAAATTTTCGAGAGATTTGATAGATTTTAACTTTCTTAAATTCCAGCATCAATGAATATTATCAAAAACATTATAACTTCTTCTCAATTAATATTGGAATTTTTGTATGTTAAAATTAGTTATTTAAGGTTTTGAACTACTACTTCCTTGAGAAAGACGTTTCTTTTATTCATTGAAAACTACCAAATGAGAAATCCATTTATAAGTTAAAAGGAGTACTGAAATAGTGATTAGAGATTTCCTTTCACGAATCTATTTTTAGATTCGTTTCAATTATTTTTAAAGAAAATTAATTAATTGAAAGAGATCCATCCCCACCGCAGGGTGTGGTTTTCTTTCAAGGTTAAAAATTCGATGAAAAAAACTAAAAATTTGTAGATTGAAACTTAGTTGTATTAATTTAGATTTTAAATAGGAATTAATTTTCTTCTCAATTGTTCATAAGATCTCAGCCAAGGGATCTCTTGCCTAATATTAATTAAATATTTGGGTATAGAATGATTTAATATTTGAAATTGGGTTAAAATCTCAATCGATTGAAGACGTAGCAGCAATTATTTTTGATTATATTCATAAGATCTCTGAAGAAAACAATAGGAAAAAGGAAATAAAATACCAAGACGAAAATTTGCTTTCCAGAAGTAATATTTTCGTTATAAATTGCAAATTATTCGAGAATTCATTAAATATTAATGGAAAATTAAAAGAATGGTTTGAACAAATAATTAAATTTAATTTATTGAAAGATGTGAACTCCCTAATTAATTTTCATGAAGAATATGGTGATGCCCTACATAATTCTCACGAGATGATACTCGATTTTGAAAAGAGAGGAATATTAAAAATAGAATAGATAATAACTTACTCAAAAATAATAAGCATAATCACTTTTCCTCATATATAAAATTAAACAATAATTAACCTATTTTCGTTTAGAATAGTATCTAAAGATCCTATGAAAAAAAACTGGACAAGGATGACCACTTCTTAAATGTGGAATGATATCTTATAGTTACTTTGAGGATTAGAAAATTCTATTATAGGTTTTAACTCTTAAGGATGAACTCCAATAGGTAGGAATGATAAATTATATTTACTTTGAGATTTACAAAAATCTTAACTCTATTTAATTTTGATAAAATATTAAAGATTTTCTTTATTTAGATCTATTAATTTTAAAAAGAAATAAAACATAGAAAAATGGGTTTATTTAACGCTATTAAGGATAATTTGTCAAAACAATTTTCAATTTTTCAACTTATGAGTATTTTAGGAATTGACGCTTTAGAAGAACGCAGAGTAAGAAATCTATTAAAACAATTTTACTTACAAGGATATATTAAAAGATTATCTAAGAATATGTATCAGAAAATTGAAGACAAAACTAAGAAATAAATCTTAATTATATATTTCTAAATTAATATCTGCTTCTGGAAATATAAATTTAATCACTTGATTAAATGAATCTAATACACCTCTTCCATTTAATGCTACTGTTTTTTTTAACGAAAGATGCTTAAACTTGTTATAATCTATATGAGATAAAAATTCCTTCCCCTCCAGCTTTTTTATATTAATTAAGTCGCATTTATTCAAGGAGATTACAACTGGAATATTATAAATCGTAGAGCCAAATAAAATTTTTAGTTCATTCCAAGATCGTATATTATGTTGCAAATATTCAATCTGAGAATCTACAATAAAGATAATTCCGTCAACTCCATTTAGTGTTGCAGGACGGGTACTTGCATAAAAATCCTGACCCGTTGCTGAGTATATTAAGAATTTGACACCCCACTCAGTTCCTTTAAATTGCAAAACACCAAAATCAAATAATAGAGTACGTCCTACTGAGCTATCAATAGATTTTAGAGTGTGTTCCCTATTAAAATATGCAAAAAGTGATTTTATTGAAGTCGTTTTACCAGACATAGCAGGTCCATAATATACTATTTTAACTTGTAGAGTTTTATTCTCAAAATTAAAAATCATGATAGATTCTAACCCCACAATGAGACTATTTTATCACCAATAAAATTCTTTTTACCCTCTTCGATTAGATTTGAAAAATCTTCTCCCCATTCTTTACTTATAAAGGAGATAATTCTTTCTATCACAGTTTTCTCATAGTCTATTGTTTCAAAAAGAGTTTTACTTCCTATTCCTGTGTAAAATCCAACATTATTCAATAAATTTAATCGGGATAAGATAAAGAAAGCCCTTTTTGAACCCGAGTAAAAATTTTGAATTTCTTTTTTAAATATATTCTTTTTTAATTCATATTTTTCTTCTTCAAAATCTAATAATGTCTTAACTAACTCTTTATCAAGCTTATTTACCGTTATTTTATCATTCAATACTCTTTTCATTTTATTTATAGCTTTCTCAGTATCTTGAGATATTTTTTTAAATATATTTTGTTCAAGTGTTAAGTCTATTAATTTTATATTAATTCCTATTACATCTATAGAAATGTTATCGTTAAGGATTGTAATGTATAGTAATTTCTCCGTTTTCTTATTTATCGATTCTTTTATGAAAAATAATTGCTCTTTTTCTTTGGGGATAACTAAACCAATAAGCCATGAATTAATATTATCAAATTGAGTTAATGCCTTGAGTGACACATTGGAAGGACATCTTATATGTGCCCGCTGATAATTATAATCAATACTTTCATTTGAAATTATATTTTCAAATTCACTTATAGAGATAAAATCTGTATAAAAAATGTATTCTTTTCGAAAATGAATAAGTTCAGAAAGTTCGATCAAAAAATTATCAATTTTCTCTTGATTATCTCCTAATACAATTATTGGAATTCTATCTAATAAACAATAAAGGATTAATGAATTATAACTTCGCTTTAAATTATCTAAAAATTTGAAGAAATCCATGAGCTCACCTATTTACTTTATTACTAATTCTCCAAGCATTCTTTTTATATCAAAAGTTCTATGATCTTGAATTTCAGACGCCTTTTTAATAAGAGTACCAATTTTTTTTGAAAATTGGGGGAGAATTAATCGTATCAATCCTAATTTCTGACGCATTTTTCCAATTTCAACACTAAATATTGCTTTTCCTACCCCATTGATGAATAGAAAAGAATTTTGACAATCAAGCAAAATTCTTTCTGCTTGCATTTTCTTTAGTAACCATGCACATCTATTTGCGGTTTGGAAAAGAGAATAACTCATTGCTGAGATCTTATCTAGCTTCTCATCATTCAAATTAATTTTTTTCAATAATTTAGAAACAATAAAACCTCCTTCAATTGTTATAAAAGCGTATTTTAAATCCGGAATGGTTAGAGATATATTATTTAGAACTTTTCTTAAATCTAATGATGTATTTTTTGAAAAACTTAAAGAAAATGAAGATAATTTAAAATTTAATTCTTCACGTTCTTTCACATTAAATCCTTCGATAATACTTTGAATTTTTTGATTGTTAAATTGAATTAAAGGTGGTTTAAAAGATTCTCCTGATGTTATAAGAGTTGTTTTAATTTTTTTTAAACATTCACTAGTTTGTAAAAAAATACCCCCCAAATTGACATTCGGCTGGGCCGTAATAGCTATAAAAAATTCATGATTACTCTCAATTATACCTTGGGCTTCTAAAATTTTATTTAAAGAAACATGTAAAGGACTATTCAAGGGTGCAATTAAAATTTTAGCCTTTTTCCCTTCAATTAAGATATATTTTAAATCTTTGGGATGTAGGTGTATTCCAACGTTAAAAATTGCGCTAGTAGCAGAACTCACGTTAAAAATTTCATCTTTAGAGAACCATACTCCCGTGGATTGAATCGGATTACCATCTCGCTGTGTTAAAACAGCATTTTCTACTCCTTTAAGTTGTTTTATTTGATCTAAATGGATTCCAATTTTTTCTTTTAGATGCATTTTAAACCTAACATTCTATTTTTGAAATGATATCTTTTTGTTTTAAAAGAGACTTTTAAACTACGAAAATTTATGAAGTGATAATTTATTTTATGTTGATAAACAAAAAAATTTAAAATATATTATGCTTTTATTATAAATTAGCTATCTATTAGCAAATCGCATCTTTACCGGTGTAAGCTTGGATTATGGTAAATGTCCGTTAAATGAAGAGTTAATTCAAAGATGCGGTAGAAAAAATGTGGTTATAGTTGTAACAATTATAACTGAAGTAAGTTTATTTAAGAACTCCTAAGAAGAAAAAAACAAATTCCGATAGTAATTATAGTTCTTGCAAAAAAAAAAACTTCTAAATTATCAATTCCGGTTGATCCTGCCGGACCCGACTGCTATTTGGGTGAGAATAAGCCATGCGAGTTGAATGGGATACCTAAATTTCCCATGGCAAACTGCTCAGTAACACATGATCAACTTACCCTATAGAGAAAAATAATCTCGGGAAACTGAGAATAATGTTTCATAGTTGAATAGGCTTGGAAAAGTTTTTCAATAAAAGGGATAAGAAAAATGGTTCTTATTCGCTATAGGATAGGATCGTGGACGATTATGGTTGTTGGCGAGGTAACGGCTCACCAAGCCGATAATCGATAGGGGCCGTGAGAGCGGGAGCCCCGAGATGGGTACTTAGACAACGACCCAGGCCTTACGAGGCGCAGCAGGCGCGGAACCTCCGCAATACAC
>SDBS01005968.1_pt1 | contig 11860 bp, 10 predicted proteins | sample 2277091 | NCBI WGS metagenome assembly SDBS01 (sample SAMN10404972, study PRJNA504765) | marine sediment metagenome | isolation source: marine sediment core GS10_PC15, 163 cmbsf | place: Arctic Ocean: Southern Knipovich Ridge | collected 2010 | reverse complement strand
TCGCCGGCTGCGCAACGGCAGGTAAAGCACGTCTGGCTCAGGCATCGCCTTTATTGTCCCTTCAGGTTTGCCCTGAAGCAATATGTTATAACCGCCTCTGAATCTCATTTGGCTGCTTCTGTATATAGTTTCGAATACTCTTATCTGTATATAGTTTCGAACACTCTTAACAGAATATCACAGTAAATCCTATTATTCAATCTAAAATTAAGCTCTGAGCATGCTCAAGCCGGCAGAAAAGGGGGTTTTTCTCGGATACGAGAAATTTTCGAGACCGGACACTTTTCAAAAACAATGCGGTGAATAATCCCATTCTTAAACAGATTTCATCAATTTTATAAGGCTGTCATTCTTGAGATTAGAGTGCGACGTTGAAACGAGCGTTGAGCTTAAACAAATGCTTCATAGGTAAATTCAGGACTTGTGAATTTTCCAGCGATAAAGAGGTGCGGATCTGCTCAAGAATATACTCAATCCTCTCCTCGTCAATCGCAATTAAAGTGAACCAAATATTGAAATTATCATTACGGAGATAGCTATGGGTTACCTCGTGGAACTGCCCTATTATCTTGGCAGCTTTTTCAACAAGGATTGCCTTGGAACTAACAGCAGCCAAAGTGCTGCAAAAACCAAGCTTGCGAGAATCAAGACTCGCTCCTATTCGGCGAATTACTCCCTCAGCTAACAATTCCTGAACCCTGTTCCAAAGCTTCTCGCAGGGGATTTGCAATTTACTCGCTATGATTTCATAGGGCTTTTCGCTCAAAGGAAAATCATATTGAAGTGCTTCAAGTATCCGACAATCCAGTTCATCCATAGAACACCCTTCGATGGTATAGCAACCTTTAATAATTTCGCAAACTATTTAGTCACACATTTCTATTCGCTACAAAGCCGGTAATCCCGGCGCGCCGGGACATCTTTTCACTTGACCCTTGCGGGACCAACTGTTATATATTTAGTAGAAAGCCGTCGTAATGTAAAGTTAAAAGGTGCTGAAATTTACCAGTTGCTGGCATGTTTACCTGACATATCCCGCTGGCATTCTCGATATTGAGAATGCCAGGATTTTTTATTTTTTCAGAAATTTTTTGGTAAAAAACAATGTCAAAAGAAAAAGTTTATCTTGTAGGTGCTGGTCCAGGTGATGTTGAGCTGATCACCTTCAAAGGCTATCAGTTAATCTGTCAAGCCGATGTCATTTTACATGACCACTTGATACCATCCGAGCTATTGAGACTTGCCAAACCAACTGCTGAGGTAATATCTGTTGGTAAATTTGCAGGTCGGCATACGATGCCCCAGCAGCAGATAAATAAGCTCTTGATAGAAAAAGCCAGGAACAACGAAGTTATCGTTAGACTCAAAGGTGGTGACCCATTTCTTTTTGGCAGAGGTGGTGAAGAAGCCGAAGCTTGTGTCGAGGCGGGAGTGGATTTCGAAGTTGTTCCAGGTGTAACAAGTGCGCTGGCGGTTCCCTGCTATGGTGGGATACCGCCTACACACAGAGATTGTACATCCAGTGTTGCCATTGTTACAGGACATCGCAAGGATGAAAAGGATATTGAAATACCCAAGGCGGGCAGTGTTATCCTACTGATGTCTGTGGCAAACATTCATAGAATTATTGATTCACTTCTGAAAGCAGGTTGGCCGGGCAAGACAAAAATCGCCGCAATCGAAAAAGGCACCTGTTATGACCAAAGAGTTATTCAGGGAACGTTAGATGACTTTCTTGAAGTGACTCGTGAGGCACAACTGCGGACGCCAGCCATTTTTATTGTCGGCAGGGTTGTAGAGCTTCGGGAGAAACTGGATTGGTTCGGAAGAAAACCGAGAATTCTTCTCCCTGGTACGCATCCCCAGAAGTACAAGCATCTTGGAATTATCGTTCACAGACCTCTGATCAAATCGGTGCCTCTCGATGATTATACTCAAGCTGATAGAGTACTCAAGCGGCTCAATGCTTTTGATTGGATAGTATTCACCAGCACCAACGGTGTAAATTTCTTTTTTCAACGGTTAAACGCAATCAGCCTGGATACCAGGGCCGTTGGCCCAACGAAAGTTTCTGCAATAGGAAAGACAACTGCCGAAAAGCTCAAAACTTTCGGGGTACTGGCGGATATGCAGCCAAAGTTGGAGTCAAGCATTGGCTTGCTCGAAGAGTTTCAAAAAGTATCTGTGAAAGACAAAAGAATTCTGCTCGTAAGACCAAAGGTAGGTTCGAGTATGCTATTGGACGGTTTGGCTGATGTCGGTGCTATTGTTGAAACAGTAGTGGCATATAGAAATGTTGATATGGAGCCTGAAGAAACTGACTTTTCATTCATCGACCAGATACTATTCACAAGTGGCTCAACAATTCGGGCCTTTTTGAAGCGATACGGCTCTGTGCCGGCTGGCATAAAAGTCTATTGTCTGGGGCAGCCAACATTAACCGAGGCAAAAAAACATAGTATGCAAGCAGAGCTTCTGCCATGATGCCTGTAATTAATCCTTGGCGGGCGGAGCTTAAGTACGTTTGACTCTGCAAGACGTGGGCTATAAAGTTGAAATGTTTGGTTCGGCTATTTGCCTCTTTAGTTTTTTCTTTTCAGCCTCAAGCGATTTCGGCAGGCTGTGAAAACGATGTTCCGGATGGTTCCAAGCTACGGTTGTCAGAGTTGTTTCCTCAAATAGATCACGGATTTTCCTTGTGGCCCTGATCCACTGGGTAAAAATAAAGCAGTTCTCCGGGGTCCCGCCGCATTCACAGTGTTTTAAGGGGCAGTCGTCAAACAATGATTTACCCTCGATAGCTTCAATTATCTCAAGCAGGCTGATTTCTTCTGGTGGCCTGCCAAAAAAGTGTCCTCTATTACGACCTTTCACCCCTCTGACTAAGCCTGCTTTTGTCAGCCGTTGAAATATCTTAGCCAGATATCCCGGTGGAATACCTTCTCCTTTAGCTATGGTATTGGTTGTGACAGGTAACTGTGTGATATGCCTGGCCATATACATTAGAGCGTGCAATGCATAAGCTGTAGCCTTTGTAACTTTCATTGGACAACTCCAAAAGATAAATATATCAAAACAATATTACAATATTGTCACACAAAAAAATCCATATTCCTTATCTCGATGCCAGGAAAACACCATATTAGCAGGAATAAACTTTGTATAATTTTAGCTTACGTACCTCCAGCTTCAGGGCCGACGAGATTTTCAAATTCTTTAGCAGGGTAACCTCCATGCTCTTAAATTCATCCTGCTTTTCCTTTCTTCCTGTGCTTGCCAACGTTGATTTCCAACTCATCAATCTTCCTGTACAAACTTGACAAACCCACCTTCAAAGCCGTTGCAGCTTCAACTTTGTTCCAATTATGCTTGTTCAGCACTCGGTAAATGTGTTCCCTCTCGTATATTCTGACAGCAGCATGAAGGCTCTCGTTTCCCCCTCTCGGTTCCATTGCTCTCGATCCTAAGAATCCGATATCAGAGGTTTTTATAACATCGTCTTCAGCAAATATTACCGCTCGCTCAATTATATTCTGAAGTTCCCTTACGTTGCCTTTCCACTCATAACTCATAAGCAGCTGCATAACATAGTTACTTACTCCTACACACTGCTTGCCCATCTCTGTATTATACTTCTTAATGAAATGTTCAACCAACAATGGAATATCTTCTTTCCTTTCCCGCAGGGGGGGAAGATGGACTCCAACAACATTCACCCTGTAATATAGGTCCTCTCTGAACTGCCCTATTTTTATCTCTTCAAACAGGTCCCTGTTCGTGGCGGCGATCAAGCGCAAGTCGATATTGATCGGTTCCGTGGAGCCTACCGGTGTTATTTGCCTATGTTCCACTGCACGTAGCAACTTTACCTGGCAGTTCATCGGCATATATCCAATCTCATCCAAAAATAAAGTTCCACCGTGAGCACTTTCAAAAAGTCCTTTCTTGTCTTTAATAGCAGAGGTAAAGCTTCCCTTTTTATGGCCGAACAATTCGCTCTCAAGCAGACCTTCAGGTATCGCACTACAGTTGACTGCAATGAAACGCTTGCCGTTTTTAGGCCCCAGGGAATGTATGGCGTGAGCAACTAATTCCTTGCCTGTGCCGCTTTCTCCTGTTATCAACACGTTACTTTTAGTCTGGGCCACCTTCCGAGTGATTTCAAAAACCTGATGCATTGATGGAGCCTGGCCTATGATCTGGTCCATACCAAACCTGTTATTCAGCTCACGCTTTAGTTCCTTGTTCTCTTCTTGCAGCCCCAGATACTGCAGATGCTGCCGAATTTTTATCAATATGTCTTCAAATATTACAGGTTTCATCACATAATCACATGCGCCGAGCTTGATCGCCTCAACGGCCATTTCAATCGTACCATAGGCCGTTATCATTATTACACGCGTCTGGGGCCTTACTTTCATTATCTCTCGCAGAACCTTTATTCCATCTGCACCGGGCATTTGGATATCCAGTATCGCCACAGGATAGGGCTGTTTCACAATGGCATTTATTGCCTCTGTACCATTACCTACGGCTGTAACTGCCATTCCCTCTTCTTGAAGAACCTTTGCGAAGGTTTTTCTGAAAGTCACTTCATCATCTGCTAACAGTATTTTATTCATCATCATTCACTTTGCCTTTCGTAGCAATTTTCTACATATTTTTTTCCGGAAAATATCGAAACTAAGCGTTTCCCCCCTTGATAGCTTCCGCGCTATTATTGAAATCTTCCTGACGGTTATTACCGCTAATCAAGTCTTTTTTGGGCCTTATAGGGATTTGGATTATTACTGTGGTTCCCTTGCCCGGCTCGGATTCCATAGAAATGGTGCCGTCAACTTCAGTAACAAGATTATAGCTTATAAAAAGCCCGAGACCGGTACCCTTGCCAATTTCCTTGGTTGTAAAGAACGACTCAAAAGCACGCTTGCAGACCTCCGGGCTCATTCCAATGCCAGTATCACTTACACGAATTTCAACCATTCCCTCTTTGGATTCACTTGTCACCCCGAGAATGTGTTCCTGCTCGCCTGGCTTGGCATTCATCGCATCCAGTGCATTTATAAAGATGTTGATAAGCACCTGCTCAAGGAGCTGTGGATTCAGCCAAACCATTGGCAAGTCGGTAGCGATGATATTCTTAATAGTAACCGACCGCATACGTTTATCGAATTTCATAAGCGACAACGTGTTGTCTATCAGCTCGTTGACGTCAACCCATTTATACTCGGATGTCGCCGGCCGGGACAAGCTCAGCATACGTCTCAAGATGTTGGAAATACGGTTTACTTGATGCCTTATGACCAGAAGATACTCCTTTTCTTCGTGCGTTTTCAGTTTTTTGCCCAAATACTGTGCCACTGAAGAGAGACTTGCAAGTGGATTACCTATCTCATGAGCAATACCGGTGGCCATTTGACCTATTGCTACCATTTTCTCACGCTGGGCCATTTCTACTCGTGACATCTTCAACATCTCGTTAATTGCAGTTATCTCCTCGGTGCGGTCTAACAAGTCTTTTGCCAGCTTTTTATGCTCAGTTAAGTCCTGGCCCACGATAACGTACCCCAGCCTTTGTTCGTCAGTGCCCACTACTGGGCAGCTTTTGGCCTCAATATACTGCTGTCTCAAACCTTCGGTATTGAATTCAATTTTTCCAGTCCCACTTGTCGCTTTATCACCATTGGTCAAAAGACCTCTAATGTGCTCTGCCAAGGTCGATAAAAAATCATCGAGTGAATTGTCGTCCTTGCTGATATTACTGTCTTTCTTCCACAGCTTCGCGGCAGGATTACAAATCGCCACATTGCCGTCAGAGGTGACAAATATCAGTCCTTCCGCCATTGCGCTGATAACCGCCGTTAGCACATCATTATTTCGTGCAGCCTCGGCCTCCTTGGCAGTCATTCGGACAATTATTATTCTTGTTAAATATTCGGTCACCACCACCATGCTAACGAATGCTACAAAGGCACTAAGTATATATACCGGATTTGCCCACAGCCCTTCTGTAACATTTGTGATCTGCGGTGGATAATACCCCATGAGTTTGTTGACAACCAGCAGACCAAATAACAATATAGCCGTTAATCCGACAGCGAATGACAGGTTTCTGGGTAGTATTATCGTTGCTATGATGATATGAAATATATAAAACAGCAAAAATGGATTAACGACTCCCCCTGAAAAATGAAGCACTGCTGTGAGAATAACCAAATCCGCCTCTACCTGGATCATCGCCAGCACGACATCTTTCGGCCCGGCATCGGCGGTTTTCTTGGTCGCTACAGAGAAATAAAAAATATTACACAGTAAAAGTATCCCTGCACAGACATAGATTGGGGAGGCGTTTGGCAGCAAAGGGTAATGAAAGACATAACTGCCCGCCAGAACAGCAACCACTATACCCCCTACAGCAATCCACCTCATCCGTATCAGCCAAAGAATCTGCTCGACAAGAACATCTTGCGTATACTGAGTTGGTCTGTCAAAGTTATTGAACATGGCATTGAGTTTTGTAGGCATATTCTATTCCATATCTTCCGAGGCATGTTCTCTGTTCTTGAACTCATTCCGCACTAAACTCAAGAAGTTGGAGTGTTTGTTTTGCATATTCAACGTTTCCATTTCGGCTCGCGTGCGATCGGCGATTTCCTGCTGTAGCCGCTTATTGGTTTCCATGAGATCAGTTGCACCGGAGTTTATCGTCTTGACGGCATGCCGTATGACATATACAAGTAGAGTAAATACGCCAAGTACTATCATCGATAGTACCGCCACGGCGCGAATCAAGATACTGTTCGCCATGGCCAAGTCACGTGTTACATCCTTGTAAACTTCAAAGCTACCGACAACTTTTCCATCGGGGTTGCGAATAGGAATATATGTTTCGACAATTTCTACATTTTTGCGTTGTTCTTCATAGTTAAGATCCCAAACATCATCCTCGCGTTCATAGTTTGATAGCGATGACCCACCCAAGGCCGTTGCCAGCTTGGTGTTGTCACGATCCAGTTGGCCGATGATTGATGAATCGGTGCTGTAGATAATCCGTGTTTCAGTATCGAATATCTTCATCTTGACGATGTTGAAAGGAACAAGAAAACCCAACATATGTTCCTCAAACTCGGGCAAATTTTCTTGAGGAATAGACAGGGTCTGTTTTTCGTTGGGATCCCACTGGATGAACTGATGCATTGAGCAGTCACGGATTGCAGTGGAGACGCCAATAGCGTCCTTCTCAGCCTTGTAGAGAACAAGGTTTCGAAAGATAACCTGCAATCCCAGACCAGCCGCACTCAGGATTACCACAATTGCAACCAGAGAAGTAACCTGAAAGTAGCGGAACAGGTAAAAAACCGGTTTCACGACTTTCTGTCCATTTTCTGTGGCGAATATCTTATTGCTCATACCGGCACTAATTCCGGGAAGTCCAAGACAAATTATAACCTGTATCGTGCGCTACTTCTGACATTCATAGTCCTTCATCTAAACCCCAGTTCGTGTTATATAATTGAGATAAAACAGTATTTTAACGTTATTTGCACGAAAATGCAAGCAAAATATTCTTATTTTCGAGAATTTTCAATACATGTCCAGCTTGCCGGACTCTGTATCCTTACTATAAAATAAGGAGTAACGCTCAAGAGAAAAAACCCGAAAAAGGGAATAGAGTGGTGTTTTCTTTCGCAGTCAGCCGAGCAAGCTCGTTAAGAAGGGCATGTTTAAGAGCTAATCAGGCATCTGGAAAACCTCTCCGGTGCGTATTAATTCTTTTTGTTTCTCTGCATCCAAACCGATTTCATCATCTGTCAAATAACAACCCGGATCCGGTGCCCATAGGTCGCCAAAATACAAATCTGCCCTCACGCGCAGACTCCCACCACAGGCCTCAAAGAATCGGCAAAGCTTACACCGGCCCTTGATATGTTCCCTGCGGTTCCTCAAACCCTTGAGCAAAGGTTCTTGGGGATTGAGCCAAATTTCACTAAAAGACCTTTCGTGCACATCTCCCAGGTCGTAGTGTCCCCAAAACTGATTTGGATGTACCTTGCCATTAAAATCAATGCACCCGATTCCAACTCCGCTGCTATACATTCCCCCGCCATTCCAGAGAAGTAGCTTCCAGACATTAGCTGCATGAGCAGGGTCTTCCTTGAGCAATTTCAGGTACAGATAAATACCGTCAACATGGTTGTCAACTGTCAATATATCTGTTTTCCTGCCGGCTTGTTTGTACTGTTTTGTTTTACCTAATATTGTTTCGATTGCATCTCTGCTTTGGGCATGGCTGAGGTCATCATCTCCGATGGCCTTTCCTCTGCCGCTTGGTACGAAGTGGTAAAAGCAAGCCCTCTCGACATTCTCTGCCTCGAAGAAGTCAAACAAAGCCTCCAAATCCTGAACATTCCTTTTCGTTAGAGTCAATCTGAGACCTGTTCGCACGCCGGCGTCCTGACAGTTTCTTATTCCTTGCACAGCCTTTTCAAATGCTCCTGACACTCCCCTGAATTCGTCATTAACTTCTCCTATTCCGTCAAGACTGATACCTACATACGAAACTCCCTTTTGTTTTATTTTCTTAGCTACATCAGCAGTTATAAGTGTTCCGTTAGTTGAAATCACAGCTCGCAATCCTTGCCGGCCTGCATATTCTATCAATTCAAACAAGTCAGGCCGCATCAACGGTTCACCACCAGAGAACAGCACCGACGGCACTTTGAACTGCGCAAAGTCATCCAGGATAGCTTTTGCCTGGCTTGTTGAGACTTCATTGCAAGTTTTACCGGCGCCGCTGTCATTATAGCAATGAACACATTTGAGATTGCACGTTCTGGTGATGTTCCATACGACAATAGGGCGTCTTTCAGATGCTTGTTTTGGTACAATTTCACCTTCGCGCTCGCCGGAGCCTTTTTTGCCATAGCGAAGCCAATCGCCTGGCGTAACCTCATCACAATATAATTTGCTAATATTTATCATCGTTTACACTCGACCTCAGATTCTTATCAACTCAACATTAATACGTCGCCTCGGGCGGGATGTATGCACAAAAAGGCTCTTGGGCCATATAATTACTCGTAGCAGCGTATGCTCTTCCGCGACATCCACCGCATATATCCCTGTAGCCACATATACCACACTTGCCTTCGAGACTATTGCTGTTACGCATTCGCGCAAGGTCTTCGTTGTTATGCCATATCTCTGCAAGTTTTTGTTTTAGCACATTACCACATTCTATCGGCAGATATCCGCAGGGAAATACGTTTCCCTGATGGCCTACGAATAACACACCAAGACCAGCAAGGCATCCCCGTGAAGCACCACCATGCCTGGTTCTACCTGGAACAGAACCGCTGATATTCGCTGTCTTTTTACGCACCTGATATAGGCCTTGCTGCCTGATAATACGTTCATAATGAGGACCACAGGTTACCTTTATTTGCAACTCACCACGACTATCCAATCTACAAATCTCAAGCATCTTTTGTTCATATTGTTCAGGTGAGAGCATATCCGTTTCAGCCAGGACCTGCCCGCACCCAACCGGAACCAGCATGAATATGTGCACAGCTATTGCGCCCACTGATTTGGCAAGCTCGTAAACATCCTCTAATTGCCCGGCATTGTGCTTAGTCAATGTAATATTTATCTGAACAGACATTTCTTTCTCGCGAAGGTGTTTGATACCTTGAAGTGCCTTTTCGAAGGAACCTTCCAACTTCCGCAACTTGTTGTGAACCTCGGCGGTCGCACCATCCAAACTCACCGCAATCCTCACGATTCCGCTATCCCGTATTTGTTCGGCTGTATTTGCATCTATCAATGTTCCGTTAGTCGCAAGGGCCGGTACAATCCCTGTTGCCCGAGCTTGGCCTACCAGCTCGAATAAGTCATTACGACAGAGCGGCTCACCCCCGGAAAACACCAGGACCGGCGTCATAGGTTGTTCCCTGCCTAATTCAGCTAACTGTGCTATCAGACTCTTCGCCTGTTCTGTAGATAAGTCTCTAACAACTGCTTCATCGGATTCTAAACGCCGACAATGTGCGCAGGTCAAATTGCATTTTATCGTAGTTTCCCAAAACAAGAGTCTCAGAATATGATTTGACCTTATAGCTTTGTTCACGACTGCTCATCCTCTTTTTTATTGTTTAACTCGGAAGATATCTTTTCAGCATGCTGTACGATACTGCCAACATACCTTGCAGCCTCAGTAGCACCATTTTCTTTAGCAATAGTGTTGACATTCTTAATTACGCAATGCAGCAGCTTATTGACAACACGGTTCACCATTATCTCCAGGATCTCTTTGCAAGAAGCATCCTGCCTTGTTCCGACAAAGAACTGCTCAAGCTCATTTTGACTAATCCGGACAAACTGTTCCTTCATCTGACCTATTAACGGCCCTATATCCTTGGCTCCAAGCCAATCCATAAAATCGGCAACATTTTTCTGTACAATCTGTACGCCCTTGGTGATGTCTTGTTCGCGAGCTTTGCGATTCCGTTCCACTACTTTTGAAAGGTCATCAACACTATAGAGGTACACATCATCCATTTTATTTATTGAAGGCTCAAAGTTTCGCGGTACTGCAATATCTATCACCAGCAGCGTTCTTCGGCGCCGAGTATTCATTATCTTCTTAAATTGGGCCTTCCTGAAAAGGTAATCTTGTACCGCCGCCGAGGCTATCGCGATATTAGCATCAACAAGTTGGTTCTCAATTTCTTCCCATTTCTGGACAGCAATGTCGTATCGTTCGGCCATATTCTGACCACGCTCATATGACCTGTTAACAATTGTTATGTTTTTGCACCCAACCTGGAGAAGATGCTGTACAAGCAGCTCACCCATCTCGCCGGCTCCAATGACAACAACTTTTGCCGATGTAATGTCCGCAAAAAGTTGCATAGCCAGTTCGACCGCAACGCCGGCAACGCTGACTCGACCGCATGAAATTGAGGTAGTTGTATATATCTTCTTACTGGTAGTAAACGCACAGTGAAACAGGCGATTCAGAATCTTTCCAGTACTCTTTGCTGCACAGGCAAGCTGGTAATTTTCTTTAACCTGCCCGATTATTTGTGCTTCACCCACGACCATGCTGTCCAGGCTTGAGGCTACCGTTAGTAAGTGTCTAACCGAGTCCTCATTTTCATAGGTGTATAGAGACCCTTGAAAATTCTCTAATGGAATATTGTGAAACTCTGAAAGGAACTTAGCCAGGTCTTCGGCAGTAATCTCAGCCGAAAGTTTGCTGGCACAATACAATTCAACACGGTTGCAGGTTGATAGCAATACAAATTCCGCTTCGCGAAATCTGTTTTTAAGTTCTCTAAGTGCTTTGATAGTTTGCGTCGTATCAAATGCCAATTTCTCGCGAATTTCTATCGGAGCACTCTTATGGTTAAGCCCTAAAACTACAATCTTCATTTGTCACACTTACTTTATCACTTCAACTGTCCGGCCACCATCCTTGACGAAATCGTGCTTTGTTCCACAAAAAACCGTAGTACCAACTATCGCAAATACAATTAGAAAGAAGACCAGCAAGGTAACGTACGCCATCTTCTTGCCCTTTAGTGTGATCAAGTGCCGCAAAGCCAGAATTAATCCTAATAACGTCCAAACAACCATAACAAGAATGATCTTAGAGTCTGTCAGCCAGGCATGAGCAGGTATTCCAAGCGCCGTTGAGTTTACTGCAGCCATTACGATTCCACTGATCAGCCCAAATGTCAGCAGGACAAAACAAGCCTTGAGCCCCAGCAGATTCATCTGTTCGAGCTTCTCGAAATTGGGCACCTTGCCGAGGACCTGCATGACCTTTTTTTGCTTTAGCTTGCGTCTGCCCAGC
>SDBS01005967.1_pt1 | contig 11863 bp, 11 predicted proteins | sample 2277091 | NCBI WGS metagenome assembly SDBS01 (sample SAMN10404972, study PRJNA504765) | marine sediment metagenome | isolation source: marine sediment core GS10_PC15, 163 cmbsf | place: Arctic Ocean: Southern Knipovich Ridge | collected 2010 | reverse complement strand
ACCTGTTTTTTATCGAAAGAGGCTACCTGAATAGCAACCATTTTGTTTATCGCTCGAAAGAGCCTATCCTCATTGATACGGCCTATATTTCTGACTTTGATATAACAGAACGGTTAATATCAGGTTTAGGGGTGGATCTTTCCCGTACTCGTTTGATTATCAATACCCATACCCATTGTGACCATATCGGCGGCGATAGAACCATTCAGGAGAGATCGGGTTGTGATATTGCCCTGCATAAGGTCGGGAAATATTTCATAGATACACGGGATGACTGGTCCACATGGTGGAGATATTACAGCCAGGATGCAGCTTTTTTTCACTGCACCCTGGCATTGGAAGACGGAGATGTCATCGCTGTAGGACCCCATGAATTCCGGGTGATCCATACACCGGGCCATGCCTCTGATGGCATTGTGCTCTATGGTGCAAAAGATAAAGTTCTAATATCTTCTGACACCCTCTGGGAAAGTGATATGGGAGTGATGACGATTCGTGTGGAAGGAAGCACGGCCCTGTTTCACATGCTGGAGTCCCTTGAAAAACTTGAATCGCTGGATGTTGAAGCCGTCTTTCCCGGACACGGAAGGCCGTTTAAAGATATTAAAGGGGCCATATCCAGGAGCAAAAAAAGGGTCCAGAGCTTTATGAGACATAGGGAAAAAATCGGAACCGACCTCCTCAAGAAGATTATGATTTATACCCTTCTTATGCAGAGGCAGATAGACGAAGATAGATTTTACGACCAATTAATGGAAACCCACTGGTTCAGAGAGACCATAGATCTTTATTTTGACAAAGAATATAACCAAAAATATGATGAATTGATTACTGATTTTTTCAATCGTGGCATTGTCAAGCAGAGAGATGGGAAACTATATACAACAGTAAAGCCATGACAAAACTTTTTACAAAATGGGCGTGAAAAGAGAAATATGAGAAGAACATAAATGGAAAACAGGACAGGCAAATAGTGCTATTGAGTATTTGATTATTTGAGTACGTCTCGAAGCTCACAGTTCCCAAAGCGGAATTAATGTGGTATATAGGGCTTTGAGGATAATCTCATTTGCTATTATAGACCTCGTCGAGTATTTGGCGCCCTGCTCAGGCGGGACTCAAGCACTACCTACTTGACGACCTCTGTATCAAGGGAATCGGGAAAGGATTTTTTTATACAAAAGGAGGTATTATGAAACAGGTAATGATGGCAGCCCTTGTTGTTACCACTTTAGTGGTGTTATCAATTACATCGGCTCATGCAGGGTGGAATCCATATAAATCAGAAACCGTTGCAAATCAAAATATTCAGGATCACGAAGTAGCGCAGGCTATTGCTAATTTCAAAAACAGCGATCCCAGCATGAAGGCCTTTTTTGAAAAGGCCTATGGTTTTGCAGTATTCCCAACAGTAGGCAAAGGAGGTTTGGGCATCGGAGGTGCTTATGGGAAAGGAAAAGTCTATAGCAAGGGAGTCCTGAACGGCACATCAAGTCTGATGCAATTCACCGTCGGTTTCCAGTTGGGCGGCCAGGTATACAGTGAAATCATTTTTTTCGAAAATAAGAGGGCACTTGATCTCTTCAAATACGGAAATTTCGAATTTGGAGCCCAGATATCTGCTGTGGCCGCAACCGCAGGTGCATCTGCCAATACTGATTATAGTAACGGCGTTGCTATCTTCACTATAGCCAAGGGTGGATTAATGTTTGAAGCTTCTGTGGGAGGACAGAAGTTTAGTTTTGAGCCTCTCAATTGAGGTTTATATCAGCATAAATGATCAACCCACCTGATTTGTGTAGTCTTCTAAACCCAAAATCCCAAATCCACAAATCAAAGAGAATGGAGAATAGGAGAATAGGAGACAGACAAATAATGCTACGCTGGTCAGCTTTCCGGTATGTGGCGAACCATATGAGACAAAATACCTCTGGGAGACCAACTTCTTCCCATTGCACAATTTATCAAAGCATGGAAAAATTTGATTGAAAGGGGAAACTATGAAAGACAAGAAGGCTTTAACGGCGCCATGTGGGCTGGACTGCTTCAATTGCGAAATCTACGAGGAAAATTTGACAAGCGATTTTGCCCAATTGATTCATGAGAAATTGGGTATCCCTAAACAAGAGATCCCCTGCAAGGGTTGCCGCCAACAGGATGGGAAGCATTACCATCTCCCGCCAGAGGGGTGTGCAACTTTAGATTGTGTGAAAGCCAAGGGAGTGGAGTTGTGCTGTGACTGCGATGATTTCCCGTGCGCTCTTCTCGCCCCAACGGCTGACAATGCTGGAAGATACCCTCATAACATGAAAGTCTACAATCTCTGCCGGATCAAGAATGTTGGGCTTGAACGCTGGATTGAAGAAGCTGGACAAATCCGGAAAAAATATTTCACAGGCAAATTTGTTGTCGGAAGAGGGCAAGCGGATTAAGGGCTGTAGGCTTGCGGGAGAATGCCACATACCTTATCCTATTCCAGAATAAAGATTGAAGAAGCCGCCCCGGTTAAATAAGTGCAAAAGAGATTTAACTGGGCAGGCAAAAAGGCGCAAAAGTCACAAAAAATAAAATTGACATGTAGTAAAATCAAGGTGTTATAAGCAAGATAAATTTGATCTTAGGCTTTTTACGAGATCATCAAGATTGAGTTGATAATCATGACAAAAATTTGTTATCCGCTTTTTTTGATTCTGATTCTGTTGAGTTTCTCAACATGCTCGGCCCAGGAAGAGATGGATTTTACCCGTCTTCGAGAGGCCATGGTCAACCGGCAGATCATTGATAGGGGGGTAAATGATCCAAATGTCATAAAGGTGATGAGAAAGGTCCCGAGACACCTGTTCGTGCCTCGGAAAAACAGGGCGTTTTCTTATGACGACCATCCTCTCCCTATCGGTGAGGGCCAGACCATCTCACAGCCCTATATCGTGGCCTTCATGACAGAGGCCCTTAAACTGAAGCCAGGAGAGAAGGTCCTTGAAATAGGCACAGGTTCCGGATATCAGGCCGCCGTTTTGGCCGAACTAATCAATGAGGTATATTCTATTGAAATCATCGAAGCCTTAGGGAAAAGGGCCCAAGAGACCTTAGACAAGTTAGGTTATAAGAATGTCCATATCAAGATAGGAGATGGCCATAAGGGGTGGCCTCAAAAGGCCCCATTTGATGCTATAATCGTGACATGCGCCCCGGAACAGATCCCCCGGCCATTGATTGAACAGCTAAAAGAGGGGGGACGAATAATCATTCCGGTGGGCAGGAAAGGGGCTATTCAGAAACTGGTGCGGGCGGTCAAGAGAGGGGGCCTGCTCAAAACCGAAGATGTAATGCTTGTCCGGTTCGTGCCAATGGTTAGTGGGGATGATTGAAGGCTTTTCCGGCCAGCCAAGATCTGGACACGGATGAGATCCTTCATGTGCATAGGGTCAGCTTCGATGATGCGCTTAGGATGGTCCAAAGGGGTGAGATACAGGACGGAAAAACCATCTCAGGGCTATTTATGGCAAGCCTCTGGTTGAATGACAGGAATAGCGTTTAAAAAAATGCTTTTAGCACCTGACTCTCTGTTTAGTTGTTTTTATTCTGTTTTTTAATTGACAATCATCAATCATCAATCCAACAGGGGGACTCTGTGAATGATCCTGGTTAAAGATCTGCTTACCCAAAGGCCTGTTGAAGCTTCAGCCCCATGCCGGGTTGACTCGGGAGGAACCTGGGACATCAAGGCCCTATCCCTTCCCTTTGAGGCAATACAGCCAACTACTGTTAACATCGCCCTTACATTGAGAACCTCGGCAGGGCTTCATCTTTATAAGGAAGGTAAGGTAAAAATCAGTTCAACCGGTTTTGCACAGCCCGAGATCTTTTCCATCGACCGGCTTCCCTTTGATTCTCCATTCGGCCTCTTTTTTGCGGCTATCTCTTTTTTCGGTTTCCACGGCCTGGAAGTGAAGATCGATTCTCAATCTCCTGTCAGGTCGGCCTTAGGTGGATCAAGCACGGCTTTAGTGGCCCTGATCAAGGCGCTTTCGAGGGTGTCCGTAAGTCTTGGCAATAAAGGCTACTCTAAGAAGGAGATCCTTCATTTGGCATATCACCTTGAGGATGGTATCAGCGGTGGCAACTGCGGCATTCAAGACCAAGCTGTTGCAGTCTACGGTGGCGTCCATCAATGGGAATGGCGTTACGGAAATCGAACCGCCCCGCTTCAAAAGACCTCTCTCCTCGATGGGGAGGGCAGGAAAGAGCTTTCAAAGCGCCTTTTGGTGGTATACAGCGGAAAAAGCCATACATCTTCGCGAACAAATCACCAATGGATTAAGGATTTCCTCTCAGGCAAGACGAGGTCTGGATGGATAAAGGCCAACGAAATAGTACGGCAGTTCGGGGCGGCCATTAAAGCCTGGGAATGGAACCGCGCTGCCAGCCTGCTAAGGGAAGAGATGTCCATTAGAAGGGAAATAACCCCCGAGGCCCTTACCCCCTTCACGAAGAAACTGATTGAAGAGGCAGAGGATGCCGGGTGCGGAGCCAGATTTGCAGGGGCTGGGGCCGGAGGGTCGCTCTGGGCCGTGGGAAAAATAGAAAGGATAGCTCAATTGAAGGCGAGATGGGGGACTACTTTAGCGCAGGTAAAAGACGCTAAGATCCTTGATTGTAAGATCGACCCGGCAGGGGTGAGGTAAGGATTGATGATTGGCGATTGATGATTGATTGAACCCGTGAACGGTTACATCAATTCAACGTATGTCCATAAACAGGCCGGAACATTCCTGTTTCAAAAAGGCCGCTGAATTCTCTTAGAAGGGCATTGGTGGCCTGCTCAACCATTAAGATATCCCCTTCAGAAATCAGGCTCATATCGAGCGCCTCTATCGCCTCATCTAAACCGATAAACTGAGAAAAAAACTCTTCGTTTTCATACTCACTGTTTATAGTACTATGCACATCAATAATGGTCCAGACACAGTTTTGTATCCTCAATCTGTACTTATCCGTTGTATCCATTGAACCTCTGAACCCGATAATAACTACTGCCAAGCGATAGCCTGATCGGTATCCTATTTTTGTCTGTTTTTCAATCGACAATCATCAATCAACAATCGCCAATCCGCCATCAGGCCTTTCCAACTTCCTTTAATGTGTCAAAGAAGACTTTGTAGAATTTTTCGTTATCAGATACAGCCCGCTTTAATATAATAGATAATTTATCCAGATCATTCAAACTAACCACTAAATTGGCGCTCATAGCGAATGCCGCCATGTTGTCCATAGTCCTCAACCCTTCACCAATCAAGACAACAAAAATTTTTCTGCGAACAAACATGGAGAGATGATTCAGGTAATTAAGAATATGGCTTTCTTCCAGCGGGACATTGTCGAAATAGTCTGACAGGATTACTAAGTCGAAGCGGTGAAAACGCATCCTGCCGACTGCTTCTTGTGTATTGTTTCCCGGAACGTATCTATAACCCAGTCCTTCAAGGGCCTCCTTTATCTTTTTCGTTTGATGCTCATCATTGTTCATTACAAGGGCTAACTTCACGCCTTCTTCATAGGAAATGAGGGCGCTATCCTCTTCCACATCATATCCGGACGTTCCTTCAGTTTGAGGCAGTTCAACCCCCTCTTCAATTGCAGGGCCTGGAATATCCCCGGGGCTTCCTGATTCAATAGATTCTACAACCGCGGCATCTGAAACTCCCGGTCTTGCTTTTGTTGTATCGAGAATCAGCTTTTTTCTGCACCGGGGGCATCTGACACTGACCTGCTGGCCCTCGGGTAGTTTCTCGTCTGGAATATTAAGTTTGGCCTTACACTCCTCACATATTATTTCCATTTTTCTCGCTCCCCAAACGACCCTCTTTTTCCATATTCCTTATCAATGGCCAGACCTTCTATAGTGGTAGTCTTTTCCCCTCTTGCAGACTTAATTGAATCAATTGCCCTCCCAACTATGGCCTTTCTGGATGCGTAACCCATGGCTGTCTCTTCTGTAACAAGGCCGTTTATGTAAAGATCGGCAATACATTGATCAAATGTCATCATCCCGAAAGGCTGGCTCCCTTCAATAATCCGATAGTATGTTCTGTCTTCGGATTCACCATGCAAGATAGTGTCCTTTACCCTCAGGTTTGACCCCATTATTTCAAATGCCGCTACACGACCACCTCCTATCATTGGTAAGAGTCTCTGGCAGGCAATCCAGCGAATGGTATCGGCGAGACGCATCCGTATCTGGTTCTCCTCTTCCAGTTCAAACATACCTAAGATACGGTTGATAGTCTGTCCAGCATCAATGGTATGAAGGGAGCTGAGAACCAGATGCCCTGTCTCTGCAGCAGAAAGACCAATTTCCACGGTCTCCCTGTCTCTCATCTCGCCCACCAACACCACCTTGGGGGCCTGTCTCAAGGCAGCCCTCAGGCCGGAGGCATAGGTGTCAAAATCTGTCCCCAATTCTCGCTGATTAAAAGTCGCCGTTTTCTGGAGATGAAGGTATTCTACGGGATCCTCAAGCGTAACAACGTGAATGGATTTTGTTTCGTTGATCTTGTCTAAGAGGGCAGCGAGGGATGTTGTTTTTCCAGTTCCAGTTGCGCCTGTAACCAGAATAATCCCATTCATTTCCGCGGTCATTTTGGAAAAGGCGGGAGGAAGGTTAAGGTCTTCAATAGTAGGAACTCTGGTAGCTAATTGCCGCATGACAATAGAATAACAACCTTTTTGAGAGAAGATATTTACCCTGAAACGGGCCTTTCCCGGCAATTGATACGATAAGTCACACGATCCCTTGGATAGGAGAGCCCTGGTCAAACGCCTGTCTCCACCTAACAGGTTGAGTGCGAAGATCTCGGTCTGAAAAGGTGTCAACTTGTCTACGGGAGGCGTCAATGACACTGGAGCCAACTCCCCGGAAGATTCCACCTGAAAGGGTTTGTCCACCGTCATGTTGAGATCTGAAACATTGTCGTGGGATTTTAGCATGGAAGTTAAGACATGATCTATCTGTTGTTGTCGCATACCCTTGTCTCCTTTAAGCCTCAGTAAAATCGGCAGGGGGATTCCTTAAAAAAGGGAGAAACTTAGATTTATCATCACACTTGGCATAAGCGTTGTCCGGGCTGATCATTTTCTTCTTCAGAAAACCCATTATGGCATCATCCAATGTCTGCATTCCATATTTCTTTCCTGTCTGAATCATGGAAGGAATTTGAAAGGTCTTCCCCTCCCTGATGAGATTCCGTATAGCTGGGGTTGCAATCATAATTTCAAGTGCGGCACACCGGCCCTTCTTATCAATACGCTTAAAAAGGTTCTGAGCAACTACCGCCCTGATGCCATCTGCAAGAGTGTTTCGAATCTGTTGCTGCTGGGTTACAGGAAAAACCTCGATGATCCGATCCACGGTCTTTGCCGCGCTCGTTGTATGAAGGGTGGCGAAAACCAGATGACCGGTAGCCGAGGCCTCGATGGCCAAGGATATGGTCTCCAGATCTCTCATTTCTCCGACCATGATGATATCAGGGTCTTCCCTTAAGGCTCCTCTCAGGGCAGCGGCAAAAGAATTGGTATGGGTACCGACCTCCCGATGATTAATTATCGCTTCGATACTCTCATGAACAAATTCGATTGGATCTTCAATAGTAATGATATGATCTTTCCGGGTTCTGTTAGCCTCGTCAATTATGGCCGCCAAGGTTGTGGACTTGCCGCTCCCTGTTGGTCCGGTCACTAAAACCAGCCCCCTCGGCAAAGAGGCCAATTTACTAACCACCGGAGGAAGGCCCAATTGCTCGCAGGTCAGAATAGTTGAAGGTATTTCCCTGAAAACAGCACCCATACCATTTCTTTGCTCAAAAAAATTGGCCCTGTACCGTGCCAGACCAGGAATTTCATAGGCAAAATCCACATCCCCGGATTCCTCAAAGACCTTTACCTTTTCTTCGGGGGCAATTTCATAGAGCATTGCCTTCAGGCCATCATTATCAAGTTCCTTGTATTTCACCCGCTCCAGTTCTCCCAGTACGCGCAGCACTGGCTGCTGCCCGGCCATCAGGTGAAGGTCTGAGGCCCCCTGGTCGTTCATGAGCTTAAAAAAGGCATCAATCTGTGCCATAACGGTCCCCTTTCAAATTTGGACGCTGATAAAGACTGATTCTCAGGATCTTCAGGGTAAATTAGAAGGGACTATTATACACAAAAGGAAATCCTGTTCAACCATAAAATGAAAATCGAGGGATTCGACACAATTTTCACTGTTATCAATGAGCTCGATTAACCTGGTTAAAAACCCGTAATTTGGTTGACAAAGGCGAATCCCTTTGATATTTTTTTCACAATCAGGACCCAATAGGAAAGGTGATCCTTGTAATAATGGACGCTTAGCCGTGGGTAGTTCTTTATCATTATCTTTTAAAAATAGATTTCCTGAAGGTGACACCGCTTGGATCGGCGCTTGGAGTTGACCGGGACGGTTAAGTAGTGCCCACCCATAAATGGCTATTTTCCGCAATCTCTTCGTCAGATTCGGATTTTAATCCTCGAAATACTTCAATGTATTCCTGTGGTTAAAATCCTCATCTTTCTTGACCTTGCGAAAACTATCTCATTTCTGGATGGACACTAAGTAGTCTGAAAGGTCTTTAATAGCGGGGAAGCTCATAATTGATAATTCAATTTGCTTTCCCTGCCAATACCCCCCCAACTCACAAAAAGGTCTTGCGGTTTCACCGGAAGGCCTTTTTTTATTGACAATCCCGTCGGTACAACCAAAATCCGGTTCAGTAGGTGTTGGATACTTATGGGTAAATTTGTGCTCTAAATACGCGGAATTTTGTTCACCACGAAGAATACGAAGGGATCATAAAAGCATTAGAAACTCATTTTTCGTGCCCTTCGTGTGCTTCGTGGTAAAAATTTTTGTTTGGTAACGTTTTATCCGGGTTAGGGATTGGCATTGAGAGTTACATGGAAAACTGACATCAAACCATAGGAGGTGAAAGAAGTGGCACGACAAAAAATCACCATTAGTTATTTGCAAAAAAAAATGGATGCCGGCCAGAAAATTACCATGATGACGGCCTATGATTACCCCACGGCCAGCCTGGTTGATCAGGCCGAAATCGATACGACATTGGTGGGTGATTCCTTGGGCATGGTCGTTCTCGGTTATGAATCCACGGTTCCCGTGACCATGGATGAGATGCTTCATCACTGCAGGGCCGTATGCAGGGGGGCAAACCAGAGTTTTGTTATCGGAGACATGCCCTTTATGTCCTATCAAGTGAGCGTGGAGAAGGCGGTGGAAAATGCCGGACGGTTCATAAAGGATGCAGGGTGTGAAAGCGTAAAGCTTGAAGGGGGCTCTGAAATGGCCCACGTGGTCAAAGCGATTGTAGCTGCCGGCATACCGGTGTGCGCCCACATCGGGCTGACCCCCCAGACCGCCACCAAGCTCAGCGGCTTCAAGGTTCAGGGAAAGGACGCAGAAGGCGCAAGAGAGCTTATCAATTCAGCAAAAGACCTCGAGGAGGCAGGGGCCTTCATGATTGTCTTGGAATGTATCCCGGACCAGGTAGCCTCCAGGATTACCAATGAGCTGAATATCCCTACCATTGGAATAGGCGCTGGCAAGTATTGCGACGGTCAGGTCTTGGTCTATCATGATCTGGTGGGTCTCTTCGAGCGGTTCACGCCCAAGATGGTAAAGCAGTACATCAATTTGGCCCCTCAAATACGGGAGGCCCTTATTCAGTACAGAGAAGAGGTGGAAAAGGGCATATTCCCTGGGCCCGAGCATAGCTTTACCATGAAGGTAGGAGAGGCTGATAAAATATAGTGACTAAAGTGCCTAAAGTTTAAAGTGCCTAAAATGCCTAAAGTTAAGGAATGCTCCGCCCATTTTTTTGTGAAGATCGGCTTTCTTAAAATAGACCCGGTAAAATCTAATCCCGCCTTGGCTGGATTAACAGCATATCCTGTTGAAATTATTGAATGTGAATCTTGAATTAGGGGTTTTCGTTCAGGCACTATTTAGCGACCGATTTCTAAAAGCTTTAAGTCACGAAGTTCCTTAACTTTAGCTCACTTTAGGCACTTAAAATCAGGAGTAAACGAATGAATTTTTTGGTGGTGGGCCCCGGCGCCATGGGTTGTCTTTTCGCAAGCCGCCTGAAAAAAGCCGGACATCATGTGATAATTGTAGATCATAAGCCTGAAAGGGCCGACTTTATTAACAAGCGTGGCATCCTCATAGAAGGAGCAGCCGGAGAAGAGAGGGTTCGTGTTCCTGTTGTAACAGGAAGAGCCCCGGAAAAAACTGACGTGGTCCTGATCTGTGTGAAGGCAAACCAGACAAGAGAGGCCGCAGAGGCGATCTCTTCGTGGCTCGATCTTCGAGCCGCGATTCTCACCCTTCAGAATGGGCTCGGCAATTTGGAGTTGTTAGAGGAAGTATTTGGGAAAGGAAGAGTATTGGGCGGTGTGACTGCCGAAGGAGCAACCCTCTTAGGCCCTGGTCACGCAAGACATGCAGGCCGAGGGCAAACGATTATTGGGCCTGCAGGACCGGCGGATGGTCCAGTGGCAAAAATAGTTTCCGCGTTTGAGGATGCAGGGTTCGACACCCGGTCTGCGGATGAGGTGGAGAATCTCATCTGGGGCAAACTGATTGTGAATGTCGGCATTAACGCCCTGACAGCCATCACCAGGCTGAAAAACGGCCAATTGCCGGCCATAGAGGGCGCCAGGACGGTAATGAAGATGGCAGTTGGAGAGGCAGAGAGCGTTGCTAATGCCAAGGGGATTAACCTGCCCTATCCAGACCCCTTTGAACGGGTTTTGGAGGTGTGCCGTGCCACAGCGGAAAATAAGGCCTCCATGCTTCAGGACGTCTTGGGGCAGAGGATTACCGAGATACAGTTCATTAACGGGGCCGTGGTTCGAGAGGGTAAAAAGATAGGAATCCCGACCCCTGTTAACCTCACTTTAACCTCGCTCGTATCGGCAATCCAGGAAACATATGATAAGAGAATAACTGATTGAGTCTTCAATAGCGCTCTATTGCCCAACCAAAAGCTTCTGGCCTGGCTGAATCGGCTTCTTAGGCGTTATCTTGTTTAGCCTGCACAATTTGTCCGTTGAGATGCCATATTTATTGGCTATAGTATAGAGACTTTCACCCGAACGCACCGTATGATAACGCCTCTTGACCTGTGAGGACGACCTTTTTTTCTGATTATTCAAGCTGCGTTTGGCTATCTTATTAACAGATTGCTTCAGCTTTTTTTCCTCCTTTTCGAGACGGCTGATCCTCTCTTCCAACCCATCCAAGCGAGCCAGTTTAGCCTCAAGACTATTCAGCCCAGCCTGTATTGACGTAAGTTCCTTCTTGGATACCTCGCTTGTTCCTGTGAAAAAAAAGAGGCCAATGGCAATCAATAGAAGGATTACTATGCCCCCGGGAATCAGGAATCCCGATCCAGACCTCGAATCAACTCCTCTAAACCTCTGGTCCCTCTCGCTCCTCGGCGTGTATCCAAGATCATCAGCGACCTCTTTCATGAATTCCTGAGCGGCTTCATCTTTGTCCTGGTTCACTCTCTTCTCCTTTTTGTCTGGCCCTCAAAATAAGATTTGTATTTTTCCGGCATGAAATTCTATCGAGATTATAGATAGTACATGACTTTCGGCCGTCCGCAAACTAATTTGACTTAACTTAAGACAACTGCTTCTCGAAAGAAAACTCCATTCTTTTGCCTTGGGGCCCAATGACATGCAAGGCATTTATCTTTTCGATTGCCCCTGAGAGTTTCTCCATCATCAATTTGTCTTTTTTGTTGTAATCCAGAATTATCTTGCG
>SDBS01005966.1_pt1 | contig 11870 bp, 9 predicted proteins | sample 2277091 | NCBI WGS metagenome assembly SDBS01 (sample SAMN10404972, study PRJNA504765) | marine sediment metagenome | isolation source: marine sediment core GS10_PC15, 163 cmbsf | place: Arctic Ocean: Southern Knipovich Ridge | collected 2010 | reverse complement strand
GCTGATAAATGCTTTTTGACGCCCATTGCTCATCCTTTGAGTATTTCAAAGAGCATAGTTTACGAAAAATAAATTCGTTTGGCTTCTAAAATCTACTATTTCTCTACGTTTTTTTATAGCTCGTGAATTGCTGGCTTTGTTACAGGAGAATTTACCCATTTATGGTCTGTTGTATTTGTTTTATTTTTATGTTATTTTTTTTTGGATTTTTACACCATGAAAATTAAAGAGGAAAAATAATGAAGAAACTTATGCCTTCTGCTTTGGTCGCGATTCTAGTATTTTGTGTTAATGTTTCGGTTTTTGCAAATACGCCAATCGCTAATGTGAGCAGGATTACTATTAAAAATAATACAAGTAAAACTGTAAAGGTCATCACATCAATTTCGCCGACCTTAAGTTGGAATATTACAATAAATGGCACTACAGATACGCCAATAGCACACATACCATCACATGGACAAACCACTTTGTTTGTCGCTAGCAATAAATATGATGGGATTCCTCGCACTGGAAGTCTCTGGGTCAGAGTTTATGAAAGCGTGTATGAAAATGGTGTGCCTCAAGCGAAATTTAATATGATGTTGCTGAAGGGCTGGGGAATTGATTTAACTGGAGTGACAGCTTCTTCAGAAGCTCACTTTGTAATTTCAGCTGCAATGCATGATCGTTATAATGGCACAGTTGATATTAATCCAGCGACATCTAATAGCAGTCGTGTTTAAATAGATTTGATTTAACGAATTCAGATTTGTATCTTTTATTGTACGTTTCTGAATTCGTTTTAAAAGCCCATCTCTTTTTCCCAATCTGTGACGGTCATATCTAACATTTCAGCCGGTTTTTTATTTTTAGGCAGTGCGTTTTTTGCTAATACAACATACGGTGCGCATGTTAATGCACAGCCGACATAGCCTTCGGGGATTATTTCCATTTTATATCCCACAAAAATTTCTTTATATTTTACTTTTGAATCATCACCACAACGAACAATGCTTGTGGCAATCTTTTCCATCAAGCCATTTAAGAAAACAGTTCGTTCTTCTTCATTAGTGCAGGGCATAGTACCGCCAGCATCTTCAATAAATAAATTTGAATCTTTTTCTCGATCTTCTGCAATGGCTAAAGCAATCGCACACCAAACCACCGTAGGTCCAACAGCTGTTGCAGATTTAACAGCGCAAATTGTATGCGCGCCCGGCAAGATGGGGTAACGTCTTTCGTCGCGTGTGCCAAATAATCGTTGCCCAGCATTAAGCAAGGGTTCAACTGAATAAACGGGCACTTCGACACCATCTGTCCGTGTTTTTGTAAATAAAGGTTTGATGGATCCCTCAGCGATCGATTCATGCTTGGAAAGATGATAACCCCAAACTGCACCATTTAATCCATTAAAAGAAGAAGCGGCAATCATATTAATTTGTCCGACATAAGTGCCATTAGATTCCGCGCGATCATAAGAAACAATGCCTTCTAAAACTTCGTCCATGTCAGCTTTAACTTTTCCTGTTTCAAGTTTTAAAACCGAAACATAGCCCAGTCCACTTGCACCTGCATTGCCATATCCATCTGCATAATCATCAAATGGTCCGACAGCGCCATTAACAACATCTTCTAGCTTCATTTTCAATTCTCCTTTTCAATCCAACTTTCTTTTTTGAATTTTCTAAAAATAAATGGCGGTGCTGATAACACTAAAATACCGATGACTAAGAAACCTTCATAAAACATTATATTTCCAGTGTATAACGAGCTTGGCGGTACAAATCCGATAAATAAAGCAAACAATGATGCGAGTAATCCAAAACCAGCAACAATGATCATGCCAACTTTCCCGCCAGGAACTTTATACGGTCTGATTTTATTGGGCTGAGAAAACCGCAAATAAATTGCAGCGCTAAACATTAAAATATAAATCAGTGTTGTAAGCTGAGCAGTAAGATCTGTCAAAATCCAGTATGAACTACTCACATTTGGCATGAATAAAAAAACCAAACAAAGTAATGAGCCTAATATTGCTTGAACAATTAAAATAGTGACAGGCATGCCATTCTTATTTATACGATGAAGGCTTGGTGGTAAATCACCGTGTTGAGCAGCAGCAAGTAAACCTTGGCTCGGTCCCGTTAACCAGGTGCTTAACATAGCGAGCGCGCCGACGACAAGCAGTCCACCAATAACTTCCGCTGCCCATTTCATATGAAATGGATTTAAGAAAGCATCGATGGCTTGCATTAATCCTGTAACCAAACTAATTTTGCCGTGTGGTACGACAATGGCAATAGCTAATGTGCCGAGAATAAAAACAATAAGAATTAAAATTGTTGCAATGAAAATAGCGCGTGGATAATCTTTTTGAGGGTTTTTTGCTTCAGAAGCATGAAAGGCAACGACTTCCATGCCGGCTAAGCTCAATAATACGCCGGAAAAGAAAACGAGGTTATTTAAATGCAAGCTTGGTATTAAATGCGTTGGTGCAAAACTGATTTGTGCGTGTTGTCCTCCGACAATCCAAATTATCGCAAGTACAATAATTATAAAGCCTGGAATTAAAGTACCTACGACAACACCAATGCTACTAATCAGGCTCGATGCTTTCATGCCGAGGAAATTAATGAATGTTGCGCCCCACAAAACGACCAACATAACAGTGATAATAAAAGTTCGATTGCTTGCAAGTTTTGGGTTGATAACGTATGCGATTGTTGCTGCGATAAATGCTAGTGCTGTCGGGTTCCAAACAGCATTCATTACCCATTCAATCCAGGTTGCAAAAAATCCGTATTGAGGTCCAAATGCTTCACTGATCCAGGCATAAAGTCCGCCTGTTTCGGGCCAGGTTGTTGCAAGCTCTGCAGCGACAAGTGCTGTTGGAATGAGAAAAAACAATCCCGCTATCACATAGAAAAAAACAGAGCCAAGGCCGTAACTTGCTGTAAGTGGCAAGTTTCGTAAGCTGATTATCGCTGCCACAGCAATCATTGCTAGCGAAAATTTTCCAAGCACCTTTTTAGGTGGTTTATAATGGAATTCCTTTTTCAACGCCAAGTCTCCCTAATCACATTAGTTCAATACTAGAATCAATTATGGTATATTGCAAATTTATAGCTCATATCATGATGATGCTGTCATCTTGGTACTGCTAATGGTGGCTGCGATTTTTAGATTAAATCTCACTTATTGCACACGGAGCATTTTTGAACAGGTTTTTCTGCCTTGTTAAGATTCATTGACCTTGAAGAAGGATGCTCTATTAGAGTTGCGATGATGACTTCCAATATAAGACTATATTTTCGCAATTTTTCTTTTCTGGTTTTATGATCCTTTAATAAAATCTGATTTTGCTCTAGCGGTTGCTTTTCTTTTTTGCTGGTCTTTTCTTCTTTCTTATCTGATTTTGCTTTTGCGCGGATAGCAGATTTAAGATTGCTTATTGTCTCATTTTCAATTTCCAATAGACCTTCTATCTCATTATAGACGTCATATAAAGTGTGATAAATACGTTGAAAAGTAATATCTTCATCTAAAAAGATAGCTTCTGAATGTTTGTAAAATGCTTTTTTATTTTTTTGATAAAAGTTGTTGGCTACTTCAAGATCAGACAGAAGTGAATCAAATTTATATAGAAAATTGTTTTCATCAATTTCATCTTCGGGAATTTCATAATAAAAAAAACTATAAACTAAATTAAGTCGTTTGGTGAAGTCTGATAAACACGATAACATCCCTTCTGATATGTATATTTGCGGGTAATGTGGGGTTTTTTCTTTGCATTCATTTTTTTTGAAAGAGAATAAAGCATAGCGCATCCATGATAAATGTTTATTACTAAATTTTAGCTCTTTAGGTTCTGTCTCTGGGATCTTGGTTGTTGTGTTTGTAGGCTTTAGAGCTGTTGGGTTCGTATTATCCTGAGATAATTCAGCAGGAAAGGACTTTATATTATTTCTTTTTTTCTTGCTGTGTTTCTTTTTTTTATTTTGTGGCATGTTATTTTCCTATGTATTGTTTGACGGACATTCAGCAGATTTTTTGTTATTGATTTTATCTAAAAGTATACGCATTCTATGAAAGACCTCATTGTTATTTTGCTCACGAGGGATATTGGTCTAATAATGATCACGCTATATCCCCAGAGAAGGCGTGGATAATATCACTCAATTCTTAAGGAAATCTTAAGGATTCTTGAATTGATGCTTTTTTCTCTCGTTATTTATTTAGATGAAATATCCTGGATAGGGTGTTACGATACGCTTCGTTAATGTTTTTTCTTATTGAAGTTGGAGATGATGATGGAAAATATTCTAGATGGCGTGTTTCAATTTAATGATATTGCTGAATATCAAACAGGCTCGATTGTCAGTAAAGAGATTTTGAAAACTGATAAAGGCACGATTACGCTTTTTGCTATTGATGAAGGTCAAGGAATCAGTGAGCATTCTGCACCTTTTGATGTGCTTGTTCAAATTATTGATGGCGAGGCAAACATTACGATTAGCGGCGAAGATTTCACGGTTAAAGCTGGCGAATCACTTATCATGCCAGCAGATAAGCCACATGCTTTAAAAGCATTGAAGCAGTTTAAGATGTTGCTCGTGATGATTCGGCGCGCTTAGTTTTTGTCATCCCGCGGCTTGATCGCGCGGGATCCAGTGTTTTAATTAGATGCCGCGGGATGACGATCACTTTCGTTCTTAGGCGCGCTTAGTTCAAGTATTTTTTGATACAGGCCAAGCGTAATAGCTTCATAGTCATTTCTTGCGCCGTGTTCGTAGCCGATTTTTTTCAGTTCGTCAGGCGCGCAGGGTTTTCCAAATGTGATGCTGATGGGATAAGGTTTTGGAAAGCGCTGTGTTCTGGGCCAGGATTCGAAGGCACCTCTAATCGAAATTGGCACGATTGGCGTATCTAATTCTTGCGCTAAAATGCCAACCCCTTGTCGAAAAGATTGTAATGTGCCGTCAATTGAGCGGCGAGCTTCAGGAAAAATACAAACTGACTTGTTGTGTTGTAACACATAACTTGTTGCTTGCATCGCGTCGACCAATCGAATTGCAGGATCAATGGGAATAATGCGCCAACTTTTTACAATGTGTTTGACAATGGGGATATCAAAATAGTTGGCAAAACCTAAAGAAAAAGTCTGATAAAGTAGGGCGCGAGGCAGTGCAACAGCAATGAAAAAAGCATCAAGAAAACTCGTGTGATTTGCGCACAACATAAAGCGGCCATCTTTAGGTAAATTTTCGATCCCATGTATTTTAAAACGAAAAAACAGCTTGAAAATAATACGTAAAAACCCAGTGAATATAAAATTTAAAAATTTAGAAAGTGAAGTCGGGGTTAATTCGATTTTTTTTATGATTTGAGAAGGGGGCTTTTCCGAAAGGATTTTTTTCCAAACGGGTGTTTTTTCTTTAGTAGGTAATTCTGTTTTTAAAGGTTTTTGTGATGCGGATAATTTATCTATTTCATTGGTGAGCTCTTTTAGGGTAGAAATTTTTGCTAGCTCTTGTTCCGAAATCTTTATGTTAAAATGTCTTTCAATGGAGCTATAAAGCTCAATGCGATTTAGAGAATCAAAACCGAGATCAAGTTCAAGGTGATCATTTGGTTGAATGGGTTTTAGAATGCGATGTTCGGCTTTAAGAATTTCACATAATTCTTGAAAAGTATTTGAGGCGAGCAAATTAAAATCTTCTTCGGTTGTGTTTGATTCCTCGTGTGTTGTTTTGCCGCTCATTAATTCAGATAGATACTTTTCTTTTATTTCATACCGTTTTAATTTTCCGAGTCGCGTTTTTGGGAGTTCTTGTTTGGTGAGAATAAAATCCATCATACGTTTGTACGCAGGATATTTTTTGGAGAAATTTTCTACGTCCCAGCGAACGGAGAAATCAACATTGACCTCATGAATTTTTTGAAAATATTCAAAATCAGGCACAATCACAGCGACTAATTTTTCAATATTATCTTTAGAGATTTGTAGGATACAAAGCTCTTTAATATAATTGCTTTGCTCATAATAAGCCTCAACTTCATCAGGATAAATATTTTTGCCGTTACTTAAAACAATCACTTCTTTTTTTCGGCCAGTTAAAAAAAGATAATTGTCTTTATCAAAATAACCAAGATCGCCAGAATAAAACCAGCCATCTTTTATGACATCATTTGTTGCTTGCTGATTTTCATAATATCCCTTCATTACATTCGGGCCGCGAATAAGTATTTCGCCGATATTGTTTTGATCGGGGTCAAGAATTTTAACGTCGACGTTGGGAATAGTTTTTCCGGTCGAGCCAATGCGTGGTTTGTCAGTTGGATTAAATGTTACTGCAGGCGATGTTTCCGTCAGACCATAACCTTGAATGATTGTAAATCCGAGTTTATCTAAAAATAGCTCAGTATCAGGATTTAATTTTGCGCCGCCACAAACAAGAAACTTAAGCTGTTTGCCAAAACGCACATGAATCTTTTTAAATAAATTTTTTGATAGATTAAAGCCGGTTAATTTCCGTATTTGCCATGTCATCGCCGTTAATGTTTTAAGGGATATGTTGAGAAGAAATGGTATTTTTTTCATTTCATTTTCAATCGATTGTGCGATCAATGTATAAAGTTGAGGAACACCAATGAGCGCAGTAATTTTTGCTTCTTTAATGCAGTCTAGAATGTCGGATTGTTTTAAGCTCGATAAATAAGTGATTTTGTTTTTTGAAAAAAGAGGAAAAATCAATGTTGCCATAAAAGGAAAAGAATGATGCAAAGGTAAAATCGATAAAAAATTATGTTTTGCAGATAATCCGCCAAATTCATCAATGCTTTCGTAATTCGAGTAAAAGTTTTTATGCGTGAGCATCACGCCTTTTGGGGTGCCTGTTGTGCCGGAAGTATATAAAATCGATGCAATATCGTCTTGTGTGATTTCAGGCATTTCAAGTTTGGTGTTTTTTGGCTCGATAAAGGTTTCAAGTGAAATAAATTTTTTATTTTGAGGGATGTTGAAGTCTGTAACAATTAGTTTTTCGAGAGAATTGATTTCCAAAAAAATATTTTGAAAAGTTGGTAGGAGTTGGTTTGATGTAAAGACTATTTTACATTGTGCATGTTCAATAAAAAATTTAACATCGTCCGGCGTTGATTGTGGATCAAGCGGAACAGCAATGGCGCCTGTCATGATAATGCCAAAGTAAATGCAGCCCCAATCTAAGCAGTTTTCTAAGACAATCGAGATGCGATCGCCTTTTTGAATGTTGTGCAATATGAGCGCTTGCGAAATGGCGCAGGCTTTATCATAAAATTTTTGATAAGTGTTTTTTTGAAAGCTGTTTGCATGTTTTATTTGCATGACCACGCGATTGGGATCTGATAAAACGATTTCTTTTAATTTTTCATGAAGCGTTGTCATGTTAAATTCTCTCGATATAAGTTACTTTTTTCAACATAATCAAGCCTGCAATAATGAATAATGTTAGCGAGCCCACAGCAATTCGATACTTAATTAAACCTAGAGAGCTAAAGACTAAAATGATTGTCCCCCAAACGAGTGGTCCGATTATGGCGCCAATTTTAATCACTAATCCATAAAAGCCAAAGACTTCACCATACATGTGTTTGGGTGATAAGTGCGTTGCAAGCGTGCGTGCGCTTGTCCATGTGGCGCCCATGCAAATTCCTACAATGGGGCCGAGCATCCAGAAAATAAACTTTTCTTGCGTGAGCATTGCAACAATCAGTGCGATTAACCATAACCAATATGAATAGCCAAGCGTTCGTTTTGCGCCAAATTTATCAGTAATATAACCAGAACATAGTGAGCCGACTATTGCGAACGCGCTTGACATCATATAGAAAATGATGATTTGTGCATCTGAGAATCCAATAATTTTTCGAATATAAACTGACATAAAAATAAAGATAGTGTTTATCGCATTAAACGCAAAGAAGATGGAAAAAAGAAAGCTGCCCAAGCCTTTCAGTTTTTTAATGTTAGCAATAGTTGCATTGACTTCTGTAAAAGATTTTTTTATCATTTTTTTCCATTTGATTTTCGTTTTGATCAATTGAAAATGTTTGCGATCTTTGACAAAGATAAAGCAGGGTATGGCGAAGATTAGAAAGATAATAGCGGATGGAAGAAATGTTGCATGTCGACCGTATTTGATCGCAAAAGGGCTTATAATTAGTAGTCCAACGATAGTGCCAAGATAGGCAAAGCCTTTTCCAATGCCAGATACTTTTCCAACATTTTTATTTTCACTCACGTCGGGAAGAAGTGCGTTATAAATAATGTCGCCGAGCTGAAAACAATAATTGGCGATTGCGAAAAACACTAGTGCCAAAAGAAAATGAGATGTGATTCCGATAAAGGCTGTAAAGATACAACAGATTATAGTTAATACTATTAAAAATGGCATGCGTTTTTTTATTTGGTCAGAAACAGTGCCGATAATTGGTGCTGTCATTGCAGCAAGCAACATAGATCCTGAATATGAAAGGCTATAATAAATATCTTGTCGATGCATGTCGACCGTGACCCATAAAGCAAAATAGAGTGTGATGACATTCATGGCAAAGATCGTGCCGGCAAAGTCATACATTGACCATGCCGCAATGACTAATTTTCTTCCAGCTTTCACACGTAATTCCTTGCTTTAAATATGTTGTCACATTAAACCATATTTTATCTGGGTTTGTTACTGAATACAGAGCCAAACCTAACTAGTTTTTATGGTTGAATATTTATTTAATATAATTTCGAGACCAAAATGCAGCTAATAAGCCAATGTATGCGCCAAATAGCACATCACTTGGATAATGGGCATGGACGATGATTCGGCTTAGGCCCACACAAATCGCCACAATAAAAAATAGCCAGTACCAGCGTTTAAATACTAGAGATAAACTGGCCATCAAAGCAAAGATGCGAAAGGAGTGTCCCGAGGGTGTGGAGTTAAACGCCCAGGTTTTTGTGAGGAAATGGAAGCCATAAAGATGTTGGGAGTATAGCATGACTGGTCTATAGCGCCCGAGTAAAAACTTCAATGCGCCTCCAATAGCGCTAGCAACAAGAATGGATATTATGATGTAAAGGAATGCTTTGGATCCTGACGTTCTACCATGATAGTAATCGTAAATAACAACACTTATCAGCAATAATGGAATGGCAATACGCCAAATATTTCCATCGGCTAAGTAGGATATATATTGGCCTATGGTAAATAAATGAGTCCCAGTAAAATTTTTGCAGTATAGTGCGATAGTTCTATCAAGATATGAAAACGACAGTATATATAAAATCATGCAAACAACTGTAGCCAGAAGTGTCTTTGACATTAATTTTGTCATTTTACAAGTCCTCATTACTGATGAGATTTTATTTGTTAATTCTTAATAGATATTACATGTATTTTATATCTTGATCAATATCTCCGGTGCGGGAGGCTTATAGCTAGAAGGCTCAACTAGTCGGGTTTGACCCTGGATGTTGTTAGGCTTGACCAGGTCGCGGGATGGTGGTTTGTGTGCTAAGTGCATGAATGTTTTCTTTAAGTCGACTTTCTAATTTTTCTTGTGTCAGCAAACCTTCCTGGTTTAGAAGCGTGCCTTTTTGAACTTCTGTTTTAATAATTGCTTGAGCCATGGTGATTGCATCGCTTAGAATATCTGGATCGGCCATTGCTTTTTCTCGTGCTGCTTTCCAGCCACCGCCAGGGTTGCCTCGATCTTCAGGATCAAACAACAAAGAAAATGCTAAAGATTTTGTGAGTTCATCTCGTGGTGCGTCGGTTGCTGCAAAATCGCCAACACCATGTTCTGCGTGAGGTCTGCCACCAGCTTCAATCATCGCATCATGCTGTAGCACATGTATTTTAGCAGTTTCTTCTGGAGTCGCTTGCCGCATTTTTTCGGTTGTTTCATCTTTAATGCGTATGACCCAATCGTTATGTGATACTTTTTTAATATCATGTCCATAAGGATAAACTTCTAAATGAATGCCAGGAAAATTAGCATGTAGCTTATCAGTCAATATCTGAATATATTTATTAGTCATTGCGCCGGGTTCTATTGCATCATCAAATGCAAATAAATTTCCACCCGTTTGGATGGCGCGTGTTAATGTCGCAAGTGCTGCAACATTTCGAATATTAAATAAAATTCCTTCTTGATTTGAATGAGGTTTAATCTCAAACACTTTAATTGCATCTGGGTGACTCACAAGAAATTTATTTATTCTCTTTCTGAACTCTGCAATATTGTCTTCTTCTGTCGAGTAATTTGCTGCTTGAATTATAACTGCCTCGTCAAAGTTTTCTGGTTTGAGTAAAGGACCTGGTGCGAAAAGACGAGATAATTGTTTCCCCATGAATGATTCAATGTCTAAATAATGAGGGATCGACGCAATACATTTTTTCCGCCATCCAAGAAAAGTGGGAAATAAGTTAGATAGAGCAGCTGGTAACATTGAAAGAGCCGGAACAGCCGCAAAACAAATACCATTTTTAACAATCTGATAAACAAGATCAGAGCCCATGCTTTCACATTTTAAAGGGAGTTGTTGAGGATTGTCTTGTCCAACAGAAAAGACTGTTTCATTATAAAAATTTTCTTTAGAAACGGTGGGGCTTTTAGGAAAAGTTATCATGAATGTTTGTGTTTGTTTCGGCAAACTTCTGACGATATACATTAAGCCAAGCATAAATGAAGATCCTTCGCCACCAACGCCTGAAGCAAGATCACGACGTTTGTTTTGCATGGGGTAATGCCCGTTTTCAGTAGATTTAAATAACGATTTGGTAAAACGAGCAGGTTCTTCAGCGTCAGGTGTTTTTAAATCATCATAAGAAAAATTTCCACTGTCAAATCGTTCTAAAAGATTAGTTTCTGCTTTAAATAAACCGTTATAAATATCGCCGCTTGGGGTGATAGAAATGCAGCCTTCGGTTTCTGATAAAGTTCTTGTTGGTCCGCCAGGCAATGAAGGAACATTCATGCCGCCACATAAAATAGCAGCGCCGCCGCCGAGTCGGTTCTTAAAATCATGTGAGCCTAATCGATAAGGTTCTTCAAAGCCACGTGGTTTACAAATTTTTTCAATTTCTTTTAAAGAGGCACCAGGTTCTGCAATGATCACAGCTATATCATCTGATATTTTAAAAAATTGTTTGATCGCTTTCATTCGGTCGGTGCGAATAATAACAATCGGCATTTCTGCATCATTATTTGGCGTGCTTTGCCCTTTTAGTGATGTGTTGCCACCTTGAATGACAAAGCCAATGCTTTTTGTTTTCAGAAGTTGCATAACTTGATAAGCAGAGTTTGCGCTGTTTGGGGAAACTGCAGCAAGAGCGCTGCCCGTTTTTCCTCGAAAACCTGTTGTCAGCTTCATAATGTTTTGGCCAGAGATAACGTGTTGGTTTCCTACAATTTTTTTTAAGTCCAAAATGAGATTTGTCGTATCTCTCATGTAATTCTTTGTTGCAAAAGCTCTTTGAGCATTGAGGTTGGACAAAGCAATATACTGATGTAATAGTGCGTTTGGGTTTTTTGTGGCCAATGTATTTCTTTTTAGTATAGCGCGATGAAAAAACATAGAAAATTTTCCTCTGTCATTTTGTTGATTTTATAATATATTTAAAGCGACGTTGGACAATTGAGAGTTTCGCTATGCGCTTTTATTATTGTTTTTTTACAGTGGAGTTCATATTACCAGAAAAAGAATTAATGTCATCAAGGTTTCTTAAGTGGCAGGAATTCCCGCGCCATTAAAAAACCGACTGATTTTTCATTCTTAAACTAAAACCGCACAATTGTGCCCAAAATAACAAAAACAGAGCGCTAAGATTTATTCCCAAATAAGGCCTTTTTTG
>SDBS01005965.1_pt1 | contig 11870 bp, 11 predicted proteins | sample 2277091 | NCBI WGS metagenome assembly SDBS01 (sample SAMN10404972, study PRJNA504765) | marine sediment metagenome | isolation source: marine sediment core GS10_PC15, 163 cmbsf | place: Arctic Ocean: Southern Knipovich Ridge | collected 2010 | reverse complement strand
CAATACCGGGCAGCGATACTGACTACTACTCTTCCGGTATACCCAGCCCCCACCCGCAGATAGGGCAGTTTATGCTCTTAATCAGATACTTGCTGGTCGGCTGGCCTTCTTCAGGCTTTTCTTCGAACGCCAACACTACCTCATCAACCCTTTTCCTGGTAAGGTGAACAAAGGTCCCGCAGCGCGGGCACAGGAGATACCTTTTCCTGCCTTTAATCAAAACGCCCGACTCCGGCACCGGCTCCCTGGGCGCTAGCTGTTTACTCAGCCGGCCGAGCTCACTTTCTATTTCGGACAGCCGCTTGCCCTCTTCAGGTACCTTGCCATCAAGGATGTCCTTTTTAAGGTCTTGCAGGTGCTCCCAGCGCTCAATGATTTCCAGGCGCTCCCGCTCGGTCTTACCCTCCAACCCTACCGGGATTATGTCCTCGTGCTCCATTGCTACCTCCTGATTGAAAAGGACTGGCTGGCCGCTCTGCTTAGAGCGATTCAGGCTATTTAATCACCTCAGCACCTACATAGGGCTGCAGGGCTTCGGGGACGGTGATAGTGCCATCGGCGTTCTGGTAGTTTTCCATTACGGCGATAAGCACCCTGGGCAGGGCTAACCCGGAACCGTTTAGGGTATGCACAAACTGCACCTTAGCATCGGGGGAGGTACGGTAGCGGATGTTGGTTCGCCGCGCCTGGAAATCACCGCAGTTGGAGCAGGAGCTGACCTCCAGCCACTCTCCACAGCCGGGTGCCCACATCTCCACGTCATAGGACTTGGTGGAGGCAAAGCCCAGATCAGCCGTGCAGAGCTCCAGGATACGGTAGGGCAGTCCCAGCTTCCGGCAGATATCCTCGGCGTTATCAACCATCTTCTCCAGCTCCTCGTTGGAGGTGGACGGTTCGGTAAACTTATACATCTCCACCTTGTCAAACTGATGCCCCCGCTTGATACCACGGGTGTCCTTGCCCGCCGACATCTTTTCCCGACGGAAACAGGCGGTGTAGGCGACATAGTAGAGGGGCAACGTACCCGGTGTTATGATTTCATCACGGTGTAGGTTGGTAATCGGCACCTCGGCGGTAGGGACAAACCAGAGGTCGTCTTCTTCATCGTGGTACAGGTTATCGGCGAATTTAGGCAGGTTACCGGAGCCGACCATACACTCCCTCTTGACCATAAAGGGCAGGTATACCTCCTGGTAGCCGTGCTCCGAGGTGTGGAGGTCGAGCATAAAGGTGATGAGGGCTCTCTGCAGCCGGGCGCCCATACCCTTAAGCACGTAGAAACGGGTGCCGGATAGCTTTACTCCCCACTCAAAGCTAATGATACCCAGCGATTCACCCAGTTCCCAGTGCGGCTTCGGCGGGAAGGCAGGGCTCTTTAGCTCTCCCCAGGAGCGTACCACGGCATTACCTTCTTCACTGCTGCCTACCGGCACCGTTGCCTGGGGGATATTGGGTACTTGCAACAGGAGTTCATTAAGCCGGCTGTCCAGACCGCGTACCTCTTCTTCCAGCCCCCTTATCCTGGTGCGCAGGTCCCGCCCCTCGTCCGCTGCCGCCCGCTTTTCACGAGCCGACTCTTTTCGAGCCCGCCTGAGTTCTTCCAGTTCGCTCACCTTCTTACGGCGCTCGGTATCAATCCTGAGGATTTCGTCCAGCGGCGTACTGTCCCGACGGTTGGCAATTGCCTCTCTTACCAGGTCTATGTTCTCACGGACAAACTTTATGTCAAGCATAGTACTCCCCTTGCAAAAGCGGTTACCAGTACCTTTTCTTTTCGAGCTTACCCTGATATACCAGTGAAGGTGACCCGGTTATAGCAGAGAGGCTGCTCCTCTCTTTAGCTTTCTTGTCGTTCCCCCTTATCCCTTGTGCTCTTCTCCTTGAGCTGGGGGAACAGGATTACCTGGCGGATTGATGTCTGACCGGTGAGCAGCATTACCAGGCGGTCGATGCCGACCCCCAGGCCGCCGGTGGGCGGCATACCATACTCCAGTGCCAGCAGGAAGTCTTCGTCAACGGCTTCCTCTATCTCGCCTTCCGCCTGGCGGCCCTCTTGCTGCTCAATGAAACGCTTTCTCTGCTCGATCGGATCATTGAGCTCGGTAAAGGCGTTGGCAATCTCCATACCGCCGGCAAAAGCCTCAAAACGCTCTACCAGGTGCTCGTTGTCGGGCTTCAGCTTGGCCAGCGGTGACATATCAACCGGGTGGTGCAGGAGAAAGGTCGGTTGCACGAGGTGCGGTTCGACAAAGGTAGAAAGAAGCTCATCTATCAGCCGTCCCCTATCCTTCTTCGTGTCAACCTCCATACCCTTGGTTACCATCTTGGCCCGCAGTGAACCGGCATCCGGGTGTTCCTCAAAGTCAATACCGGCGTGTTCGATAATTGCCTGGCGCAGCTCGATGCGCTGCCAGGGGGGCTTAAAGCTGATGGTATTGTCCCCGAACTTAACCGCATCCGTACCCAGGACCTGCTGGCTTACCTGGCATACCATCTCCTCCAGCATATTCATCACATCATTATAGTCGGCGTATGCCTGGTAGGTCTCCAGCATTGTGAACTCGGGGTTATGTTTTGTGGAGAGACCCTCGTTGCGGAAGATGCGGCCCAGCTCGTAGACCCTGTCGAAACCACCGATAATCAGTCTCTTGAGATAGAGCTCAAGGGCGATGCGCAGGTATAAATCGCGGCCGAGGGTATGCTGATGAGTAACGAACGGCAGGGCGAGGGCACCCCCTGCCGACGGCTGCAGTACCGGTGTTTCCGCTTCAATGAAGCCCCGCTGGTTCAAGAACTGCCTGATTGCGGTAATAATCTGGCTGCGCTTTAAAAAAATATCCCTTGCCTCAGTATTGGCAATGAGGTCGAGGTAGCGCTGCCGGTAGCGTGTGTCAATGTCGCTGAGTCCATGCCACTTCTCCGGCAGGGGCTGCAGTGATTTAGCCAGCATGGTGAGCTCTTTTACCTCAATGCTTGCTTCTCCGCTCCTGGTGCGAACGGGCTTACCGCTCGCCCCGACGATATCGCCGATATCCAGGTCCTTCTTAAGCAGCTCGAGGCTGTCTTCACTGAGAATATTCCTATGGCAGTAGAGTTGGATTTTCCCCGAGCCGTCACGCAAATCAAGGAAGGCGACCTTACCCATCGGCCGGTGCGACATAATCCGCCCGGCAACACTAACTTCAACCGCCTTCTCTTCGGTCGGGTTTTCCTCTATCTGTTTGAGCAGGGCAATAGCTTGCTCTGTGGTATGGCTGCACCGGTAGCGGTGGGGGTAGGGGTTGACACCGCGTTCATAAAGCCTCTCCAGCTTCTCCAATCGCTGCTTGTTTATCCGGTCTGCTCTTGATGTCATCTCTTATTCTATCCTCACATAATTGGTATCGTAGAAAGACTGAGAGACGATGGCTCTCAGTGGGGTTATGTTTTACTGGTTATTATATGTGTTCATTGTATAGATGTCTAGTTCTGGAGCAGTTACTGTATTCAGGGTGTAGCTGCATCAGCAGGGGAACAATTAGCTCCCAGAGCTTGACCATTGGGTGTTCATAGAGTATCTGCTGGTCGGTGACTTGAGTCGGAAACAGCAGACATCGCCAGCCTGTTTTCTTATGTGGGGTTTGCAAATGTACCCTGCGGCAAGTACATAACACCGAGTATTTGTTGGGTAATTGGTGCTATAATCACCATGGTAAGCATTTAAGCAGAACATGATCATTATCGTTACTGGCAACATAGGTATTGGCAAGACTACGGTTTGCCAAAGGGTTGTAGAGATAGTTCAAAGTCAAGGTTATGGCTGTGGCGGCATATTAACCTACAAGGCTTCAGATAAGAGTATTCTCGTAGAGGACATACAAACCGGTGAAAAGGAGACCTTAGCCGATACTAACAATCTGAATCAGGGCCCTCGTGTGGGCAAATATACCTTCAGTACCAAAAGCATTGAGTTTGGGATTCGAGCGATAGAGAGGAACACTTCTGCGGTACTCATCGTGATTGATGAGATTGGTCATCTAGAACTCCGAGGAGAGGGCTTTGCCAAGGTTCTTGAACTGACGAGGACCGGTAAGATGAGGAACTGTATTCTGGTTATACGGAGCGAGTTATTACCTGCCTTCTTACTTCAGTTGCCCAATGCGACGTTGGTGTTCGAGACCAATTTAGATAACCGCGATCGGCTACCCCAAGAGATAAGCACAGTGTTATTTGAAGAGTTGTGGTGAAGCAGGTCAAGGTTTACTGATCCCAGACTATTAATCAAGGGTGCTGGAGAGGTCGCGAGTGGCGTTGCTCATAGATTGCATCACTGCCATTTTAGAGTATGCTTGACAGAAAGGAAAAATCCGTTAGTGATTAGCCGGAGAGTTTCCTTTTCTGAAGCCGTGTATGATGGTGAAAAGGAAGTTCAAGGGGTAGCAGCCAAGCTAATCAAATTTGTTAGTGAGATACCCAAGGTGTGGGCAGGAAACAAGTTACCCATTATCGTTGACCCAGATAGAGCAATCATAGACACCCTCCGCCCCGACATATTAATCGATGTCATAATGGCCAAAATGATGATCTTTGCTTCAATGGCAATTCCCTTGACTGGTTTGACCGACTTTGCAGTAGCTGACTAAGTCAGGCCCAAGAATTTCTCCTGCTCCGCATGCAGACCAACCTCCGCGAATTCGACGATAATGCCCCCGGGTTTAGTATCAAGGTAGCAAAAGTGCATCCCCCAGACGATAGCCCCTATCATCATTCTGGCCCCCTGTGCTTCTAATTTTGACACCATCTCCTGCCAGTTTGAAACATCATTGACGGCAAGGTGCCATGGGTATATTATTGGTGACAAAAGCGATGATGGTCAGCATACCTCATTGCGAAAGGTCGCTCCCCTCAAATTTTATCACGCATACCTCGCTCGGGCGATTTTCGTTATCGATTTCAAGGTAAACGGTCAGGAAGTGACAAATTTCCTGACTGTTCTTAAATGATCGAGAGGCGGTAAGCTGGCATGCAGTATGGCTATTTGGGGAAATACTTGTTTGAGACTAAACCTAATCTTCGGATTGCCAAACATAATCTGCTAATTAAGAGTCGATCAACTTAGATTCAGCGCCAGTGAGGTCTATTGAATTGATGGCTAGGCATAATCAGCAATTATTTGAGAGGATAGCTAGCTCGCCTTGGCTAATACTCAGTATAGCGTGCTTGATAGGTTTCTCCATGTGGGCACCTATGTTTTGTGTACCTCCGATGGAACATATCCTTAGGGAAGAGCTATCACTTACCCATACCCAGACTAGTATACTATATGCAAGTCCAAATCTAATGATTATTGCATTGGCTATCCCAGCGGGCATTGTTGCTGACCGGATTGGAGTACGAAAAGCCGCGGGGATAGGGATCACAATACTTGCTATCGGAGCTATGTTAAGGGGTACTGCCGATAATGCCGTATCTCTGCTGGGGTTCACTTTTGTTTACGGCATTGGCTTAGGATGGATATTCCCGAACCTGCCAAAGTTAGTTGGTGCCTGGTTTCCTCGAGAAAAACTCGCCGTGGCTACTGCAATATACTCTATAGGTATGTTCGTCGGGGTTGCTTTGCCCCTGGCCACAACAATGTCGGTAGCACTTCCCATGGCGAAGAACTTTCAAGGTGTATTCCTCATATGGGGTATTCCTGCGATGGTTGCTGCTTTATTATGGTGGTTGTTTGTTAAAAATGGGAAGCGAATGAGGGCAGAAGAAAAAGTAGTTAGCATAGATAAGGGACACCTCCGCCGGGTCTTGACAAATGGAAACCTGTTACTTTTATCAATTCTACTCTTGCTACATCAGTTCTTTTTTAATGCGTGGTCGGGATGGGCCCCGGCATTGCTATTTATGAAGGGAGCTACACCCGAGCTCGCAGGGCTGATAAGCTCAGTAACACTATGGGTGGGTATCCCAGTTGGTCTTCTGATTCCACGTCTTTCCGACAAGCTAGGCCTAAAGAGACCAGTGTTATGGATATCTTCTCTTACCTTGGCACTGGTTTCCTGGGGAGCGTTAAGAATGAACGTGCCAGCCAGCTGGTTTGTTATGGGAACAGCTGGGGCTGTCAGTACGGCCAGGTTCGTCACTCTTATGACACTACCAGTGGAGTTCGTAGATGCACAGGACGTGGGTGCTGCCAGCGGGGTAATGCTATCCATCGGATACATCGGTGGAATTATTGGACCGCTGATTGGTGGTTACGCATTTGACTTGACTGGCAATCTAGACTTAATGCTATTCACGCTTATCGGTATATCAGTCGCCGCGATTTTTATTAGTCTGAAACTGCCCGAAACAGGCTCAAAAGCTGTTTTCGCCTCTTGAAATGGAAAGAAATCCAGCTTTCTCTATATTTCAATTGGACGGGTTGGGTTCCAGCACTACTGATGATGAAAGGAACGACACCTGGTCTGCCAGACCTTATCGCAGGAACGAGCAATCATACATCGAGAGCTTCAACCGGACGGTGCGAAAAGAATGCCTGGGCTGGCAGAATTATCGCCTTAAGGGCTTGCCAGAGTGTCAGAAGATGGTAGAATTGTTCCTGGAACGCTATCATTATCACCGACCTCATATGGGGCTAAGCATGAGGACGCCACTCAGAAAGGAGGATGAGTGTCGGATTTCTACGGAGAACTAAGTGCTTCTTGACAAGTGGTAGTACCGTAGTATAATTAGGACTACAGAAAAGGAGTAACGCCGATCGAAGATTGTACATATCGAGATGAGGGTAATGAAAAAAGTGCTGAAATCTTAATCGTTAGCTGATAATAGTTAGTTAGGAGAGGGCACTGAATTCTACCCGAAAGTGCTTACTTGGGTAGGATTCAGTTTATAGTGAAGCAGAATTATGCAGGTCAGTTTTTTGAGTATTTGGGTGTTCTTTGGCCCTAAACCGATTATCTTTTAGTTTGGGCAACTAGAGTTTTGGAGCACGTTGAGTGTTACCTCTTCAAATATATTACTAAACTGGTGATGTGCTGTTTGTGTCGGTTAAAAAGAAGCCCTCTAGAAAGAAGATAAAACCTTTACCTTTAAGGAGTTTAATAGCAGAAACTTAGCATATTTAATTTTGAAGTTGTTTTTCTTGGCTTTAGGGTATATAGAGTATTTAGGCAGGACCTGGCATTCCTATAACGAGCAATCGTAGAAATGGAACCGGTGTAGTAATTGAATTGGGAGCCAGATAGTTGCGGTAATTCTTTGTCGAGGAGGTAGCGTGGGTTGGCAAGAAGAATATGAGAGGAAATTGACCAGTCCAGAGGAGGCAGTGAAGTTAATAAAGTCGGGTGACTACGTGGCCTTCACTATAGGGTTAGAGGCACGAGACCTAGGGTTAGCACTCGCCGCTCGAGGAGGAGAACTCAAAAATATCCGCCTCCATGTCCCTACCCCAGGGAGGAACTTCCCCTGGTATGCCCCCAAGTGGGAGGGGAATTTCAATGTTTCGATGGGTCATGTCATGCCCGTCACCAGAAAGATGATAAAGGAAGGGAGAGGGGATTATCTGGTCAGCGGGCTTCTCTGGGCTGAGGATCCGGTGGTGAAGGAGCCAGTAGATGTCCTTATTGTCTATCTTTCCACTCCGGACGATCACGGATATTGTAGTTTTGGGACTGCTCTTTGGGATAAGAAGAGACTGATCGAAGTGGCAAAATTGGTCTTAGCAGAAATCAGCCCCGAGTTCATTCGCACCTATGGGGATAATTTTATACATGTATCACAGATTGATTATTTTGTGCCGCACACTCCTACCAAAAGGACTCCCGGGGCGACTGATAGTATGGGAAGAAACACCTCGAGACCAACTGAGGCACAGCAAACAATCGCCGAGTATGTGGCTTCTATTGTAAATGACGGTGATATTATTGAGTGCGGAATTGGTGGAGCATCTGAGCCGATTATGCAACTCGGAGTACTGGAGAATAAGCACGACCTTGGAATTCACTCAGAGAACCTGCCGCAGGGCACAGCTTCTCTGGTGATGAAGGGGGTGATTACAGGAAAGTCCAAGACACTAAACCCTGGTAAGGTAGTCTCCACAGCTTGTAGTGGAGGCACAAGTGAAGAGTTGGATTTCATTAACATGAATCCAACCTTCGAGCTCCATGACTCAGACTATGTGCTCGATCCTAGGGTCATCGCAGCTCACGATAATATGGTGGCTATTAATTCTGCCCTAGCAGTGGACATCACCGGACAGATAGCCGCTGAGTCCATTGGTCCAACAATGGTTGCTGGGACTGGGGGGCAGCTTGCCTTCGCTATTGGTGCGTTTCTCTCTAAAGGTGGGCGTTCTATCACGGTGCTGCCTTCCACTGCCAAGGAAGAGAGGGTTTCCCGGATTGTGCCTCAGCTGGAACCTGGCACAGTGGCAACTGTGCCTCGCACCCTAACTGATACTGTGGTTACTGAATATGGAATTGCCAGGCTCCGGGGGAAAACGCAGCGCCAGAGAGCCGAGGAGCTTATTGCCATTGCCCACCCTGATTTCCGTTCCGAATTGAGAAGAGAGGCTCGTATTCGCTTCTGGCCCTAGTCAGAAGCGAATACGAGAGTGGTGCATTGATATGTTATAAAGTGCCTGAATTAGTAGAATAGAGGTGGTAATACACCTGGCACTCTCCAGACATTCTGAACGGTTAGAGAGTAAAAATACCATAAGGAGGAAAAAATGAACGAAGAGCGAGTCAAGTTCAATACGATTTGTTTCGAGAAGGACAAGGAACAACCGCAAATTGTATACATTACCCTAAATAGGCCTGAGAAGAGCAATGCGGTAAGCATTGGGCGAGGTTGCATGACACAGGAAATAAAGGATGCCATGGATATGGTTAACGAGGACCCTGATGTGAAGGTTGCCATCTTCAGAGGTGCCGGGAAGAACTTCTGCGCTGGATACGACCTGGAGCAAGTGTATCGTGTCTACGGGGGCACAGCCACTTTTCGTCCATATCAGAGAACACGGCTGATGGTGGATGATACCCAGATAATGGGCTTTGTGAGAGCCATTCTTGATTGTGTCAAAGTGACAGTGGCTCAGGTGCACGGCTGGTGCATAGAAGCTGCCATCTGGCTTACCGAGGCCTGCGACATAGCAGTGGCCGCCGATAATACCAAATTCGCTCACAGAGGTAATAGATTAGCCTTCGGCGGCTTTCCCGTGATGCCTCTAGAGCTTCTGGGCTCCCACACCAAGAAAACCGTTGAACTACTTATCACCGGAAGGACTATAAGTGGCAAAGAAGCGGAGCAGATTGGTATAATAACCAAAGCCGTCCCTAAGGAGGATCTGGAAGCAGAAGTCTACAATCTAGCTAGGGCAATATGTGTTGTTCCTCGGGATGCCATAACAGTGGGTAAATTGGCACGGCGTCATACCTATGACCAGGTAGGAGCCCTCAACCTTGACTCCGCCGTCGTCTATCATACCATGGGCACCAATATCAGATATGCCGAGGATGAGCAAAATCTCATGTTTATCAAAGGTAGAGAACAGGCAGGTTCCGCTAAAGAGGCATTCCACAAGTTTCATCAGATTTTTGAGGATGCCTTGGACAAGACAAAGCACTTTAAGAGCTACCGTTCAGACTGATTGGATGTCAATGAACTGTAAATCGTGATCTTGGCTGCCACTTAGCCGGCACCGGGTTATGTGTGGGAATCGAATCTCTCAGGATTTGTGAATTTTGCGACTATCCTGAGAGATGATAGTGATCCTTGCTTGTCAGGCACAAGAATGTACTCCTTGTTCCCCTCTACTTGGTATGGCACAGCACTGATCCAGCATATAGTACATCCAAGTATACTTGTACTATCAGTGTGAAGAGTTCGTAGAATGAATCCTCAGGCCCCTTGTCAATTAGACAATTCATAGTGTATATTACTTTCAGGCTGGAGATCCTCAAAATAGGATAGAATAGAGCCTGACGGGTTTCGGTGAGGTGCACAATTCATTGGGGAACTTGGGTTGCCCCGCCAATCAGATTGCCTGCCGGTTCTAGAGTGGCCCGATTAAAAAAATCGGGGTGTCCATAGTGGCTAGCCCCGCATCAGATGCACGAATGGGCAAAGGGACCGGCCAAATTTCCACCGAACCCGAATTCCACTGAAGAGGAGAAAGGGATGATCTATAGCGTAGGTGTCGACTTCCACAGGGATCAACACAGAGCACGCTGCCTGGATGATCGAGCGCAACCCTTTGATAGCTTCAGCTTCCAAACCACGCCTGAGGGGCAGGTCAGTCCCAGTTGTGGAACCAAGATGTTCAGAATCGGTAAGAGCTAAGAAAAGGTTGTTCGAGATCCAGGATAACTGAGCTGGATATCCCCACGAGATATCCAGCTCTATTTGTATCTGTCACACTTAATAAGCTTTTGGCAAATCGTAGTTTTACCAGCACCTATGGCCCCAGTAACAATAATGACCATGCCATGACTAGACCCCGGCCATAATGACTAGGGCACTAACTATCCAACAAACGCTTATGATAACTGCTGATGTAGCGTAATAGTGACGAGGCCTGCTTATTAACCATGGAGAAATTCTGGCCGCTAGCTTCCCTCCCAACAGATAGCCTAGAGGTAAAAATATACCACAGAATAAAGCTTGAACCACGCCCTGATTGGTAATGAACTCACTAGCCGTAAACACCACGCGAGCATAGGCGGGGGCATTCATAACATGTATGGCAAAATTAACCCAGGCGACGGCGCTTACGATACCAACCAAGATTCCTGCCCCAATGCCAACATAGGCAGCCTTCTCTATTTTCTTCATCAAAAATGCGGCAACTAGACTAAAAACAAGCGATTCGAAAATAATAGCCATAGCCGGATTTATTATATGGATGCTGGTAACGGGCAGCGAGAAAATCCAGGCGCCGAGTAGCTTAAATGAGGCAGCGATGATACCTATAACAGGCAGCATTCCCGGCTTTTTGTAGATGGCCAGCGCTGAGGCCATGAGGGCTATGCCAATTCCAGCCATGATAGCGCCTTTGTTGGGGAAGATAATCATGTGCAGAAATCCACCCAGAGTGGCCTCTAAAAACCCCCAAATAGAGCCGAATACTATGACCCCGATGATCAGGCGAGCTATATCCTGTCGGTTACTGTGCCTACTTTCAGTAGCTCCTGTCATGTAGTCTACCTCCTGCGCGTTTTCTCAACCAAGTTTACCTCCCTCAGGGCTAGGCTGTCCACAGTGTCAATATCAATTATGATTCCTTTACAGCTAACAGCCACCTCAAGGATGTCTTCGGGATGGTCGTTAACTATCTGCCTTCCGCCGATATCACCCATTAGTGCTAGCAGTTTTTCTTCATATTTGATGTCAAAAATAATCGGGTGTCCTCTCCTACCCTGGTAGGTTGGGATGGCAATACCCTTATCATGGTGACTGAATTCGTCTATCAATCTATTGACAGTCCGGCTATCTATAAGTGGCTGGTCACCTAAAGCAAGCATTACGGCCTGGCCTTGGCTATCAACCGCCTTTAGCCCGGCTATTATAGATGTGCTCATCCCCTGCTTGTAATCTGGATTTACCACCAGCTTGACTGATCTAGTACCTATGGTCTTTATCACTTCTTCAGCCCTATACCCCACCACCACAATAACCTCATCTACCGCTGACCTTAACAGGTTATCAATAGCTTGTTCCGCAATAGTACTTTGGCCAAAAGGCATCAGTTGCTTTAGCTTGCCCATGCGGCTCGCCTTACCAGCAGCCAGAAGTATCGCTGATATCATAAGCTATCTCGCCATACTGGCTTGCACCTCAGGCTGCTCGTCAGACTTTAATATCGCGGCTCGGATGCCGTCTTCTTCTCCAGTGCC
>SDBS01005964.1_pt1 | contig 11870 bp, 11 predicted proteins | sample 2277091 | NCBI WGS metagenome assembly SDBS01 (sample SAMN10404972, study PRJNA504765) | marine sediment metagenome | isolation source: marine sediment core GS10_PC15, 163 cmbsf | place: Arctic Ocean: Southern Knipovich Ridge | collected 2010 | reverse complement strand
TGCATTGTTTTTTTGCAATTTGTTGTATGCTCTTGTGTAAAAATTGTGAAAAAACTAAAAAAAACAGTTAGTTTGTTTCACCTAACTGCCTTATGATCAAAACTCCGGGTGTAAGATTCGAACTTACGACCAAAGGAAGACATGCTGTTATTATAATGAATAAAGCTTCTTGGCACACTACTAAAAAAATAAAAAAAATTAATAATATTACTATAATGCATTTGCCGGCAGCTTCTCCGGAACTAAATCCGGTTGAACAAATTTGGCAACATTTGAGAAGAAGAGATCTATCTAATCGCTCATTTAAAAATTATGAAGAAATATTAGATGCATGTTCAATTTGCATGGAATAATTTTGTTGATGAGAAAGGAGCTATAAAAAATTTATGTACAAGAGATTGGGTTGTTAATTTTAATAGTTAAATTTTAGAAATGGTATAATTCATTACATTCTCTAATTTTTATTGCTAAATTATTTGAATCTAATTTTTAACTTAGTAAACACGCCCATTTAATTTTAGTGAGTGTGATAGTTAAATCACAATCCCTATCTCTCACATAATAAAAAAAATCAATAGACAAGCAGAATCCGAAATTTCCGATTAAAAAAAGGAGGCTGCTCACATTTGTTGGCACTCCCATTAAATGGGATTTAATGCTTGGTTATTGCTAGTTCTGATGCCCCAGGTTAAAAATCAACTCCCGGTTTTTGAACTTGTAAGTTAGCCTCCAAACTCCACGCATGGGGTACACTTCGAACTTTTTCATGGATTTCCTTCAACAACAAATTTTAAAAAAGAAAATTTATTTAGCAATGAGGCTTATTTCAGATTTTGGTATAATTATGTATCTAGTAATTCTTTATAAGAACTAAAAAATAGAATTATTTGCAATAACACTAATACAGTATAAATAATTGAGAGGCTAATTAAGTTATTGATAGGAACATGACTAATAACAAAAAGAACTAAGGCAACAATCAAAGCCAATAAAGCAGTTTGCGTAGCCATAGCAATCCCTGCACTTTTAGGAAACTGCTTTAGATTGACACCCATTATAGTAGGAAAGATAAATCCAGCACTAATATTAAGTAAAATTATAGGAATTATTAACGTAACCAAATTGAGTTTTAAGAACAGAGTAAATATATAAGCCAAAAGTAAAGCTAAAACAAGTCCTGCAAAACCATAGTAACAAATTTGTTTTGGTTTTATGTAATGTAATAAGAAACGGTTGATTAATGCTCCGCATAAATAACTGCTTCCAACCAACAGCGCTGTATTTCCATATACTAAAACACTATGATGTAAAATATTTTCAATGATAAAAGGTCCAAGCGTTGGATAAATCATCAATTCGGTTTGAACTAAAGAACAAATCAATATCCCAATAATAAACCGTTTATGTTTAATCACATTAAAATATTTGAATACAATATTGCGTAATATTAATGGCTGCCGTTCAGGAATAGATTCTTTAATGAATAATAACAATAATAAAAACAATATAATACCTATAATAGCAAGTAAAATAAAATTAGCTTTCCAACCAAAGTTGTTCTGGATTATTCCACCAATAAAAGGACCAATAACAGGTCCTGCTCCATAAGCAATGGAAGTATAGAGAATAGCAATGTTATAACGACGCCCAGAAATGGAATCAATAATCAAAGCCCGACACCCAATGGTCACAGTTGATATCATTACACCTTGTATAAAACGAATTAACATCAATTGAAAAATATTTTGACTCCAAATAGCTATAAAACTGGATATGATGTAAAAAAAAATACCGGTAAGCAACACTCGTTTTCTACCAATAGTATCTATTAACACCCCAAAAATAAGACATCCGAATGTCATGCCGAGTATTGTTGATGAAATTGTATTTTTTGTCGCCATAACAGAAGCAGTAAAATATTTTGCAATGGAAGGCATTGAAGGAGCGTATAAGTCTATGGAAATACCAGATAAAAAATTAAGTAATGGAGCTATAACAACTAAAAGCATTAAATATACAGATCTTTTAGTCGTAATAATCGGCTGATCAAAAAATTGCTTCAATTTATTGCTTCTTTTGTTAATAATACAGCTTGTATAATCCTGCTTTTTTTTAAAATATTGAATTTATTTTGTCAAGAAACATCGTTAAGCGCAGAAAAAACTTGAAAACTGAATTTTAATCAAATGATACAAAAAACTTCGGGTGTAAGATTCGAACTTACGACCAATGGATTAACAGTCTTAATAATTAAGCTCTAAAAATCGCCTTGGATGACCTTAAATTAACCTAGATTACATCTATTAAAAGAACATGAAAAATTTTACAAGAAATGATTAGTAAATTAGATTAATCTTCTTCCAGAGAAGGCTATTTTAAATTACGGTTATATTACGTAATTTTCAAAGAATGGAAAACAGTTTATAAAATCTGATTGCATATGCCCTAAATTTTCAGGCTACTCTTTAGTTAAATAGCAGAAATTTTAGGTCATAAAACATTTTAAGATGAAGATAAAAATTTGAACTTTCAATGAATATATACATTTTCATCAATCCAATTAGCAAATTCTTCATTTGTATGATTTATTTCAAAAAATGAAATACAAGGAGCAATATCTTTTGTAATGTTTTTTACTATTTCAATAATTTTCTCTTTATTATCATCTAGAGTGTATGAAAATATTGGGAAAAATTTTTTTTTCTTAATTTTATCCTTTAAATAATAAATCGCTTTTCCTTTCCAAATCAGCCCCCCTGCAACAAGTCGTTTTTCAAGGAGATTTTTTAAGATTTTTTGAGCTTCTTTTTTTGAAGTTGCGCTAATTAGGATTTTATAACGAGATTTTTTTTTATTCATATGAAATCCAAAAGAAATTTTATAAAAATTGTATCAATCCTTATAATAAAAAGCACTTTTTTTAAAAAGGTTATTTAAGTTGAAAATATTCAATGTCGTTTTGATATTTTTATTTTTTGGGATAATTTTTAGCATTTTCTATATATCTAAGAAAAAATTTAAAAATATTCAAAAAAATGAATATTTCATAACTGTTCCAGGTGGTCTTGTTTGGGTTGTCAAATATTCTTCAACCCATTGTTCTGCCAAAACTCCATTACTTATTGTTCATGGAGGTCCCGGAATGGCCCATAACTATTTATTATCTCTTAGCCAATTAGCTCATGACCGTCCTGTTATCTTTTATGATCAATTAGGGTGTGGTCGATCTGAAAAACCTAATGATAATTCCCTTTGGAATTTATCCAGATTTACTCAAGAACTTAAATGTGTTATTGAACAATTACACTTAAAGGAAATTCACTTATTGGGACATTCTTGGGGCGGAACAATAGTATCAGAATATGCATTAACAAACCCCTCTAATTTAAGAAGCTTGATTTTAGCTAGCCCTTATTTAAGCACTAAAATTTGGATAAATGATGCTAATGCATTAAGGTCTCAACTTTCTGATAATGTTCAAATAATCTTAAAAAAAGGAGAGAACTCTATCTCTAAAAAATATAATGAAGCAATAATGATATATTATAAAAAGCATTTTTGTAGATTAAATCCATGGCCCAAGGTTCTCTCAAGCTTACTAAATGATCTTCATTTACCTGCGTATCAAATAATGTGGGGGTCTAGTGATTTTATTATGAATGGAAATTTGAAAGATTTTGATAATATAGAAAATCTATCTAAAATCTTTTGCCCAGTATTATTAACATGTGGTCGTTATGATGAAGCAACACCTAGCACCATGGAATATTGTCTTTCTAAATTAAAAAAAGGTAATCTCAAAGTTTTTGAGCAAAGCTCTCATGTAGCAATGCTTGAAGAAACAAAAAATTATCTTAATTTTTTAAAATTATATTTAAATAAAATAGAACCACTAGAATAAATTTCAATTAAAATCTTTTAAAGAGTTTCTCTCATAACGATAAATTTATAAAATTTTTTATCCACTTCCATGATAGGAAAATTTTTTGGAAGCTCTTCTTTTTGAATTTCGATAAATCCATTTTTTTCATAAAACCGATGGGCAGCGAGAAAAGCAGGTGTTGTGCCAAGATAAATTGTTTTAATAAATCTTTTTCTCGCCCATTGCAGAAGGGTTTCAAGCAGTTTCTTTGCCACATCCATTCCTCTATAATCTTTATGAACAAACATTTTTCTTAAAGCTGTTTCATTATTACCGATGTCAAGCAGAGCAATTGTTCCTATAACCCTATTTTTATCTAAAGCAATCCAAAAATTGCCATTATCTTTTTGATAAAAATTTGAAATTTCTTTCAAATCGGGCTGTTGATCAGGAGAGATATTAATATCAAATTCTTCCTGCTGAATTTCTGAAATGAGTGAGATGACTTGCTTTTGATATTTTTCTTTATATATTTGGATTATGATATTCTTCATACCCATTGGCCATCCTTTTTTTTTGATATATAATATAAATCAAAACAAATGTCCATTATAAAGACTTCGAATGAATCTATTCCAATTGCATCACAGTCTTAAAAATTAAGTTCTAAAAACTTCCCTGAATAACTTTAAATTAACCTCAATTACATGGCTTAAAAGGATATGAAAAATTTTACAAGAAAAGATTAGTAAGCAAAGACAATCTTCTACTAAGAAAGGTAATCTTGGATTACAGCTATATTACGTGATTTTTCCGGTACTCCAAAAAACAAAAATCTTGATAAATTTTCTTGTGATCCAATTGATTAACAAATAGATTTACAATCTATAACTTAAAAAGTTATTACAGAATATTAACAATGTTAAAACTGAAATATTTATAATTATTTTTGATTTTTATTTTGAAATAATTTAGAAGAACACTTATCTAAAGAGCGGTCATGATAATAGTCAATTGAAACTATAGTTCCTACCATCAAGATATTGTTAGTTATATGAGCTGCTATAGAAGTTAATAAACCATATTTTTCCATTAAAGGGCCATATACGAAGCAACCATTAATTCCAGCATGCAATGCTTGCCATTTAGATTGTTTAAAATGAGCTAAACCAAACAGAATGCCACATATTATTATAGCTATTTTGGCTGCAATCTTGATGTAGATGGGCAAGAAATATATAATAGTATTCTTTATTAAAGATTGTATGGCTCCACGGAATATCAGCTCTTCTATAATCGGAGCGTATAAAATTGAACCTATGACTTTTTCTTCTCTCTTTCTTATTAGCATTCCTTTGAAACCATTTAGAATGTCTTTCTTGAGAGTTGTAGATATTTGTTCAGGTTGTATTATTTCAAGTTCCTTTAGAATGCCTTTAATAGGATTATTTATTAATAGTTTAAGAGCGTTAAAAATGACAAAAGACGATTCAATAGTTGCATACAAAGCTGCTATTTTAATTCCGATTAAAAGAGTACCATTAAATAGTAGGCTTATTGCTAAGATAACTACCGTAAAAGCGATTTGTTTTAATCTTGTTTTGCAATCATTTTTGTTATTATTTAAAGAAATTTTAAAATCTTTATAGTCACGAGTTAGTTGGTTATGTTGATATGTATTAATGATATTGATAAATCTACCGATAGTTGAATCAAAAAGTGCAACTAATGGTATAATAGGCACTTTTGCTAATTGATAACAAGGTTTGCTTGAATAATTCCAAAAATTGCGAGTAATTGGAAAAGATATTAAAGAAGATTGATAAGATTTTATGATCATAGTTCAAAAGAATAGTTCATTTTTTTAGAAAAAATATATCATTTTCAACTAAAAACGTCTATTAAATTCTAGATAACAGAGATGGCGTTAAAAACTTGTCATTAACGAGGTATTAATAAAACTAGCATAAGTTCATAGTTGATCGTTTTTCTTGTTCCGACTACTTTTGGGGTCAGCTTATTTTTTCTTGGAAATTCATGGATGATCGTTTTTCTTACACGAGCCAATATTATCCCATGATTGTTGATATCAAGTAATTCAACAATATTGTGAATAAAATTCAAAGTGGCTGCGATAAGTAAATCTTTCTCGTTCAGGCAATCCAAGGTATCCATCCTTAACTCCAATATACTCATTAACTAAACGCAGAACTTGACCTTTTGTTAATCCCATAAACACCTATTTCAGATCATAAAACAAAAAAAGGCAGTTAAACCATCAATCTAACTGCCTCAAAACAAAACTCCGGGTGTAAGATTCGAACTTACGACCAATGGATTAACAGTCCACTGCTCTACCGCTGAGCTAACCCGGAAAAGTACAAATGATAAATTTAAGCCAAAGCGTATTTTTTATCAATTTCTTTTCTATTAAGCTATGAAGTGATAATCTTTTTTTTTAAACGAATGTATAATTTCATGGAAACTATTCAAGGTTATATTGAATATATTACTTTTTTTAATCCTGATAATGGCTTTTTAGTTGCTAAATTCCAAGAGAAGCAAAAAAAAGATTTAACAACTGTTATAGGGATTATGCCATCTGTTCAACCGGGAGAAGCTCTTTCGATTGAGGGAGACTGGAAAAACCATCCTCATTTTGGTAATCAGTTTGAGATCAAAAGTTTTATTGTTGAAATCCCCTCAGATATTGTTGGCATCCAAAAATATTTAGAATCTGGACTTGTCAAAGGGATTGGGCCTGTTTATGCAGAGAAGATCGTTAAAAAATTCAAAGAAAAGACTTTGGACATAATCGATGAGAATGCAAATAGATTATTAGAGATTGAGGGAATTGGGCCAAAAAGAGTTGAGATGATCTCTAAAAACTGGAATGATCAAAAAATTATTCGCCAAGTTATTATTTTTTTAAGAACGCATGCTATATCGGCCGCCTATGCACAAAAGATCTATAAGATTTATGGCAATGCCAGTATCGATAAAGTCAAAGAGAACCCATATATTTTAGCAAAAGATATAACAGGTATTGGTTTTAAGATAGCGGATAATATCGCTGAAAAGCTCGGTATTGAAAAGACATCCCCTCTTAGAATTGCATCTGGCCTAGAATATGTTTTATTTGAGCTTACTAGCGCTGGGCATACCTGTTATCCGATCGATACATTTTTAAGCATCGCTCAAAAGACTTTAGAGGTGGATGTTGATATAATACAAAAAACACTCAATGGTTTAATTTTAAATGGTCAAATCATCAAAGAGCCTTTAGAGAAAAATTCTGAGACAAAAGAGTGTATCTGGCTAAGATCTTTATATACATTTGAGCAAAATATCGCAAAAGAACTCAATAGAATTAAAAATGAAAAAAGCTCAATCAGAGAGATTAACATAGAAAAAGCGCTTCCATGGGTTGAGAAAAAATTAAATATTGAACTTGCCAAAAACCAAAAAGAAGCTATTAAAAAATCCGTTGAGAAAAAAATTCATATTATTACAGGCGGACCTGGAACTGGTAAAAGTACCATCACTAATGCAATTTTAACTATATTAGATGAAGTTACCAATACAATTTTTCTTTGCGCACCAACGGGAAGAGCCGCTAAAAGACTTTCTCAAATAACGCATAAAAAGGCCTTTACAATCCATTCTTTATTAGAATTCGATTTTGGATCGGGTGGTTTTAAAAGAAACGAAAATAGCCCCCTTAAATGCGATTTAATCATCATCGATGAAGCCTCGATGATTGATACTCTTTTATTATATCATCTTTTAAAAGCTATTCCATCAGATGCAAAAGTTATTTTTGTGGGCGATGTTGATCAGTTGCCATCTGTAGGCGCCGGCTGCACTCTAAAAGACATGATCGCGTCTGAGGAAGTCCCATATACCAGATTAACTGATATCTATAGACAAGCAAAAGATTCTAAAATCATCTCAAACGCTCACATGATTAATAAAGGTGAATTTCCAGAAATTAAGACAGATAAAGACTCTGATTTTAGATTTATTTTTTTAGAAGATTTAGAAGAAATCGAGAAAAAAATATTATATTTAGTTGAAAAAGAGCTACCTAAAAAAAGAGGGTTGCATCCTTTAAATGATATTCAAGTGATATCTCCTATGAAAAGAGGAATAGTCGGTATAGAGAATCTAAATCTCGTTTTACAAAACACTTTAAACCCATCTTCAAAACCTCTCTTAAGAGCAGGCAAAAGATTTCATGTAAAAGATAAAGTCATGCAAATTAGAAACAACTACAACAAAAATGTCTATAATGGTGATATCGGGCAGATCTTAAGAATAGATGTTATAGATCAAAGTCTAGATATTTTATTTGATGAAAATGTAGTTAGCTATGATTTTTCAGAATTAGATGAAGTGGTTTTAGCATATTGTGTATCAGTTCATAAATATCAAGGCTCAGAATGCCCTTGCATTGTTATGCCAATCCATACTACCCATTTTAAACTTTTACAAAAAAATCTTCTCTACACCGCTGTTACAAGAGGTAAAAAGCTAGTTATCCTAATAGGCACAACCAAAGCAATAGGAATTGCAGTTAAAAACGATGATGTCTTGAAACGCTATACAGGATTAGAATCTGCTATAAAAAATATGAAAACAAAAGCTCAAGAAATTTCACTGCCTGGATTGTAGCTTTAAAAAAGCTACTATTATGAAACTATAGATCCTATCTCTTTATCTTTAATAAATGGAATCTCTAAATCATCATCATTATCACCTGAGGCAAGTATCATGCCTTGAGATTCAATTCCCATTAATTTGGCTGGTTTTAAATTAGCAACGACGATAACTTTTTTACCGATTAACTTTTGAGGAAGCACACTTTTAGCAATACCGGAAACTATCTGTCTTTTTTCAAAACCCAAATCCACTTGAATTTTTAAAAGCTTATTACTTTTTTCAATTTTCTCAGCTTCTATAATTTGGCCGACTCGCATATCTAGTTTATCAAAATCTTGATAGATGATCTCATCTTTTAGAGGCTCATAAGATTTTGAAATAGTATTTTCATCTTGATTTTCATTTTGCATTTTATCTATCTCTTCCATAATCATCTCGTTTTCTATTTTATTGAATATAATTTTAGGAGCAGGCAACTTTTTTCCTACTATAAGATCTAGTCTTTTGACATCTTCCCAATTTTCCTTGGCAAGAGTAGTTTTCTCAGAGAGCATCTCCCAAATCTTTTGAGCAGATGAAGGAATAATAGGAGATGTAACTAAAGCTAAAGCTTTAATGCATTTCAAACAGAGATGCAACACAGTTGCAAGCTTTTCTTTTTTAGTATCATCTTTGGCGAGTGCCCAAGGCTTTTTATGATCAAAATAGACATTTGCAATAGATGAGAGTTCCATAATTAGTTGAGAGGCTTTTCTGAGTTTATATTCAGAGTAGGCTTGATCTATTTGATTGATAATTTCATTTATTTGATCCAAGAATTTTTTATCCATATCATCTAGATCAGAACACTTTGGAATCTCAGAGCTATTAAATCTACTTATAAATGTTAGAGTTCTATGAACAAAGTTACCCAATTTTCCAACAAGCTCTGAGTTACAGCATGTTTGAAAATCTTTCCAGGTAAAATCAGAATCATGAGTCTCTGGAGCAATAAAGGCTAGATAAAATCTAATTTGATCTGTTGTAAACTTTTTGAAAAAAGTCTCTAAATCTATATACCAATTATCAGATTTGGAAAATTGTCTTTTCTCCAACATTAAAAATTCATTAGCAGGTACATCATCAACAATTTTATAGGGTTTGTTTTGTCCCATGATCATGGCTGGAAAAAAAACAGCATGAAATGGAATGTTGTCTTTACCAATGAAATTTACAAATTTTGTTTTTTCATCAAACCAAAAATCTTTCCATTTTTCGGGCTCTTTTTTCTTTTTTGCCCATTCTATCGTTGCAGAGATATATCCAACTACAGCTTCAAACCAAACATATAAAACTTTACCTTTAGCTTCATCAAGAGGAACAGGTACCCCCCAAGTAGCGTCTCTTGTAATAGCTCTTGGTTTTAAATCTTTGATATAAACTTTAGAAAAATTTAAAACATTCTCCTTCCACTTTTTATCCTTTATCCAAGAAGATAGTTTGTCTTTAAACTTATCAAGTCTTAAATACCAATGCTTAGATGGTTTTAAAACAAGCTCAGAGTTAGTTATTTTGGATCTTGGATTTTTTAAATCTTTAGCATCATAGGAGGCTGAGCATTTTTGACACTCATCACCTCTGGCTTTATCATAGCCGCATTTAGGGCAAGTCCCTATTACATACCTATCAGCTAAAAATCTATTATCCTCTTTAGAAAACAGATGATCCTCTGTTTTCGCTTCTATAAATCCATTTTTATAAAGATCTAAAAAGAATTCTTGAGAAACTTTTGTGTGCTCATCAATTGTTGTTCTAGAAAAATTATCAAATGAAATATCTAACTTTTCAAAAAAGTTTTTGTTCATCTCATGATAAATATCGACATGCTCTTTAGGAGATCTGTTGGCTAGGCTTGCACTGAGTGTTATCGCTACACCATACTCATCAGATCCGCAGATATATAAAACATCTCGGCCTTTTAGTCTTTGATATCTAGCATAAGCATCAGCTGGTAGATAAGCCCCTGCTATATGACCAAAATGAAGAGGGCCATTAGCATAAGGCAAAGCTGATGTGATAAGAATTTTTTGAGTCATTTCTTAAGTTTGTTTTTCTTTCATAGTATCTGGCAATTTAACCAGATCATCAATAACCTCTTTCAAAGTTACAGATTCTTTATGAACAATGATCTCTTTGGCTATTTTGATTCCATAGTTTGCTAAATCAAAAAAATTTTCAAATTTATACTTTAATCTCTCGTTAGTTAAATAAACTGTCTTCTTCAATTTTATCTCCAGTTTTTTAAATTAATAATTTTATGTTCCTCAGCTATAAAAACAGATTTTAAAGCTGCATAGGCAATATCTAAGTCTATATTGGTAACATTATAATCATAATCATATATTCGTTTCATCTCTTTATTTGCCCACTCGAGTCTCTTTTCTATCTCAGCATCTGTTTGATCATTTCTGATATTCATTCTAGTTTTAAGCTCCCCTATAGATGGTGGTGAAATAAAAATATAAGTAGCATCAATTTTTCCTTTTAATTTCATAGCCCCTTGTGTGTCGATAACCAAAACAACATGCTTTTTTTCACTTAATTTTTGCTCTACAAACTTTTTTGAAGTACCGTAGTAATGATCAAAAACTTTAGCATACTCTAAGAATTCATCATTTTTAATCTTCTTCTCAAACTCTTCTACAGAGACAAAAAAATAATCAACTCCTTCAATCTCTTCCTTTCTCGGTTTTCTAGTAGTAAAAGATACACTCTCAATCACACAATCAAACTCATCGGTTAACATCCGTGTAAGTGTCGTCTTTCCCGTTCCAGACGGTGCGCTCATTATAAAAAAAAGTCCTCTATTTAAATTTCCAAGTAATTTTTGCATATCACTCTATATTTTGAAGTTGTTCTTTAATTTTTTCTAGCTCATCTTTTATCTCTACAGATGCTTTTGATATATCTGCATCAGATGCTTTAGAAGCTATGGTATTGGTCTCTCTTAAACACTCTTGGAGTAAAAACTCTAACTTTCGTCCAATAGCCTCTTTGTCTTTTAAAAACACTAAAAACTGTTTTAGATGACTATCTAATCTTGTGATCTCTTCTGCAATATCAACCTTATCTGCAAAAATCGCAGCTTCTCTTAAAAGTCTATCGTCTATCTCTTCTGTCTCTTTAAAAAGATTGAGTAGCTTTTCTTTTAATTTTTTCTCAAATTTCTTCTTAGCATTAGGAGCTAATCTTTTAATGCTCAAAAGCTCTTTTTTTATCTTATTTATCCTCTTTTCTATATCAATAACCAAAGCTCTTCCTTCTTTACTTCGCATTTCAAGTAAATTTTTCATAGCTAAATTTATAG
>SDBS01005963.1_pt1 | contig 11871 bp, 11 predicted proteins | sample 2277091 | NCBI WGS metagenome assembly SDBS01 (sample SAMN10404972, study PRJNA504765) | marine sediment metagenome | isolation source: marine sediment core GS10_PC15, 163 cmbsf | place: Arctic Ocean: Southern Knipovich Ridge | collected 2010 | reverse complement strand
ACAGAATTACTCCTTAATATTGACCAATGTTTATTAAACCGGTTCAATAAACATACCAATAATATCCTCATCTATCAGCATAAACGAGCTATCTTTATGCCACATTCATGAGTAATATGCCCGTAATGACGGTTTGTGTTTATTGACAGGTTGGGTTGCTTCGTCATCCCGATAAATCGGGATTCCTTGCAATGACTGACTTGTTAACATGCTAAAGATCTAAAGAGCTTGAGTCGTTTTTCAGTTGATGATAGCTAAGGCTTGTCATATGGAAACACTCTCATTCGCTATAGCGTTATAGTGTTCTCTATAGAAAGTGATGTTTAGCTGGTCAGAACCACTCCCATACTCAAGAACCTAGGAGTGGTCCTGAGCTGGCAATATTATGACAGCATACTATGACCTGCGGATCGTAGTCTGCTTGATTTGTTTCTGATATCGTCAGCTTAATAACTCCTATGGCACAATGGCTCTATGGCACTAGTTACAAATTGCGAGTTGCTGTTTGCGGATTACGAACGTTCTCTTTTTCTGCCAGTTTTGGTTTAAAGTACCGGGTTTATTCTTAGTTTTCTTACTTCGGTTTTCGGTTTTTCCTTATTATTTCTTGCTTTGACGGGGTAAGACCTTTAGAATAATTATACTTCACCTTTTCCCTTGGGGATCTGATATTTTAAATCGACTGTCGTTTAAGGAGGGTTCATGAAGCAATATCCTACTGAGAGGATTAAGAATATCGCTATTGTCGGACACGGTGGTTGCGGTAAGACTTCACTGGCCGAGGCTATGCTATTCACATCAAAAGCAACTACCCGACTTGGTGCCATAGAAAACGGTACTACTGTTTCAGATTTCGAACCAGAAGAAATAAAAAGAAATATATCCTTATCGACATCCATCGCCCCGCTAGAATGGAACGACCATAAAATCAATATTATCGATACACCAGGTTACGCTGACTTCATCGGAGAAGTAATCGGAGCCATTCATGCAACAGACAACGTTCTTTTTGTTATCGACGGTGTCCGTTGCACAGAAGTACAAACTGAAAAAATAGCCAAGATAGTCAAATCATTGAACCTGCCCAGTTTCTGTTTCATAAATGGCTTGGACAAAGAGAACTCCGATTTCTTTACAACCATCGACGATATCAAAGCTAAGATATTCCCTAAAGCTACACCACTTCAGCTACCCATCGGGAAAGAACATGACTTCAAGGGAGTCATCGATCTATTGACCATGAAAGCATATATTGGCACCGGATCCGACGCCAAGGAAACCGATATTCCGGAGGAGCTAAGTAGCCAGGCAGATGAATACCGGGAGAAGCTTGTTGAGCTAATAGTCGAGACTGACGATGATCTCCTGGAACGTTTTCTAGAAGATGGTGAAATCAGCGAAGAAGAACTTGAAAAGACCATGTTATTAAGCATCAACCAACGACATTTTATCCCAGTGCTATGCGGCTCAGGTACTCATAACATCGGATTATCACCACTTTTGGACATGATTGCAAGAAGTTTACCATCTCCGAATCAACGGCCTGATATAAAAGGAACTGATCAAAAAACCAAAGAGGAGGTCACTAGAAAGAATGACTCCTCTGATCCGCTTTCCGCCATTGCATTCAAAACAATAAGTGATCCATATGTCGGAAAACTAAACTATGTACGAGTCTTCTCTGGAGTCCTGAAAGCTGACTCGACAATCCTTAATTCAACACACTCAGAAAAAGAACGGGTCGGACACGTATTTGAGATGAAAGGAAAATCACAATCAGACATAACAGAGATCATAGCCGGCGACATCGCCGCTGTTCCGAAACTTGATGAAACATTTACTGGTGACACTCTTTGTGATCTAGCAAATCCCTTTATCTTGCCGAAAATTGATTTTCCTGAACCCGTATATTCCCTGGCTATTGAGCCAAAGACACGTGGTGATGAAGAAAAGATGGGAACGTCGCTTAACCGTCTGACTGATGAGGACTCGACTTTCAAAATCAGGCGTGATGCCGAAATGCGTCAGACCATCATCTCAGGCCTTGGAGACTTGCAACTGGAAATCATCTCCGACCGTCTCAAACGCAAATTCGGCGTCGAGACTACCCTTGATGTGCCAAAAGTTCCTTACCGGGAAACAGTGGCCAGATCGGCCAAGGGTCAAGGTAGATACAAGAAACAAACCGGTGGGCGTGGACAGTACGGTGATGTATGGCTAGAGATCAAGCCCATGCATAGAGACAAAGGATTCGAGTTTGAAGACAAGATCTTTGGTGGATCCATTCCTAAAAACTACGTCCCTGCTGTTCAAAAAGGAGTAAGAGAAGCAATGCAGAATGGAGTGCTGGCCGGCAACCCGCTAATCGATATCAAGATCATAGTTTATGATGGCTCATTTCATCCTGTCGATTCTTCCGATATGGCTTTTAAGATAGCCGCTTCTATGGCATTTAAAAAAGTCGTTATGGATGCAAAACCGATAATCCTTGAACCGATCTATCATGTGGAAATAGAAGTCCCGGAAGCCTATATGGGTGACGTAATAGGTAACCTTAACAGTAAACGCGGTCGTATTCTTGGTATGGAACCGTTCGACAGCAATCAGATGGTCAAAGCACAAGTACCGCTAGCCGAGATGGGCAGATACGCATCTGAGCTTCGATCGATCACTCACGGACAAGGCTCCTATAAAATGGAATTTGCTAGCTATGAACAAGTGCCACCACAAGTGACCGAAAAGATCATAAAGGAATACCTTGAAGAAAAGGAATCTTCATAGACTCTGATTAATAGGAAGTGTCTTCGGATCTAGCTAGTCGATTTGATTATCCTTTCGATACTGTTCAACCTTCTTTTCAAGATTCTGAACATCTTCTAGTGATCTTGCTGACCTGGCTTGATAGTGTTTTGTCCGCTCTCTAAACCAACTAGTGTAAGAGCCATCAATTGGAATAGTGTCTTTCTCCATCTTGATCTCTTCTAGTTGAACATCAAGCGCAATTTTTGCTGGTTCGTATGCGTCAGTATTATCAACTCTTCCGGAAACGACTACTTGATCTATCAATGACAGGACGGTCTTAGCCTTTGATATAAGATTTCGAAATGCCTCTGCATCTTTACTGTCCGTTCCTACATTAGTAAGCTCCGCGTTCCCCAGTATCAGCCAGAAAGACGCTAGCTTCAGTTCACTATTGGCTTCGCTGATACTTTCATCGATGTTTGTATAATCTTTTGCGTTAATCAGATTTTCTGTATGCTCGATCTGCGTAAGCATTTTATCGGCACTGATAAGAAACAAAGCATAGAAACCATATACATCGATATCTTTCTTCAGTTCTATGAGCCCGTCTTCTATCTGGTCGATACTTACTTGAGCAGCTTTATTTCTCTTTTTCAGAAGATCGACATAATCGGCATACTGTGATGGAAGAGATCCTGTTTCAATCTCATTGACTTCATCTGAAGATTCTTTTAATTGCTTTGTTGCCTTCTTCACCTGCGACAATAGATCATCGATGTCTTTGGCCACATCAGCTGCATCTTGATCACGATGTTCATCTATGTTGTATGTACGATCAGCCGCAATATCATCTTCGATACGTGCTATTTCATATGTCGGATCAAAATCTATTGAATGCCAGGTACTTGTAGTCTTCTCAGCAACATCCCAGATCTCAATAGCCTCTTCAAACAGGTCATCGGCTTTCCTAAGACGGTGATCTGCTTGTGTCACTTTCTTTTCGAGGACAGGCCCAAATCTGACATACCAGATCCCGAAAGCTATGATCAGCAATCCTACTATACCCAGAACTATAGCTATAACAAGAATCGCTCTATTCTTTGTTTTTGCAGACAACTAGATCATGCTCCTTTCTTTCTTTCTGTCTGTCGATGATCTTTTGAAACAAGCGCGATAGCTTCTCTGGGCAATGGTGAATCTGGTCATTGTCATCAGCTACATCTTCCTTTACCACCTCAACACTCATGTCCTCAATGCCGTCTATTGACACAGGCTTGTAAGTCCTTCTACCCTCGACTTGCCTTGACTTAGTTCTCCCATTAGCAATCAGAATATCAATTAAATCCTGATGGCTGTGCCTATAGATTGCCGATAAATAATCCTTTACTGAAAACCCGAGTGTTTCCTGGCGTTGATTCACCGTATTTAACACATAGATCTTTATAGCTTTCGACTCTTTAACGGCCCGACTTATGTCTTTGATCAAGAGATTGGGGATCAGGCTGGTAAACAAGCTTCCGGGAGCCATAACAATGATATCAGCCCTTTCAATAGCCTCGATGGCCAACTGATAAGCTTCTGCGTCTTCGGGTTCTAAAAATACCTCTTCAAGTAACGCCGTTCGAGCTATCACTGACTGACCGCTTATTCTGCCACCACTCTTTAATTTAGCAACAAGATTAATATTATCCAGGGTTGACGGAAAGACTCTCCCTTCTATGTCAAGTAATTGGGAGACCTCTTCTACCGCATCAACAAAACTGTTCTTATTCTGAGCTATAGCAGCAATAATGAGATTGCCAAGATTGTGTTGAGCTAGACTTGATCCTTCCGGAAAACGATGTTGAAAAAATGGTATGAGCCTACATTCCGGATCAGCCAAAGCAATCAAGCAATTACGAATATCGCCAGGGGGAAGCACGCCTAGCTCTTGACGCAGCCTTCCAGAGCTTCCACCATCGTCTGCCATTGTGACGACAGCGGATAATTCATCTGTCCATCCACGCAGGCTCTTCAATACTATCGGGAGACCGGTTCCTCCCCCAATAGCTACAGCTGAAACGCGATGAGGATTCGTGATCGATCCAGATAAATCCGGAGAGTTTTTGGATTCTGTAGTCACAGTCTTATTTCTCATACCCTTCAGTATGCTCACGCTCTATATCACGATGTCTTATGACAACGTTAAAACCTTTTTCCTTAAGAAACTGCTGGATCTCGCGAGCTAGTGTGACCGATCTGTGAGCACCCCCAGTACAACCAAGAGCTATCGTGAAATATGTTTTTCCCTCTTTTGCATAATGCGGCATTAAAAAGGTTAGGAAGTTTTTCATACTTTTTAGAAAATTCTTAGTCTCTTTTCTTTCCAAGACAAACTTTTGCACCTCTTCGTCTTCACCAGTTAGCTTTTTAAGAGATTCGACGTAGTAGGGATTCGGCAGAAAACGGACATCTATTACCATATCAGAATCCATTGGTAATCCATATTTATATCCAAATGACACAACACTTACTGAAAGTCCCTTGCCCATCGGCTCGACTAAGAAATCGTGCTTTATTTTTTCTTTCAGGTCATGAACAGCAATACCCGAAGTATCGATAACCAGATCAGCCGCATCCCTAAGCGATGCCAAAAGCTCCCTCTCTCGCTTTATACCGTTTATGACCTGTCCGCCCTCAGCCAGAGGATGACGGCGGCGGGTTTCTTTAAAGCGTCTTATCAGGGCATCGTCTGAGGCTTCCAGATAGAGAATCCTGTAGTCTATTTGTTTGCCCTTTAGTTCTCTTAGCACATCCCAGACCTCTTCAAACAGAGCACCGCCCCGGACATCGATGACCAGAGCCACCTTTCTCATACGACTTCCCGGAATAGACAATAGATCAGACACTTTCGGGATAAGAGACGGCGGCAGATTATCAATGCAAAAGTATCCCATATCTTCAAAACAATGTATGGCATGTGACTTACCCGCACCGGAAAGACCAGATATGATCACTACTTCAATACTCTGGGTCTCTTCCTTAGGTTTCGCTGTCAAAGCACGATCTCCTTTCTTCATCTAGCAAAAGTTGTTTAAATCTTTCCCCATAGCGATAGCCACCGATACTACCGTCACACTTTACGACGCGATGACATGGGATAATAAAAAGGCTTGGATTCTTATTAAGAACTTGCCCGACAGCTCTCTGTGCGCCCGGATGCCCGCATTTCTCTGCTACCCACTTGTAGGTCCGGGTCTCACCAAACGGAATTGTTGAAACTACCTCGTAAACCTTCTCTTTAAATCCGGTCATGGCTATCCTTTGTATTCTTGTGTCGTGAAAATCATAACGTCAACCTAGTTACTATGCAAATACTCAAAAACTTCCGTGGCAACATTCTGGGGAACACCCGGACATGCTTGCAGTTGACCTAGTGTCGCCTTGAATATACCTTCTGGAGACCCGAAGTATTTAATAAGTATCCGTTTTCTCTTCTTGCCAACCCCCGGAATACTATCGAATGTGGATAGAAGCATCTTCTTACCGCGTAGATCACGGTGAAACTGAATGGCAAAGCGGTGAGCTTCATCGCGCAGGTGTCTTATCAAGTTTAATGCAGATGACCGTTTTTGCAGGATCAAGGGATCTGATTGACCAGGCAAAAACAGCTCTTCCTCCCTCTTGGCCAGAGCTACGATCGGAATATCCTTTAACCCCAGTTCATTGATAGCTTTAAGAGCTGCCGATAACTGTGGCTTTCCTCCATCAACGACTATAAGATCGGGTCTAGTTGAAAATTGAGCTTCGGGCATTAGATCGGCGAGATACCGAAGGCGTCTTTTAATGACTTCGACCATTGATGCATAATCATCAAGGCCTTCTACCATCTTGACTTTAAACTTACGATAGTCCGACCGTTTTGGGAGTCCATTCTCAAACACGACCATCGATCCGACAGTATCACTACCCTGTAATGTTGATATATCAAAACACTCGATCCGGTAAGGGAATAACGGAAGAGACAGCTGCTTCTGAAGTTTTGATAATACCAGAGCTTCCTTTCTGGAAGTCTCGCTCTCATGAATTCTATATACTTCATAGGCATATTTAGCGTTAGCTATCGCCATCTGAACCAATCTCCGCTTCTCCCCCCGAACAGGCACCTTCAATGATACCTTCTTACCCCTCCGGTTACTTAGCCATGTCTCGATCATCTGCTGGTCAGTTACATCAGCCGGAAGAAGCACTTCCGATGGAATCGAGTCCGATTGATTATAGAATGCCTCAACAAACGATGTCAGGGCATCGTTTTCTATTTGTTGGCTGTCGAGAACATATCCTCTCGAACCGATTAATTTTCCCTGTCGGATAAAGAGAATCCGGGCATAAACATAGTTTTCACCGGTGATAAGACCGATCACATCTTGATTATGAGGCTTTGTACTGACCACTCGCTGCCGTCGCTGTATACTAGTGGCTGCTTCTATTCGGTCTCTTAAACGGGAAGCCTTCTCGAATTCCAGGTTCTCTGATGCCTGGTTCATCTCCTTTTTTAACGCATCGACTATCGATTGGTCTCTGCCCTCAAGAAATGCAATGACTTGATCGATCACCTTCCGGTATTCGTCTTTGTCAAGCTGATCCATCTTTCCGCTCAATCCCCACTTGATATGATAATCAAGATATGACCTGCTGGATGGACGAGATGGGCGCTTTGACGCATATGTCCTTATCGGAAATATGCTACGGAGTAGATCAAGAGTTTTTCGCAGTGGATATACCCTGGTGTAGGGTCCAAAATATAATGTCCCTTTACGGTGAAGCTCCCGAGTCACATAGACCCTGGGAAAATCATCATCATTAGTTATGGCAATATATGGATAGGTCTTATCATCTCGAAGATCAGTATTGAAAGCCGGTTGGTATCGCTTAATAAGATTGTTCTCTAGAATAAGGGCTTCGAACTCGTTGTCTGTCACGACAAAGTCAAATGATCTTATTAGTTCGACTAGCAGCTGTGTTTTCGGATTATCAGCATGACTTTTCTGAAAATAAGAAGACATGCGCTTTTTAAGCTGCTTTGCTTTGCCGATATAGATGACTTTATCGTGACTATCTTTGAATAAGTATACTCCCGGTTTGTTGGGAACTTTCTTCAGTCGCCCTGACAGAGTTGGCTGTGACAAGACTTTCACCTCATATACTGATTATATCGTGCCGGGCCGACCAATAAAAACCAGAGAGAGTAAGAATATATCTTTCGATTCTATTGAGATCAACAGTCGTCTTATCCTTGGCCTTTGTCCTTTTATGTTTAGCCTTTGGTTTCTATTTCGACTACCTTATCCCGTGTTTTTTTACCTTTAATGATTCTTATCGAGCTTTTCCTTACGTTGTAGTAGTCAGCCAAGACCTTTGCCAGAGCCTTGTTCGCCTTACCTTTGTGTGGCTTAGCATTTAGATATACTTTTAGTTTGTCCTGGTCATCAGCGATAACTCTATCTGTTTTAGCATTTGGGATTACTCTAACGTTGATTATCATAAGCAAGGAAGACTAGAAAAGCGTGTCGTCGCTTTCCTCATCTCCTGTATCCTTTTCCTTCCCGGACTGCTTCGGTTGCTCAATCGAGTCTATATCAAATATCTCTACCTGCTCGTATGTCACATCTTCGGTTACAGTCTTTGAATGCTCCAGCTCCTGTTCTAATTCCGGCGCCTTGATCTCTTCTTCTTGCTCGCCTACCTTAGTATTTGCTACGGTAATAGCTCCTTTTCTCAAAGTGCTTGCCATTAAGAATCCCCAGAGAAGAAACGCTGCGCCAAGCATCTCCGCCGGATACAGACCAACCGTCTGCCCGGTCCTGGCCATACTGCCTGCGCCAGCGATTACCAGTGTCCCCACAATGATCAAAACATTAGCCCAAACCCGGTATTCATAGCCTCTTTTTACTGCAAAATGAATAATCGAATAAATTGAACCTCCGATGAGAGCCAACGTGCCCGGAATTGTAAAGAGGAATGAGTAAATCCGCACACTTCCCGGCATAGCTGTCCCACCAACTGTTATCCCGGGAACAAGATTTGCCGTTATCAAGTCTGCTGTCATCGATGAGTATAAAAAAGCGGCCAAGACAATCAAGATGTAGGCTAGAAACAGATTCCCGAGTACAGGTTTGCGAAAGACCAGATATATGGTTCCTAAACCTAAGAAAGCTACCAATGAAGCAGCCATAACATAGTAAAACCTGTATAGTGTCGGATCCCAATACTGAGCAAACTCTGAATATGCTTCCATAAATGCAGCAATAGAATAGAACAAGAATCCTATAGACCAAGCAAGTTGGTGTTTTTTCCGCCTCTGGCTATACTGAAGCACCAGAAGTACAGTGAAAATAGATCCCAGGATCGCCGTGACAAGTGGCCAGATCCAATGAGACCAGAACTCTGAACCCATTATCTCCTCCGCCCGGATAAATACTACCTAGAAATAAGTCAATTTATGTTTACCCCGACTTTAGTCAGAGAGAAGTCACCAATAAACCCGGATAACTAACACCCTCACACTACTCTATCTCGACAAAGATCTTCTTTGGGGCACCGCATACCGGACATTTTTCCGGAGCCTCATTGACATGCACATGTCCGCAGTAACCACAAACATAGTAATCCGCTCCTTTGTTATTTCCAAGTTCATCTAAAAGATCTTGGTAAAGATCGGCATGCTCTTTTTCCACCCGACCTATATAGTTAAGGTAAAGAGCTACTTCGTTGTTTCCCTCACTTTCTGCATCTCTGCGAAATGAAGGATACATATTATCTGCTTCGTGTGTTTCCCCTTTGATAGCAACATTCAGATTATCGGTACTACTACCCACACCGTTAAGAAAAGAAAGGTGTTTGTGTGCATGAACTGTCTCTGACTGAGCAGCTGCCCGAAACATTTTGGCTACTTGATTATTTCCTTCATTATCAGCTTTTTTAGCATAGGCAAGATACTTCCGGTTAGCTTGTGATTCGCCGGCGAAAGCCTCTTCCAGATCTTTTCTTGTCTTATCACCCAGTGTCATATCCCCGTCCCCCTTATACTTTATTGATCGATTTACTTGTCAATGTTTGCGTATATGTATTCTTGCACAATAAAATAGACGAAATCAACAAGCCTGTTGCTTAAATTCCTCATATAATTGTGGTAGAGTCTTCTTGCCTGGAGGTGAAGTATGGTGGAATGCCATAAAGAACAGAATCTTGGAATGTGTAATTGTACATATGAACCCTGTCCACGCAAAGGTATATGCTGTGAATGTATTGTCTATCATAAGAGAAGTGGTGAGTTGCCGGCGTGTTTCTTTCCGGATGATGTAGAGAAAACCTACGACCGCACTATAGAAAGATATATCTCATGCCAGAAAAAATAGCCTAGTCACCAAATTGCCAACTGCTAATTGCGGTTTACGGATTTGCTTCAGCTATTCAGCACTTTGGATCGTTATCTTAAAAACACCTTCAGCACTTCAGCTCTTCCATTGTATCTCATCAGCTCAAAGACATCGATCCGCGGTTTGCGACTTGCGGATTGCGAACTATGGCACTGCTGCTCTGTTGCCCTATGGCACTCGTTTCTTCCGCACTTTAGATCATCAGCTTAAAGACATGCTGGTTACTGGTGACTGGTTACTGATTTACGGATTGCGACTTGCGGATTGCGAATCCGGTTAACTCTTACTATTTTACAATCTTAGTTATTGGCATCTCCAGAATATCCTCAGCACCGGCTGCTTTGAGCTTGGGTAGCAGTATATTAACACCTTTCTTATCTACAACCGTTGTAACTTCAACGTAACCGGTATTGGCGAGAGGAGCAACCGTCGGATTTTTCATGGCTGGAAGGACATTCAGAACTTTGTCCAGATTGTCTTTCTTAACGTTCATAGATAGAAGAACACGTCCACGTGCTTCGATTACCCCCTGAAGTAGAGTCTTTATCTCTTCAATTGCGTGTTTTTTCTTCGCGTCAGCCCAGGAGTCGTTATTAGCAATCAGGTTTGTCGGAAACTCATCGATCTGTCCGATTACTTTAAGCTGGTTCTTGACAAGCGTTGTTCCTGTTTCCGTCAGATCGACGACAACATCCATAAGCTCGGGAATCTTCGCCTCACTGGCACCATATGAGTAGAATACTTCGACCGCAACACCAAGTTTCTTAAAATAGTCCTTGGTTATATTAGGAAACTCGGTCGTCACTCTGCTTCCCGCCTCAATATCCTCAGGTTTCTCAACTGAGGATTTATTGGAAACAGCAATAACCATCTTTATAGTACCAGCACCGGTTTTTGCATATGGCAATTGCGCTACTTTTACGACATCAGCGCGCACTTCAAGAATACAGTCTGCACCGGAGATCCCCATGTCGAAGTATCCATCCTGGACGTACGTCGGTATCTCCTGAGGTCTCAGGATCTTTACTTTCGATATTCGCGGATCGTCTATTACCGGACTATATTCCCGCGGCCCTCTAATCACTTCAAGATCAGCCTGTTCAAAAAGCTCCAATGTCTGCTCTTCCAAGCTTCCTTTCGGCAAAGCTATCCTAAGCATCTTTCCTCCTATCAATCATCATCTCCCCATTCTAAATGAATCAGCTCCGTTATTCCACTCTCCCGCAATGGTTTGCTGATATCAACAAACTGACTTACAATCCAAACCCATAACCACTCTGATACTTGCGAGTATCAGAGTATTAGCAGATGCAGTGTGTCATTACGAGGAGCGCCTGTTCTTTGGCGCGACGCGTCAACTTCACATATCAGAAACATAAATCGTCATCCTGCAAAATTCTATTCTAGGTTACTGTGAGATCCTTCGCCGTAGAATTAAGGTTCGGCTGCTCAGGATGACGAACTTCATTTTGTTCTGTCTGCGAAGGAACCGACAATCGCCTAACTGTCGTCCTGAGGAGAGTCGGTTTATACTTGACGACAGAATCTACCACGAAGTTAAATATAATCGTTCGAGAAAGGCAAAAAACGACCAATTAACTGTAGATGACCGACGAAGCAACCTCACATGTATAATCATCGAGTTGCCAATTACAGATTTCTTCAGCACTTTGGATCGTCAGCTTAAAACGTGCTGGTTTCTGGTCACTGG
>SDBS01005961.1_pt1 | contig 11872 bp, 9 predicted proteins | sample 2277091 | NCBI WGS metagenome assembly SDBS01 (sample SAMN10404972, study PRJNA504765) | marine sediment metagenome | isolation source: marine sediment core GS10_PC15, 163 cmbsf | place: Arctic Ocean: Southern Knipovich Ridge | collected 2010 | reverse complement strand
GCTGGAACTTCTTGCATATCTTCGCAAAAAAGGTTTTAAGAACTATATCATTTCCGGTGGCGGCATAGAATTCATGCGGCCGTGGACCGAGCGTGTTTACAATATCCCGCCGGAACAGGTGGTTGGATCGAGCATAAAGACGAAGTTCGAAATGCGTAATGGCCGGCCTGTACTGGTCCGGCTCCCTGAAATCAACTTTATCGACGACAAAGACGGCAAACCTGTTGGCATCAATCAGCACATCGGACGTCGTCCCATTGCGGCTTTTGGCAACTCAGACGGCGACCTGCAGATGCTCCAGTGGACCGCGGCAGGAGATGGCAAACGCTTCATGCTACTGGTGCACCATACTGATGATAAACGCGAGTGGGCCTATGACCGCAAGTCGAAAATCGGGCACTTAGACAAGGCTTTGGATGAAGCCCGGAGACGGGGATGGACCGTTGTGGACATGAAAAAGGGATGGAGGGTTATCTACCCGTTTGAACTCAAATAATACAACCGCCAGAAAAAGGCGCATGGTCTGTACAGCACGATTTCCTTATTCCTCAGGGGTTTTCAGCCACAACCCTTTTTGTAGACCGGCCTTAAATTACCTTATGCTTCCATTTCCCTCCGCTTCCCTGTTTTGGGAGAAAGGGTTTTTTACTCTTTTGTCCAAAATTCGTCCTGAATTTGCCCGGAATTTTACTTTTAAGATATTAAAGTCTTGCTATGGTAGTTTGCGTGATGCTAAGTTAAGATATAATCTAATTCTCAAATTGCGCTGAAATCAGATCCGATCTGGAGTGCAGATAATGGCAAGCATGGTTCAGCTCATCTGCTTTAATAGATAATTTGGTTGCCGGTGTAACGAACAGAAAGGAAGTGGCTTTGAGAACCTGCCTCGGATTTTCCGTGGAGAGCAACTTTATAGAAGGGAGAAAAAACATGAAACAAAGGAAACAAACCACCGTAATGCTATTGGTCATCGCTGTAATGATTGCATTTATCTCAGGGACGGCCTTTTCCGCCGACAAACCCAACATCGTCATTATCTGGGGTGACGATATAGGACAAAGCAACGTCAGTGCTTACTCGAGGGGTATGATGGGCTACCAAACGCCCAACATCGACCGCGTGGCCAAGGAAGGGGTGATGTTTACCGACTACTACGCCGAACAGAGTTGTACAGCCGGTCGTGCGTCATTTATTACCGGCCAGAGCGGCTTCCGCACCGGCCTCACCAAGGTAGGTATGCCGGGTGCCGACCTTGGCATGAGGAAGGAAGATCCCACGATTGCGGAGCTGCTCAAGCCGCTGGGCTATGCCACCGGGCAGTTCGGCAAGAATCACCTCGGCGACAAAGATGAGATGCTGCCCACCAATCACGGATTCGATGAGTTTTATGGGAACCTCTACCACCTGAACGCAGAAGAAGAGCCCGAACACCGGGACTATCCGAAAAAGCCTGAGTTTCGCAAGAAGTTCGGTCCACGAGGCGTGATCCACAGCTACGCCCTGCCAGATGGTACGCAGAAAATCGAAGATACCGGCCCTTTGACCAAAAAACGCATGGAGACCGTGGACAGGGACATCGCCGCCAGGGCAGCACGCTTCATCGAAGAACAGCACAAGGCCGGCAAACCGATTTTCATCTGGGTGAATTTCACGAAAATGCACTTCCGTACCCATGTTCCCGCGGAAATCCTGGGGCAGTCCGGCCGCTGGCAAAGCGTGTATCATGACGCCATGATCGAACACGACAAGAACGTGGGGACAGTGCTCGACAAACTGGATGAACTGGGGATGGTCGACAACACCATTGTGATGTATGGCACCGATAATGGCCCGCATATGAACACCTGGCCCGACTCCGGTATGACGCCGTTTCGCAATGAAAAAAATTCCAACTGGGAGGGGGCCTACCGGGTGCCTGCCATGGTGCGTTGGCCTGGCAAAATCAAGCCCGGCACAGTGTCCAATGAGATCATGTCCCATTTGGACTGGCTGCCTACCTTGCTGGCGGTCGCAGGTGACCCGGATATCAAGGAAAAACTGAAGAAAGGCTACACTGCGGGCGGCAAGACCTTTAAGGTGCACCTGGACGGCTACAATTTTGTGCCCTACCTGACCGGCCAGGAGAAGAAGGGGCCCCGAGAGGAATTCTTCTACTTTTCCGATGATGGCGACCTGCAGGCACTGCGTTTCGATAACTGGAAGGTGGTGTTCGCCCAGCAAAAAGAGCCTGGAACCATGCTGGTCTGGAGCACGCCCCTTGTGAAAACACGGATACCCTGGCTCTTTAACCTGCGTACGGACCCCTATGAGCGGGCGTCCATAACCTCCAACACCTACTGGGATTGGTGGTTGGAGCATGCCTTCCTGCTGGTGCCGGCACAGGCCTATGTGGGTAAGTTCCTGGAAACGTTCAAGGAGTTCCCGCCACGCCAGAAAGCGGCCAGCTTTACCATCGACCAGGCCATGGAAAAGCTCGTGCCTCCAAATGGCTGATTCGCCGTATGGCGCTCTGTTGGCGGATGGTTTTCATGGCGAAAACCCGCGTTTTGCTTGACTGAAACCTGAACACTAAACAAATCGATATAACGGAAAGATTAAAGCTTCAATATGGAGAAAATACTTTTCCCCAACTATGCTAACCAAAATCATATCAGGCGGCCAAACAGGCTCAGACGGATGTAGGGTCTGTTGTTGGCTGTTTTGCTCTAAATGAATAGACAGTTTCGCTGCTTGCTTCGTCCGACTCGTTATGAGGAGAGAGGCTACAAGAGACTCCCCGGGATATTGCGGGGGGTTAAGAAGGATAACTACTCATAATAACGCATAATTCCTGAATTCCGGAATCCATGTAAAAAGAACTTTTTTAATGGTCATCCAGGATGTTTCAACCTGTCTTTCCGGTATAGACTAATATTTCCTTAACTGAACGTTCTTTTCTTCCTCAGTCACAAGTCGGTAGTCATTCTTCCGATAGAAAGAAATTCCCCATGAGCATCTGCCCACGTTCAAATCAGCATAGGTTTCGGTGAATCCTTCAAAATCTAATGGCGGTTCAAACTTTTTTATTGTCACGGAGACTGATAAACTTTAATATATAAACTTTTACTCGCTCAGAGACTAAATTGTTACAGAAAGTCAATTCCAGTTGAAACAACTGTGGGAGGTTAATTAAAAATGGCTACAAAAAAAGTTTCAAAAACAATAGATGAAATCAACCGGAGGATAAAAAAAGGCAAGGTCGTCGTGGTTACGGCCGACGAAATGGTTGATATTGTAAAGAAGAAAGGAGCTGAAAAGGCGGCCCGTGAAATTGACGTGGTAACAACCGGGACTTTTTCTACCATGTGCTCATCCGGGGCCTTTATCAATTTCGGGCATACCAAGCCAACCATGAAGGCATCTAAGGTGTGGATGAATGACGTTCCCGCTTATGCCGGCTTAGCTGCTGTTGACATCTATATGGGGGCCACTGAACCCACTGAAGATGATCCTTTGAACGGGGTGCATCCCGGGCAGTTCAAATACGGAGGGGGCCATGTTATCCAGGATTTAGTGGCAGGGAAGAAGGTAGAACTCAGAGCTACCGCCTATGGAACCGACTGCTATCCAAAACGGGACCTCAGAAAAAAAGTTGCACTCAAAGATCTCCCTTATGCCCTTTTGCTGAATCCCAGGAACGGCTATCAGAACTATAATTGTGCGATTAATCTGACCAACAAGACTATATATACGTATATGGGAGTGCTTAAACCAAATGCCGGAAACGCAAACTATGCCACTTCAGGCCAGTTGAGCCCCCTCTTCAATGACCCTTATTATCGCACAATAGGTCTGGGCACGAGAATTTTTCTCGGAGGCGCAAAGGGTCATATTACAGGTCCCGGGACACAGCACAAGCCCAACGTCAAAAGGGATAAAAAAGGACTTCCCCTGTCCCCGTCAGGCACCCTTATGGTTATGGGCGACCTTAAGGATATGGATCCCAGATGGGTGGTTGGTGTGAGTCTGCTTGGCTATGGCTGCTCTCTTGCCGTGGGCCTGGGTATCCCCATTCCGATCCTCAACGCGGAAATGGCCCGTTTTACTGCTGTTTCTGATAAAGACATCCACACACAGATTATAGACTACGGAAAAGACTATCCAAATGGTGAAGCAACCAGTTTGGGTCAGGTAAACTATGCAGAATTAAAAAGCGGGGTGATCAATTTTAACGGTCACGAGATCCACTCTGTCCCCCTGACCTCCTATACCAGATCCCTCGAGATTGCAAACATATTGAAAAATTGGATAGAAAAGGGCGAATTTCTTCTCACACAACCGCAGGAGATGCTGCCGACTGTCAAATAATGAAGCGGTTCACGGGTTCAGCGTTCAAAGGTTCCCCGCTTAAGAACGGGATCTTCGACAAGGTTGCCATTTGTGGATCGACACTAACCGGACATACCAAGAAACTCCCTTGAAGCCTTGAGTATGCTCTCAATAAGTTCCCGACTGGGTTCTTCACCCTGAATCACACTTACATTAGGTCCTAAAGGCCCCCATTGTACGGCATTGCTCTTTCTGAAGAGCGCAACCGTGGGAGTACCTAACATGGCGGAAAGGTGTGTTATACCGCTGTCATGCCCCAGGTATAAGACCGCCTCATTAAGTGTTCGAATGAGACGGTCATTGCTCGGACAAGAAATTATCCGCACACCCTCCGATTCAAGGCTATCCCCATAAAAGGAATGAAGCGATTCCTCTGCCGGTCCTAAAAGAAAAACAGGTTTGAGACTACCGAAATCGGTTTCGCTGGAAAATCTCTTGATGAGGTTTGACCAGAGTTCGGGAGGGTGGTTCTTCCCTGAAGAGCCGGAGCCAGGGTGCAATACAATCCTGTTTCGCCTTCCTGATGGCATCATCCCTTTACGCAGGATGCCGCTTTTTATGGCCTCGATCGATCTAACGGGGTCAACCGGGAGCCCTGTGGATTTCAGACATTCGGCCAGGTACCTCGCCACATGGACATTCTCACCTTCCAACGGGAAGGATCGGAAGATATGGACAGAGGCATCGGGCAGAAATGATCGCAGGTTGTTGCGGATGACCCCATCTTGATCGTTAAAAAAAGCAACTGCAATTTCTGCTTTCGAGACAGGTAGGCCCTCCCTATCCTTTCTACTTGTGAAAAGCCTGTGCCACCCGGATCTCTCAATATCCATTGCGCAGTCGACCCAGGGTCGGATGAAATCGAGACCTGGCTCCCTGCCCACAAAGGTGACAGTTACTCTATCCGAGAGATCTGTTAAGGCCGGCAGCAACATAAGGGTATCCCCTAAGGCGCCTGCTCTGATAATAAGGACGTTCAAAGGACTCTCCTACCCGGTTTTGGAAGCAACAACCAGAATGAGGCAATCCTCCTCACCATTATTAAGGAGCGAATGACTGGAGCCCGTGGGAACCCAGACAGCATCCCCCGGTTTTACCCCCCTTGCCTCGTCATCGACCTTCATTTCACCCGACCCGCTCAGAACGAAATAGATCTCTTCCATCGGGTCCACATGGACCTCAATTTCCTTGCCCGGTTTCAAGCTCGCAATGGCTAAAAAACCGATCTCTTTCAAGATCCGACGGTCTAAAATCATCTGAGCGATAGCCCCGCCGTGGGCGAGATATGTGGTATCCATCACTTCCTTGTCATTTATATTTCGTACGATCATGGTTATGACTCCTTAAACTGAAAACTGAAATTCGTAACTTGACTTTTCAGCCCCGTTCAGTAAGAATTTCACAATAATCCAAGTTATGGAGGATTCCAAATGGAAAAGGGTGAGCTGGATCCCCGTCTGAGGCTTATACAACAAGCTCCCATTAAAGGAAAGACCGTCCTGCTACGGGTGGATCATAATGTGGTTAAAAAGGGTCAAATCAAAGACCCTTACCGTATAGATGCCACCATAGGCACCCTTTATGCCATCGCCGAAGGAGGAGGAAAACCTATTCTGATAACCCATGTGGGGAGACCCAGAGACAAAAAAACCGGCAACATCGTTTGCAGAGAGGGGGAGTCTGTCGAACCCATCGTCAAATACCTGGAACAGAAGCTTCCTGTTAAAATTCATATACAGGAATTCCCGATAGATCCTGACAGGGGAATTACCCATTTGGACAAATCCATAAGATCGGCCGTTGAAGATCTGAGGGAGGGGAAGGTCGGAATGATTTATCTTCCCAATTCACGCTGGTTTCGGGGTGAGCAGTCAGAAGGTCCGGAAAGGGAAATTTTAGCTGAGGAACTTTCATCCCTTGCAGACCTCTACGTTAATGATGCATTCGGTTCCTGGCGCGCCCATGCGTCAACCTATGATATTGCAGATAGGCTGCCTTCCTTTGCAGGGATTCTGCTCCAGAAGGAGCTGATGAATCTTCACAGAGTGCTTGAACCTGAAAGACCGTTTGTGGCGGTAGTTGCCGGGGCAAAATACGATACCAAGATCGGCCCCCTCAAGGCCCTTTACAACAGGGTGGATCATCTAATTCTTGGAGGGTTAATTTATAACACCTTTCTCTCTGCCAAATATGGGGTGGATATTGCAGGTGTATCAGATGAAGACAGGGCCCTTGCAATGGAACTTGTTGAATTAGACAGAGAGGAAAACAAGATCCTGGAAATGCCATATCTCGTGGAATCGGAGAGTACAGAAAAGAGGATTGAAGGGCAGTATCGATCCATCGGAGTTGATAAACTGAGAGAGGACGGGGATGTCAAGTATATCCTCGATATAGCTCCTGAATCTTTTCAGGACAAAATGGTCGTGGATGTAATCAGTACTGCAAAAACAATTTTTGTAAATGCCGTCATGGGGCTTATGCCCCTCTTTTTTGAGGGATCCCTGGCCCTGTATCGCCTGATTTCCGATAACGGCTCTGCCACCAGGCTCTTTGCCGGTGGAGACACGCTGCAGGAGCTCCGAAATCTCTGTCCCGGCATTTACATGGCCGGTCTGGATGACCCCGACGTCTATTATTTTACAGGCGGAGGAAGCGTTCTTGCGGCAATCGAACAGGGGTCTCCATATCACCTGAAGCCGGTTGAAATGCTGATGGATGATTGAGGCATAAGGCACAGGGCGCAAGGCCTAAGGATAGACATGTCAATACCACTTTCTCTGCCTTACGCCTAATGCCTTGAGCCTTTCGATCATTCGCCCACATAAGATTCCGACAGCGAGGACTACACATGACGATTACACCCATTTTTGACCCTGAAAAAGAAAGCCGGCCCATGCGGGTTGCCGCTTTCATGTCAGGTTCAGGCACAAATATCATGAAGCTTTTGGAACATGAAAAGAGGCTGGCCGGCCGGGAAGGGAGATCACCCTTTGAAACTATCTTTATATTCAGCGACCGCTCGGACGGACAATCTGCCGGAGAAAAGATCGCATTGAAAAACGGTCTTTCCTATTTCAGCTATGACATCAGGGCCTTCCATGCCGAAAGATCCATTAAGAGACGTGTTGGGACCCCCGAAGGCATGGCCGCGAGAAGAGAATATGACCTGACAGCCAAGAGACTGGTGGAGGCCTTTGAGATCGATGTAATTGCTTTAGGCGGGTATATGAGCTATATTACCTTAGACAGGTGCGTAAACGTTCATCCTGCGGATCTTTCCATAACGCTTCCTGACGGCCGTAGAAAATTTATTGGCGACCATGCGGTTGAAGATGCCATTTCTGCCGGGGAAAAGGTGTTGAGGTCCTCTACTCTATGGACAGATGAAGGCGTTGACTCGGGCCCATTATTAATGGTATCAGTCCCTGTCCCGGTAGAACTTCCTGAACCGCTGGAAACATTAATGAAGAACAGAGAAAAACTTGCAGCGGTGGCGGATGAACATCAGGAACGTCTGAAAGAGGCAGGGGACTGGAAGATCTTTCCCCGGACCGTAGAAATGATAGCAAGGGGCCGGTTCGCCCTTGAAGATAATGACCGGGTATATGTGGATGGTCATCCTGTGCCAGGTGGTTATAGGGAATAGATGAAGGATAAAAGATGAACATCCAGGTAAGCGAAGACTCCGATATCGAACGTCCAATGACAGATTCCATAGGGTCATTATCCATTATTGCCCAGCCGAGATAGGTGGGATGAGGCGAGTGAACTAAGTTGGTTATCTGTGACGAAAATCAAAATGGTTGATACGTGAGATAAATGGGTCTTGAATGTTTGTTTTTTTATTCGATGTCGGAGTCTTCGCTTACCTGGACGTTCGATGTTCGACGTTCATTTTTTTCTACAAGATTCAATTGTTAACCGTATAAATAGTAAGGAGATCCTGTCATGTCAGAATTGATCCCCTGGATGGATAAAGAGATAAATAAAATGCGAAGGGATATGGATCGTCTCTTTAACCGGTGTTGGCCCGATATAGGGGCAGAACTGTTCCTGGAAGATGTGTCAGGGGGGTTTTCATTAGAGACGTTCCTCACAGAAGACACTTTTTTGATTAAGGCGGTACTCCCGGGAATTGACCCCAAGACCCTGGATATAACAGTTTCCGACGACAAGCTGACCATCAAAGGCAGTAAAAAAGAGGTGTCTGTTGAAGGAAGCGGGTATTATAAAAGGGTTGAGAGAAAACTCAGTCGTTTTTCCCGCACCATCCCCCTCCCCTTCTATGCGCAAAAAAGCGAAATCAAGGCTACCCTCAATAACGGAATATTAAACATTGTGGTACCTAAACAGAAGCCTCAAAAGGCGCTCTACATAAAGATTAAGACGATTTAACCGAAGACAAGGAGATCAATAATGCCCAGGAAAAATTCTTATGCGGAAGTTCCTCTTGAAAATCTCAGATGGAGACTTGACCCTGCCACACTCCCTTTTAAAACCACAGATGATCTCAAACCTTTGAAAGAGATCATAGGACAGGAAAGAGCGGTTGAAGCATTCAAATTCGGGATGGGCATCGACAGACGGGGATATAACGTATTTGTCACCGGGAGGGCAGGAACCGGAAGGATGTCCACGGTCAGAAAACTGCTCCAGGAGATATCAAAGAAAGACAAGGCCTCTGACGATCTCTGCTATGTAAACAATTTTAAGAATCCCGAAGCCCCCATCCTTCTCCGTCTCAAGGGGGGGACCGGGCTTTCTTTTAAAAAAGATATCAACAGTTTTGTAGCTGCGTTAAAAAAGCAGATCCCGCAGCTTTTTGAAAGCCAGGAATACGTGAGCATGAAAAAAGAGATTCTGGAAGCCTATGAACAAAAGGGGAAAGGCTTTTTCAAAAATCTCGACGAGAAGGTAAAAGAGGAAGGTTTTGCCCTTGTGGATGTTCAGGTGGGACAGATCAAAAGACCAGAGGTCATGCCTCTGGTTGATGGGAAACCCACACACATCGATCAGATTGAGGCGATGGTTGAAAAAGGAAGATTCCCAAAAGATGAGTTTGAAGCAATGAAAGAGAAGTATGACGGTTTGCGGGGCCAGGTTGAGCAGATCTTCCTTGAACTCAGAGATCTTCAGAAAGAGATCCAGGGAAAGGTTGAGGAGATGGACCGGGTCGTGTTCATGAAAAATGCATCAGACCTGGCAGCCCCCATCTTAAAAAAATACAAGGCCGCCGCAATAAAAAAATATGTGGAAAACATGCTTGAAGAGATGGCCAATAATCTTCAGATTTTCATGCCCCAGCAACAGGCTCAGATACCGGGGATGCCTGTTATGGCTCCTGAAGCCGATCAGTTTCAGCCCTACAAAATCAATCTCTTAGTGGACAACAGCGAGCAGAAAGGCCCACCTGTCATCATAGAGAGCTACCCTACCTACAGAAATATCTTTGGGAGCATCGAGAAGATCGTTGACAGGTCAGGAGTGTGGCGCACCGACTTCAGCAAGATCAAGGCCGGCTCCCTATTAAAGGCCATGGGTGGATATCTCGTTATCAATCTTTTAGACGCCGTTGTAGAGCCTGGAGTATGGCAGGCCCTTAAGAGGGCGCTCAAAAGCGAAGAACTTGAGATTCAGACCTATGACCCCTTCTATCTGTTCACCACCAGCGGTCTTAAACCGGAACCGATCAATATTGATGTCAAGGTTGTGGTTATTTCCGATGCCTATCTATACCACCTTCTCCTGAACTTTGACGAAGACTTCAAAAAGATATTCAAGGTCAGGGCAGATTTTGATACTGCAATGGATAAGAATGAAAATTCCATCCAGCAGATCTCGAGCTTCATTAAGATGAAAACCGAGCAAGAGAATCTTAACCCTTTTGACAGGACAGGGGTAGCGGCACTGATGGAACAGGCAGTCCGCATGTCAGGCAGGCAGGAGAAGATCTCCACCAGTTTCCCGGAAATTACCGATTATATACGAGAGGCCAATTTCTTCGCTGGAAAGGAGAGTAAAGCGCTGGTGGGGGAGGCCCATGTGGAGGAGGCCATAGAGGCCAGGAAATTCAGGTCAAGCATGGTGGAAGACCACATCCAGGAGATGATAGACCGGGGAACCCTGATGATCGATGTGAAGGGAGATGTGGTTGGACAGATCAACGGGCTGGCCGTCTACTCAATGGGGGATTACATGTTCGGCAAACCTTCCCGCATCACCTGCTCCACATCCATGGGCCGCGCAGGGATCATCAACATTGAGCGGGAAGCGGATATGTCAGGCAACACCCATAACAAGGGCGTACTGATCCTGGGCGGATATCTAAGGAAAAAATTTGCCCAGGACAAACCTCTGACCATAAGCGCCAGTATCGCCTTTGAGCAATCATACGGCAGTGTGGACGGTGATAGCGCCTCTTCCACAGAGATTTATGCACTTCTTTCAAGTTTAACCGAGATCCCTCTCAAGCAGTATATAGCAGTCACAGGTTCGGTGAACCAGAACGGAGAGGTCCAGGCCATAGGGGGCGTCAATGAAAAGATAGAAGGGTTCTTTGATTGCTGCGGCAAAATGGGAGCTGCAAATAACCAGGGCGTTATGATACCCCATAGCAATGTCAAAGACCTGATGCTTCGAAAAGACGTGGTCGAGGCTGTAAAAAAGGGCCGGTTCCATGTATATCCCGTCAAAACAATTGATGAGGGCATTGAGATCCTGACCGGGAAAAAGTCCGGGGTAAAGAATGCAAAGGGCGCATATCCTAAGGGGAGCATTAACTACTTAGTCGACCAGAAGCTGAAGGAGTTGACTGAAGGGCTGAAGAATTTCGGTAATAACGAGAAGGAGGAGAAAAAAAAGAAAGGGACTCCGGCAAAGAAAAAGAAGACCCAATGATCCTGAAACAGACATCTCTATCAAGTCCCATTGAGGAAAAGATTGCCTGGGCCCAGCGCTGCTATAAGGAGTTTGGAGACAATCTTCTCAAAGAAAAGAGACTTGTGGATCTCCTGGCACATCTGAAGACCGCCGTTGCTGCCTCCCGCAAGGAGATGGCTATGAAAGGGATCGTAGAGGTATGCAGGCGATGTGAACAGGAGGAGGGTGGCTCCTGCTGTGGTGCCGGCCTTGAAAACAGGTATGACGGCTGGCTCCTCCTTATCAATCTCCTTCTCGGCGTCAAGCTCTCCAAAACGAAACAGCAGACCAACAGTTGTTTCCTTTTGGGAAAAAATGGATGCCTCCTTATGGTACGCCATGTAATCTGCATCAATTATCTCTGCAAAAAAATAACTGATCTGATCGACCCCCGCATAATAACGGGACTGAGAGAAAAGGAGAGTGAAGAGGTTAACACCCTTTTCATACTCCATGAAAACATTAAGCCGGTTTTGAGAAAATGGACCAGCACCTGAAGAAAAGCCTTGCTGAGGTTGCCGGGTTCTATGACCGGAGAAAAGTGGGTGCTGTGGGTCCTCTCGGATTCAGAAGATCTACCGAT
>SDBS01005959.1_pt1 | contig 11874 bp, 10 predicted proteins | sample 2277091 | NCBI WGS metagenome assembly SDBS01 (sample SAMN10404972, study PRJNA504765) | marine sediment metagenome | isolation source: marine sediment core GS10_PC15, 163 cmbsf | place: Arctic Ocean: Southern Knipovich Ridge | collected 2010 | reverse complement strand
GTAGAATCGATATAGGACCCGGTTATCTCTTTGATTATATCTGATTCCGCTGAACAGCGGCTGTCCATCCAGGATATGGCGGGAGTTAAAGGCTTGCCGTCAACACCCGCGGGCAGCAGGGTCGGTCCATTGCCGCTTATTACAACACCATCGATATTACCATGTAAGGAATTTATTATTCTCTTGTTTATCTCTTTTATGGCATTGATCCAGATTTCAGGGTCCTGTTCGTGTATCAGGGGATCTTCATTTTCCAACAGAGTCACCGGTACCTCGAAATGATCTATCAGGGCTGCATCACGATCAAAGAGAGCTCCCTTGATAAGCGAAGTGCCGATATCATATACCAGGATCACTGCAATCCCTTAAGGCTTAAGCAGAACACGATAGGTACCGTTACTCATTGCCGCGTTCATTCCTTCCTCAATATTCTCAAAATCAGTTATTTTACTGATTAAGGGTTTTACATTTACCTTGCCAAAGCTGAGCAAACGCACAGCCTGCAGAAAATCATGCTCTGTCCTGCCCTCGCTTCCGGTTATCAGGTATTCATTCCTGTGAAGTGTATTTGCGTCTATGGACAGAGCAGCCCCTTCATTATACGAGGTATAGATATTTACCCTTCCGTCTCTGGCAATAGCTTCAAAGGCATGTCCAAGGGCTTCAGGCGCCGGACTGGTAATGATATAACCATCCACCCCCCTGCCGCCGGTGTGTTCTTTAACAACCCCATTTATATCTTCTGCAGCCGGATCTATGGTTAGATAGGCACCCAGTTCTTCCGCCAACTTACGCCTGGTTTTATCCGGATCGGAAATAAATACTCTTGCCCCCATACAGAGCGCTGCCTCAAGGTGCATAATGCCCATGGGTCCGGCTCCGGCAATCAGAAGATCCTCAGCCAGGGTGATATCTATATTTTTTAAAGAACGGATACAGCAGGCAATGGGTTCTGCAAAGGCGGCTTCAGCGAGGGGTATTGAATCCGGAAAGGGAAACACTTGAGTTGATTTTACAGAGATATATTCCGCAAAACCGCCGAGAACCTTATTTCCCTTCTTAAATCGATTTTCACACATATTTGATTTTCCGCTTCTGCAGTAATAGCATTCATTACATCTGGTAACCAGGTCAAGCGCCACCTTAGCGCCCGGTTCTATCGCTGAAAGAACCTGCTCCCCTTTTTCCACCACAATTCCCGAGGCTTCATGACCAGGAATTATGGGATAGTATATCTCCATATCACCCCGGTAAAGACGGAGTTCAAGAGTACAGATACCGCAGTAGCCCAATTTGATAAGCAGTTCATCTTTATCTATTGTAGGCTTTTCTACTTCCCTGATCTCCATTTTCTCAGGCGCTTCAAGAAGCAAAGCTTTCATTCCGGACTCCTGTTTTCAACAGCAAACTGACAGAGATCCCTGTATTTACAATAACGGCACTCCTCACCGGGACAGGCCTGAAAATGGCCCACCTCCTCAAGTTGATCAATATGCCATCTAAGTTCACTTATATAGCTATTCAGCTTGTCCTTTTTTTCAAGGGCTTGCTTCAGCTTGTCTCTATATCTGAAAAGAAGTTTCTGCCTGGGTTTTTCGCCGGATGGATCATCTTTGGCAAGAGAAATTATCTCTGCTATTTCACCAAGGGTAAGACCGTATTCTTTAAGCTGCTTTATCCGTAACAGATATACAAGATCCTTCTTCGTATACCTGCGGTGTTCAGAATTTTTTCGCTTAGGAGCTTCAAGCAAGTCAAGTTCTTCATAGTAACGGATGGTTCTAACCGTAACTCCTGCCTCTTTGGCCAGCTCGCCTATGCGCTGATATTTTTCAGTAACACCTTTGGTCTCCACTGCACTCTCCAGAATCTAACCTATAACGTAAGATTAATTATAGGTCAGTTTCCGCCAGCAGTCAATAGAAAATAATCGATAGCTATCGCGCTTCTACTCTATAATGTTTCCACATGGAATGTAGGATCAACGCGGCTACAGTAATAAGGTAGGGGAAGGCAAGAATGAAGTCTGCCGGTATATTGATTGAACCTTGAGCATAATTGGAAAAACTTTCGGCAAAACCGAAAATAAATGATGCAATAAGCACTCCCAATGGCGTTCTGTTTCCCAGGTAAATAACGACAAGGGCAATCCAGCCCCTACCCGAGGTCATGTTGGGAATAAAAGCCCCCAGGTTCAGGGTAAGCACTGCCCCGGCAAGACCGCAGGTGAAGCCCGATATCAGGATTGCTGAAAGCTGATATTTCCTCGGATTCAAGCCCAGAGATTTTATAGCCCGGGCATTAAGGCCGGTTCCCCTTACATGCATGCCAAAGGGGGTTTTATAAATCACCAGATAGGCAGCGATAACTACCAGCCAGCTTAAATAAACAAATATATTATGATTTATGAAAAGATCGCCAATAAAGGGCAGCTTCTGTAAAAGAGGTATGGTTAATTTAGGCAGTTCCGGAAGGTCTTGAAAGAGAATTACTCCTTTATTGCCGAATAGGTGAAAGGCAAGGACAACTGTAAATCCGGAGGCGAAAAGGTTAGTGGCCAATCCGGTTATAAATACATTGGCCTTCAGATAGAGAGTAATACTGCCAAATACTAATGAAAGCGCCATGGTAACAGTGATACCGAGAAGCACACCAAAGAATAAGCTGCCCGTATAATAGGCAAAAACCACACTGAAAAAAGCCCCGAAAAGCATCAGCCCTTCAAGCGCGATATTCAACATACCGGAAAGCTCGGTAAAGAGACCGCCCATGGCTGCCAGCAGAAAGGGGGTCATTATATTGACTGAATTGTGGATCAGGGGTATAGAGCTTTCAAAAGTATTCATACTTCAACCCGCTTCCGGTACCTTACAAAGTTATAAAGCGCCTGTGCTGTTATCAGATAAAATATCGTGGACTGTACAACTGCTGCAATTTCAAAGGTGATATCTGAATGGAGCATTGCTGCCTTTGCCCCGGCCTCAAGATAGGCAAAGAATATTGCCGCAGGTATTACGGCTAAAGGATTATTCCCGGCAATCAGTGCTACAGCGATCCCGTTCCAGCCCATACCGCCGGAAAATCCCTTTAAGCACATATGATAGGTGCCCAGAATTGAAATGCTCCCGGCAAGGCCATGAAGCCCGCCGCTTAAAAACATGGGAATTACTATATATTTTGCTGTATTGATACCGCCATATCGGGAAAACTCCCTGTTCAGCCCGCACATCCTCATTTCGTATCCCCATTTTGAATAGAACATGAAGAAAAAAACCAGAATTGCTGTAAGGAGGGCGAATATAATACTTATATCCAATCTTGAAGGCGGAAAGATGTACAGGAAAAAATATTTGTCGCTAATAAGCGGGGTGGTAAGCAGGTTTGAATTTGGATCATTCAAGATACCGGTAATAAAATAATTTATTATTAAAATAAGAGCTGCAGAGAATAGAAAGGAACTGATCAGCTCGTCGGTATCCCACTTCATCTTAAAGAAACCTGAAAGCCCGCCAATCACACCGCCTACGAGGATTGCGCTCAAAACAGCAAGAAATATTCCAACCAGAGCACCGGCAGAAGGAAGGGCAAGGCAGATAACCGTGGCAACCAATCCGCCGGCATAAACCTGTCCCTCGCCGCCAAGGTTAAACATGGATGCTCTGAAAGCAACCGCAATACCCAGCCCGGTAAAAATAAGGGGTATTGCCGAATTAAGCATATTGCCAAAATAGTATTTATTTATAAAGGGGCCGATCAGAAAATAGTAGATTGTCTTCCCTGGTTCATCACTCAAAATGAAGATCAGAATAATAACCAGGAAAAAGGCAATGCCAAGGGTAATCAATAGACCAATTGTATTAACAAAGAGTTCGCTGTTTTTCTTCTTAAGTCCCACTCAAAAACCCTTCTATTTTACCTCAAAATCACCTCTGATCCCGTGCATATATTCCCCGATAATCTCTTTTGTGATCTCTCTATTGGCCAGATCAGCTGCAATTCTTCCTCTATACATTACCACTACCCTATCCGCCAGTGTGAGTATCTCCTGAAGATCGGATGATATAAGCAGTATCGCTGAACCCTGCTCCCTTAGCTTAAGTATTTTCTTATAAACAAACTCACTGCTTGCTATATCAAGGCCCCATGCCGGCTCTGAAAAAACGATAAAATCAGCTTTGGCCTCCAGCTCCCTTGCCAGGATTACCTTCTGTATATTTCCGCCGGATAGATAGCCAATGGGCAGGGCCGTGTCACCGTTAATTGAATATTTTACAGTAAGGGTATCGGTAAAATCCTGTACCCTTTTCTGACTTATAATCCCTGCTTTTTGGAAATTACCCGAGTTGGTAATAATCATATTCTCCTTTACAGATGATCGCAAACTGGAGCCCCTGTACAGCCTGTCTGCCGGCACATAGCATAACCCCTGTTCCCGTAATTCATGTATGGTGCTGTTTGTAATTCTGTTGTTATTATAATAGATCTCCCCGGAGGATATGCTGCGCAATCCCGTTACCACATCTTCAAGCTCTGCCAGACCATTCCCCCACACACCGGCAATGCCGACAATTTCACTGGCATGTACGGTAAGGTTGAGTTTATCGAGCAAAGGTATATCCTGATTCTTCTGCCTCAGGGTTACCTCTTTCAATTCCAACACCGGAAGACCGCAGGTGAGCTCTGCTCTTTCGATATCATAGAGCACGCTTTTGCCGACCATTAACCTTGAAAGTTCTTTCCGGTCAACCTCTGCAGTTTTTTTTACTGCAATGACTTTCCCCTTTCTCATTACCGTTACCCGGTCGGATATCTCTTTCACCTCATTAAGCTTATGGGTGATAATGATAACTGTCTTGCCTATCTTCTTTAAATTCCGCAGCGTGGTAAAGAGCTTCTTAATTTCCTGCTCGGTAAGTACGGATGTCGGCTCATCAAGAATTAAAAGATCAGCCTGCCGGTAAAGAATTTTCAATATCTCTACAAGCTGCATCTGGCCGAATGTAAGCTGCGATACGGTTAATCCGGGTTCAATCTTAAAACCGTACTCCTTTATAATCCCCATAACCCTGCCACGGGCCTTTTCTCTATTAAAAAAAATCGAATACTTTTTGGGTTCAATGCCAAGTACAATATTCTCATATATTGTAAACTGCGGTATAAGCTGGAAATGCTGATGAACCATACCAATACCCAGCCTGTCAGCATCCAGGGGATTTGCAATTGATACCTCTTTCCCTCTAAAGGTTATGGTTCCCTGGTCAGGCCGCTCGAGTCCATGGAGTATCTTCATTAAGGTTGATTTGCCGGCTCCGTTCTCACCGACTATTGCATGTATTTCATTCTTTTCAACTGAAAGATCAACTTTATCATTGGCCAGCACCCCTGACTCTTTATATAGTCTTATTATCCCCCGCATTTCTAGATATGACATTTCAGCCTTTACCCTTTTTGACCAACCAGGGGGTTGCCGCTCTGGCTGTTAGCTCAATTATAATTCAGGCGCTGCCAGCCTTAATTCACCGCTGCGTATCTTTCTTACAACAATGTCCATTGCCTCTCTTACATCTGCCGCTACTGACTTTATATAAAGAGGATCATCATCCACAAAATCCACATATCCCTGCTCTGCAGTAACAATTCTTGCCTCTCCATAGGGCACCTTACCCTGAATTGCCTCCTTTAAAACCTCGGAGACGAGCTTTTCCTGGTAAAGAAGACCACAACCCACAATTACTCCCGGCGCCATAGCCAGTTCATTGCTGTCAAAATAGAGAACGTATTTTCCTCTTTCCTTGCAGGCATTGATTACTCCCTGATTCGCTCCCCCGGCAATAGTTGCTATAACATCAACCCCGCTGTCAATCATACTGTTGGCCAGATCCGCGGCTTTATTTGCGTCATACCAGTTGCCGATTACTCTAAAATCCATGGTAATAGCCGGATCAACCGCCTGAAGCCCCAGCTTATAACCGGGAACTATCATTTTATCCAGGGCGGGATACTGCTGGGCCACAACCATGCCGACTTTAAGATCAGAATTCGCGCCGGCCATACTGCTGCCTGTAATCAGCCCCCCCAGGTAGCCAAGGAAATAGGCCTGCTCCACCTGGTTGTAGAGCACAGTATACATTTGTGAATTTCCCTTATAAAAGGCATCAAAACAGATGAATTTCTGATCCGGGAAAGCTTTGGTTATATCGAGAATCACAAACGGCATAGCCGGATTGGAGGTAATAATTACATTATATTCGCCGGTTGCGGCAAGTGAAGTAATCTTCTCTCTCCATTCCGCCTGGTTGAAACCGCCCTCAATAACCTTTAATGAAGCATTCGGATATTCGGCAACCGCCTTTTCCGCGCCGCTTACTAATTGCTCATAGAGGGGGCTGCCGGCTACAACCCCGGGAACAAAAGCGGCAACCCTGTAGGCCTCCGCCTCTTTCGGTGTTTTTTTGCGCGCCTCTTCTTCTTTCTTACAGGACACTAGAGGGGCTATAGATACCAGGCAGAGAGTTATCATCCCTATTGCCAGTGCCCTAAGATTCATTTTCCCAGCACAGATTACATCCACAACCAAACTCCTTTAAGCAAAGGTCCAACACAATATATTCGGGCGCTGGACTTGATAATTTTTGCGCTGAAGGCGCAAGATTTCGAAGGTAATAGCATAAAAAGCTCCTTAATCTACTGCTTCTTTGATACATTTTACAAACATGACAGCTACTATTCCACATCTAATGACAAAAGGTATTGATTAACGGCGTCCTGCTCTTCTCTCTGCTGATTCTCGAGCTCTTCTATTCTTACCAGTAAGTTATTTATCTCATCTTCCTGTTCGCTCAAGGTTGCAACATAGCGCTTATACAATTTTGAGTTTTCATTAAGTTGGTACATATTATCCCTTATCCTCTTCTGGTCAGTGCTTATCACTCTATAGCGCTGCTGCAGTTTCTTGATCTCTGCTTCTGTGCTGTAAAGACGCGCTTTCATACTTGACAGTTTGGCAAGGGCATCCTTTACCTTTTTGCTTATCACCTCAGCCTTTAAATAAAATTCAATATTCTTACTGCTCATGTTGGAAAGGACGATTGTCTGGCTGAGGCTCTTTTCTTCGACTACTTTGAAGCTCTTCTCACTATTACCGCCGCCAGCAGCTCCAACCTTGACCTTAAAACGGTAGCGGCTGCGGGTCCGCTCTTCAGCTTTGGCAGGCGTGGCAAGCTGCCAGCCGGGGTCAACAGGCTGCTCGAGAAGGATGGTTCTCTCCCGCGCTCCCCGGTTCTTTATAATATAGGTCAATTCCCGCCGCCTTATACTCTTACTGAAGAGGTTTCCATGTATAATTTTTACCGACACCATGGTATCGCCCTTAGTCTTTCTTTCAACCTTGACTTCGGTATCAAGATCAACGGAATAACTTATCAGCCTTTCACCACCAGGGGGGATCAGGAGTATTCTTGAATCTCCCGCGTATGTTCCCTGGTCAAAAACCGTTATCGGCCCCCCGGTTAAATAGATCTCCGTACTATTCTTGAGTAGAAGGCCGTTCAGAGGATGTCTGTCATATACGCCTTCATTGTATATGGAAATCCGCTCTCCCTCTATTTCTCTACTGACTATGGGCAGCATGGCGGATTCCTGCCTCGCTATTGTCACCGGGGCTTTAATCCGGTATTGATAGAATTCACCGGTTGTTCCCGCCCTGGCCGCGGATTCCACCCCTTTAGTTAAATCCATCTCCTGCTCATCTCTGCTATAGGCCAGACTTTTTTTAGCGGCCATGCGCCTGTCAAACATAGCCGGCGGTGCACTTTCGGCTATCAGTCCTTCAGCATCTGTTCCATACCCCAAATCATCATCATAGACCTGGGATTGAACTGATCCCCGGATATCCAGCTCTACATGGGGCCTGCGCAGGTAGATAGGCCGGTAAAGATCCATAGTAAAAGAAATAGGCTCTCCCGATACTAAAGAGAGCTCGACATCCTGCCAGTCCTCATCTGTCGTATTCTCAACAATTGCCCAGCCCTGCAGGAAATGACTATTATTATCGCCAAGAACCAGGCGATAGCTTGTCTTCCATACCGGGGTCTCAACAAGGTAACCTACGCTGACCCTGCGCTTGCCCTGACCGGTGAAGTGCAGCACAACATTCTTTTTATCTCTATTATGTTCTTCTGCAATCAATGACAGGGCCTTATGGAGCTCTTCCTCTAAAGAAGGCTTTAAAAAACGGATCTCTGTAACTTCAACAAGCCTTATGCTCTGCAGCCCTCTAGCGGTAATCAGGTTGATATTATACCCCTGCTCTTCCGGCTCCTGAACCCTCTCAACTCCCAGTATCCTTCCTTCGATCTTCTCCGATGTTGTTAACTCGACTGCTTCACCCCTGGCCTGATTTAGTATAGCAGCGAGACCAGGATTATCTGCCAGGTCAATAGTGAAGGATTTCAATGTTTTTGCCAGAGGATCCCGGGATGAAAAATTCACCCGGCTGATATTACCACCATCAAAATCTCTGAGAATAAGACTCTTTAAGATATCATTTATTTGGCTGGTAACAAATTTCAACTCTACAGTAGAATTACCCTCTACATGGCCGTCTCTCTGGAAATAACCCACGCCGCTGGAAAATAATACTACCCTGCTCAAGGGAATCGTGCTTTCAGCTTCCCCCTGGGCTGTCAAGATACTGGCCTGCATTAGCAGAGCTGCAATTACTGCCAGGTGTATTGTGGAGATATATCTTTTCTTTTTCATGCTTCTATTGTAGAGATGAACAGGGATATTGCAAGTGAATAATCTCTCTTTTGCCCATCCTTTAGCTCTACCACAGGTGCTGCCGCGCACAGGCTACCCCCCTGACCAAAGCGCTGCCCTGCAACCTCACCCTTGCCGGAAGTGCTGCTTTGCAGCCCCCCCGAAGCCGGTTACCGGATAGCTTTGTAATCGCTTTTTTACAAGAAAATCAATATACTTAATATTACGGCAGAGTAATAAAAGAAAAGCCTTACCCCGCCGGAAGTGCTGCCCTGCAGCCTTACTCCGTATGCTGACAATCAACTTTTACAAAGAAGGATTACTATGGCTGATGAAAATCTACAAAAGCTAAGTCGAAAAGAGTTGCAGCTCATCTATACTTCGCGATATCAGGGCTATAAATCCGCGCTTAAGGATCTGCAGGCGCAAATAGAAAAGGTTTTCAAAAACATCTCAATCCGCCCCAGCATAAAATCCAGGGTCAAATCCTTTAAAAGCTATTATCGAAAAAAGATTACCAAAGCAAAGGATACCGGATTTCCGGAAGCGGGCTGCGCTATACCTGACTTGCTGGGAATTCGGATTGTCTGTCCCTTTTTGGAGGACATTAAGGAGATTGAAATGACCCTTGGCAGGGAGTTTCAGATTCTCGACTACGAACAAAAGGGCAGCTCTTCTTTCCGAGAATTCGGCTATGAATCGACCCACCTCCTTATTAAGGTACCGCCAAAAATTATTAAAAAACATAATCTTGAGGAAGATCTGGTTTGTGAAGTTCAAATTCGAACAATCCTGCAGGATGCCTGGGCAGAGGTTGAGCATGAGCTGGTATATAAGGCAGAATTTTCTCCCTTTGATGAGCCTTTAAAAAGAAAACTTGCTGCCCTGAATGCCAATCTAACCCTTTCAGATATCATTTTTCAGGAAATTCGGAATTACCAGCGCCAGCTTCATCTTGAACTTAAAAAAAGAAGGGAAACCTTTTTTGAAGAAGTGCGGAAGCTTAGTCCTATCCAAGCTAACTGCCAGGTCTACCAGGCAGCCGAAAGAGAGAGTTCCAGTGACGGCGAAAATACAGAGGTAAAGGAATCTCACTTCAAAGCCGCGGCACCGGAAAGTAAAACCATTAAAACTATCGATGATCTATTGTTAGAAGCTCTATACGCCCATAATTCTCATAAAATCACTGAAGCCATTGAGATATATAGTTACATTTTAAGTCTGAAGCCGGGGGAACAACTTCAGCCGATTATCTATATCCACCGCGGTATGGCTTATTTTTCTGAATCCCGTTACTCCCTGGCTATGGCGGATTTTTCCGAAGCGCTTAGACTCAATCCTGAAAATGATAAAGCCCTCTATTGCCGTGGAGTAATGTACAGCATAATTCAGGACTATCCAAAGGCTCTGGCAGATCTAAACCGCTGTATCAATCTTAATCCCTCATGGACTGATCCTATTCTAAGCAGGGCTCAAGTCTACTTTCACCTTGGCGATAAGCCAAAGGCTTTAGCGGATTGTGAAGAGGCTTTAAGCCTGGAACCCGGGCATGAGCAATTTCTCTCATTCCGTAACTTCATCAAGTTGAAAATGGAATTGTAGCACCAATCAGTAAGGAAATTTTTATGTGGCTAACTGCTGAACACCGGTACAACCGGACAGAAATGGAAATATTACTTTAAATGCTGCAATAAAAAATTGTTTTTATGGGCTGTTCATCTTTATATTATAGAAATCACCGAAACATAAGCGGAGGAAATAGTATTGAGCTTTTTAGACCTGGTAAAAACACGGCAGAGTGTACGTAAATATTCGGCCGGTAAGCCGGTGGAAAGAGAGAAGATAGAGCGCTGCATTGAAGCGGCCAGGCTCGCTCCCTCGGCCTGCAATTCCCAGCCCTGGCGGTTCGTCGTGGTGGACGATCCGAAATTAAAAAAGGCCGTGGCCAGGGAAACATTTGGCAAACTGGTATCGTTCAATCATTTTTCTCTGGAGGCCCCGGTCCTGGTGGTCATGGTTACGGAAAAACCGAATATGACTTCCTGGATCGGGAGGGTGGTCAAGAACAGGCAGTACTATCTGATGGATATCGGAATCGCGGCCGAACACTTTTGCCTCCAGGCTGCTGAAATCGGCCTGGGCACCTGCATGTTGGGCTGGTTTGACAAGGAAGGAGTGAAAAAGCTGCTCGGCGTCCCGAAGCGAAAGAGGATCGATCTTATAATCGCCGTCGGCTATACTGAGGTAAACAAGGAACGGCCCAAGAAACGAAAGGAAACTCATCTGATCAGGAGCTATAACCGCTACTGAGCGAACTTTCTTCAGGCGCCGCCCCTGGTCTCGTCCCCGGTTCCGCCAGGCCGGCGATCACTCCCCGATTATTTTGACCAGCACCCTCTTTCTTCTCTTGCCGTCGAACTCCCCGTAGAAAATCCGCTCCCAGGGCCCGAAATCGAGCTTCCCCCCGGTGACCGCAACCATGACTTCCCGACCCATGACGGTTCGCTTGAGATGGGCATCCGCATTGTCTTCAAACCCGTTGTGCTGATAGCGAGAGTAGGGTTTTTCAGGCGCCAAGCCTTCCAACCAAGCCTCAAAATCATTATGAAGGCCCGGCTCATCGTCATTAATGAAGACGCTGGCCGTGATGTGCATGGCATTGCAGAGCAGAATTCCCTCCCGAATACCGCTTTCGGCAAGGCATTCTTTCACCTGCGGGGTGATGTTGATATAGGCCCGGCGCGTATCGGTTTTAAACCACAGCTCTTTCCGGTAGCTTTTCATGTGTAGTAAAATAGTCGTTATTTCCCCTGGGGTCAAGGATTGCGCCACAGGTGGCGAAAATTAAGCCATTTTCTCGCTGCTTTTTTATGGCGAACCTGAATCCAGTATCTGCCGGACCTTACCTGCCAGGTCTTCGGGGGAGAAGGGCTTTTGCATGAAGGCAATACCCGGCTCTAAGATGCCGTGCCGGACGATAGAATCATCTGTGTGTCCCGACATGTAAAGCACTTTGGTTTTCGGATTCATCTTTTCAAGCTTCTCGACAAGTTCCCTTCCTCCCATCTTGGGCATCACAACATCGGTCAGGAGAAGATGGATTTCCCCCGGGAT
>SDBS01005958.1_pt1 | contig 11876 bp, 12 predicted proteins | sample 2277091 | NCBI WGS metagenome assembly SDBS01 (sample SAMN10404972, study PRJNA504765) | marine sediment metagenome | isolation source: marine sediment core GS10_PC15, 163 cmbsf | place: Arctic Ocean: Southern Knipovich Ridge | collected 2010 | reverse complement strand
GTGATAATCGGTTGTTTGCGGCCCATGAATTGGTGCAGACCACCGGCGTTTTTGATTGTCTGGGTGCCTGGTTGGAGCATCAGGTGGTAGGTGTTGCAAAACATGAGCTGCACGCCAAGCGCATCAACCGTGGCGCTGTCGAGCGCCTTGATGGTGGCGTTGGTGCCGACCGGCACAAAATTGGGCGTCTCGATGATGCCGTGCGGCGTGTGGATGCGGCCTACTCGAGCACGCGATCGGGTTGATTGGTGAATAAGTTCGAAGCGAAAAATACCTGCCCCCATGATTTTGTATCGGTCAGTGCGGCTTTGGCGAAGCCACATTGGCTGCTCGTCGCACCAGCGGTGCCAATGCAACAACCAGTGGCACACTTGCGGCTATGACGCAGAGCTTGATTGCGTAGCTGACGATTATGATGTCGGATACGTTCTCTACGATACCATAAAGCCCGGCAAAGCTGAAGATTACCGTGTCGGCCAACTGGCTTACGCTGATACTTGCTGCGTTGCGCCAGCCCAGCCCACGGCTCTGTCTGCCTCGTCTGAGCCATCCGTACAGCCGGTAGTCGATTTGCTGTGCCAAAAAGTAAGAGAACAGGGAAGCGGTCATGATGCGGGGCATAAAACCAAAAAGTGCTGCTGCGTGCGTATGCATGGTGTCAACAGCGCTCGGGGCGTAGAGCAGGTGCAGCTGCGTGAGGACAACCGTCACGAGGGCGGCGGCAAAGCTGACATAAATTGCTCGCTGCGCTTTTGCCTGTCCCCAGTATTCTTGCAGCAGGTTCAAACTGAGGGTGGCACCAACCGTAAGTGCATCGGTGCAGGTGACGGTCAGGCCGAACAGCACGATTTGTTTGGTGACCAGCAGATTCATGAGCACGCACAGGAGGCTTACGAGTACGGTCAGTGCAGTGGCAGACCAGGCGGAAGCTACGGCAGTCGCCGTGGCAATAAATAGAGCGTGAACGAGAAAAATTAATTCGTTTGGCATGATACTTAGTTTTTAAACGGTTTGGTTTTGAGATAGGGTATCTTGATTGGCGTTTTGCAGCAATTGGCTTGTATGTAAGGGATAGTCGTCGAAGCCAACCAGTAGGCATTCTGGCTGCGGGACAATGCCGAACTCAGCAAACAGGAGCTCCTGCATGCGGCGTGCCAAATTCACAATGTCTGCCGTGGTGGCGTTGCCGCGATTGACGATCATGTTCGCATGTTGGTACGAGACAATGGCATCACCGACCGAAAGTGCGCCTTTGACACCAATTTTATCGAGATAGTAGGCAACGTAATTCATTTTTTTGCCATTAACTTCACCTGTTACTTCATGATCGTGGAAATTGCGGAAAAAACTGCCACAGGTGTGTGAGGCCGGGTAGCGAGCAGCTCGATGGCGAATGATTTCGGCCCGCCTGCCGCGCGCGTGGGCGATGGCGGTGGAGTCGACCGACCTGAGTTGAAACGTGGCGTCAACTAGGAAAAATTTTCGCGAATGCAGCTTCGAGTGGTTGTAGCCAAAATCGAACCAATCAGCATCGACAGTTTGCCGTGTGCCGGTCTGGGCATCGATAACCGTGGCGCCAACCAAAAACTGGCTGAGCAGAAACTGAAAGTAGTGCAGGTTGATGTAAACCGAGCCGCCAACGGTTCCCGGGATGCCGCTGAACTCTTCCAAGCCGAGCAGATGGTGATCCAGACACCACTCGATTAAGTCATGCATGCGCACGCCAGCGCCAGCGGTGATTTGGTCGGTTTCGATGTGGGAAATCGTCGTGAGCGCAGGTCGTACTACCAAGCCAGCAAATCCTGCGTCACCGATCAAAATGTTCGCGCCCTCGCCAAGCACGAACAGGGGCAGCTGCTGATCGTACGTCCATCTAATTGCCCAAGTAAATTCTTCGGCGTTTGTGGGTTCGGTAAAAAAGCGACTGGTCCCGCCAGTGCGGAACCAGTTTTTATCGCTCAGGAGAATGTTCTGTTTGATTGCGTGTGTCACCATGATAGCTGAATATACCTGATCGGCGCGATTATGTGAAGGCAGCAGTTGCGTACCATCTGGCAGATTGGATCACCGACGGTGTGAATTTCGCCATTGATTAGCACACCCATGCGGTGTGGATATTCCCTGCGCCCTGTCAGATCAACCCACAGGAATGGCACCATCATAAGAATTTGTTGCTCACTGACCATCACATTGCTGCTATCCAGCACTGAGACTGATGGGTTTGGATCTTGCAGGCCATTGTTCACCGCTTCCTCATGCAAAGCAAAGAACAAGTCGGCGCGCATGACAATTGTTTCGCCTTGCTCTGATGGGGTCGATATCGAGTATTGGTAGTAGTTTGAGTATCGTTGATCGTGGTGACGTTTGAGCAATGCAGGTGGTGGTGGCGTTGAGGCGATTACCGGCGCTGCAACGGTAGTTTCGCTGGCTAGGCAGGCTATCACAAACATGATGCCCAAAATCGGAGTACGCTTCATACAAATCTCCTGTGAGTGATGGGTGCGTAGGGCAGTTCCGCACACTGCGGCTCTGTGGCTTTCTCTTGTACTTATAATCGCTCAGTTGAACACGTTTGCGCAAGGCTTTGGCGGTTTAGCGTTCACGAAAGAGACAGTGTGCGGGTTTGTTTTGTGCGAATTTTGACCTTTTTGTTCATGACCAAATCGCGGCAGCGTTCACTGCACGTGACATGCGATTGGCTAGTGCAGGCTGGGCACAAGATGATTTGTTTGTTGCACTGGGTGTTGACGCAGTTTGCGTACTCGTCACATGACGTTTTGCACCAGTCGCACTGTGCAAGTACGTCGTCGGTTACGTGCGCAGCTATGCGGCCATCAAACACGTAATTTTTGCCGCGGAAGTACCCATCGGGAAATTGTTCAGCGTAGCGGTGGATGCCACCTTCAATTTGGTACACATTCTTGGCAATATTTTTGCGATTGAGGTAGGCGGTTGCGCGCTCGCAGCGTACGCCGCCGGTGCAAAACATGAGTACTTGCTTGTCAGCAAACTGTTCAAGATGCCCGTCGATGTACGCAGGTAATTCACGAAACATTTCGATGTCTGGCGTGATGGCTCCCTTGAATGTGCCCACGCGCGATTCGTAGTTGTTACGTGCGTCGAGAATGACCAAATCTGCGGGGTGCTCTTCAAGAAGTTTGTGTGCTTGCGCGGGTGTTAGATGCTGACCACTGTCTCTGACGGTCAAGTTTTCGGGATCAACACCCAAGCTCACAATTTCTGGACGTACGGCCACGCGCAGCCGTGGGAAATCTTCAGCGCCGCCGGGCGAGGTTTTAAAATCGATGTTGCCAAAAAGTGGATGGGCGTTCATGGCATCAATGTAGGCCTTGCATGCTTCATCTGCGCCGCCGACGGTGCCATTGATTCCTTCGTGAGCAATCAGGATGCGTCCGGTCAGGCCAAGATTGGTGCACAGATCGAACTGCCACTGTCTGATGGCCTCTGGATTGTCGATGGCAACGTATTTGTAGTACAAAAGAATGGTGCTCACGAATGCTCCTACCGCGTGTAACAGCCAAATTTTTATAAAAATCATCCTAGCACGCGTGCTAGGGGCTGTCGACGGCGAAAATGGGCTACGGTTGGCTGTTCGAGCGAACTGCGTTATCTTGGAACCTAGGCACCGGCGTGCGGGGCCTCTGAAAACTCCGGAGCCATCATGAAACTTTCTCTTGCCTGGATATTCGATCACATTGATGCCGACTGGCAGTCGGTTGATGTTTCTGAGCTGGTCACGCGGTTCAATACACGTGTGGCAGAAATTGAAGGATTTGAGCGCTTTGATGTGCCGCTGGCACAGCTGGCACTGGCGCGTGTCACAGATGTGGCGAGTGGTACGGTTGAGCTGCATTGCCCGGCGTGCGAGCGCACTGTTTCGTTGCCGGCACGTGCTGATGCGGTGGTTGGTTCCTGGTACCTACTGACCAAGGCAGGCCGCGAATACGCGTGGGCAAGTCTACGCGATTGTGGCGCAACCAAAGATGGCTTGGTGCCGGCCGTGCACGTTGCATCGGATGATGCGGTTCGTGGTTGGCGGGAGTCGGTTGAGGCGTACGATTACGTGCTTGAAGTTGACAACAAATCAATCACCCACCGTCCTGATCTGTGGGGGCATCGCGGATTCGCGCGTGAAATTGCTGCCATTCTTGATTTGCCCTTTTCTGCAGAAAAAAAATTATTGATATCGCGTCCGGTGCGTCATCAGGCAGCAAAAGTTGCTGCGAATGACGGGGGCTTCAGCGTTGCCATCGAGGCGCCGCAGGCGTGCAGAAGATTTACCGGACTGCAGATCACGCGAGTGGCCAACCAGGCGTGCGATCTGCGAGCACTGTTGCGGCTTGCGCGGCTTGAACAGCGGCCAATCGATGCGCTTGTTGACGCCACCAATTACGTCATGCTCGATGTTGGGCAGCCGCTACACGCGTTTGATGCAGCGCATCTGCCGGACAAAAACCTGGTTCCACGCATGGCACGCCAAGGCGAAAAATTAGCGGTGCTCGATGGGGATACGCTCGAGCTGACTGCAGACGATCTGGTCATCACGGATGGTCGTATGCCGATTGCATTGGCTGGCGTGATGGGTGGCGCCGAGTCGGCGGTGGGCATGCAAACAACGAGTCTGTTTGTTGAAGCCGCAACATTCGATCCAACCTGCATTCGTTTGACAGCGGCACGTCACAAAAAACGGACCGAAAGTTCTGCCCGTTTTGAAAAAGGTCTTGATCCGAACTTGCCGGTCGTTGCGTTGCAGCGATTGCTCGCCGTGTTGAAAGCCTGGGGCATCAAGCACACGGCGGGTAAAGAAATCATTTCTGCTGGTACTGCTGCACAGCCTCAGGTCATTGAAGTGGCGCATGAAGTTTTTGAACGCAAACTTGGTCTGCCGCTTGCGCAAACTGCCGTGGTCTCGGCATTGGAAAAAATTGGCTGCACGGTCACAGTTGGCAAACAGGCCACGTACAAAATTCAGGTGCCGACGCTACGCATCAGTCGTCAGCCGGTGATTGCCGAAGATTTGGTGGAAGAAGTTGGGCGCTTGCATGGTTTTAACAAAATTCCACTGATTTTGCCGCGCTTCCGGATGCGTGCTGCCGATACGCAGGCGATGATGCGCACCCGACAAATCAAGCATCTGTGTGCCTACGCGCTGCAGTTGCACGAAGTACAGAACTACGCCCTCTTTGACGAATCATTTTTGCGTGCACTGGGCTGGGAGCCTGAGCAGACATTGGCGGTGCAAAGTCCCGTTTCTAAAAATCATGTTCGTTTGGTTACTTCACTCATCCCGCACCTGTTAAAAAACGTAGCAAACAACGCGACGCGGCACGAACAGCTGCGCTTTTTCGAATTGACGCGCGTGTGGGATTTGGATGAGCGGCGTTGTCTGAGTGGCATCATCGCACACAGCAAGCAGCCGGTTGATTTTTATGCCGGCAAGGCAGCGGTTGAGCAGCTCCTGCGGGCGCTTGGTCTGACCGTCAGTTGGCGCAAAGCTGTGGCAAAAGATGGCGCGCCATGGTTTGAGCAGCATCGCACAGCGGAGCTGGTGCACGATGACAAACTGCTGGGGCGCGCGGGAACGGTGAATAGTTCATTTTGTGCATCAATTTTTGAGGGGGGCGCGTTTGCGTTTGAGCTCGATGCAGATTATCTCCTGCAGGTTGAACTGCCGATTAAGCGCTTTGCGCCGTTGCACAAATACCAGGATGTTGCACATGACGTGAGCATGCTGGTTCCGTTGACCACAACGGTTGGGCAGGCACTTGAAACAATCAAGCATGTCGATACGCGCATTTTTGATGCGCAGCTGATTGATTTCTTTGAAGATAAAAAGTGGCCTGATCAGCGTTCCATCACCATTCGCTATCGCATGGCTGATCAGCACAAAACAATGGATCGGGCGGAAATTGACGCAGTGCACAAAGCGGTAGTTGCCGCGGTGCAACAGCTGGGGGTAACTGTTCGATGAAGAGTTTCGAGTGGCGGCAAGAGTGGGAACTTGAGCTCGACGATTGGCGCGTGTCGCTTTTCGCGCTCTTCGCAATCCTCGTTGGCGCCGATCAGCTGAGCAAATGGTATGCACAGTACGCGTTCGCCACGCCGGTTGTGGTCAATGACTTTCTTTCGTTCACCCTTGCCTACAACCGTGGCATCTCGTGGGGTTTTTTCTATTCAGAAAGTACGGCGGGTTTTGTTGCGGTGACGCTGGCAACGTGCGGTGTGCTTGCGCTGGTTGCACGGCATGCCTGGCAGCGCGCACAAGCTGGGCGAACAATTGTGCCGGAAGTACTCGTGCTGAGCGGCGCATTCAGCAATCTCCTTGACCGATTTGTGCATGGTGGGGTAGTCGATTTTATTTTGCTTTCGTACAAAGGGTGGTCATGGCCGGTGTTTAATCTCGCTGATGCGGCGATTGTGTGTGGTGTTGGTTTAATGCTGTTGACAATGATGCGGAGGTGATAGTATGCGACGATTGTGCAGAATGCTTGCAACGCTTGGTCCCGTTGGGTACCTGCCACTACCGGGCACGAGTGCAACGATTGCAACGTTACCGGTGGTGTGGTTGCTCGGCCGTGCCCCAATCGGTGTGCAGGTAGCTGTTGCGTGTGCGGTAGTCATTGGTGCGGTTGTGCTGATTCACTGTGTGCTGCCCCATTACCGTGGCCCCGATCCGCGGGAGTTGGTCATTGATGAAGTTGCCGGCTGCCTCGTGACATTTTGTGCATTGCCACTGACTTCCCCGCTCGTGTTGACCGGTTTTTTACTCTTTCGTTTTTTTGATATCACCAAAATTTTTGGCGTGGGCACCTGTGAGCGGGTGTACGGCGCTTGGGGCATTGTGCTTGATGATGTTTGGGCGGGGATACTGAGTAACGTAGCCTTGCATGCACTTTTTTACGCATTCTGATCGGTAACGCTGGGGGGCCATGGTATCGATTCTTATTCAGGCCTACGATCTGTTTTGCTGGGCCATTTATCCACCATTTTGTGCATTATGTCGGACATTTTTGAATGAACGTTCCGTTTTGTGTGAGCCATGCCGTGCGAGTGTCAAGCCGATTGTCTCTGTTGAAACTCCCGTAACCCGTTCGGTGAGCATGCGGGTGCATGCGATCGGTGACTATCGTGATCCACTGCGTGCAATGATTCTTGCCAAAGGTTGGTCGAACAGAGTTGTGGCAACGCAGTTGGGACAGTTGCTCTGGGATCTGACCTGCGTAAAACACCTGCCATGCGATTATCTGGTACCAATTCCGCTGCATTGGCGGCGCTACGCATCACGCGGGTACAACCAGGCAGAAGTCATGGCACAGGAAATTGCGCGGTTGCACGGCAGTGCACCAGTTGTCGACATGCTCAAACGGGTGAAACATACGGCGCCGCAATCGCAATTCACCGCCGACGGGCGCCAGGAAAATCTGCACGGTGTATTTGCGCTACGTCCCGGCACAGACGCAAGCACGTTGCGTGGCAAGCATGTAGTTTTTGTTGATGATTTGATGACCACCGGTGCAACGTTGCAGGCGGCGGCAAAAGTGGTGCGGCGATTCAAACCAGCATCGATGCGAGCGGTGGTGGCGTGTCGTGTGGTGTGAGCTGCATTTTGCAAAACCACTGACGCTGTGATAGACTCGCTGCATACTGCGTAAATCACGTATTTTCCACCATACATAACGATAGGAGGCAGAGAGTATGAAGATGCAAAAATTGTCACTTGCGCTGCTTGTCGGTTCGGTTGCATTGTTGCCAGGGTGTTGGCCGTTCGATTCCGATGAAGCAGCAAAGCCGGCAGCGCCGACACCATCAGCCGGACGTGCGGTTGATGAAGAAGATGTGTGGGTGACGGTTGATGGCAACGTTGTCCTGACGGTTCAAGATTACGAGCAGTACGAGTCACAAGTTCTCCAAGCGCAGCCACAAGTCAGAAACATGATGGCGCTTGTTTCTCCGCAAGAGCGGGCGGCAATCATGAATGAGCTACGCGAAGGGCTCAAAAAACAAGAATTAATTCTGCAATGGGCACGGGTCAATGGCATTGACAAACGTGCTGACTTCCAAAACGATTATCGGCAGGCGTTGCGCATGATTGAGCGTGGCTTGGCGATGAAATACTTCCAAGAAGATAATCCAGTCAACGTTTCTGAGAGCGACATCAAGCGATTTTACGATGACAACAAGGGTACGCTCTACTTGATGGCGCCAGCCGGCATTGCAACGATTGGTGTTTCGTTCGAAAAAGAAGCAGCAGCAAAAGCGTTCTACGACAAAGCGAGCGCGGCAGGTGCCGATTTTGCGGCGCAAGCGAAGGACGCGCAGCTGCCGGTGCGGAGCTTGAGCAACGTCAGTGAGCAGAGCACCAACATCGATGAGAGCTTGAAAAAAGCAATCTTGAGTGTGAACAAGTTCCCAACGGTCAAGATGGTCAAAGGCGAAAATGATTCGTGGTGGGTTGTGCAAGCAAAAGCGAAGGAAGAAGAAAAATACTTCTCGCTTGATCAGATCAAAGATGATGCGCGCAATCGCCTGAGTGCCGAACGCATGGCACAAAACATCAACGATACCATTGCAAAGCTGCAAGAAGATCATGAAATTGTGCAGCGTGAGGAATACTTCTTGCAAAAGGCGCAAGAAGACGAAGCAAGCGGCCAAGGGGACGAGTAGGCTGCAGTAGCTTCTCACTCACTCGTTCAGAACATCGATCAATGAAAAAAGGGGATTTGTCTTGTGCGTAGGCAGGTCCCTTTTTTATTGTGTACAGCCAAGGAGGCAAGATTATGAAACGAGCAAACTATTTTTTCCTGGTAGCTGCACTGGTCTTGGTGCCAGGGGTGATCTGTGCGCGTGATTCGGCGGGGCCAGAGGGAGTGATTGTAGATACCATTTTGGTAAAAGTTTTTACGCAGGATGGCGTTGAACTGGTCACCCAGTCCTGTCTTGACCGGGCACCGCTTGATGGGCGCCCACGGACGCTTGATGACCTCATTTTTGAAATACTGATCTATCGTGATGCGGTGCTACGTTTCAAAATTGTTATCGAAGAAAAAGTTGTTGACGATTACATCGACTCATTCAAACAAGCAAACCGTCTGACCGATGAACAGGTCAAGCAGATGTTCACGGAAGCTGGCTACACGTATTCTGAGGGGCGCGAGCAGTTCAGGATTATGCACACCGTGGCACAGATGATTGATTTCCGTGTGCGTAGCCGTGTGATAATTCCGGAGCGTGAAATTATCGCGTACCTGCAGGAGCAGCCAGAATTCATACCAACAACGTACGTGATTGAGCGTGCGTTTGTGCCGGTAACCGACGATGATCGCGAACAGATGCGGAAGCAGATTGATGCGTTTGTGCGCACTGGCCAAGGAGTTGCCGATCTCGTGTGGGAGGCATTTCCTACGCTCACGGTTGATGAACTTTCGGCGGACAAACGGCATCTGACGCAGTTGGCTGTCCGCCAAGTTGCTGATCCGGTTGCGCACGCTGACGGTTTTGAGCTGTTCCGTTTGGCAGAAAAAACGGAGGGGCGTGAGCGTACGCTTGAGGAGCGGCACAACGAGATTGTGGCGATCCTGCGTCAGCCGAAGTATGAAGAGCTCATGACTGCGTACAAAAAAGAATTGTATGATGCAGCAACAATCGTTTATTCGTGATTTTTGCTGAAAGATTATTATGAAAAAGTTTTTTGTTCTGTGTGCTGCTGTTGCTTTGGCGAGTGAGCACGCAACACCGGTGTTGGCCACACGCAAAGGGCCGGGGCGCGTTGCACGCAGCATGTCATTTCTACAAGGGGAGGCGTTGTGGTGGACGGCGAGTGCCGTTGGCACCGTGGCAATGCTCGGTCTTGTTGATTCTTTCGATAACCAAGTCATGACGCAGGGATTTCATGCGTGGGGGTGCGCACTTGGTTTGGGTGTTGCGGGTGCATGTTTGCGTTCGACCGGCGAGCGCTGCTTCACGCAGGCGCTCAATTTTGCCACCGCTACCGATGAGCTTGATAAGATGGAATTGAATACTGCAGACGCCATCGCAAAGAATGCAGAAAAGCGAGAACGCTACGGTCTCGTCGGAGGCTGGGGGGAAATTAATAGTTTTCTGGGCGAGGGGGGCAAGGGATATCACCATCAAATGCGCAATCTTAACAGTGACGTTACGCTGTTCGACGAAGTGCAAAACAACACTTGCTGGGGTCTTGGTTGTTACACCGCCGGATTGGCGTGCAATGTTGCAAGTCATGTGTTCAATCCGTGGCAAAATGCAGGTGCGGTGCTTGCCAATGTGAGCAGGCAGCAATTCAACGACCAGGTGATTCAGCGGGGCATAAGCAACTTTTTTGTACCGTTTGGGCGCAATCAGTTTATCAACTCGGTACTGTACGCGGGGCTACAAAATTGCTGGTTTTAGGTGGGCCGGGCAAAAATCCTCAGCAATCGGCATTCGGAGATTGTTGATCTTGAGGTGTTACATAACTTGGCACCACGATTGACTGTCTGCGGTTGCCGTTACAGCTTCTGGCTGTTCATCTTTTTCGGGGAGCGACTTTTCTTCTTCGACCGGTTCGGCCGTGGTTGCTGCTTCAAGCATGCGCGCTGTTGCAGCAGTGCGTGTGTATTGCCAGCGTGTTATTTTGTCGCGTTCTGGTATGTCGAATCCCTGCAGCCCAATGGTGAGCAGAGTGGCACCTTCTTCGGCCGTCATTGCGCACTGCATGCGCAGGGTTGGAAACTCATTTTTATCGATGGACACTGACTGCACCAACTGTGCTTCGGTCAGGTCATGACTGAGTTTGTACACCTGAAGTGAGTGGGCCTCGTCGGGGGGCGCGTTGAATCCGGTACCGAGAATGAGAGCGTCGCCGTCCGGTGTGACGGCAATCTCCCTGAAGTCATCCGACTTGAACAGCGCTTTGCCCGTCGATTTTTTGGTGATGTCCCATGCATACACACAGCCGTCTATGCCATCATTTGTACCAAAAACAATGATTTGTGGTCTGTTTTGAGCACAGCAAATTGTGTAAATCATGCCAGCGTCTGAGACTGGCACCATTGCCTCTTTTACCTGTCCGGTGCGGAGATTGTCAATGCGCAGTACGCTATGTTCGCCATCCTTCCACATCCTCCTGAGCCGTCGTTCTGTGTTGTCTGGTATGTCACGGATACGGTTTTTCAGGTCGTCTGGCGTGCCTGGTACCACGTACTGCGCGTGTACTATTTCGTTTTCACTCAAAAACACCGGATCTGCCCAGTCTGTGTTTGGGTCTTTGATTATGTAAGGTTTTTCCTTCGGCGCGGCAGTTTTCCAAAAGACGAGGCTGTGCGCGGTGAGATTGAGGCACAATAGCGAACCTTCTGGTGAAAATGCGATGCCGTCTGCGCGCAGGTAGGGCTGCGAGGGGGGAGCCCATGTCGCGCGGCATTCCCAGCTGAGTGGATCTACTTTTGATGTTCCCCAAAGACGCACCATTTTGTCAGTTGCGGTAGTTGCACAAAACTGTGCATTGGGCGCGAGCGCGGTACGGACAACGGATGGGGTGCGTGGAAATTCCCTGCCAAAGTAGTCGCCTGTTAGTGTGTCGTAGACTTTGACCTTGCCGCCCGGGACACTGCTGATAAAACGGTTGTCGGGGCTGATGGCACTTGCCATCTGGCACTGCATGCTGTTCAGCAGCTTGATGTGCGGGGTGCCTGTTTCCATTGCCTCCATTGTATCATAAGGATCACTGGCATTACTAGGATGTGGCCGGAGATTGCGCATGATGACGTCACCGGCATTAGGAGCGCCTTCCGGCCTTTGTATAGGCTGAGCAACCTCATATAGTTTTTTGAATGGTGCTTACCATTTATTTGGGTCAT
>SDBS01005957.1_pt1 | contig 11877 bp, 13 predicted proteins | sample 2277091 | NCBI WGS metagenome assembly SDBS01 (sample SAMN10404972, study PRJNA504765) | marine sediment metagenome | isolation source: marine sediment core GS10_PC15, 163 cmbsf | place: Arctic Ocean: Southern Knipovich Ridge | collected 2010 | reverse complement strand
CTGCAGCTGGTCCTCGTGGTGGAAGGTAATATCTGCCGGCAAACAAAATATTTTTGCCGCGCTTAATACTTCCTCGCCTTTGTAATCTTTCATAAGCCTCGTATCGTACATAATGCGGCACCGTATAGCAGCTGCTACCGTATCTGTGGGCTCAAGCCACACGTCAGCTGCTGTAACTTGTACCACTTTCATGTGGTTTATAAGTAGCCCAGCATAGCTCATTTCTTCACCGCCACGCCTACGCCTTTCCATGCAAAGCTCTCGGCAAAAAGAAATTCGTTTCCCGTCCATGCCTTAAATTCATTCCAGAGTTTATGCAGGTGTGGGGCTACTAAATCATCCATGAGTAACACACCTCCTGGGGCTACCATTTCGGCGCTATGTTGCATGTCGATTTTCTCTGTCTCATACGCATGGCCACCATCAACAAGTACATAATCAAATTTAATATTTGGGTTTTCCCGCCTCCAAATCGGGATGGTTTCCTGCGAGAGCCCTATAACAAATTGTATTATTCCAGTCGGTAGATTTAGGTATTCAAGGTTTGCCCGCACTATCCTGTCGGTGCAAAACCGCCTGTCTGTTACACTTAATAGCTCGTGTTTAAAAGAATCAAATACCACTACGTACTTACCGGCAAGGTTTGGCATCGCGCTTAATAATTGTATGAGCGATGTGCCAGTGCGGCAGCCGATTTCCATTATATTTTTTGGGTTTATCACCGCCCCTATGTGCCACAGCAGATGGAAAAAATCAAAAAACTCCTCGCCATAAGTTGCATATTGGTCTCTGTAATTCTTGTAAGTTTCGTCATTGGGGTAAACTTTTTCCAGCGTCCGATGCACATTTAATACCGCCGCATTGACAACGGGCTCGTAATGTAGGCACTGCTTTAGGTAGTTAAGTTTTTCAACGGCGTTCATTTTGCCGCCCTCCTAAAAACAAAAGCCATAATATCTTCGCGCCCACACTGCGTTTCATCATCCCGCTGCTCAAGCAAGCCAAACCCATAGTTGGCCATGTACTTTATTAAACCAGGCTCGGTAAAATAAAGAAAATGCTCATCTTTTTTTAAATGTTTTGACCGCAGTAGGTGGTTAAAGTCCGTAAATATTGGCATGGTTATAAAGATAAATTGCCGGCCAATTTGTTTAAATATCAACTCTGGCCACTCTAGGTGCTCAAGGCTATCGAAAAATGTAATGCCTTTTATTTTACTCCATGCAGCACCACCATTGTAGGGGTTAAAATAAAGGTCTTTTCTCATTAAATAATACGTTGCTTTTTCGCAAACATCATAGCCAATACAATGGCCGCGCCTTTTAAGAAACGTGCCGCAGCCTATACCTATATCTAGCACCAGGCCCTTTGTGTATTTATTAACAAACGCAATACGGAATTTATTAAGGCACTCGCCAATCTCGGTATGTTCCATGCGCACATAAGTGTTAAAATAATCGTCATCATAATGGGTTTTCTTCACGGGATACCAGCCCATGCCTTTTTCTGGAAACCAAATCAGGCCCTCTTTTAATAGCTTTTCAACGTATTCGTTCATTGCCGCTCCAAGTACGCAAATTTATATGGCATTGGTAATGGTATATTTTCTTTCAACTGCCAGTTGCCGTCCACAATTGCCAACCCCGTTTCATGTGCAAATGCAAAGCCCGCCTCAAGGGGCCGCACGTACTTTACCCACTTGTATTGCTGCAGCACCGTACGCTCGCCTACCCTTATCCCCGCCTCTGTACCATAAATCAGGGTACCATCGGTATGTAAAAATGGGCTGTGGCAGCCATGAGCGGCCACGTCAGCCATGAGCTTATAGCCAGGCTTACCAATGGTTATTTCAATAACCTTCTGCTTTCTCAGCGCCGCTGCTATAAACGTATTTTTACCACTCATCCAAATAGAGTTAAAATGCGCTGCCGTGCTGTGTGGGGGCGCGCATAGGTCGCTGGTGGCTTGATTTGTTTCCCAATCCGGCTGGCCATAGTAGGTGTTCTCTGCGCCAATGCCATGTTCGTGGCCCCACCATTCCCACTTCACTTTACCTTTTGTGTCCATCACAAAAAACATTTCCAAACCGCTGCTGCAAATAAGTAAATCATCGCCCACCTGTACTATATCGTGGGGCGTATATATTAACTTGTGCTGGAAGCTGGTATGGCATTTTAGGCTGCTTCGGTTCCATAACTCAAAGCTAGCTTGCCGCACCATGGCCAGCTTACCTTTGTATTCTGTAACAACGGCCACCCTGCGCCAAATGGTTTTGGGCGGGTTCGGAGGTATGGCCCGCACAATTTTGCCGGCCTCTACAAACACGGCCTGCTTACGCAGCTGCAGCGTCGTCCAAAAACTCAAACTCATAAATGCCTCCTTATAGCATCAAAAACACCATTGGGCGTAGTAATTGGGTCGCCGTATGCAAAGGGATAATACCCAATTTCCTTTGCCCACGGTGGCAGCCACGCGGTCATGAATTCCCTTTTAAATCGCCCTGCGGGATTCGCGTTGGTTTTTATTGGCCAAAATGCTACGGCGGGTGTCCTAAAATGTACGGCCATCATCATAACACCGCATTGGTAGGCAATAACCGCATTGGCTTCTCGCAGCAATGCAAATAGCTGCGGGATAGTTGTTTGCCCAACAACATCTAAAATTATATGTGCCTGGTCAAGCTGCAATACTCTTGCTGCATAACCTTTATCCCAGCTGCCACCCACTAGCACAGACTGGCAGTTTGTTGTTTGGTGTATGCGCTGAGCAAGCTGCACCCAATCCCCTGGGTCCCATAATTTACGTGCCCAAATATCATTGCCTGCAGTCGATGCGGTAAAAAGAACAATAAACTTACCGCCTAGGCTTTGCTTTAAATCCCGCGCCCATTTCTCAGCTGCAGGTGGCCTATCAATTGGGTAATCAAAATTTGTATTATATTCCGGCAGTATGTCTTTTAATGGCACACCGGCTTCTAGCTGTGAGTTAAACTCTATCATGTAATCACAGCCACCATGGTTTTTGTATAACGTGGTGCCAGCACCACCGGCAAGGGCATATTCAAATGGCAGCGAACCCTCTACCGATTCGGCAGAATGAATAAATGGTATTAGCCCAAGATAATCAAGGCTATATGTATGCCAGCTTTGTGCCTTAAGCCAGCCCAGGTTTGTTATTATTTTTAGTTTATCGATGTTATTTTTTTCCTTAAAAGATTGCAGCTTTGTCATTATCCAATGCAGGTCGCCTATTCCTGGCGGCAGGCCAATGGTTGTTACGCCATTTACTGTGTCGTTCATAAATATTTCCTCAGTTTTGTAAATACACCCTCGGGGGTTGTTTGTGGCGCGCCATAAAACATGGGCATGTACCCATCTTGCTGCGCGTTTGGCGGGGGCCACGCATGTTGGAATTTTTTTGGGTCATGCCAATGCGGTGCCTGCTTAAGCGTGGGCCAAAAAGAAACGCAGGGCAGTTTAAACCTTGTGGCCAATATTGCAAGGCCACTAAGGAAGCTGACCATAAACTTGGCTTCTCTAAGTAAAGCCAGCGCCTCGCTTATAGAGGTTTTTCCCACAAAGCTGTGTATGTTACCCAACACATCATAGCTTTTAATCATTGCTGCATAGCCCGTATCCCACTGTGCGCCCATAAGTACAATTTTACGTTTTGTGGCTGCATAAATCAGGTCTGCCAACTTTACCCAATCCTTTGTTTCCCACGTGCCTTTGCACCAGTTTTTATTGCCGCCTATTGAGGAGGCGTAAAAAAGATACAATTTTCCACCCAGTCCCTTTTTTATTAGTGTGGCAAAATCCTTCGCTGCGGGTGGGTTGTTAATTGGATAATTAAAATTCGTGTCGTATTCCGGAAGTATTTGCTCTAACCTAACCCCCTGCTCTAGCATTGAATTAAATTCCATTAGGTAATTAACACCATTTACATTGCACTGCAGTGGGGTGCCGTCACCACCTGCAATCGAAAATTTAAAGGGCAAATGTTTTTGCCCATCATCAACCTCATCTATAAACGGTACCATCCGCAGGAAATCGCGGCTGTAGTTTAGCGTTGGGTTCCTGTCGATAACTATTTTTAACTTATCAATACAGTTTTTTTCTTTAAACGATTCCAGCTTGGCCAGCACCCAGTGCATATCACCAACACCTGGTGGTATGCCAACCGATACGGTTTTCCCTTGTTTAACCTGGAGCCTTAATTCATCGAATTTTTGTACGATTTCAGCCTCGGGTATTTCCTTATTGCAATTGTGTTCCATGCGCACACAGTTACAAAAGGGGTTGGGGGCCACGTGCGTGAAGTTTTCCAGCCCCATTTTTTCATCAAAGATTATGCTTGGCTTTGCGCACCCACCAAAAATACAAAAGCATTTTGTACGCATGGCAATTGCCAGCATGCTAAAAAAGTCGGGTGGTGTAATTATCATATCGGCCAGCTTAATCAACGCAAACAGCGTGGTAAGAGCAAGCTCCCCGTGGTCATATTTTTTGTTTATCCCGCGTGGCGCTGTGCCCACATACCACTCTTGGTTGTGTTGGTTGTTGCCAGCGGTTACAAAGAAATAATCTTTTTTATACTTATCAATAAGCAGTTGGAAATATTCCGGTTTGGGGTTCCGCGCGTAGTTTGCCCAATCTTTGCGTATAGAAGGTGGGCGCACAATACAAAGTTTTTTGCCTTGTAAATTTAGGCTGCCTATTATTTTTTCTGCCTCTTTTACCCATGCTTTTTTCAAGGGAAAAGAATAATCAATACTATCGATACCGTGTTCGTTTATAAAGTATTTTGTTGTGCTTTCCTCGCCCCGTGGATTAACGGGTACAGCCACGGAGTTGGGCTTGTTGGTTTGGTGCCGCCAGCTAGGAGCAAGTGATGCCCAGCTGTGGTGGGCAGTGCCGTCGGGTGGCTTTGTCCATTTATGCCCTTTAGCTTTGTCTAAGTATTCAACATGTTCTTTCTGCGCGCGCAACTTGTTGGTAGTAGGGCGTACAAATTTCACGTTTTCGATATCCCAAAATGCTTCCGGCAGCGCCGTGCGTACGTAAATATTGGTGTACCTATTTGCTAAAGCCCTTACAATAGAGCGCAAATGAAACGTATCGCCAAAACCACCTGGGCCAGTAATAAACAAGTCGGGTAATTTTTCCAACAATTTCTTTGCCAAAACACCCTTTGGGGGTGGCAAAGGCTTAAGAATAGGGCCAAATTTGGCTGTCTCGCGCCCTGTCGCGGGGCTTTGTGTTGCAAGCTGCGCTTGTGGCGGCGGCAGTTCTGCAAACGCCTTGGCTGGGTTCATCGTAGGAAAGCACTTTAGGGCCGAGTTGGAGCTAAGGTTTATAACCGTAACGTCCCTTTTTTTCAATTCCACGGCAGCTGCATTAAAATGCTCAATAAAACTTGCCGGCACATGGTCCGGTGCTGCTTGGGGGTGGCCATTGTGCCAATGTGTTTGCTTGCCTTCCACCTGCATATCGTAGCCAAGCAAATAAATGGGGTCGGCACCAAGGCAGGCCGCGAGGTTTAATGCCGCGTAGCCGGAGTTGTTGCCATGCCCTATGCCATCACGCATGGTAAAGGGAAATGCGCGGCGTGCATCAAGGTAACTTTTCCAGCATTTTAATACATATATTTTGCCTGGCAAATGTTTTGGGTGGGTACATAGCCATATTTTTAATGCAGGCGATTGCAGGAATTTCCTCCTTGCGATATCGCCGTACTTTCCCATCAGAATCCAACGCACAAATTTTGGGTCCATGCCAAAAATTATGGTTGGGTCCCACTTTTCGTACACCCTGTTTATACCAATCGTAAGCCTGCCCTGCAGCTGCTCCCAATTAAAGTGCGTTAAACTAGGGCCACCACCTATAATAAAACACGGGTGCCCTTGCCAGGCCCCATCGGGCAGCACTTCCCACGCGAATTTATTTGACCATTTTTGCGGTATAAAATTTTTTATTTGTGTGCCATTCATTCTTTTTCCAAATAAATATGCCCGTACTCATGCTCAATTACCTTGCGCGGCTTCATCCGTATTTTTATAAGCCGCTTGCCATAAAGCTCTATAATTTTAATCATCGCCTCTACCCGTTCTTCTTTAGTGCGCGGCCCGTGGCTGCGAAAAACCAACATTGGTATGCCGCACGTTAGACAATCGCAAATAACAAAAAGCCCTTTCTCGTGGTGCCACTTTGTTAGCCGCTTTAATTCGCAAAGTTCACATACTGCCATCAAGGTGCCATCACTATGGCCTTACGTTTAATGTAGTGGCGCAGCATCATATCAGCCTTGTCCACACCGGTAAGCACATCAATCTCTGCAGCTGCTAAGTTGGTGTACGAGTAATCGCCAATTTTTTCGCTTTTGTGCAGGCCCATTGCCCCCGCAGCTGCTGGGTCATTATCCCACTCGGCCAACGCAATGCCAGCTTGTTTTATTGCCTCCGGTACAGCGCCACTCTCGCCGTACGCGCCTATAACCTGTATGTTGTTATAACCACGTGGAAAAATACTTCCTGAAATATCAGCTGCAATGGCCGCTATGCCGGCTGTTAAAATGCCTACGTTGTCGAAATAAATCGAGCTACTGGCTGCTGCCAACGTATCTAAATAAAGCGCATAGCCTACAAAATCTGCATGGCTTGTAAACGCCAGCGAGTAATCGGTCCATGCCACCACATTAGCAAGTGGCACATAAACTTGGCCGGCAATCCATGTGCCATCGGCTGCCAGCGATACGTTTAGGTCTTCGTTATACAGCATAAACCTTGCGGTTTTGGCAACCGCCGAGTTTAGGTATTTGAAAAACAGCGTGTAATCTCTATTGCGCAACAGCGAGGTGCGCTGCCATATACGTGCTGCACTATTAAGCGCATCAATGTCCATGCGCACGCAGTAGCTGCCAACCTGCACCTCCGCCGCATCGCGGTTTACCGTGCTTGTACCGGCCAGCGTTTCGTTCCAGTAAAACAAATCGGTTGTTGGCGCGGCGACTTTCCAGTTGTAAAAATCCCCATCTTGTATGGCATTTGAACCATACATGCTGTCGCCAATACACGGGTCCAGCATCACGGAGTTTTTATCGTAAGTCCACCAGCTACTGTCCAGCTCAACGCAATCAACAAGTATGCTTGTAACGGTTAAAATATCAGTGTGTAGCGGCACAAAAAGCCGGTTTTTGTTGTTGCCGTTCAGCTTAATATCAAAAGCCGTACTGCACCAGTGGGTACCGGTAACTGCATCAATAATCTGTTCAACCTTATCAATTACAGCTTGCTTTTGCGCATCGGTATAGCCCGCTGGCCAGTTGCTGATGTCGGCTTCAACTAGATAACAACCTACTACAGCCATTGGCTTCTCCTTAAAAAAGGACGGGCGCTTGCTGAGGGATTAGCCAATGCCCTAAATGGCGTTAGTTTACTCAGGCGCCCGTCCCTTTCACTGCTTATTCAATAATGCGCTTTTGGCATACCTTAAGGTAATCGATTTCCATGCTACGAGCAGCTGCACTGCCATTGTTAATACCAAATCCAATGGTAAGCACTTCATCTTGAACAATTGAAGTTGTAACCTGCCCTGTGTAAAGAATCGTCTGCGGGGCGTCGCCGTCTTGTATAACAAACCAGCGAACGGTACCATCGCCATCCCAATGCAAGCCCAGCCGTAGCCAGGTATCATTGCTCAGTGTGTGGCCAGTAAGCGTTTCATTCCCTACGCCATTTACCTGGTTGGTAACCTCCAGGTTGCTATCTGCTGCACCATCGCTCTCGAAAACAAAGAAATCATTGGGCTGCGTGAAAAAGGTAGTACCGGTAATAAACCCAAACCAAAATTCGCCCAGTGTTGGGTTATCAATCTTGAACCGTATCTCAGCATACAGCGGGTAATTATCAACAAACTGCCAGGCTTCGCAAAGGCGTGTAATCTCAATCCTGTCGTCCAGTGCTCCGCCGTTTTGCAGCAATAGCACACCATTTACTGCATCGGTGCAACTGTAGGAAGCTGCGTTGTCTTCGTCCACATTCCACAAAATACCATCGTCGAGCCCTTCGCCAAAATCAAACATATAACGATGCGCATCAATAATGTCGATTACATCTTTTAGCCAGCGCATTTTGTGGCTATTGATGTGGTAATTGAACATGGAAAAATCGCGTATAATTTGCTGCTCCTGGTGTCCTGCGGGAATGTCTGTGTTAGGAAATGCTTGTGGGTCTTGTCCCATGTTAGTCCTCCTTTAAAAGTTTTATTAGGGCCACCTTTGTCAGTTTAAAGGTACCCTTTATTCCCTTGCCGGAGGCAAGCCTCCGTAGCTCGTTGATGGTGTAGGCACCGTAATCGGTACCGGCTTTAGCGGGCGTGGTTTGTTGCCCGTTCTCATCGTCGACAACCACCTTAAACCCGAGCTTGGCCGATTTTTCAAAGCGTTTTAAATCAGCAATAACTCCGCGGTCGCTGATTTTACACTCTTTAAATCTACCGATATGTAAGTTGCCTATTCGGGTCGGGAATGGCTTACGGGCGTTCCCGTAATTCGTAACAATACATTCAAACATCGTCGTTTCCTTTAAGCGCTAATTTAGCACTCGTGCGTTAAGCACTTAATGAACACAACTGCGTTTACATTATCAATGGCCAGGGCTACTTTCATGGTGTAAAAGTAATAGGTACATTCGTCGGCTGCGCTGCGTTGGGGTTCAATTTTAATGTCCTTTTGCATACCAATAATCAGGTTGTTCTTGAAAGTGAGCATTACGTCCGTGTATTCGCCACCGCCAATTACGCCATAGTCATCAACGCCGGCACCATCAGCGCCAAGGTTAGTTGGCATGAGGGGCACGTCAACAATAGGCACACGGCCATACTGTGGTTTAGCTGCGCCAGTAAATACTGCATCGCCCAGTGCCGTGCTGCGGGCACTAAGGGCCTCAATGTAATCCTGCGTTACAAGGTCGCTGTTTAGGAACACGAAATTCTGCAAGCCAAATGCGCTTTTGTATTTGGCAGGCATGTTCTTAATGGCACGTGCATACTTGAACTCCCAGTTGTACGGGGCGTTTGCGTCCTGCTCGGCAATCATACCAGGTAAATCCCACTCTGCGCCGCTTGCTTCGTCGCATGCTTCTTTAATGTGCGCTGCACCACACACCTTGTTGTAATACGCTTCACCGCTTTGGCTGTTGTTTATAATGTAGCGCCAGCCGTCCCACAGGCTTTCAATGTCATCCGGCGTCCAGCTGTTGTAGCTGTGCGTATCGCCCATGTAATACGCAAACTCCAACTCGTTGGCAATCTGCTTGGTAATTATACCCATAAGGTGGTTTTTGTACGCGGCGCCTTCTAGGCCCTCCTCGAGGTCATCATCAAATACCGGCACACACCCACGTATTTTGTGCGCGGTTAAAACAATGCGGTTATGAATCCACTGCTTTTTGTACTTGGTTTCGTCAAAACTATCACCTGGGTAAAGGAACTTCCCTTCGCCAAAGCCTAGGTGGCGTATATATTTTGTGGGCTTGGACATTTTTTCCAAGCGCGCATACTGTTTCATGGCACTCTCATCGTAGACACAGTCCAGGAACTTATCAGCCTCTTCGGGGGTTAGTTGTATGGTGGGCAGGGAAATGAGATTGTAGCCGGTTATGTCCTGCTTGCGCAGCATCTTTTTAGTTTTTCTCATAACTTACCTCCAAGTAAATTATTAACTACGTTTAACTGTAAAATTGGCTTGCTTTATTCGCGCTCGGCTAGGCCAGGCACGTAAAGCGAGGGCCAATCATCCTTGGTTTCGTCGTCCTTTTTCAGTTTCTTTTTATCCTTATCATCGTCAGTTTCATTAGGGTTATCAATGCTCTTTTTTTCTGGCGCTTCTTCAAAGCCCAGTTTTTTAAGCTCTTCTGCAACTTGTTTTGTCACTGCTTCGGCCTGCTTTGTTTCGGCTGCCGTTGCGTCTGTTTTTGCTTTTTCCTTTTTAAACTCATCCAGCTCTTCCAGTTTGGTTACTGTCGCCTCACTGAGCACTTCTTTACCATCGTCCACTATGCCTGCCTCATTAACCTTCTCAACCTTCTGGCCAAGCATGGTTTGTAGCACGGCAACAGCTGCTGGCGAGCCTTTAAGCAGCTCCAGCGCTTTGGTGATTTGTGCTACAGTGGATTTCGAAAGTTTGGCACCTGCTTTCTCCAGGTCTTCTTTTGCCACTGGGTGGCCAAAAGCTGCCTCGCGCACAACGATTTTTGCGGCTGCAAGCAGTTCATCGGGCATGGATTCTTTGTACTCGGCAAAGGTTCCTAAAGCATTTTCCAGCGTGGCCTTCGGCTCCTTGCCAAGCGCCCCCGCCTTTGCTATTTCTTCGTCGGTAAAATCATCCTCACCCTCATCAACCACAAAGCCTTTAAGGATTTCTATGAATTTTTCCACCGTTATCTCCTTTGATTTTTTAATGAAGAATTGCTTACGATTTGCTGCAGACGCACAAATGGTTATTTCGTCCACATCAATATCGTACAGCTTCCTAGGTTTAGCCACAAAGGCCTCCTAATTAAGTCTGTAAGTGTTGGTACCCCCTTCGCCCTATGCGAAGCGCGCCCAAAACTCTTAGCACTGTCTCAAGCGTTTCAGAATCTTGAACGCCCCGAGCGCCGCGGCTTGGCAGCCCAGCCTCGGGCTTCAAATTCTAAACGGTGTGTTTAGTCACTATATAAGTTAAGTAAAAAAAACTTATAAATCAAGCCTTTTTTATTATTCCCTACCCAGCTTAAACATGCTTGCAAAAAAATAATGATATACATAGTAACATGCCATGTTTAAAATATTCCAAATAATTGAAATGGAAACTGCCAGTTTAGGTTCGCCAGTAATTGCCCAAAAAAAGCACGCTTGCACACCGGTAACAAACAAGCGATATGCTATCCCACTCTGGAATAAAAGCCCGATGCGTATTTTTCGAAACTTCATTTGTCGATGTTTTTTATGACGCCCTCTGACACCTGCACCGGCTGCCATGCGAGAATAATTTGGCCCTTATCTGTGTTTTTCATCAGCTGGCTTTCTATTAGGCCGGCCCGCTGCAGCTGCCGCAGCTCCTTACGGCTTAAGCCTTGTCCGGTTAAAATACGTTTATTTCTATTAAATATAGCCTCGGCCTTTTCTATCGTGGCATCGCTTGGGCCTTTCATTTTAACCTCCGTAAATCTATTTCATCTATGGTTAGGCTTTTATAATCCTTGCATATATTAGCAATTACACCAGCTGCCTCATCGGGCGATATTAGCCGGTCCCAATCTGTGCGGTACGATGTCATGCCAGTACGCATGGCACCCAAATAAACGCTTACAATACGCACGCCATGGCGGGTGGCCTCGTAGCGAAGGGAACGGGCGAATCCCCGTAGCCCGTGTTTGCTTGCCACGTAGGCAGCCTCCAGCTCGTTGGCCACCGTTGCTGCCATGGAGTTTATGTTTATAATTACACCCGATTTCCTTTGCCGCATCAGCGGGTATAGTTTCATCGTCAGCTCTATCGGCACTATTAAATTTATTTCTATAATGCGCCGCATCTCTTTTTCCGACATCTCTCCAAATGGTTTATGTGCGTGTATAGCCGCATTGTTTATTAACACATCTATTTCGTTATCTGCCGCCACTTCCCATAAATTATCTAGCGTTTTTTGTGAGCTTAAATCCCCGATAACGACCTCGCATTTCACGAACCACTCTCCCACTCCCTGCTCAACTTCTTTCAGCGCCGGCTCATCTCTGCCGTGTATTATTACGCTGTATTTATTGCGGGCAAATATAAGCGCCAGGCTACGGCCTAGCCCTTTGCTCGACCCAGTAATAAGAACTGTTTTCATTTTAGCTCC
>SDBS01005956.1_pt1 | contig 11877 bp, 12 predicted proteins | sample 2277091 | NCBI WGS metagenome assembly SDBS01 (sample SAMN10404972, study PRJNA504765) | marine sediment metagenome | isolation source: marine sediment core GS10_PC15, 163 cmbsf | place: Arctic Ocean: Southern Knipovich Ridge | collected 2010 | reverse complement strand
GAAATAAATAAAATGGCAGAACAAAAAATGCAAAAATTAGACCTAATCTAATTTTTCCTATTTTTTATTTAATTTTTTTAAATTACTTCGAATAAAAAGGTAATTAGTTTAATTCTTGATTTCAATTATTATTCCTTTTTGTTCCAATGCATCTTTTTTAGCAATAAGTTCTTGACCAGCAATTTCATCTATTATATAAATTAGATTTCCACCATTTTTCGAATAGATTTGACCATAAGAAATTGGAACATCTGGAGTCGGATCTTTTAATAGTGATTCAGCTATAGGACCCGTCTTACGGGCACCACTCGCCAATAAGACAATGGTTTTTGCTTTATATACTAATTCTGCGCCCATACTAATAGCATACCATGGAGAATCCTCCTTTTTAGCAAAATGACCATCAGTTACTGCATTTGCAACAGTATTATCATCAAGTTTAACTAATAAGACATCGCTACCTTCAAAGGGAATACCTGATTCATGAAAGGCTACATGACCTCTTCCGCCTACACCAATAATATGTAAATCTATGCCACCCGCCTTTTCAATTTTTTGAATGTAAGCTTTTATTACAGTGTCGCGAATCCATGCTAAGTACTCTGATTTTGCGCCATCTTTAATAACAACTGATTTGCCTTTATCAGAACCTAACTCATTCCAATCGTCTGGATTTGCTTCGAGTTCTTCTATAAGCTTCTTTTGATCGATTAGACATCCCCAAGGGACCGATGTTTCAATGAATTTTTTCTCTAAAAGGCTAAAAAATTCTTGAATCATAAAGAAACTATAGCTTTCTGGATGTAATGCTCTCTGCTGTGCGTTCTCCCCTGGTAAACCAATATATTCGTCAAGATTGAAACTACGGATACGACTACTATCAATCTCGCCTGAGTTAGCCATCTTAGCTAATTGTCTATACATACCGGTTGGTGAGTTGCCCGTAGCTAATCCAAAGACGAACTCATCTTTCTCTTTTATAGTTTTGATTATAATATCTTTAACAATACTCGCTGCTACTTCACTTAAATGGTCATAGTCCTTAGCAATTATTATTTTAATTGTCATAATTAATTCCTTAATTTTTTACTTGGTAAATTTTAAGCTAAAAAAAGGAAGATTCTATAAAAAATTAATTATATATATTAACTATATATATTGATTATATTGATTATATAACCCTATAACCCACAAAATCTTAATAGTTTTCATTCATTTCTATTTTTGTGTGTGGAATATTTGGAATCGTAACTAATCAAAATATCACTATAGGAGAAGTTGTACTAGAAGGAATAAAGCGATTAGAATATCGTGGATATGATTCTTGCGGAATAGTTTCGCAATTTGATTCTAAATTATTTGTTAAAAAAGATTCTGGAAAAATAGATGATATACAAAAAAAAATTGATTTAACAGAATTTCCTAAAGGATCTTTACTTGCTCTCGCTCATACAAGATGGGCAACTCATGGACCTCCTACTAAAGAAAATAGTCATCCACATTTAGATTGCTCGGGCGAAATAGCAGTTGTTCATAATGGAATTATTGACAACTTTATGGAACTACGAAGTGAACTTATATCTAAAGGACATATTCTTAAATCGGATACAGATACTGAGATTATTCCACATTTAATTGAAGATAACATGAAAGGTGGCCTAGATCTAAAAGAGGCTATTATCAAAGCCTTGAAAAAGTGTAAAGGAGCATACGCACTTGGTGTTTGTCATGCTAAAATACCGGATTCAATTATAGTAGTCAGGAAGGAATCTCCTTTAGTAATAGGAATAGAAGAAGGAAAGACAACTTACTGTGCCTCGGATATTCCTGCATTTTTACCATTAACAAGAAAATGCTATGTTATGGATGATGATGAACTTGCTGTTTTAAAAGCTGGAGATGTTTTGTTTTTTGATCTTAAAACTAATAATTTAATTAATAAAGAATTACGGAATATAGATTGGGATATTCATGCAGCTGAAAAAGGCGGCTATGAACATTTCATGTTAAAAGAAATTTACGAAGAACCAATGGCTTTAAAGCGTACTATGATGACTTCTAAAGAAATCGTAAGGAAATTCGCTAATGATCTTTTAACAGCAGAGAATATATACGTGACTGCAGCAGGGACCTCATTTTATGCAGCATTAGCAGGAAAATTTATAATTACAAAATTTTTAGGTAAATATATTCAGGAAATTGAATGTTCCGAATTTAAAACTCAATTATCTAATTCTTTACAAGATAATTCAGTAATTATAGCTATTTCACAATCAGGTGAAACAATTGATACAATTGAAGCGGTTAGGTGGGCAAAAGGTAACAAAAATGTAAAAATATTAACCATTACTAACATTGTAGGGTCATCATTAACCAGATATTCTGACCTTGTTATAGTAACTCAAGCAGGACCTGAAATTGGTGTTGCAGCTACAAAAACATATAGTACTCAGGTGCTAACCCTTGCTATGATTGCCTTAGAAATAGCAAAAATAAGAAAAATTGAACCAGAAGAAGAAATAAGAAAATATTATGAGGCTCTAAATTCAACACCTAAAATTATTGAAAAATTCTTAGAAAAAAGTGTTGATTTAATTAAATATATTGTAAACAATTTAGAAAGAAATTTAAACTACTTTTTCTTAGCACGAGGAATATCAATCGCAACAGCTAAAGAAGGAGGCCTGAAATTAAAGGAAGTTGCTTGTCGCTTTATTGAGGGATATTCAGCTGCTTCTGCTAAACATGGTCCAATTTCTTTAGTTCGGGACGGTTTTCCTATTATCTTTATCGCACCACCTGACGAAACATATGAACGCTTGATAGGTAATGTAATGGAATTCAAATCAAGAGGTGGAACAATTATTTCAGTTGTTGTAGAAAGTGATGAAAAGATAACCAAATTAAGCGATATAACAATTCGAATTCCACAGCCACCAAGTAAATATTATAACCTATTTAGCCCTATAACTATTATCCCCGCCTTACAATTATTAGCATATTATGCGGCCTTAGCTAATGAATTAGATCCCGATAAACCTATGAATTTAAGTAAAACAGTTACCGTCCACTGAGTCTAATCAGCGAAAAGCGGGAGTATGCTCGTTCTAAGGAGTTCTAAAAAGAAATTATTTTGGAGATAATTATTAATTAAACGATGGAAGATATTTTAATATAGTATTTCTGGTTTTTTCAACTATACTTAAAAGCCAGCCAGTCCCCAGGTTTAAATTATGTTCATCTAAATTTTTTATTACTTTGATATAATCGATCCCTGTTTCTTTAATAAGTGTATCTATGTTCTTTATAAACTCATCTCTCTTTTTCTCGTTACCCAAATATGATAAATATTCATCGAAAACCTTTTCAATTTCTTGTATATTCTCAAATAGTTCTCTTTTTTGATTTAACAGCTTTTCTGATGCTTTATTACCCATAACCGATTTATATAATTCTATAGATTTTTCCATCTTATTAGCAAGTGCCTTGAATCGTTTAACTCTCTCATTGAAAATAATCTCAAGTTTTTCAATTGCACCTTCATAGAGCAGTTTTTCTACTTTACTTTCCTGATAGAACTTAACACGTACATTTAGGTACCATTGTCTAAGAGCTATAATATTAGCAATATATTCTATGCAATTTATGACTCGTCTTTTAATACTCCAATATAGTCCAGGATAGAAATCCATATCAGCTTTTTGAAGCGCGTTACCCATTAAAAGCTTATGTCCTTGAGGGCAATCTCCACGGTAAGTAACTCCTGCTGCAATTACCGTACTATATCCTATCTGACTCGGTCCTACTATTCCGCCTTGACCCCCTAAAAAGATAGTAGGTTGATTGAGCATAACACCATGAGCTACATCTCCAATTAAAGAGGCGGTTGCTTTATCCTGATTAGATGTGTAATTAAAATGAATATAGGAACTACCCACCTCACTATGATTTGTTCTGCTCGTTCCGCCTCCCATTAAAATATCACAGAAATTAATAATGCTACCTAATGTTACAAAAGGAAAAAGTATCGTTTGTTTCAGACCCACAGTATGGGAACCATTTGCCTCCTCTTCCAGAAGGCATCCTTCCCGGACTTCAGCACCATCTCCCATATTCGCAGAATCTAGGAATGTTGATTCTTCAAAATAACCCCCTTTTAATTCAACATTTCTCCCTAATTGACAATTTTTAATAGTAACTGGAGATCTTCTACCCAATTTAACTCCCGGCATAATTATTGTTTTATTACCAAAAATTTTACAACCCGAGTGTATTATAACATCCTCAGATGATATGAGGTTAATATCTACTCCCTCGCCTATCTCAACAGATGAAGGATTTGGTATTTTGACTCCTTTTTCAATTAAAGCAGAAACTAATGTGTTTTTATTCTCTACCATACTACTACATCTCTTTTCTGATTTTTAATATTCTTTTTTCTTTTAATAAAATTATTTAAATAATAGTAACAGTTGCGATTTAACTTAATTTCTTTTTAATAATACCTTTATTAGGATCTTGATAATATAAGGTATTTGGAGCTACATCTTCAATAACCATAGTCTGTGCTCCAATTTTCGAATTTTCACCCACGATTTTCCCTGTCATTATACTGACGTTAATACCCGTCTTTACATTAGGACCGACGATAGCTCCTAATTTCCTACGTTTTGAATCAACTAATTTCCCTTTTATATTCACTTTTATATTACCGTCATCAAGTCTTAAGTTAGCCACTTTTGTCCCAGCGCCGAGGTTAACATTTTCGCAAATGATTGAATCACCTACAAAATTAAAGTGCGGAATATTAGAACCCGAAAATACAATTGAATTTTTTACCTCGCTCATCCCAATATGACAATTATTTTCAATTGATGTATTCGGCCTAATAAACGCATTCGGTCCTAATAAATTATTATCTCCAATATAACATGGTCCCTGAATATAAGAACCAGATCTGACGATGGTATTTTGTCCCAGATAAATATTCCCTGAGATCTGGACATTAGATTCAAGTTTGCCAAGTATTTTCTTTTTAACATCTTTTAGTATAAAGTTATTAGCATCTAATAATTGCCAGGGGAGTCCGATGTCGCTCCAAAAGCGATCCTTGATGGTATATCTTATAATCCTGCCCTTTAATCCTTCAATCAAAATTTCCATTGAATCTGTGAATTCATATTCATCTCTTACAGACTTTTCAGTCATTTCAATTGCCTTAAATATAAGAGAATCAAATACAAATACTCCTGCGTTTGCTAAATTACCTAATTTTAATTCTGGAGAAGGTTTTTCAGTAATTTTCTGCACATATCCATCAGAATCAAGTGTAATTATTCCATATTCTTGGGGATTATTTACTTCAATTAATGAAATTATCCCCTCAGGTTTTGTATCATTAAACTTTTCCACAACCTCTTTAAAGACGTTTGGATCAACAAGAATATCACCGTACATCATTAAAAAAGTTTCATTATTAACAAAATCCTTCGCATAGCCGGTAGCATGGGCGGTACCCAAATATTCCTCTTGAGTAATATATTCGATTTTAATATTGAATTTATCAATTCCGTTGCCAAAGTAATCTTTAATTTGCTGCTCTTTATATCCTACTATTAATAAAACTTCATTTATTCCAGCAGCTTTTAATCCTAAAATCGTGTGTTCTAATAATGGTTTGCCAGCTAATGGAATCATTGGTTTTGGACGTGTTGATGTGATTGGTCTTAATCTCTTTCCTTCTCCTGCCGCTAGTATAACAGCTTTCATTAGTGAAATAAATTGATAATTATATTAAAATATTCTTTAATTAGAAAGAAATGGAATTTTATGTATCTAAAAGTTTTTTATATTAAGATCTTCAATATATTATTTATACAATACAGTGAGGAAGAAATTTCATGGTAAAATTATCTGAAGAAGCTAGAAAATTAATAGAAAAATATCAAAAAACTGAAAAACAGAAAGAATTTCAGTTTGATTTTTTTGTTGATCAATCCAAATATGAAAAATGGGAAGATGTAATAATTGGAACAGAAGGTTTCGGAGAAAGAACATTTGAAGTTAAGAAAGAGGATGTTGAAGCCTATATAAAATACACTATGGAAGAGAACCCAATTTTTACGGATGAAGATTTCGCAATCGCCCCTCCTATGTTCATAACACCTATAGTTTTTTGGATTGCAGGAACTGGTTCGGGAAGTTGGATAAGAACCCCTGGAGCAATAAATCCTGGCCAAAAGATAGAATTCTATGAACCTATTCGGGTAGGAGATATAATAAAAATTAGATCGGAAGCATATGATAAATATATAAAAAGAGGAAAACGATACCTTACATACTATTCGGAATTTACAAATCAACGGGGAGAACTCGTTGCTAAATGGTGGGGGACCTTAATACTACCATTTTCTAAAGGTGAGAATGAACATAAAATTGAAGGAGGGAAAAAATAACTATAGAATAATGAGAGTGATATAAAATTGAATGAGAATTTAAAATTTGAAGATGTTGAATTAGACTATGAATTGCCTCCCGTAAAAAGAGAAATTTCACAAGAATTCATTTCGATGTTTGGATGTGGTTCCCTCGATTTTAATCCAATTCATATGGACCCAGTTTGGGCAAAAAATGTTAATCTTTTCGGTTTTGGAAAAACAATTGGTCATGGTCAATTGACTATTGCTCTTTTAACACAAGTAATTACTAATTGGTGCTATGCTGAGGGAAGTAAACTTAAATCAATTGATATAAAACTTATCTGGCCACTATTCCCTGGAGATTCTGTTACATGTGGAGGAAAAATAGTCGCAAAACATCCGAGAAAAAAAGAATTGAGTTTCGTGGACTTAGAAATATATGCAGATAATCAAAAAAAGAAAAGAGTAGCTGCAGGCAAAGCTCAGGTCTACTTACCATAAATTATAATTTTAAACGCTTGATATCAAATATATGTACATTCCATGGGAGTAAATCTATATATAGACCAAATGTACTGAGATGTTGACCATCATAAGTATAAGTTTTCTGTGCTAACAAATCATTGAAATCCCAATCACTATTCCCATACTCTATTCCATCAATTCTGACATGACCTTGAGAGGGATAAGGACTGAAATTAACCACTGTAAGTTGATATTGTTCATTTACCCACCATAAATATGCAATTAGATTTATATTTGAATGGTTCTCATCACTAATAGGATCAACCCTACAAAGAGACCACTTTGCGTTATTAAAATCTCTTCCTGGGGCCACTTTTAGGAGAACCTTATAAAATTCTGTTAATTTCGAATTTTCTTCTTCAACTACTCGCCTCCCTAATTGAACTGGTAATTTAATCTTGTAGCCAGTTGTTTGCCCCTCATGAATAAGCCGAGCACCTGGCAATGTTAATATTAAACTTGCTGCTGCGATTGACTTATATTCTCCAAATGCCTCAATCGCTCTTTTTTCATCATGATTTTCAATAAATCTGACCAACTTACTCTGATAATCCCATTCTCCCTTGAGATGATCCATAATTGATTGAGCATCATATTGAATCAAGCGGTCATATAATCTTTTATCATAACAAAAATCAAATCCCTGTTGCTGTAATTCCCATTCCAGATCCCAATATACCTCGGCTATAAATTTGAAAGTTGGGAATTTAATTCGAACAGAATTAATGACTTCGACCCAAAACTCCTTCTCTGGGGGTGAACCCGCTCTCTCTCCCCAGGTTCGGGAAAATACTCTATTCGCCATTAACATTGCCATATCACAGCGTACACCATCACATTGTTCAGCTATATTGAGTAAAGTATTAATCGCTTTTTTACGAGCTTCTGCGGAAAATGCATTTATTTGTACAGTATCTGTCCATGGATTGTCAAAAAAATATGGATCTCGACCATGAGCAAATATTTGATCATTTTTCTTGAAAAATTGTATAGGAAACAAATTATAATCTTCTAAGCTTCCTTTAATTAAACAGTCTGATTTTTCTAAAGTCCAGAGATGATCAACCGCAACATGATTAGGAACATAATCTAATAACAATAGGATATTATTGTCAGCTAATTTAGCTCGAAATGAAGCTAAACCTTCTTTACCTCCAATATTTGAATCAATATGATAGTAGAAAACTGAATAAGGTGAACCTACTACATCTTCAGGTCTAAAATCTATTAATGCTTTACGATATTCATCTTGTAAATCTGGATGGTTGAGAGCTATTTCTCTCCCCTTAGGACTGCGTTCCCAAACTCCCATAAGCCATATTACGTCAAAATTCTTTAATTCCCGTTCAAATTCATCTTCAGGAATATTATTTAGTGTTATTTCGCGCTTATATTTTTGTGATAATGAATGGAGCCAGGTCCAAACATTAATTTCATAGATTTTAGGATGATTTGGCCAGACATTTTGCTTTCTTGACATTAAAATCAATTAGTTTGGATAAAATATCACTTTTTAATAAATATAAAATAGAACTCTTTATTTATAAAATCAATTCAAAGTGCTAATCTACGGATTTGATAAGAAAATTAAAATTATTTTTTATAACGAATAAATGATGTGAATTCTCTTCCTTGAGCTTGAATTATACATCTTTTTTCTTTGGGAGATAATGAAATAATAGCCTTATCAATAACATCTATCGAAATTCCTTCTTTCGGCAAAACTTCATGGAACCATTTTGAAATTGCCGTGTAGTACCTCTCTACGTCATCTCCTTCCATATCAGGTGTTAATTTGCCTGTTATTAAATCAACTTCAATTTCAAATTCAGGGGTATAATGCTCGAAAGGATCGAGCATGTATCCTTTATCAACAGCTGCTGATGTTCTAATTGCATTATATGCAACAGACTTTAATTTAATTAATTTCATAATTAATCGCTCACCTCAATTTGATAAGGAATACAGTTCGCAAATCCCTCAACAACTTTTTCACCGTTTTCATTATAACATGACATTGAAAAAACCAGTCGCTTTTGTACCGTGTCGACTTTAGTTATCGTAGCAACGGCTCTAATTGTATCGCCAAAAAATACGGGTTTTAAAAACTTAAATGAAATTTCTTCTGCTAGACAACATGGTCCGGGAAATAGATCTCCGCCAAAATGGCTTATCATCCCTCCTACTAAAAGCCCATGAACAATAGGTTTTTTAAATCGCGTTTTTTTGATGAATTCACCGTTATAATGGAAAGGATTATGATCTCCTATTAAATTTGCCATGGTTTCCGTCTCCTCTTGAGTAAAGGTATGAGAGAATTCAGCTTGCATGCCCACTTCAAATTCATCAATCGTTCGACCTATTTTCATGATTTAGATATATTTAAAAAAGGAATTAAAATTTTTTTTTTTTTTTTTAAAAAGACGGCAAATTGACTAAAACTAAAGTATTAAAGGATGTTTTAGTATACTTTACTAAATAAATACATATATATTATTAAAATATCTTAATTATAATAAGAAAATTAAAGGAATTTGTAATTATTATGTCAGAAGCAGAAAAGGAATCTTTAAGAAAATTAATCATGCTAATATCTGATTTACGTGCCAAAGATGAAGAAAGATATGAAGCTCACGTTAATTTTATGAATGAAACCATAAAAATGATTAGAACGATTGAATCTCAGATGAATAAACACTGGTCTACCGTTTTAGATTCGCTAAAAGAATTAAATGAGAATATTAATACTAATTTAGATTCATTACTCACAGGAATAAATCCAAAAGGGTTAAGAGAAACTTCAAAATCGTTAAGAGAGATTATGGACACTATGAATAAGAGCGTTCAATCAATGAACCTTGAGAAAGTTTTAAGTGAACTTAAAATTTTACAGTCTGGAACATATGTAGTTCAACCAACTATGGCACGGGAGCAACCAGAAGCTATCACTGCAGGTGCAGGGTTGAGTGCACCAGCCGGCCTTAAAGCCCCAACAGGTCTGAAAGCCCCAAGTGGAGCTCAAGCTGGAACAGGCGAAGCCTCTGAATGGGTTGATCCAAATGAGAAGGCAAAGAAAGAAAAGGAAGAAGAAGAACCTCACTTACTCAAACCAAATTTGGAAGGATTTTCATGCCTTGCCTTAGGTTAAGTGATTTTTTTGGTATGTAAGGTTTTTTTTCTTAAAGATTCAGTAAAAGTAGTAATTTAGGTAAACTGGAACAAGGGAATTTTAGCTATAAACTTGTTTTTATTTAATTTCTTTTAAATTTAATGAAGTCAGGTGGTTCGCTTTGAAAATTCTTCTATTAATTGTTTAAGTAATATTGAAAAAATATTTTGAGTATAAGGATTTTTTAGCTTTATTTCATCTAATTCCTTTTTCCAAATTTTTTGTGTTCTCTTTATTTTTTTGTATAACATAAGAAAACTTTTTTAATACTAAATTTATTTTGAATTTATGTTGTTGGTATATCTTCAACTTATCAGCACTTTTATTTTTGTTGTTCTTTCATATTTGGTGGGGATTAGAATTCTCTCTAAATATTATCAAACTAAAATAAATTTGTACGTCCCCATAGGTATCGCTTGGATGCTTCTAGCATCATTTTGGATATCTGATACGTATAATATAATCCCGATACATATTTTAAAAGAAGGCTTTGTATTTGAGGGAAATACTAAACAATTATTTGACATTTTTTTTATATCTATGGCTCTAGTTGTTTGGGTTTATGGTTTTCTATCATTAATTGACTTAAAGCCTCTTTGGATTAAATATTCAATCGTTCTATTCTATTTAATATTAGAATTTGTCATAGTGGCGATTTTTACTTTCTATTTTTATACCGATATTATAATAAATGGAACTCCCCTTTATTTTCTTTCGGCATCATTCTCTCTTCTGACTTTTTTATCTACGGGTCTAATTTTTGTAAAAAAAACAATGGAATACAAGGGAAAAGAATGGAATGGCAGATTTCTTTTTATAGCTTTTTTATTATTTACAATTGGAATATTGTTTGAGTTAGTAGGCGTTTTAATGACGCCTGGTAGTGATATGAATCCAAATACTGTTGGAGGACTATTATATTTCATAGGATCGCTGATCTTGATTTTTAGCTCTATTTTTTATTATTGGGGATTTTTTCTTCCAAAATTTATGAAAAAAAGCTAAAAAGTTGTATTTAATTTAATGTTTGAACTGTTCCATAAAAGAACTTAACTGAGTTTTAACTTGTTCTACATTTTCTCCTATTTTTTTAAAATTGATTATGGAAGAACGAACATTAAGCTTCTTTCTAATTTTTTCTTTTAAAGCCGGGTAATTACTCGATATTGAATTACATCCAAAAACTTGATTAAAAATAAAGCCATCTATACCCATCTTTTTAGCAGTTCTTAAATAAGAACTTGTTAAGTTATCAATATTACAACCAATTCCTTTACTTGAAGCATTTAAAAGAAAGCGAGCATAGTCTTCTATGGGATCTGAATTAGGTGAAACAGGGATTTCTTCAAGTAATCCTAAAATATCCCAATCTGCGTAAAGAACCCTACCACCTAATTCATAAATAAATTCATGAGTAACTGGTTCCCAGCCTCCGAACATGGGTGTTAAAATGATTCTCGGCATATCGGAAACATCCATTCCTATACCTTTTCTAATTCTCTCTCTCATTTCTTTTACTAACTGACTCAAATTTTCCAAATATCTTTGAGCATTTGAGTTATAATCTTGGAATGTTATTGTTAGTAATGCTAAAATTTCTGCGAAAGTAGCTGGATTACAGGGATAAAAATCTGAGCTACTAATCTCATAAAGAATTGTTTTATAAAATCTTTTTACTTGGTTTCCTATACGAAATTGTTTTTTTAAGCTATTATCGGTTATAAAATTGCCAGTAATATTCTCTAATTTTGTTATAGCATTTTT